>Ga0209269_1000585_pt1 | contig 31668 bp, 20 predicted proteins | sample MTBAKMMethaMetaG_FD_187455 | JGI IMG/M metagenome (GOLD analysis project Ga0209269, IMG submission 187455) | Enrichment culture microbial communities from Arthur Kill intertidal strait, New Jersey, USA, that are MTBE-degrading - MTBE-AKM (Arthur... | ecosystem: Environmental > Aquatic > Marine >... | reverse complement strand
TTTGCCTGCGAAGTTGAAGAAAAACCGCTACCAAAGACAGGACAGACAATTGGGGTGGATGTCGGCATCAATTCATTAATAGCCACCAGTAGGGGTGAACTGGTTGAAAATCCGAAGTGGTATCGGGAAGGTCAGGCAAAGCTCCGTGTCCTTCAGCGCAGGGTCGCTCGCCGGAGAAAAGGTGGCAGCAACCGTCGTAAATCAGTACACGCCCTGCAAGTTCACCACGAACGCATCGCCAACCAGCGAAAAGATTTTCTGAATAAATTGGCAAACAACTTAATCGTAAATAATGATTTAATTGCCATCGAAGATTTGCAGATACAAAACATGGTCAAGAATCAACACCTATCCAAGAGCATTTTGGATGGTGGTTGGGGATATTTCGCAAAAAGACTTACCGACAAAGCGGTAGAAGCTGGTCGGGAAGTTGTGCGGGTAAATCCAACCTACACATCTAAAACCTGCTCCAGTTGTGGTGCGGTTTTTGAAAATATGAATTTATCGGTACGATGGGTTGAATGTGAATGCGGCATCTCAATGAATCGAGACGTGAACGCCGCCGTTAACATTTTGAATAGAGCAGTAAACCGGGATGGACAGTCCCGTTGGGAGCCAACGTGGGCGGCTACGCCGTGCGTGTCCCAAGAAGCCGCCACCCTTTAGGGCGTGCGGAGTGTCACCGTCCTTTGGAGATTCTAGTGAATAAATAGACCAGTTTACGTTGGAAATTGTTCAACAAAGCGGCGATGTACTCATAGCGCTATCATAACATATTTGGTCAATAAGCATAAAAATAATCTGATAAATCATAATTGATGACCAAAACCTGGCATATCATGCTGAATACTCCCAAACGCGAAATGAAGGTCCTTTACAGCGTATTTCCAGTTAAGGTTGATATCGATTTGATTAACACGTTATAATCAATAATTAGTTTTCTTCTTGGGATATTTTTGTTGTAGTAGGTGGAGCTATATAAGACTTGATCAGTTAAATTGTTAATATCTGGACGGCGATTCCCTTTACAACCAGTCTCTTTCATTCAAAATCAATCAAGTTACAAAGGCGCGAGTGTTCAAATGGACTTTTCCTTTGTCTCAAATAGGGGAACCAAATTAATCCGTTTTCAACGAATCCAAGACCTGATCCAGCCCGGTTTATTGACCAAGCTTACCTTACTCTGTGCGCCTGCCGGCTATGGAAAGACATCCGCATTACAAATTGCGCTTAATCCGATAATCCATGATGTGATATGGATTGATTTGGATCAGCAGGACAACTCACCTTCCCATCTTGTTGAAAAATTAATTAAATCACTTAAGCTCTCAAATTTAAATTGTAATCATCACCAAAATTCATTGGGCAACCTATTTCAATTAATTGTCGATAAGCAATCGTCATCTCATTCCTCATTGACCCTCGTGTTTGATGATTACCAAAACATTAAGTCAAAGATTGTGCATGTTGAATTATTTGACTTGATCCTAAAAGCCCCTCCAAATATTCATATCTTTATCGCATCACGCTCAATGCCTCCTTTTCCGCTTTCCAAATTACGATTGCAGGGGGATTTACTTGAGATCAATTCTGATCAATTATCCTTAAAACCGGATGAAATCCATTCATTTTATTTTCTCAATACAGGCAAGGATTTACCGAAGGAAATTGTTCAGGAAATTTGGGAAAAAAGCCAGGGATGGCTTGCGGTTTTATCCATAATTGCTGTTAACCAAAAAAACGAAAAAGACTCATTCATCAAAGTGAGTCAAATTGATGGAACCTCACCAGGTATTTACAGTTTTATCGAAGATGAAATCTATAACCAGCTTTCCCCATCACGCAGAGAAATCCTTCTCCTGACCTCCATACTTGAAGATTTCGTTCCCGGACTATGTGAAACACTGTCGGCAAGACGGGATGCACTTGAAATCTTGCGAGATCTTTCCCGAACACACGGATTATTAAGAGAAAATTATGGAGGATATACCCATATCCCCCTGATCCGTGATTTTTGTTTTCAAAAATTGTTAGAAGATCGTCCAGAGCAGATTAGACTGATTCGTCAAAAAGCGGCAAACTGGTTTGAGAAGGAAAATCAATTTGAAGAGGCATTAAATCAGTGGCTGGAAATTGGCGACTTTCAAAATGGAATCAGGATTATTAATCAAATCGGTTGGGAGACTCTCCAAAAGAGTGGTTATGAAATAGTTTTGCAGTGGTGCAACTGCATCGAAAAATTGATCGGTGGATTGCCGAACGAATTATCAGAATTAAAAGGGTTTGCATTACTTCGAAAAGGGGATATTGATCAGGCGCAATTGGTTTTTAATAATCTTCCGGCTATTCAAGGATCACTCGCCTCGGTTATGATTGCCCATTACCAGGGGCAATATAAAGCGGTTCAAAAAATAGCACAGGAGGTATTGGAGAAGCTGTCTGAATCTGAATGGGTTCTTCGAAGTCAAATTGCAATTCAGCTTGGATTAAGCCACTTATACCTGCGTGAAGTTGATCACGCCGAGCAAGCATTCAGTCAGGCGCTATATTTTGCGGAGAAGGCCAGTAATTTAAGTTTGATCTGTGTGGCAACGACAATGCTTTCGGTGATTTTTTATAATCGCGGGCTTACAACTCAGTCCCTTTCGATGTTAAAACGTTCTTTGGCCTTAAGCGGTCTTAATTCTCCTGACGCAACCTTTAATACCCAAATTCGATTAGCCCAAATTGAATTGGAAATTGGGAATTTTCAGGCTGCCAGCGACTATTTAGAAACAGCAATCGCTAAAGGTGAAGGGATTGTCTCTTCCGAAGCACTTGCTTATGGACATATTATCCTGGGGCGGATTGCCCGCTTGAAAATGGATTATCTTAGCGCTACCGAACATTACCAGACCGCGTCCAGGTTGGCGCCAAAGGGAGCGTTTTTCTGGGAATCAAATTTTACCGAATGGATGCTTTTACATCTCGCGCTGGATGAATACTCAGTGGTAAAGACCTGGATCGCTCAGAGAAATCTTTCTGCTGACAGAGCGGAAGCAACAAGCGATGATTGTTACCTGGTTCTTGCCCGATATTTTCTTCGCGTTGGTGATTACCATGCTGCCATTAATTCTCTACAAAAAATTCTCAAACATGGTCGCGAAAATAAATGGGGATTTGTTGATCTGGAGGTTTTACCCTGGTTAGCTACAGCGTATTATTTGGCAAATGATGTTTCTAAAGCGAATTCTGTATTTAAGGAAAGTATTCTGATCTCCTCCCGGCAAGGATATTGTCAGGCATACCTGGAAGCCTATCAAGACTTTCCGCAAGTAGTGCAATTATTGATGGATCAAGTTCAACAAGCGAATATGGAGGTTGAATACTTAAAGAATTTGTCAATGGTTTTCCAAATCACCCCTTCCATAGAAACCAGGTTGAATTCCACTTCCGTTCAAAAAATGTCTATCACTGCGAATCAGTTTGAGTTAAGGTTGTTTGGTGGATTGAGGGTTTTTCAAGGAGGGGTGGAATTGGCTGCAGATGGTTGGCGGACTGAAAAAGCTCGCACTTTGCTTGCCTATTTTGCAATTCATTATGAACACCCAATTCCATTGGAAAAAATCCTGGATGATGTTTGGCCAAACCGTCCCCCCGATGAATCCCGTAGACTTTTCCATACGAATCTTTATTTCTTAAAAAGAACATTGCGTGGAGAAAATGAAGATCTAGAGTTGATTAGATACAGATCAGGCAAGTATTCCCTTAATTTACAATATTACTGGATCGATTTGATGGAGTTTGACCGGCTCATTTCTGGAAACCCCGATCCGGTTACCTTTAATAAATCTTTAGAACTTATCACTGGAACTTGTTTAAGAGATATATATGATGATTGGGCCATAGAGCTTCAAAATACAATTGATCAAAGAATCTTGGAAATTCATAGCTATCTGGCAAAATATTATGCAGGAAAAGGTGAGACATCACAGGCAATTATTCACTCCATGAAGGCCTTACAAATTGATCCGCTAAGAGAAGACATGGTGCGATTGTTGATCGGATGCTACGGATCCACTGGAGACTCTGCCTCTGCTGCTACCGTTTACAAGACTTTTCGGCAAACATTAAAAACTGAATTGGGCGTGGAGCCGGATAAAGATACTGTCCTAATCGCGAATCGTTTTCGAATTCCGCAGTAAATCTTAGGAAATCTAAAAATAATTCTTAATAAACACAGTTCATAATAATTCCTTGAATTGTGTTGTATCTGTGTTTAATCATTGTTGAATGCCTTTTGTTACCCTGTCGATACTCAACATATCTATTGAAAAGGAGTGTCGCACATGGAATCAAAACGTCTAATTATCCGCGGAGATGATCTGGGGGTTACTCACTCAGTGAATCAGGGATATCGCAAAATGGCTGAAAAGGGTGTTATTTCAGCCTGGTCGATCATGGCTCCCTGTTCCTGGTTCCCGGAAGCAGTGAAGGTTTCTAAAGAATTCCCGGAAGTTGATTTGGGTATGCATCTCACTTTAATGTCTGAGTGGGAAGCCTATCGCTGGAGCCCGGTTCTTGGAGCTGGATGTGTGCCTTCGTTGGTTGATAAGGACGGTTATTTCTTCTCAAACCCGATTGATCTTTTGGCTAATAAACCCAAGATAGAAGAAGTGGAAGCTGAATTGCGGGCGCAGATTGAGCGTGTAATCAATTCCGGGCTTGAACTTCGCTATATCGACAATAGCCATGGCAATATTCTGCATATGAGCCCAATGATTAACAAAGTTGCCAATAAGCTCACATCAGAATATGGTTTACAGGTTTCTCCATTTGTATTTGATCCCAATCTGGAAATTGTCTCTTCGGCTGCGCCAACTGCGGAAGCCAAACAGGAAGCAATGCTTAAATGGTTAGCTGCGCCAGCCGCGGCACCTGGCTATCGCTTCCTTTGTATGCACGCAATGGAAGATACGGATGAGCAAAAAGCCTTGAAATTGCCGCCAGAGATTGCCATTCCCTTCTTGCAAGACATGGTTTATCACAACATAGCAGACACGAATGCGGTAACAGCTGATGGTTTCCTGGATAAAGTCCATGATCTTGGGTATGAGTTGACGCGTTATCGCGACTTGCCTGAGGCAGAAATTCTCAAAGAGCTGCCAGTTTGGCCCAAGGAAATAGTTGCCCAGATGTTCACCATGATGGGTTCCAGCCCTGAAGTTATCCAACAAGTCACTTCAATGGAATAAACCGGGATTGGCGGGCTAGCTCAATCGAAGGATTGAGCTAGCCCTATTACAAGATTCATTCAGCAAATCTTAGCCAGATCTGCTCATCAAACCTGGATGAATGCCCCTCCTTTTATATTTTTGAGGAGAAGGAATATGTTGCCTAATCATGAAATAGTCATCGTTTCAGCCTGTAGAACCGCCATCGGCAATTACTTGGGGAGTATTGCCACCCTCAGCCCGGGTCAATTAGGAGCTGTTGTTGTAAAGGAAGCTGTCACGCGTTCAGGGATCGCTCCTGAGTTAGTTGACGAGGTTGCGATCGGAAATGTGCTGGGTGCCGGCTTTGGTCAGGGAATCGCTCGACAAGCCGCAATATGGGCGGGTTTGCCTGTAACTACTCCCGCTTTCACAGTAAATAAATTATGTGGATCTGGAATGAAGTCAATCATTCTTGCCGCCCAGGCAATCATGACTGGGGATGCCGATACCATCATTGCCGGTGGAACAGAATCGATGTCCTCTGCTGCGTTTGTATTAAAAGATGCTCGAAAAGGGTTGAAAATGGGGGGCGCGCAGTTAATTGATACTTTGATTGTCGATGGGTTGACTGATTCTTTCAGCCAAATCCATATGGGAATTACTGCTGAAAACATCGCCCAGAAGTATGGTATTTCTCGTGAGGAGCAGGATACCTTTGCAGTGACCAGCCAAAATAAGGCAGAAGCCGCAATTAAATCCAATCGCTTCCGAGATGAGATAATACCGGTTGAAATCCCGCAGAAAAAAGGTGAACCAATCCGATTTGCTCAAGATGAATTTCCTCGTTTTGGCACAACAGCTGAAACAATTGGGCGTCTAAAACCAGCGTTTGTTCCTGATGGCACAGTAACCGCAGGAAATGCGTCTGGAATCAATGATGGAGCGGCAGCGGTAATGCTTATGAGTCGTAGCCGGGCAGATGAGTTACAGTTGAAGCCTTTAGCGAAAATTCGTGCATATGCAACCGCTGCTGTGGAGCCATCCCTCATGGGGCTTGGTCCGATACCCGCTACCAAAAAGGCGTTGATCCGAGCTGGATTATCTATGCGGGACATCCAATTGGTAGAAGCGACGGAAGCTTTTGCATCTCAATCACTGGCAATCAGCCGAGAACTCGATATTCCTGAAGAAATTCTGAATGTAAATGGCGGCGCGATTGCTCTTGGGCATCCGATTGGCGCCTCCGGAACTCGAATAGTGGTAACCCTTCTATACGAGATGATCAAACGCGATTTGAGCCTGGGCCTGGCAACCCTCTGCATTGGTGGTGGTATGGGCGGATCGCTCATATTGGAACGTGACTAGTGCATTATAAAAAGGAGAAATTTTTTATGAATTCACATCAGGGAAAAATTATCTCCGCTGAGACAGCTGTTCAATTAATCCATAATGGCGATGTTGTTGCTACAGATGGTTTTGTTGGAACGGGCTTTGCTGAAGAAATAGCTGTTTGCCTTGAACAGTATTACGCCCAAACGGGTTGTCCCAGGGACTTAACCTTGATTTATGCTGCCGGCCAGGGAGACGGGAAAGAGCGTGGTTTGAATCACTTTGCGCAACCTGGAATGGTGAAAAGAGTAATTGGCGGCCATTGGGGACTCGCACCAAAATTACAAAAGCTTGCAGTTGAAAACCAGATCGAAGCCTACAACCTTCCCCAAGGAGTAGTATCTCACATGTTTCGAGATATAGCCGCCCATAAACCGCGAACGATTACCCATGTTGGATTAGGAACATTCGTTGACCCTAGAAATGGGGGTGGCAAAATCGGTCAATTGACCAAAGAAGATATTGTTGAACTGGTTATCTTTGATGGTAAAGAATACCTGGCCTATAAACTACCAAAAATCAATGTTGCCATTGTGAGGGGAACTACCGCGGATCCCAATGGAAACATAACGATGGAGAAGGAAGCCTTAACCCTGGAAGCTTTATCTGTGGCGATGGCAGCAAAGAATAGCGGCGGGATTGTGATCGTGCAGGTAGAAAGGCTAGCAGAGAAAGGCACGTTAAATCCTCGCCAGGTGAAGATCCCCGGAATTTTGGTGGATCATGTCGTCGTAGCGCGTGAAGAAAATCACTGTCAGACTTTTGCTTGCCATTACAGTCCAGCCTTTTCATGTGAGATTAAAGTGCCTTTGCAAAACTTGCCAAAAATGCCTTTGGACGAGAGAAAGATTATCGCCCGACGGGCAGCCATGGAACTTCGGTCTGGCAATATTGTCAACTTGGGAATTGGTATGCCTGAAGGTGTTGCCAGTGTCGCTGCAGAGGAAGGAATCTTGGATTGTATGACACTGACCACCGAACCGGGTTCAATTGGTGGAATTCCTTCAGGTGGGTTGAACTTTGGATCATCCACCAATATGGAGGCTTTGATTGACCAGCCGTACCAATTTGACTTTTATGATGGCGGCGGGTTGGATATTGCCTTTCTCGGTTTAGCGCAGGCTGACCAATTTGGAAACTTGAATGTAAGTAAATTTGGGACCCGCCTGGCGGGAGCCGGTGGTTTTATCAACATCAGCCAGAATGCAAAAAAAGTTGTTTTTGTGGGCACCTTTACCGCCGGGACTCAAAAAATGCAGATTGAGCAAGGTCAACTTGTTCTCGAACAAGATGGCAAGATCATAAAATTTGTTGATGAAGTAGAACATGTCACGTATTCTGGGAGAACTGCAGTGCAATTTGGTCAACCCGCGCTGTATATCACTGAACGAGCAGTTTTCAGGCTTTGTCCGGAGGGGCTTGAGTTGATCGAAATCGCTCCTGGAATTGATCTTCAGAAAGATATTTTCGACAAGATGGCCTTCAAACCGATTCTTAAAGGTCAACCTGCATTGATGGATTCACGGATCTTTTGTGAATGTCCAATGAATTTGAAAGACCAGATTTTTTGATCGTCAAATTCAGATAATTGTTCGGTGAAATTAATGAAAAGAAATACAGCAAATGCTTTGAAGGATAAGTGTATGAAAAATAAAGTTGTCTTAATCACAGGTGGTGCAGCAGGAATAGGAAAAGCAACTGCTGCCAGATTTGCCCAAGCCGGGGCAATTGTGGTAATTGGTGACGTGAATGAACAATTGGGAAAAGAAACTGCCTCCTTATTTGGTGCTGATTTCTTCAAAGTTGATGTGAGTGATCGTCAAAATGTCCAGGAATGGGTTGATTCCATATTGGAACGATATGGTCGAATCGATGTAATTGTCAACAATGCGGGAGTTACCCGCGACGGACTTTTCATCAAAATGGTCGATGGACAATTGGTCAAGCAAATGTCTGAGGCAGACTTTGATCTGGTACTGAATATTAATCTCAAGGGTTGTTTTAATGTGACTCAAGCCATTGCACCGGTCATGGTTAATCAGGGCAAGGGTGTCATTCTAAACGCGTCCTCTATCGTAGGCCTTGATGGTAATTTTGGCCAGACCAATTATGCGGCTAGCAAATCAGGTTTGATTGGGATGACTAAAGTCTGGGCACGCGAACTTGGAAAATATGGAGTTCGAGTAAATGCCGTTTGTCCAGGATTTACCGCGACGGAAATGGTATCGGCAATGCCCGAAAAAGTACTCGAAAATATGCGCAATAAAACGCCGCTTGGTCGTTTGGGGGATCCGTGTGACATTGCCAATGCATATTATTTCCTTGCTTCTGATGAAGCCGCATTCATTACCGGCGCAATATTGAGGGTGGATGGCGGTATTGTACTGGGAACTTAGTTCAGAAAAAGCATAAAAACTTCGATAGATTAGAAAGGTTTTTGATAAGGAGAAATACAATGAATCAAACCACAATTCGACATCGATTGCTTTACGGGCTTGGGTATATGGGGGTTCTCGTCCCCGGAATCGTATTTACAACTTTTGTGACCTATTATTACATCCAGCATATCAAATTGAACCCGGCATGGGTTGGCGTGGGATTTGGTATCGTGAGTGTTTGGGAAGCGTTGATTGCGCCATTTGTTGGCTACATTTCTGATAAAACCCGAACTCGCTGGGGGCGTCGAGTTCCGTACGTGGTTATAGGTATTCCTCTAGTTGCTCTTTTCCTTTGGCTTGTATTTAACCCTGTTTTTGATGCCAGTCAACCTATCTTAACCATGGCCTGGTTCATGATAACGCTCTTTATTTTGGATAGCATTTTCATGGTCGTAGATGTTAATTGGCAGGCTGTAAATGCTGAGATGAATGTGGATCTGGCTGCCAGATCTCAACAAGGAGCGATTGTCGGGGTGCTCTCAATGGTTGGGGTGGCCATTGCCGTGTCAATCACTTTACCACTAACCAATAAAATCGGCTGGTCCTTGACCACATTAATAATTGGCGCATTTTCTATCGTGGTTGGGTTTATTGGTGTGCTTGGCCTCAAGGAAAACCCCAATTTTTCAAAAGGGGAGAATTTGAGCTTGAAAACCGCGGTGAAATTGACTTTGCAGAACCAGTCCAGTGTGTTTTTCTTGGGGTTAGCTACGGTGGTAAAAATCGCGATGTTCGCGATGTCAAGTATGATCTCCTTGTTTGCCGTATGGGTATTGGCCATTCCAGAGTCAAAAAGTGGTGTCTTGTTGCTCGCCAGCTCGGGTGGTATGCTGGTCATCTTCCCCATCGCGGCAGCTCTGGTCAACAAACTTGGACCCCGGAAAACATTAATGGTGGGCATGGTCATCATAAGTTTGCAGTCTGTTTTCTGGTTTTTACCCAACATTAGTTTTCCAGTTGCGGTTGGATTGTGCGCGCTTTCAGCAGTTGGAAACGCATTCTTGTTGATGGGTTTAATGATCATCCTCTCAGACGTGATTGATGCGGACGCCGTTCAGGTGGGGCAACGCCGGGAGGGAATTTACAATAGTGCGAACTCTTTCATGCAACGCATTGGCGCGTTTATCTTCAGTGTGATTATGGGATTGGGATTGAATTGGGCAGGTTTTGATTCCAACTTATCTGTTCAATCCACAACAGCTTTGTGGGGTATTCGGGGGATCATGGCCGGTGTTCCTTTGGTATTCTGTTTGCTTGGCCTGATCCTGATTGCAAAATATCCGATCACTGATGAAAAGGCGAATGAAATCCGTGATCTGGCGATTAAGCAGCGCGAAGACTTTATGAAGTCTGCAGAATTAGTTGGAGAATAAAAGTAATTTCTAATCGAAGTAACTGGACTCCGGCATTTACCGCCGTTGTCCAGTTACATTTTTAATTTACAAACTTTGAAACCACCCGTCCTATCAACCGAGAAAATCCAACCACAAGTGGATTGGTTTTTGGGGGAAGATAATACTTCATTTTTGGATTAGTCCAGCCTTGTTCTCTCCAATATCTTGCATCTACTGTGTCCTCATCTTCACGCCGTCTCCATACGATTTGTTGAACCGCAAAGGTAATCAGTGAGGAAAAGGATGGATATAGATACCGTTTATTTTCGATGTCCCTTATTAGCTTCGATGCAGCGTGTTGTATGTGTTTGTGATAACGCTTTTCTAACTCAGCCTGTGAGGTTAATGCGCCTCCGGTAATGCCGAGCTTGCCTGAAAGGGTATATCCCCAGGATGTGATCCCTGTTCCAAGAACGTAAAAAGTAAAACCCTGGATTCCTGTACCAACCGTACTCACCATCAAAGCGCATTTGCCATGGAATTGAGGGCGATGGCAGGCATAAGCCAACCGGTCCATCCAGATTTTGACCAACCCTGAAACATCGTTGACGTATACCGGGGTGGCGATGATTAATCCATCGGCAGCGTGCATTTTTTGTGCAAGTTGGGCAGCGTCATCACTATGTAATGGGCAATAATCCTCGCCCCGGTCAAAACAAGCCCGGCAGCCCCTGCAGAAATTCAAATCCAGGTCCCCAAGATGGATTGTCTCAATCTCAAGCGTTGAATTATTGCTTTGAGCTTCTACTTCAAGCTGTTTTTGAAGAAGGTTAACTACTCTGCTTGTGTTGCCATTTTTTCGGTAACTGCCGATTAGCGTTAGAATTTTCATTTTTCGATCATTTCATGGATAACAAAATCTGGTTTTTTCTAGTTGCTTTTGCACGCATATTTTATCACGCGTCATCGTTAAGGAATATACCTTCATGCGCTTCCTTCTGATAACCCATTTTTATCTGGATAGCAAACTTACCCCTGGTATATGGTTATTTAAAATATGATAGAATGACGCTAAATTATCAAATTATAGGTTTCTATTTGATACAGCGGAAACCTATTTACTGATCCTGATTGTAATATTGTTTAGGTGAACGTATGTTTAGGAAAAGCCTTAAATTTAATACAAATATAATCTCTGTGATTGTTGGAATTGGAATCATAATTGGTTTGATTTATTTGGTAAATCATCAACCTTTGAATCCTTCAATGAATATCGGCTATACCGCTGATACAGTTAAAGCCCGAGTCTTATCTATTAAAGAAGAAGGCATTATTCAACTGGGAGATGTATCTCAGCCATATCAGGTTTTTGATATTCGAGTATTAGAAGGGGATTTTGAAGGACAACAGTTTATCATTGATTATGGAAAAAAATATATTTTACAGAATCCACAATTGTTATCTCCGGATCAATTAATTCTAGTATCTGTTTCTAAAATGCAAGATGGCAATGTTTATGTTCATTTTGTGGATTTTGTCAGAACGAACTCGCTCTTAATTCTTTTCGTTTTATTCATATTTATCTGTGTTCTGGTAAGCGGCTGGAAAGGATTTCGAAGCCTACTTGGAATTGGGGTAAGTGTGTTGGTGATCATCTATTACATCATTCCCCAAATTTTGGATGGGGAGAATCCAATATTAATAAGTCTGCTCGGATCTTTTATGTTTCTGACGATGACTCAGTATCTTGTTTATGGATGGACTTTGAAGACCCATATTGCTTTAGCCTCCATTTTGGTATGTGTGGTATTCACGGGATTAATCGCTGTTTTCTTTGTTGATTTTGCGCGATTGAATGGAATGGGCGATGAAAATGCAATGTATTTGCTTCAGCAATCTGATCAAATCAATCTAAGAAATTTATTGATTGCGGGGATCATTATTGGCGCCCTGGGAATTATGGATGATCTGGTAGTGGGACAAACCTCCGCGGTAATTGAAATATATCGGGCAAATCCTGACATGAGTTTTAGGGAGAGATATCAGAGATCCATGAACATTGGTAAGGACCATATTGCTGCTACAGTAAACACCCTGGTACTGGCATATTTAGGCGCTTCTCTTTCCTTGTTCTTGTTGTTTTCTAATAACAATGTTCAATTTACGAATATTATCAATTTAAATTATCTCTCAGAAGAAGTAGTTCGTTCTTTGGTGGGCACCATTGGCCTGTTTATGGCCGTGCCCATTACTACATTTATCGCTTGTTGGGTTGTAGATCATCCCAAACGACTTGAGACGATGGTTGGGGTATTCGGACCGCTTTTGAACCAATCCGAACTACATCAATAGATTGCCAGGTTGAGAATTACCCCAGGTTCCGCCTTCTCATCACTCAGCAAGGTAAAATGAAAAACGGACTAAATTTGCATAAATTGAAAAAAGTTGTATTTTAAATTCATTTTCGTGGCAATATATATTATAAATATAATAAATACCGATAAGATCTGATATGGGGTGTAAAGGTCAGCTAATCTCATGGATTTATTCAAATCCGCATTTGAATACTATTTGCAAAATCAGGCGTTCTTCTGGCAGGCGGCTAGACAGCACTTAATCTTAAGTTTTACTGCCTTAGGGATCAGCTTATTGGTTGCTTTGCCGATCGGAATCTGGATTGCGAAACGGGCAAAGACCGCTCAAATAGTGATTAATATATTCAATGCCTTTCGTGTGATTCCCAGCCTGGCAATCTTGTTTTTGGCTTTGCCATATCTTGGGTTGGGATTTGTACCTTCTCTGGTGGCGTTGACCGTTTTGGCATTTCCTCCGGTGTTAATCAACACGTATGCGGGAATCCGAGGGGTGGATGCGTTTATCACAGAGGCCGCGGTGGGGATGGGCATGACCAAAACCCAGGTTCTGACTCAAGTGGAAATTCCGCTGGCGATACCAGCAATCGTTACCGGAATACGCATTGCTTCTGTTGAGGTGATTTCCAGTGCTACGTTGGCTTCATTTATCGGTGGGGGAGGGTTGGGTGATTTCATCACCCGAGGGTTTGCCTTGTTTAGTGTGCCAGTGATGCTGGTAGGTGCTATTCCAGTCGCATTATTGGCATTATCTTCAGAATTGTTTTGGTCTTTGTTCCTTAAAAGATATCCGCTAGCGGGTAGTTAATTCATCAATCTATCTGTCCGAAAGCACTCCAAGGAGGTGTTTCATGTTTAGAAAGAAGCAATTGAAAATTTTGGTTTTCTCGCTTATGACTGCGGCGCTGTTGTTGTCCGCCTGTGTGCCAACACCCGCTCAAACCGAAAGCGCCGGAAAAGTGGTGATTGGCTCTAAAGATTTTACGGAACAGTTCATTGTAGCAGAGATGTATGCTCAGATCTTAGAAAATGCAGGCTTTACAGTCGAGCGTAAGCTTAACCTGGGGGGTACCCCTATTGCCCATGAGGCAATTGTCAATGGTGAAATTGACCTCTACCCAGAATACACATCCACTGGGTTGCTGACGGTATTGAAACTGAGTCCAATCCAGGATGCTCAGGAAATTTATTCCACGGTAAAGAAAGGGTATGAGGATCAGTATGGACTGACCTGGTTAACTCCTTCGCCATTCAACGATACCCAGGCGTTGGCGATGACCAAAGAAGTTGCCAATCAATATGGCATTCAAACCTATTCTGATCTATCTCAGAAAGCGCCTGAACTTATTTTGGGGGGGCCGGCTGAATTCCTGGAGCGTGAAGATGGCATTAAAGGCCTGCAGCAAGCTTATGGCGGATTTGAATTCAAAGAGACCAAGCAGCTTGGGACCGGAAGTCTGCGCTATCAGGCATTATTAGATGGACAGGTGGATGTGGTGGTTGCTTTCGGAACAGATGGCGCAATTAAAGGCAACGATTTACTTCTGCTTGTGGATGATAAAGTGTTTTATCCTATTTACAATATTGCGCCTGTGGTTCGAGAAGATACCCTGGAAAAATACCCACAAATCACTGCTTTATTAGATGAGTTGGCGCCTTTGCTCACCGATGATATTATGTCCGGTCTGAACTGGCAAGTGGATGGACCGGAGAAAAAAGAACCCGCCGATGTAGCCCGGGCATTCTTACTTGAAAACAACCTGGTAAAGTGATCACGGGAATAAATCATGGCAAACGAAATTACGAACGTATCCTCAAACTCGACGGAGAAACGGATAACTCAATCTGGAGAGATCATATTTGAGGGCGTATCGAAGTCGTTTACAACTGAATCGGTCCCGGCCGTGAACGAAGTTTCTTTTCGGGTTGCGGCCGGTGACCTGGTCGTTTTGCTTGGCCCATCTGGGTGCGGTAAAACAACCCTACTAAAAATGGTAAATCGCCTTTATGAACCAACAAAAGGTAAGATTTGGCTTGGTGGGCAGGAGATTCACACTTTGCCGATCAATGATTTACGGCGACAAATTGGATATGTGATTCAACAGGTTGGGTTATTTCCCCATATGACTATTGGAAGAAACATTTCGGTGGTACCGCGTTTGCTCGGATGGGATGAAAGCCGAATCAACGAACGCGTGGAAATGCTGCTGGAATTGATTGGTTTACCAACATCATATCTTTCCAGATATCCTCGCCAATTATCGGGGGGAGAACAACAGCGTGTTGGTCTTGCTCGAGCTTTAGCTGCAGACCCTGAAATTCTTTTAATGGACGAGCCCTTTGCTGCCGTTGATGCGATCAACCGCGAGCGATTGCAAGGAGAATTGCTTGGCTTGCATTGCAAGTTAAATAAGACTATTCTTTTTGTCACGCATGATGTGGAAGAGGCGTTTCGGCTGGCAGATAAAATCATTGTCATGCGGTCTGGAAAGCTAATTCAGTACGGCACTCCTGTGGAGATTGTTACTCATCCGGCAGATGAATTTATCGAGGAATTGGTAGGAACCAACAATATCTTGCGGCGATTGAGTCTGGTGAATGTTCAATCCGTACTAAAGACCAAACCGAAATATGTGTCACACACTATACTCCCAAAACTGGAAGAGATCGATGCTGGCGTTATTCATCCGCAGGACGATTTGCGTTCAGTTCTTTCATTGCTACTCAGTACCGGAAGAGAATCCTTGAATGTAGTAAACGCGTCGGGTGAATGGATAGGTGAAGTGGGTATTGCAGATTTACGGAATATGTTAGCCAATGGCCAGTCCGCTGAAAAGAAGAAATGCGATGAGTTTTTTGATTAACAACTTTGATCAGGTTGCCCAGCTATTCCTTCAACACTTGGGACTTACTCTTGTGGTGATAGTCTCTTCATTAATAATAGGGATTCCATTGGGTATTCTGCTGGCTCGAATCAAATGGTTGCGCGGTCCTGTTCTAAGCATTCTGGGTGTGATTTACACCATTCCAAGTCTATCGTTTTTTGTGCTTTTAATTCCGGTTTTTGGTTTGGGCACAACTCCGGCGATTATTGCGCTAACCGCTTACGCTCAATTATTATTGGTCAGAAACTGGTTGATAGGCCTTACAACCATTGAACCTGCTATTCTCGAAGCTGCTCTCGGGATGGGTATGAATGGCTGGCAGCGTTTTTGGCAGGTGGAATTTCCCCTGGCACTCCCGCTACTTCTGGCAGGTGTGCGCCTGGTGGCATTATCCTCAATTGGGATTGGTACCATCGCTGCGTTTATTAACGCGGGTGGTTTGGGTGTTTTATTATTTCAGGGTGTAATTACCGCTAATTACGAAAAGATACTGGCTGGGGCAATTTCCGTTACGGGATTATCTTTCTCTGTAAATTATTTAATTCGAATGATGGAGCAAAGAGCAGAGTTCATGATCAGAGGGGAAGATTAAGCAAACAATTTTTCGGATTTCGCCAATCAAAGCAATTCACCTATTGCTTGGGTAAATCCAATCGGGCCGGCGGCTCATCAGTTCTCTTAAATCCATCCGAATTTCTTCGACGGTCGGTCGCCCCAGGTACCACCAGCCATTGTAGATTTTAAAAATCGTCCGGTCTCGATCGAGGATGAAGGTATAAGGGATGTAGATTTCTCCATGAATTGAATCGGTTGTGTCGACCATTTCGAGTTCATACAATAGTTTCTTATCTGAGTCGCACAGAAAAACCCAATCAGCATTGATTTGATCGCGTACCTCCCGAGTTGTAATGGCATCATCGACGGACACTGTGATGAGATGGCAGTAATTTACGCGCAATTCCGGTTGAAGGTTTTGCGCATAGTTAACCATTTGACGGCGGTCCTTTGGGCAGAAGTATCCTCGCGAAAAAATTAATACCCCTGGAAATCCACGTAAGAGTTTAGATAATTGATGCTTTTCACCTGTATGGTCGGGAAGTTCGAAATTTGGAAATTTGGCGCCAACAACTAAGTCTGCATGCATGGGATAATTCATCATAGCCTCCCTTTGTAATGACAATTATTTAAAGATAATTATACAAAATTTTGGGTATGATCTACTTTATGATTCAGCGCGGGAAACGGCGATTCCCCGCGCTGTAGTTGGGTTTAATGTGTGAGCTAGAATAAACCACCTGATGCAAGAATAATATTGTACCGCCATGTGTAATTGTGGCCGGCAAAACCCCATATTTTTCACCCACCAAACCCGCGATAATCTCTTCCCAAATGCAAAACAGAATTAATGGGTATCCAACATCAGTTACAGTTGTGGCCAGGTAGATATGGCAGAAAGCGAATACAATTCCGGACCATATTCCAGCAATATCAGAAGACTTTCTTTCTGAAAATATATTAAATACATAACCGCGAAACAATAACTCCTCAAATAAATTGCCGAGGAGAGCGAATGCAGCGATAAATGGTACTAAAGAGAGATTTACCATCCCGCCTCGGTTCGAAAACGGGTAAGGGATTGGGATGGGCTCTCGGAATTAGTAATCTAACCCCCTCGTCATTCTCGAATAATTTAAATCCCTTACGGGGAATTTATGAAAAGTTGTAGCACTTCTTTCCAATAATCAGTAAAATATATAATTAGGATTCTTTCATTTAGAGAATTGATTTTTATAAATTTATGCGTATTTCATGGCCGATTACGCGAAAGCCGCTCAAGAAAGAATTCATCCAAACGGTCAAAAAATTTAAAAATAAGGTAAACCACATGAAAAAACTGGTGGTCTCGCAACTCCAGCGCTTGTTGACTGCTCTATTCCTTGCCATCATCGTGTTTGGGCAACTTTCGCCTATTTCGATTGCTCAGGCCGCCGTTTCTTTAACGATTGAGCCGATTACCTGGAATGTGATTGGGTTAGATAGTAATAATGTTAATGTCGGACCTAATAACTTCCCTGTGGGGGCACGCGTCTGCAATAGGGGGGATTCGCCAGCGACCAATGTTACCTCCTCCTTTGTTTGGGATACAGGGGGGACCGATGATGCAGGGACATATATTTACCTTCGTCCCGGGTCACTAAACAATTTTAATTCAAATAAAATTGCCAGCCTTGCTCCTGGCAGTTGTTACGACTTTTACTATGAAATTCAGGTTAAGCGAGATTCGGCTGCCTATGAGAAGACACGCCGTTATTACATTACGACAAGTGCGGACGGTATTTCCGCCATTAACACACCAAGACCTCGCGAGGTTTACATTGAATATCTGATTTCTCAGAATCGCAACTCTACTGATAATGTTTCTTTTGGACTTGGCGTGAATCCTCCCTCATTGACCTCAATTCCCGCAGGTGGGTCTTTTTCACTCCAGGTTGGGAATACTTATACTATAAAATTAGATGCTTCAACTGCCACCCAGGGCTATAACCAATTGGAAAATTTCATCAATTTTCCAAATACTATCTTTCAAATCCTTTCCGTTTCATCACGTTATTCCGCTGACACCTCTGGGTATGTGGGTAATTCGAGTGATAAACTATACGCGGATGCCTGTTTGTGGGATATGGACCCCAACAGTTTGACTTACCTTTCCTGTATCGGTAGTGATGGTAAAACTGGCGGAACAATCAGCACCACCTATGTGGTCAAAATCATTGGTGGTGCTGGGACCAACCAGGCAATCAATACTTTGATCTACGATTACTCCGGCAGTAGTTTCCATTACAATAGCGATTTTTCATCTTCCGCTCGCTTTGCCGCGATCACTTCACCACTGTCCATGAGTAAGGCTTTCAGCCCGGTGTCCATCGCTGCAGACGACACTTCTACACTTTCTATTAACATCAGCAATAATAGTGCATCAGACCTGACTGGTATCAGCTTGATTGACCCGCTACCATCCTCCCCTGCGCAGATGATTGTTGCTGCCTCACCTGACGCGAGTGCTTCTGCCAACTGTATTGGGGCTTCCTTTTCGCCAGCGGGTGGTGACACTTTCCTGACCTATTCGGGAGGGGTAAAGGCAAACAGTACCTGTACACTGACTGTCACTGTCACGGCCACTTCAATCGGCAACTACACCAATACTACCGGCAATATATATCTGAACGGAATTGACACGGGAACATCAGCCTCAGCCAACTTAACAGTGGCAGAGCAGCAAAACGGGACGGGTTTCTGCGCCACAAATGTCACTATGGCACAGTGGACGGTGCCCAGCACAACCACCAATCCCCCGGATACAACCGGTGGGGTGCCGAGCATTAAAAACGCCAATGTGACCACTGCCACTGTAGTGGCGGCAGTGTCAGGCAGCACAGCTATCAAAACTACCTCAGGTCAAAATGATACTTATTCCTGGAGTGTTTATGGGTTTAAAACTTCAGGCAACTATGTTGATTTCACCATCGATACCAGCAAGTTCAGAAATGTGAAGCTGAACTTCTATATGGATAACCCCGGCGGCGGCAATGGACCAGATTCGATAGATATCACCTATAACAATGGTTCTGGATTCCAGAGTTACACTCCTTCAATTATTCCATCAATTGGCTGGACCCAATATAACCTAGATTTTACCAACAAGACGAACACGGGCGGAAACACAATTATCAGACTTAAACCGCCAACTGCTGGTGCTGACAATCAAAACGGTAACCTGCTCTTTGACTTGATTACTTTTACCGGCGACCAGACTACAGATTGCACATCCGCTTCTGCGCCAACCCTGACAAAATCGTTTCTCACTTCACCTGTTGCGCAGAATGCCACAACCACGCTCCGTTTCACCATGACCAATCCCAATGCGACTCAGCTGACTGGAGTTGCATTCACTGACACCCTGCCGATCGGCCTGACGATTCCTAGCGGCAGCGCAACCGTCTGTGGGGGAACATTGTCCACCACCAGCCCAAACTTAATCAGCTTCAGCGGTGGAACCATCCCTGCCAGCGGAAACTGTAATATTTCCGTAACGGTTACTGGTGTTACCCCTGGTACCTACACCAACACCAGTGGTTTTATTTCCACCTATGAAAGCGGCACTAATAACACCTCGACGGGATTTGGCACAGCTAACTTAACCGTGTTGTCCCCCCCGCAGATAACTAAGTCCTTCTCGCCCCAGGAGATCCTTTCCGGAAACAGCAGCACGGTATCCTTTACCATCAGCAATCTCAACAACACGGCGATTAATGGTTTGTCTTTTACAGATAACCTTCCCACTTCCCCAGGCACGATGACCGTGATTTCTCCAGGTGTAACGAATGACGTCTGCGGCGCAGGTAGCACATTAACTACGTCCAATAGTCCTTCAAGAATCATTCTGGCTGGCGGTAGTCTGGCGGCTAATGAATCCTGCACCTTCTCTACAACAGTAACGGCCCCAACCGGTTCCTATACCAACAGCGTTGCAGTTACTTCCACTAATGCCGGCACAAGCACAACGGCTAATGCAAGCCTGACGGTCCGCGAAATTACGCCGGAAATATCCATTCACAAGGAGATATCTACCAGCCCATCTGGTCCCTGGGCAAAAACGGTATTTGTAAAAGCGGGCGATCCTGTTTATTACCGGCTGACGATTGAAAATACCGGCGACGTGCCGCTCAGTCCGGTGTGGGTCACTGATCCTAACGTATCGACATCTAGTTGTTTGTGGCCGGCCATTTTGCCGGTTGCCTCAGCAATTTCAGATCCGACAGCAAACTGCGTGGTGGGACCCGTAACAGCGCTATCTGGCACCCATCCCAATACCGCGACGGCGCATGGCACTTATAACGGTGCAGTTTACAACTCGGATCAAAATTCAGCAAGTTATGCCACCACTGCGTTGATCTTGGACAAGACAGTCTCTGAAGGTAGTTTCACAGCCGCTGGAGATGCTCTCCATTACAGCTATAAGCTCACAAACACAGGCGATGTATCTTTGGCAGATCCCGTGACAGTTATTGATACCAAGACACCGGTTACCTGTACAGAAAGTTTGTCCACAGCGGGACCTGGTCATGATGGGAATGGTACCCTGGATAAAGATGAATATATCACCTGCACGGCTACGTATCATGTGACCCCTCAAGATGTTTCAATTGGTTCAGTTAGTAATTCGGCTTATGCTACCATAGGTGGGGTCAGGTCAAACCTGGATCGCGTTACAGTTTTTTCCAATCAACCAGATTTGATTGTGACCAAGACCAATCTTACGAATGGGCAAGCCACAGATGGAGTGCCATTTACCTGGACACTTAAAGTTAGCAATCAAGGACCGGTAGCAGGAATATTCACGGCCAGCTCTGAAATTGTACGTGATCCATTGCCAACCGGGGCGACTTATGGCGTACCAACGGTGGGTGCCTCTTCTGGAGTAACCAATCTTGATAAGATCAGCTGCGCTATTGATGGCAGCCGCGTTCTGACATGCGTTGCAAACGGCGATGATGTGACCATTGGCGCCTCCACCGGTTTTGTCTCTATCGAAATTCCCGTGACACCCAATGCGCTTGGCAACCTGATAAATACCGCCACTGTGGATGGTGATTCAAATGTTACCGAGGGTGATGAAGGCAATAATAATGGTATCGACGTGGTGGTGGTGAATGCCCCGCTGCCCGACATGGTGGTTGCCAAAACAAATAACACGTCAAGTAATGGTAGCGTTGGCACTTCGTTCACCTGGACCTTGACGGTCCAAAATCAAGGCGGGGCAGAGGCTGTCTTTGCTCAAAATGCGGTCATTTTACAAGATGTATTTCCAGAGGCAACCAAACCTGCTGATGGGGTAGTGAGTGTCACATCAGGATCCACACCACCCTCAGGCACAATCGCATGTTCAGTTTCGAGCGGAATCCTGGCGTGTGTCGCCAGCGGTGGCAGTGTAACCTTTACCCCGGGGGCTTCATTCTCGATAGCACCTGCAGTGATTCCTACTTCCTCAGGTAATCTGACCAATACTGCCGTTGTTGATCCCAATCATATACTCGCAGAGAGTAACTCCGGAAACAACACTGGCTCAGACACAGTCAGTGTTATTGGAGTGCCTGATCTTGGGCTGGCAAAAAGCAATAGTGTCACAAGTATTTCGGCGGGGGGGGTGACAACTTATACGCTAACAGTATCTAATTCGGGAAGTGTTGCAACCAGCGGTACGATCACCATTGTGGATGTATTGCCAACTGGAATGTCTGTAAATCCTGGAGAACAAACTCTGGGAGGAGATCAGGCTGCGAATTGGACCTGTAATGCGTCTAGCAGTACCGTCATCACTTGCACCAGTGACGTGGAAATAGCCGCGACCTCTGGAACCAGCATTTTTTCTTTGCCTGTCAATATCAGCTCCAGCGCCAGTGGAACCTTAATCAACAAGGCACAAGTTGGTGGTGGTGGTGACCCGAACACCGGTACGCCTGATTCAACTACAGCCAGCACTTGTACTGCTACAAACACACCCAGTAAAGGCTGCGCGGTAGATAGTGATGCGATCTATCAACCGCCGATTGTGACGAAGGCGTTTGGCGCGGCATCGATTTCTTCGGGCGGTACCACGACTTTGACCTTGACCTTAAGTAATCCGAGTGATAACCCAGGCGATCTGACGACCTTACAGGTAGATGATACCTTCCCAAGCGGTATGACGCTAAAGGATACCACCTTTGTCTTTACACCTTCTGCTTGTGGCTCGATAACTAAACTGGATAATTCTGCCTCTGCAGCTTCTGACGGCGCAGTACGTTTCAAGGCGGCTGCCATCTCAGCGGGGAGCAGTTGTGAGGTTGTGTTAAATATATCAAGTTCGACGCCAGGGGAGGTAACAAACACAACCGGCACCCCAATTGCCAGTGGTCCGGTTAATTTAACCGGGAATACCACCAGTGATTCACTGACGGTTAATGAATTGACCAATACTGGAACGATCAATGGGGTGGTATATCATGACGTAAATAAGAATCAAACTCGGGATGGCGGCGAAAGCGGCATTTCGGGTGTTACCGTCACTTTGAAAGATTCCAATGACCAGGTTGTGGCGACAACAACCACCGATTCAAATGGTGGTTACTCCTTCAGCGGTTTGAATCCCGGTTCTTATACCATTGTAGAAACTGACCCTAACAATTATGACTCAACTACTGAAAATTCGGTCAGCGTTGTGTTGGGTAGCGAAGAGACGAAGACAATTAACTTTGGTGACTTTGCAGTGCCTACAGCGGTAAACGACACCCCAGCGGACATTGCTGAAGATTCGGGTCTGGTGAACATCAATGTGCTTGGCAATGACAGTTTTGGCGGCGATGGGCCTTCGACCGGAACCATCACGATTACAGTGGGTCCAGGTGCAACTGGGACCGCTGAGGTCAACGATGGCGGCACTCCCAGTGACCCAAGCGACGACTCTATCGACTTTACCCCGACAGCGAACTACAATGGTCCAGTTACGTTCACGTATGAAATTTGCGACGCGAATGGCGATTGCGATACGGCGGTAGTGAGTTTTAATGTCACCTCACTTAATGATTTACCCGACGCTGTTGATGACAACCCTGCAGATATTGCAGAAAACTCTGGCCTTGTCAATATAGATGTTCTGACCAACGACAGTTTTGGCGGCGATGGGCCTTCGACTGGAACCATCACGGTTACGGTTGGTGCAGGTTCGGCTGGGACCGCTGCGGTCAACAATGGCGGCACACCCAACGACCCAACCGATGATACGATTGACTTCACTCCAGCAACGGATTATAACGGTCCGGTAAGCTTTACCTACCAGATCTGTGATGCGAATGGCGACTGCGATACGGCGGTAGTGAGCTTCAATATTTTACCGAATCCTGGAACAGTAAGTGGAGTGGTCTATCAGGATACCAATGCAAATGGGGTGCGCGATTCGGGTGAAGCGCCAATCTCTGGTGTAACAATTGAATTGTATGATAATGATGGCACATTGATAGCCACCCAGATAACTAATGGATTGGGAATCTACAACTTCTCCAGTGTGCCCGTGGGTGATTATAGCGTTGTTGAAGTAGATCCATTGGGTTTTACCAGCACCACATCAAATATGATCGATGTTACCGTAACCTCTGGGAGTTCTGCCACTGCGGACTTTGGTGAGAGAAAATTGGTCACAACCACGCTATCAACTATTTCTGGAACAGTATTCTTTGATGCGAATTCAAATGCTATTCAAGATATTGGTGAAACTGGTCTTGCATGGCAGACGATCACTCTGCTGAATGCAAATGGCCAGGTTGTGGCGACCACGACCACTGATGCAAATGGTGGTTACTCCTTCAGTGGTTTAAGTGCAGGTGTCTACACTGTGGTGGAAACTGATCCGGATGGTTATGATTCGACAACGCTTAATTCGGTTAGTGTGGTAATCGGAAGCGGTGAGGAAAACTCTGTTGATTTCGGTGATATTGTCAATCAAAACCCGGAATTTGCTGACCCAGCTGTGACCAAGTACGGCGATCCAACCCTGGCTAAAGTGGGCGATATTGTTGTCTTTACCATAACGGTTGGCAACAATGGCACCATCAACGCTGAAAATGTTGTTCTGACAGATACGAAACCTTCTTTTCTGAATATCGTTGCGATCAATATTCAACCTGCGGGTGAATTCCCTATCAATATCTCCGGGAATACAATTTCCATCCAATTCGGTACGGTTAGACCAGAGGATGTCTACACGGTAATTGTTACCACGCGCGTGAACGCGCTTGGGTTGCCGCCCGGAGGTAGCAATGAAGTGGTGGTAACCTCCGACACTTCAGATCCAGTTCTTTCAAATAATAACGGTAGCTCCCAAATCGTAATTTCGAGTGTTGAATTGCCAGAAGAAATTCCCAATACCGGGTTTGCCCCCGGTTCGGTGGTGAATTTACCCAACCAGCCAACCGAAAAGCTGTACGCCAAAATGGATGAATTAACGTTGGAAATTCCCGTTTTGAAAGTTAAGATGCCGGTTGTAGGTGTGCCGATCTCGAATGGCGCATGGGATATCACCTGGTTAAACCGGGAGGCAGGCTGGTTGAATGGAACGGCATTTCCTACCTGGCAGGGGAATAGCGCTTTGGTTGGGCATGTTTATCTGCCCAATGGATTGCCTGGCCCATTCCTAAACCTTAATAAATTGGGATGGGGTGATCAGGTGATCGTAAAGGCAAACGGAACACGATTCACATACGAGGTGCGCTCGGTACAATATATAAAACCGGATCATACATCGGTCTTGGATCACAAAGAAACCCCCTGGTTGACTCTGATCACCTGTAGAGGTTATGACGAAAAATCGGGAAGTTACGCTTTGCGGGTAGCGGTTCAGGCAGTCTTGGTTAATGTTGAAAATGAGAAGTAATGACTGATTAGATCATCTCCAGAAATAAAAATCAGCTTCAATAAAGAAGCTGATTTTTTGATTCCACGAAATGACGGATTTAGAGGCAATAACATCGTGGCTATGAAGCTTTATTGCTTCACCAAATATCTTGAGGTCTTATGCCAAAGTAACCTTTTCTTTCCTTGAACTGATACGTCGTTTCAAGAAGTAATCAATCAGGACCGCTAAAATAAACACAACACCTTTAATCACTTGCTGGTTGTAAGATGGTACTTCAAGTAAGTTTAATCCATTAGAAAGTACACCAATAATGAAAGCACCGGCAATGGTTCCGCCAATGCCCCCCATACCTCCAGCCAGACTGGCACCGCCCAGGACAGCGGCAGCAATGGCGTCCAGTTCCAGACCAACACCGCTGTTTGGTTGCGCAGACCATAACCTGGCGGCCAGGATAACACCAGCAATAGCCGAGGTAAGGCCCGATAAGGCATAGACGCCGAGTTTAACTTTTTTGGCGGGGACCATGTTCAGGCGAGCTGTTTCTTCACCACCACCAATGGCATAGACATAATTTCCAAACGCGGTATTTTTTAGAATGATCGCAGCGATTATGGCGATTACTACCAGCAATATAACCGGAACGGGAATCCCCGCGATATTACTTGCCCAGAAGGTGAAGTCTTTATCTAATCCGGAAATCGGTTTTCCATCTGTATAAACCAGGGTAAAGCCACGAGCGACTGCCATCATCGCCAATGTGGATACAAAAGGAGGAATGCGTCCATAAACAATCATCAACCCACTGACAAATCCCAAACCAGCCCCTACAATCAAGCCGATTAGTATTCCTGGATATGTCCCCAGACCATTCCGCGTAGCCAGTCCTGCTGCTAAGGCACCACTAAAAGCGGCAACGGATCCAACTGACAGGTCAATACCACCGGTAATAATTGTAAATGTCATACCAATGGCCACGATCGCGATGATCGAAGTTTGCAAGGCGACGGTTAGCAAATTCCCGACCGTTAGGAATTGATCACTGAGGATTGATAATAAAACCGCGATAATTAAAAGAATGAAGTAGCTTCCACCACCGCGAAGAATCTGCATTATTCTTGAGGAAAATGAATTGGTATTATTCATAATGCCACCTGTTCCAGTTTTGCCGGTGCAAGTTGCCCGGTTGCCGCTTGCATGATATTGTCTTGAGTCGCTTCTTCACGAGTAAATTCAGCTAGAACCCGACCTTCACGCATGACTAAAATTCGATCTGAAATGCCCAGGATTTCAGGTAATTCAGAAGAAATCATCAAGATAGCCACACCTTTTGCAGCCAATTCACCGATTAGCGTATAGATTTCTGCTTTCGCGCCCACGTCCACGCCGCGCGTGGGCTCATCCAAAATGAGCACTTTGGGGTTCAGTGCCAGCCAACGGGCGAGGATCACTTTTTGCTGGTTTCCACCAGAGAGGTTTTTAACTCGTTGTTGCAAACTAGGAGTGCGTACTTTCAAACTATCAACTGCTTTGGTCGCCCATTCATTAACTTTGCGATATTGGATAAATCCAAGACGTGAAAGAGATTTTAGCAATCCCACGGCAGCATTACTACGCACACTTTGTCCTAGGAAGAGTCCTTCATTTTTTCGGTCTTCAGTTACTAAACCAATCCCCATGCCAATCGCATCCTGTGGGGATTTGAAAGAAACGGGTTTACCATCCAAGATAATCTCGCCATGCTCCAGAGAATCGGCGCCAAATAATACCCGAGCCAGGTTTGTTCTTCCGGCCCCCACCAAACCAGACAGGCCAACAATCTCTCCAGCGTGTAAGGTCAGGCTGGCGTCTTTCAACATCGTTCCAGATTTGAGGTGACGGGCTTCTAAAACCAGTTTTCCCCGTTGCACTTCAACCTTTGGAAAGAAGTCGTTTAGCTCTCGTCCCACCATCAAGCGGATCACTTCAGCAGGGGTGATTTCATCTTTTCTGGCCACACCAACCAGTTGGCCATCACGCATGATTGCAATTCGATCAGACAGGTCAAAGACTTCTTCCATGCGGTGGGAAATGTAAATCAGAGTCACCCCTTTATCACGGAGAGAACGCATCAATTCAAATAAAACTGTTGCCTCCTTATCCGTGATTGCGCTTGTAGGTTCATCCAGCGCGATAAGGCGGGCATTATAAGAAAGCGCTTTGGCAATTTCAACCATTTGCCGTTGGGCAATGGAAAGTTCGCTGATTTGAGCTCTAACGGGAATGTCGATACCGAGATGATCCATTTCTCGTTGGGCATCTGCATACAGCTTTTTCCAATCGATTAGCGCTTTGACTTTTCGGCGAGGTTCGCGTCCGAGAAAAATATTCTGTCCGACTGTCATTTGAGGGATCAGGGCTAATTCCTGGTGAATCATGGTGATACCCAGTTCCACCGCTTTTCGCGGTGAATCAATCGATACTGGTTCTCCATCTAGAATGATCTGACCAGAATCGGCAGGAAATATGCCATTGACTACATTCATCAAGGTCGATTTCCCCGCTCCATTTTCGCCGACAAGCGAAAGAATTTCACCGGGGTAAGCTTCCAGGCTTACATCTTTTACAGCTCGAACACCTGGGAAGGTTTTAACGATATTTTCCAATTTCAAACGACAAGTTGGTGTTGGCATGGCACTCCAATTTATGGTTGCCTCCGAAAACCGAAATTCGGTTTCCGGAGGCAAAATTGTAAAACAGATTACTCAGTTACCAGTGACAGATCAACAGGGATATTCGCTTCTACGGTAGCTCCACCCAGGTATTCGAGGGCGGTTTCTACAGACAATTGCCCCATGAGGTCAGGTTGTTGGGCAACGGTGGCGGCCAATTTACCGTCTTTGACAGCGGCGACGGCATCATCAACAGCGTCGAAACCGACGAAGACGATGCCTTCACGATTGGCGGCTTCAGCAGCCTGGATAGCGCCGAGGATCATCTCATCATTGTGGGCGAAGACAGCGGCGATTTCGGGCTGAGCCTGAAGGATGTTCTCGAAGACACTGAGACCCTCATCGCGGTTGAAGTTAGCGGTCTGCTGGGCGACAATAGTAGCGCCGGAGCAGGAAGCAGCCATGTAATCATTGAAGCCCTGGCCGCGATCGCGGGCGGCGGAAGAACCGGCAATACCTTGCAGTTCCACAACATTACCTGCGCCACCGATGGCGTTGCACAGGAATTCAGCAGCCATCTTACCGCCGGCGACATTGTCGGAAGCGATGTGGCTGACGACGGTACCGCCATTGGCGCCGCGGTCAACGGTGAAGACGGGGATACCGGCTTCGTTGGCTTTCTGAATGCTGGGGACAACCGCGTCAGAGTCGGTGGGGTTGATCAGCAGAGCATCTACTTTCTTGTTGATCAGATCTTCAATACCGGCAGTCATTTTGGCTGAGTCATCCTGGGCATCCACGACGATCAGTTTGGCGCCAGCTGCGTCTGCGGCTGCCTGAGCGCCATCACGCAGGGTCACAAAGAAGGGGTTGTTCAGGGTCGAAATCACCAGACCCAGGGTGAATTCCTTAGCTGCGGCAGGTTCCACGCCCAGGGATTCGGCGGTGACCAGAGAAAGCGCGACGGGGATATTGGCATCAACTGCTTCACCATTGACACTCTTCAGAGCGGTTTCCACAGCGGTTTTGCCCATGAGGTCAGGTTGTTGGGCAACGGTGGCGGCCAATTTACCGTCTTTGACAGCGGCGACGGCGTCATCAACAGCGTCGAAACCGACGAAGACGATGCCTTCACGATTGGCGGCTTCAGCAGCCTGGATAGCGCCGAGGATCATCTCATCATTGTGGGCGAAGACAGCGGCGATTTCGGGCTGAGCCTGAAGGATGTTCTCGAAGACACTGAGACCCTCATCGCGGTTGAAGTTAGCGGTCTGCTGGGCGACAATAGTAGCGCCGGAGCAGGAAGCAGCCATGTAATCATTGAAGCCCTGGCCGCGATCGCGGGCGGCGGAAGAACCGGCAATACCTTGCAGTTCCACAACATTACCTGCGCCACCGATGGCGTTGCACAGGAATTCAGCAGCCATCTTACCGCCGGCGACATTGTCGGAAGCGATGTGGCTGACGACGGTACCGCCATTGGCGCCGCGGTCAACGGTGAAGACGGGGATACCGGCTTCGTTGGCTTTCTGAATGCTGGGGACAACCGCGTCAGAGTCGGTGGGGTTGATCAGCAGAGCATCTACTTTCTTGTTGATCAGATCTTCAATACCGGCGGTCATTTTGGCTGAGTCATCCTGGGCATCCACGACGATCAGTTTGGCGCCAGCTGCGTCTGCGGCTGCCTGAGCGCCATCACGCAGGGTCACAAAGAAGGGGTTGTTTAGGGTCGAAATCACCAGACCCAAAGTTACTTCTCCTCCCTCAGTCGCAGGGGCGGGAGTTTCGGTTGCTTTCGGCGCGCAAGCCGATAAAAGCAGCATCGCAACCAGCAAAACGTTCATTACTATCGCAAGGCGTTTCATTATTTACTCCTCCATAAAAATTGGATTTCCATATCAGTCTGAATCAAATGGTACGAACGATGGTTGAAGATCATTATTCTTTTAATTGTTTAACTGCTCCTTTCTATCTAACCCTCATTTTGAGGAACGATTTATCGCTTTGTAGAACAAGAGTGCGGCGGCAATGACCACACCTTTCACTACCTGTTCCCATAAAGAAGATACATTCATCAGATTCAACCCATTGTTCAGGGTTTCTAGTAGAAGTGCTCCTAAAAGTGTTCCGGTTAAGGTTCCTTCACCTCCAGCAAAGCTCGTTCCGCCGACCACAACTGCTGCAATGGCGTTAAATTCGTACCCAATTCCAATGACAGGTTGCGCGGAATCAAGGCGGGCGATCAAAACCAATCCTGCTAATGCTGCGCATAATCCTGCCAAAGCATATACCAGGATGGTGGTACGGTTGGTGTTAATTCCAGCCAGTCGCGCCGCAGTTGGATTGTCTCCCAACATATAAATATATTCACCGGTGCGGGTACGTGTAAGCATGATGTAGGCCAAAATAAATGTGATCGCAGCGATGATAATGGGCATTGGTATTGGACCCACTGATCCGGCGCCAAGGAAACGGAATGATTCGGGTAATCCAGTCACCGGTTGTCCCTGGGTATACATTAATGTCAAACCACGGCCGACTGTCAGTGTGCCAAGCGTTGCGATAAAGGGCGGGATTCGCCACCGAGCGATCATCAATCCGTTGATGGCACCCATTGCTGCCCCAATCGAGAGAGCGATTAAAACAGCGACGAAGACGGGCATCCCCTGCTTCATAAGATCAGCGCCGATCACCGCAGATAAAGCCAATACCGAGCCTACTGATAAGTCAATACCACCGGTGAGAATTACCATCGTCATCCCAACAGACACGATTCCATTAATCGAAGCCTGGCGAGTTACATTGACCAAATTACTAACTTGTAAAAACCGGTCGGATAATAAAGAAAGAACCAGGCCCAGTAATAGAAAAACCATCAACAATCCAAAACGTTGAAGAAAGGATCGTTGAATAAACTCTTTGGGTGAGGCGGGTTGGCTGGTAGATGAAGACATAAGCTAGATCTCGCTTTCTTAAAATGCAACCCCGGAAACAAGGATTACATTGGCGTAAGGTTTACATTCGCCGGTTCGAACCACCGCCCGGGCATCTGCCGAGAGACGTTTCAGTTCTTCATGAGAGATAAAATCAACATCCACATCAGGGAGAAGTGAGCGAACTTCACTCTCAAAATGCGGATTGATTTCACGGGTTTCCTTTGCCAGAATAATCCGTTCCACCTGCATTTCTGATAGGATCGCATTCAACGTTTCAATTGCGCCAGGCACACCCCTTACCAGAGCCAAATCCACTCGTTCAGTTGAAGAGGGAATAGGTAATCCGGCATCCGCGATTACTAACATATCGGTATGGCCCATGGTCGCAATAATGTAAGAAAGGTCTGAATTTAATAGGACTGATTTCTTCATGAAAAGTGCTCCTCTAAGAAAAATTCCACTTCGGGTTGGGTCGGTAATGAAGGTTGTGCTCCGGGGCGTGTGACTGAGATGGCTGCGGCCGCACATGCGAATCTTGCAGCATCTTTGATGGGTAATCCACGCATTATCGATACGGCAAACGCTCCCACAAACGCATCTCCCGCGGCTACAGTATCCACTGCCTTTACTCGAAATGCTGGGATTGTGAACCGTTCATTCCTTGATACCAAGAGAACGCCATCTTCACCCAGCGTGACGATCAACTGCTTTACACCTAAAGATAGTAAATAATCAATCGCGCTTTCCATATCAGGCTGACCGCTCAAGATCAACAATTCATGTTGATTTGGAATCAGCACGTCCACTTTGCGAAGTATTTCTTCTGGCAACTGTTGAGCGGGAGCCGGATTAAGGAGGATTGGAATTTGATGTTCTTTGGCTTGCTCTATTGCATATTGCACAGTTTCCAGAGGGGTTTCCAGTTGTAATATCACAATAGCGGCTTGCTCAAATGCCTGCTTCGCGTGAATGAGGTCGTTTGATTCCAGGCATGCATTGGCGCCCGGCACGACAACAATTGTG
>Ga0209269_1000584_pt1 | contig 31705 bp, 16 predicted proteins | sample MTBAKMMethaMetaG_FD_187455 | JGI IMG/M metagenome (GOLD analysis project Ga0209269, IMG submission 187455) | Enrichment culture microbial communities from Arthur Kill intertidal strait, New Jersey, USA, that are MTBE-degrading - MTBE-AKM (Arthur... | ecosystem: Environmental > Aquatic > Marine >... | reverse complement strand
AGAAGGTAAATATTACTGGAATATCTCGGTACCGGTAAACAGCTATGCTACCATATATATTCCCGCAACATCAGAAGCTGATGTGAAAGAAAAAAACAGGAAAGCATCAAAGGCTACAGGTGTGAAATTTATTAAGATGGAAGGAGATCGTGCAGTGTTTAGAGTTGGATCCGGAAGCTTTCGTTTTATTTCGCACAATTTATATTAAAATATATTCTTTCAATAATTGTCAAAAATGAAATTAAAATTTAACGTCATAATAAACGTAATTTTGCTTTCCAACCTGATTTTGTCGATTCATCATATTGGTTATTCGCAATATCACTATCACAATAAAATATTAATTCCTCAGATTGATGGAGAATGATGGACAATACTATATTGCAGCTTTAAATTTAGAATTAGATGGCATAAGAATAGCAAAGCTTAAGTGGGAATAATAACTTCGGCATAGAAGTTTTCATCGCTGAATTTACATATCCTGCAATTATTATGACAATTAAGTTTAAATGGAATGAAGAACTTGATGAATACTCAGAAAAATATTACAGTTGGCACTTTAATATCAGCCATTTTATTAACAGGGTGTGTAGAGAGGACTCCCAAAAAACCCAACTTTATCATTATCCTTACCGACGACCAGGGTTATAATGATTTAAGCTGTTTTGGCGGTAAACATGTGAACACTCCAATTATTGACCATCTGGCTCAGGAAGGGATCAAGCTTACTTCATTTTATACATCTCCAGTTTCAACTCCTACACGCGCTTCCTTAATAACCGGATCATATCCGAAACGTGTTGGCCTGGCATGGGGCTCCAATTGGGGAGTTCTACTTCCAAATGATCCTATTGGTCTCAATCCCGATGAAATAACTATCGCAGAAATATTAAAAGAACAAGAGTATGTTACTGGTATATTCGGGAAATGGCACCTTGGCGATCAGCCGGAATATCTACCTACCCGCCAGGGATTTGATGAATTTTATGGATTACCCTATAGTCATAATTTACATTTACATCATAGGTGGCGTGTTTTTCCTCCCTTACCTTTATACGAGGGAGAAAATATTATTGAATTTGAACCTGATGCCGACTATCTTACACAAGAAATTACCAGGCGCGCGATTAAATTCATTGAAACACATAAGAACTCTCCCTTCTTTCTTTATGTTCCACATCCCCTGCCACACGATCCATTACATGTATCTCCCGCTTTTATGAAAAATGTGAGCGAAGATATTAAAAACAGACTGGCAGGGGAAGTTGATTTTATAGATTACGATACCAGGGACAGCATCTATCCACAGGTAATTGACGAAATTGACTGGTCAGTTGGTGAAATTATTCAAGCATTAAAAAACAATGGTTTGGATAAAAATACCCTGGTTTTCTTTACATCTGATAATGGTCCTGGAACCCCTATGGCGAGTGCATCGCCTCTGAGGAACAGAAAAGGCTCAATTTATGAAGGCGGGGTCAGAGTGCCAGCTATTGCCTGGTGGCCCGGCAAAATACCTTCAAATCAAATATCCGATGAAATCCTTACTATTATGGACCTTCTGCCAACAATAGCACTGCTGGCAGGAGCAATAATCCCCAGGGACAGGATTATAGACGGGAAAAACATCTGGCCGATTCTATCGGGTGTACCTGGCGCCCGCTCTCCTTATGACAGATATTTCTATTATGCAGGGAATTGGCTCAGGGCAGTACGCTCAGGACAATGGAAACTGCACAGATCAGGAGAAAACACATTTGAACTGTATAACCTGGAAAATGATATCTCTGAACAAGTAAACCTTGCCCTGGAATATCCCCATATTGTTCAGGAACTAGAAGAATATATGAAGGACTTCGATAAGGAGATGAGTGACTCAACAAAAATCCGACCACCTGGAGATACTAAACAAGAACCACAACCCATGAAAATTAGGACAGAAGTTCCCTGATTTTAAAACTATCGAAATTGCAGAAGAAAAAGAGTTATGTCGTACTCACTAAATTAGATTCTCCGATGAAACCCCCATGTACTGGCGCACACAACAAGGACATGAACAAACATGGGGGTTCCATGCCCATTAGCAGGTCAGGTAGTAATAACATATTGATTTTTAATAACATAATTAATATTTGTACGCATGAAACCCCCATGTACTGGCGCACACAACAAGGACATGAATATAAATGGGGGTTCCACGGCAAATGAAACGGAAAACATTAAGTTATCAAATTATAACAAATTAATATTCAAACTTTTAAATTAATTATATACAAGTGAATAATAATATTAATATTATCCTGTTAAATTGCCTTGCCGGAAGTGTATACGGCGGATTAATCCCTGGTTGTAACCCTCACATCCAAAAATCTTCTCACCCGAACGTAATTATTGTTATAACGGATGATCAGGGATATGGTGATTTTTCAGTTCACGGGCATCCTGTATTAAAAACTCCGGTACTTGATCAACTGTATCATCAAAGCATTCGGTTTACCGATTTTCACTCTGCTCCCATGAGTACTCCTACCCGCGGACAGTTATTGACCGGAAGGGATGCGATGGCCAATGGCGCTACTGCTGTATGCCAGGGACGCTCAATGATCAGGAAAGAACTTCCTACCATGGCCGATATCTTTAAAAACCATGGTTATCAGACAGCTCATTTTGGCAAGTGGCATTTGGGCGACAGTTACCCCTACCGTCCACAGGACAGGGGTTTTGATGAAACAGTTCATCACGGGGCATGGGGAATCGGATCCCTTGCGGACCATGTTGGAAATGATTATTGGGACGATCATTTTCTGCATAACGGACAACTTAAAAAATATGAGGGGTATTGTACAGACGTGTGGTTTGATCTTGCAATAAATTATATTAAAAAATGGAATAAAAAAGGGGAAAGGACTTCTCCTTTCTTACTTTACCTGGCAACAAATTGTCCCCATTCACCCCACCTGGTAGATGAGAAATATTCCGGCCCATACCTGCAACAAGGATTTGCACCAAGGGTTGCCGGTTTTTTCGGTCAGGTCGCCAATATAGATGAAAATATGCAACGCTTACTGTCTTTTCTGGATGAGATCCGTCTTTCCGATAACACCATTCTCATCTATATGTCGGATAATGGAACTTATCCATATATTGCTGAAGTTTACAATGCCGGAATGCGAGGTTGTAAAACACAGCTTTGGGAGGGAGGACATCGGGTTCCTCTGTTTATCCGCTGGCCAAAGGGGAATCTTGGAGAACCAAGGGATATCGATATTTTAAGTCATTGCCAGGATATATTACCAACCCTTATAGATCTTTGCGGCATTAACAAACCTCTGGATACTGAATTTGATGGTGTCTCCCTGGTCCCGCTTCTTCGCGGAGAAAAGGAGGCACTGGAAGACCGTATGTTGGTAGTTGCTTACGGACCTGATTACCTCCCGGAAACAAGATCCGCTGTGCTATGGAATAAATGGAGACTGGTTGGAACAGATAAACTATATGATTTATCAACCGATCCTCATCAGGACAGAGATGTATCAGCCAGTTATCCGGATATCCTTGAAGCTATGCAAAACCACCTCCATGAATGGTGGATTCGTACACGTCCCGAATTCGGTAAAAAACGCCATATTCATATTGGATCTGATCAACAAAATCCACTTATGCTGTATTCCTCCGACTGGGATGGTTCTTTTGCTGATATTCTATGGAATCTTCTTCAGGGAGATGGTTTTGGCAGCTGGGATATTTATGTTGAAACTGCCGGTGAGTATGAAATTACTTTATACAGATGGCATCCTGCTTCCAATATTCCTCTTAATGCTGAATACCCGGATCTGGATCCTGTCTATACGCAGCAAAACAAAGGGGCTTTACCAATTGCAATGGCCCGTTTAAAGATCGGAGATTTTGATCAGATTATTGAAACGCCTGAAGGAATAAGTGAGATTAAGTTTAAAGTCAAACTTGATAAAGGTGAAAATAAAATAGAGACGTGGTTTATGGACAGCAACCAAAATAAGCTTTGCAGTGCATATTATACGAAAGTTAAGCTGTAAAAATCTTTACCGGTCACCAGTGTAAAGCACTCAATATTTACCAATCAATTTTAACAAATCACATAAAAACAATGTTATGAAAAAGTTTAACGTTTCTCTTATCTTCTACAGTCTGCTGTTTACAATCACTTTGCAGGCACAGGAACAACCCTTTAGCGGACTGGATAATAACCTGCATAATCTCTTTCGTCTTTCAGATGCACAAACACGTTTCAGTATGTATCGCTGGCATATCACGGATCCAATCCGTTTCCGGAACGACCTGCGGGTAACAATGCAAGCCCTGGGCTGGCGAAGCGGAGGACGTTATCTTCCCCTTCAGGATGATATTTCTTCAGTCACATTCTGGTACCAGTCGGAGCCACATGCTCCTTTCCCAAAACTGCCCGGGAAGGATGAACTTGAGATCCTGTAAAGATGTGTTACATTTAATGCCCAATAATAACAGTAAAGCTTAGCCCGTAAATCATTGGTCAAAGCTGTCATTAAAATTTTATATGGTGAATAAAATAAGTTCAAATGTTTTTGCAATGACCGGATTACTCACATTTGGGATAAACGGACCAATAAATATCATTGCTGCAGAAAGAAATGATCCGGGTAACCCCAATTTTATTATCATTTTTTGTGATGATCTGGGGTACGGCGATTTAGGTATATTTGGGCATCCTACAATCAAAACCCCCAACCTTGACAGGATGGCTTATGAGGGGCAAAAGTGGACACAGTTTTATGTGGCAGCTTCAGTATGTACCCCGTCACGTGCCGGATTACTGACCGGCAGGTTACCCATCAGATCAGGCATGTGTAGTAACGGGCCACGTGTTCTTTTCCCATGGTCAAACGGGGGATTACCTCCTGAAGAAATCACCATTGCAGCAATATTAAAAAACAAAGGATACCATACTGCTGCAATCGGGAAATGGCATCTTGGACACAAATCACCATTTCTTCCCACTGATCATGGATTTGACTATTATTTCGGGATACCCTATTCCAACGACATGGACCGGGTTGCAGAATTCAGGGATATAAGCCAAATAACATTAGCTGAACAGGAAAACTACCATGCATATAATGTTCCTCTTATGCGTAATGACCAGATTATTGAGAGACCCGCCGATCAAAGAACCATTACCAGACGCTATACTGAAGAAGCAATTGCTCAGATACACAAATTTAAAAATGAACCCTTTTTCCTTTATCTCGCACATACCATGCCTCATATACCTCTGTTCAGGAATGAACAGTTTAAGGATGTCTCACTTGCAGGATTTTATGGGGATGTGATTGAAGAGATAGACTGGTCAACAGGCCAGATCCTGGATGCACTTAAAGAAATAGGAATAGAAGAGAACACGCTGGTAATATTCACATCTGATAATGGGCACTGGCATATCTTCGAAACACATGGAGGATCCGGGGGTATGTTAAGGGGTGCAAAAGGTGAAACCTTTGAAGGAGGAATGCGTGTGCCTGCTATTTTCTGGTGGCCAGGTAAGATTAAACCCGGAGTTGTAATGGAACTGGGAACAACAATGGATATCCTCCCGACTTTCTGTAAACTTGCAAATATAGTCCCTGTAAACGACAGGATATATGATGGATATGATATTACCCCTGTGATGTTTGGAACAGGACACAGCCCGCGTGATATTGTCTGTTTTTATCAAGGCTCCCAGGTTTTTGCGATCCGAAAAGGAAACTATAAAGCTCATTTTAAAACCAGAGCATGGTTTGATCCTGAGGAAATGATCCATAATCCCCCTCTTTTATATAACCTTAATATTGATCCGTCAGAGAAATACAATATTGCAGAAGATAATCCCGAAATAATTGAAGAAATAAAAAGAATTTTACAAGAGCATATCTCAACGATAGATCCTGTTGAAAACCAGCTTGAGAAGTGAATTATGTTATTGATATTAAATAGACTAATAAATTTATCAGCAATAATCTAACTTTTAGTTAATCGGCAAATCAACTTTATAAACTTTCTATTTTCAAACTTTTTAACCTAAACTCACTGTTTATTAAAAATCACATCATGAAACCAATAAAACTTCTTTTCTTATTATATTGCTTTGGCAGCTTTTCCTTAACCTGGGGACAAACCGGGAAACATACTCCGGCATCTTTAAATAATGGCCTTTTAAACAATGCATGCATTATCAGGGATTATCAAAGTAAGCGGGTATCCAGTTGGGACAGCACGGGAGCAAATAAGGACTACCGTAGAATTGAACCTGGTGCTACGCTTGTTTTGATGGATGAAAACGGAGCTGGATGCATAAAGCGTTTTTACTGGTTATACATCACCTGGGTTGAAGCGGAAAGATTAAATATTTTCAGGGGACTGGTACTGAAAATGTATTGGGACAAATCCGATATTCCGAGTGTAGAGGTGCCTTTGGGCGACTTTTTCGGGATCAGTAACGGATTGATCCGGCCTATTGAATCGCTGGCATTCACAACCATTTATGGAGGCTCCAATTACAATACTACATGTGGATTTACATGTTACCTCCCTATGCCTTTTGCTAACGGTGCCCGGATCGAAATTGAAAACCAGGGAAAAGAAAATTTACCAATGATTTGGTATCATATAGACTATGAATTATATAAAGACGCCTCAGCTTTACCGGAAGGAACAGGAAGATTACATGCTCAGTGGAACAGGATGAGTCCGGTAAAAGAGGCTCCAGAGCCGGAGGACTGGTCAATAGGGAACCTCAGTGGAAATGATAATTATACAATTCTCGAGACTACTGCTGACGGTCAGTTTGCGGGATATTTCCTCACAGTGGTTAACCACGAACGAACATGGTGGGGTGAAGGAGATGATATGATCTTCATTGATGGAGAAGCTTTTCCCCCATCCATCCATGGGACAGGCACAGAAGAAATATTCGGCGGAAGTGGCTGTCCGGATAAAGAGTATACGGGACCCTATACCGGCTTTCATTGTATTGAAAACCGTCAGGAATACTCTTGGTGGGGCATAAATGGAATGTACCGGTTTTATCTTGCCGATCCAATTCGTTTCAGAAAATCAATCAGGGTAACCATCGAACAGGGACATAATAATGATAAGGCCGGTTTTAATGAATATTGCAGTACAGCATTCTGGTACCAGAAAGAAGTGAACCGGACAAGGCCGCCTTTACTTCCAATCGATAAAAGACAAGTGAACTTCAAATGAACAATTTGCTAGCTTAATTGATTATATTTTCCTGATTGATAAGATATAGACAATCAGTTACATGAACAAAATACGCTATTTTTCTTAGCCTGGAATAATTAATATGGTATTACACACCATAACAAGCACCTGACTTTTTACACTATTGACTCATGAACACAAAAACTCCATTTTTAAATCAAATAGTACTACTACTTATTCATGTTATATTGTTAGTAGTTTTACCCGGTAAAAATCTATTGTCACAGGTATCACTTACCGAAAAACAATGGATACTGCCTACCTATACAGTGGCAGAACCTGATAAGAATCCTGTTTTTTTCAGTAACGAAGCTTACCAGGGGGCATCAAGGCATTATTATCCGCTGGCATTGAACGATCAATACACCCATGAAAGAGTTTACAAGGAATGGAAAACCATTATTCTCGAAAATGAATATATTGAATTAGCCGTAACCCCTGAAATCGGAGGCAAACTCTATTACGCTACTGATAAAACCAATGATTATCATTTCATCTACAAAAATAATGTGGTAAGACCGGCCAATATTGGAATGACTGGTGCATGGGTATCAGGAGGTATAGAATGGTGTGTTATGCATCACCACAGAGCATCCACCTTTTTACCGATTGATTATACCACTTCAGAGAATGAAGATGGGAGCAAAACCATCCGGATTGGTGAAACGGAGCCGCGTCATGGCATGAGATGGACCATTGGTATAACTGTCTATCCCGGTAAATCCTATTTTGAAGTAGAAGGGAGTATTTTTAATTGTTCGCCTTACACACACACTTTTTTGTATTGGGCTAATGCAGCGGTACATGCAAATAAAGATTACCAGACCATTTTCCCCCCAGGTACACAAATAGCTACCTATCATTCCAAAACCAGTTTTACCCGTTGGCCGGTTTCCACAGAGGTATATACCGGGGTTGACTTTACAGAAGGTGTAGATATCAGTTGGTGGAAAAATGTACTGCGTTCTAATTCATTCTTTGCCCATGAATTAAAAGAAGATTTTATGGGAGGATATGATCATGGAAAAAATACCGGTACAGTTCATATTGGCGATCATCATATCGTCAAAGGTGCCAAATTATGGGAATGGGGAGCCGGTCCGCGCGGACAGGCAACAGAAGCCAGGTTTACGGAAGATGATGGACCTTATGTTGAATTAATGACAGGCGCCTATTCAGATAACCAGCCCGATTATAGCTGGATCAGACCTTATGAAGTAAAACGCTGGAAACAATACTGGTACCCGGTCAGAGGCATACAGGGATTTAAAAATGCAAACCTTAACGGAGCAGTTAACCTTGAAGTGCAGGAGGAAAATAAAATATTCCTGGGTTATTATTCAACAAAAAAAGTAGATAATGCAATAGTTATTCTAATGCATAAAGACAAAGTTATATTTGAAAAAAATATTGAGATCTCTCCGGATAAGCCGTTTACAAAGACTGTGAAATTAGATGACAAATTCGATCTGACTGATCTTTACACAGAATTGATCAACCCCAAAACCAAAGAGGTGCTGATTGAATATCAGCCAATTAAACAGGAACCTGTTAAGGAACTTCCGTCCCCTGTTAAAGCTTATCCTGCACCTGAAGAAATTTCAACTATTGAAGAACTGTTTTTAACAGGCAGCAGAATCGAACAATTTTACACTCCCGGAGAAAATCCAATGGATTGGTATATGGAAGCACTCAGACGTGACCCATATGATGTACGAACAAATATTGCAGTTGGGAATAATTATCTTAAAAATGGCAACTATATACAGGCAAGAAGTTATTTTGACAAGGCGATTAAAAGGTTAACCAAAGATTATACCCGCCCCTCAACTTGTGAAGCATTTTATTTACAAGGATTAACGCTCAAAGCCTTAAGACTTTATGATGAAGCTGTTGATATGCTGTATCGTGCAACATGGGATTATGCATATCACTCATCTGCATACTTCCAGTTGGCTCAAATATCTGTCATGAGAGGTGATTTCAACAAAGCCCTCCTTCAAATTAATGAATCTTTAGGGACTAATGCCCGAAATAATCGTGCCATTGCTCTCAAAGCATCTATCCTGAGAAGAATGGGCGATAATGATGGAGCTATGGCAGCACTTGAAACTATTATCAAAGATGATCCTCTCGATTTCAGAATTAGAAATGAATATTTCCTGGCAGTAAGAGAGTCCGGCGATTTTCAAAAAGCTGAAAAGTTAATTAAATCTCTTAGTATGGAGATGAGGAATTATGATCAAAACTATCTTGAGCTTGCTGTTGGGTATATAAATGACGGATTACTGGACGAAGCTCAGGATGCTCTGTTGCGCTTTAAAGGTAGTAACCCTTTGTTTGACTATTATCTGGGGTATATATATGATAAGTCAGGGAATCGTGACAGTGCCCTGAATCATTTCAGGGCAGCAACGGAACAATCTGCAGATTATGTTTTTCCTTATCGCCTGGAAACTGTTGAAGTATTGAAGACAGCATTGGAATATATTCCCGGTGATGGAAAGGCATATTACTTTATCGGAAACATATTGTATGAGAAACAACCTGAAATCGCTATAGAAAACTGGGAAAATGCTGTGAAATATAATCCGGCACTTGCAATTGCCTGCAGAAATCTTGGATGGGGTTATTATCGTCATTATAACGACGTACCAAAGGCAATTTCATACTATGAAAAAGCTATCTCCCTCGATAAAAATGAAGCTATCTATTATTCTGAACTGGATGTATTATATGAGATGAGCAATTCCCCCATTGAAAAAAGATTAACACTGTTCGCCGGGAATAACGAAATGGTTAAAAAAAGAGACTATTCTTTCATACGGCAAATATCAGTTCTTACCCTTGCCGGTGAAGCAGAAAAAGCTTTGGAATATCTGGAAGGCACACAATTTGCATACCGCGAAGGATCTTCATGGGCAAGGGAAGTCATTATTGATGCACAACTGATGTCAGGTTTAAAATATTACATGGAAAAGAACTATGAAAAAGCTCTTGCGTATTTTCTTGAAGCACAAATTCCCGATGAAGAAGCAGGCAGTGCCTGGTTTGGGAACAGGAACCTTCAGGTGAACTATTATATCGGATTGGCATATGAAGCTCTTGGCAACAAGGCAAAGGCAAATACATATTTTAAAATGTCCGCAGAGCAGGATCCGGGAAAATTTGCAGGTATTATGGTTTTTTATCAAGGGCTTAGTTATGCAAAAACCGGTAATCACATAAGAGCAAAAGAAATATTTAAATCTATGATCTCAGATGCCAACAGTCAATTGCAAGGTTCAGATACTTCAGTATATGGTGTTATTTTTGGAGAACGCGAATCTGAAAATACACTGAAATCCCGATCCTATGCATTAAGAGGTCTGGGTTATAAAGGACTTGGGCGGATAAAGCAATCCGACAAAGATCTGGAAAAAGCAGTAGAGTTATCATTAAGCAACTTATGGGCTACAGTCGAATTGGCAGGTTATTAATGAAATATTAATGATTTGTTTGATAAATTGTATAGCATAATAAAATATAATGATATTCTTATTTTGGCCAGTCACCTTGTACGAATGATTCTCTGCTGAATACCAGATATCCATCATTAGTCATATCTCTGGTGCCAAAAAGTATATCTAAAAGATCAATTTATCCATTGATATTGGTTGCTTTTTTTAATATTTTTCTAATTTCTTTTAATCGTTTAAATTATTTTCTTAATCAACTAAAATTATCTCTAATTCATTGACGCCATGAAACCATTAACATTTTGTTTAGTTCTGTTACTATTGGTTTCCTGTAAAACAAAACATGAAACTTCAGAATTACTTTTATGGTATAAACAACCTGCCGGAAATTGGAATGAAGCCTTGCCTGTAGGAAATGGCCGTTTAGGTGCTATGGTATTCGGCCGGACAACAACAGAGCGCATCCAGCTAAATGAAGAAAGCCTTTGGAGTGGTTCCCAGGTAAACAATAATAACCCTGAAGCATTTAAAAATCTGGAGACCATCAGACAACTTATCTTTGATGAGAAAATTTATGAAGCATCCTTATTAGCCTTGAAAACCATGGTAGGCACTCCCCCGCGTATCCGTCCCTATCATCCTCTTGGAGATTTGTTTCTTGATTTTGGGGAGAGGGAAATTAGTGATTATAAACGGGAGCTCGATCTTCAAACAGGTATCTCCAGAGTTATTTATACTTCTGATGGAATTGTTTTTTCAGAAAAAATATTTGCTTCAGCACCCGACAACCTGATTGTTATACATCTGGGTGCGTCTCAAAAAGAAGCTTTAAATTTTCAAATCAGACTGGAAAGGGAAAAGGATGCCGTAACAACCACTAATAATAATATGCTGGTAATGAAGGGTCAGATTATTGATAAAGAAGATTCATTATCCGGACCTGGTGGTGACCATATGCGCTTTGAAGCACAATTGAAAGTAAAAAACAAAGGAGGTTCAATTATTCAGGATGGAAATTCTTTGATTATTCAGGATGCAGATGAGATTTTACTTTTATTTACTGCAGCAACTGATTATAATATCAATAAATTGAATTTCGACAGGTCGATAGACCCGGCAACAGTATGTAGCAAAATATTACGGAAAGCACAGGGAAAGAATTATAAAAGGCTTGAAAAAGCACATCTGGCAGAATACCAGCCATTATTCAACCGTGTATCATTGGACCTTGGTGGCGATGATCGTTCCGTTATCCCTACCGATGAAAGACTCCGGTCTGTAAAAGAAGGCGGTGAAGACTGGCAGTTAGCAGCACTTTATTTTCAATACGGACGCTACCTGCTGATGGGATGTTCGAGACCTCCGGCTGTCTTACCTGCTAACCTTCAGGGTATATGGAATCAGGATTTTTTCCCTCCATGGTTTTCAGAGTTTGCCACAAACATAAACCTGCAAATGAACTACTGGCCGGCAGAAGTATGTAATCTAAGTGAAACAACAGAACCTCTGATTAATTTCATAATTCAGCTGCAAAAGCCGGGAAGTGTTACAGCACAGGAAATGTATAATGCCCGTGGATGGACAGTTCATCACCTTACAGATGCATATGGCCGGACAGGTGTGATGGACCATGTCTGGGGACTTTTCCCCATGGGCGGACCCTGGTTAACATTGCCTTTGTTCGAACATTATGCATTTTCCGGTGATGTAAATTATCTCAGAGATATCGCATATCCTGTAATGAAAAGCTCAGCACAGTTTGTACTGGACTACCTGGTTAGAGATAAACATGGCCGATGGGCCGTCGTTCCGTCCAATTCACCGGAAAACTTTTATTATCTCCCCAATAGCACTCAGTTACAATTCTTAAGCTATTCAGTAACGATGGATATCCAGATCATTAATGAGATGTTCAGTAAGTGTATCGAGGCGGCTTCTGTTTTGGGAATTGACCAGGCTTTCAGTGATACCTTATCGGCTGTTTTAAAAGAGCTCCCCCCGGTTAAAATATCCAAAAGGACAGGCGGAATTCAGGAGTGGATAGAAGATTACGAAGAAGTTGACCCTGGCCACAGGCATATTTCTCATCTTTTTGGACTACATCCGGGGACACAGATCACACTTCACACCCCTGAACTTTTTCAGGCTGCCCGGAAAACTATAACAAACCGGCTTGAAAAAGGCGGCGGACAAACAGGCTGGAGCCGGGCATGGATTATAAATTTTTATGCACGGCTAAATGATGGCGAAAGTGCAGCAAATCATGTAACTGAACTCCTGCGTAAATCAACTCTGCCTAATCTTCTCGACACCCATCCCCCCTTCCAGATTGATGGTAATTTTGGCGGAACAGCAGGTATTGCGGAAATGCTTCTCCAATCGCATGATGGAAGGATTACTTTTTTGCCGGCAACACCTGAAAGATGGACCGAAGGATCCGTAAAAGGTCTTCGTGCCCGAGGAGGTTTTGAAGTGGATATATACTGGAAAAACGGACAATTACTCAAAGCAGATGTCCGGTCTGTTATAGGAAATACACTGAAAATTAAATATCAGGACATAACTATAGAATATCCTGCTAAACCAGGGGAAAAATTTACTTTAAACGGAAAATTACAGAGAATTTAACTATATAATTTACTGTCGTGTTCCTTTGTGAACACTTTGTGTACTTTGTGGTTTAAAATTTTTTACCACGAAGTATGCGAAGGTATTCACGAAGGAACACAAAGGAAAAATCTTTCTAAATAATTGTGAAAACTGGAATTTATATAAAGCTGGGCATGACAATTTGTGTACTTTCCTGTCAGGGATCAGCTAAAAATAACACTACCAAACCTAACATCATTTTTATCCTGGCTGATGACCTGGGGTATATGGATGTAAATTATTTTGCAACCCGGATGACAGGAGTTCCGGCAGATAAGCAGTATTACGAAACTCCAAACATCAACGAACTGGCAAAACAGGGCGTTGCCTTTTCACAGGCATATTCCTGTCCCTTATGTTCACCTACAAGGGCCAGTATTCTTACAGGTAAATACGCTGCACGAATAGGATTTACTTCTGCTTCACACCCACAAGCAACATATTACAATCAAAACACCACGCCCCCGGAAGGATATTATATTCACGACGTATTATACCATGGAGATAATATTAGTATTCCCCAAGCTTTGATAAATGCAAAAACAAATTCTGCTATTCCGACAGGCCAGCCTATAGATGAAGGAAGAAATGAGCTTACAATAGCAGAAGCGCTTAAGCTGGCAGGTTATCATACAGCTTTTATTGGAAAATGGCATGTGGGGGGACATGGAAGCAAAGGATACCAACCTTGTGACAATGGATTTCATACTCTTGCATACCTTGATATGGGAGCATCAGAATATTATAACTGGCGTGAAAATTGGAATTATAAAGAGAAAATCTGGTTCCCAAATATGCCTCAGGAAGAGTGGACAATAGGAGACCCCGGAGAAGAAACTGGAGAGGAATATTTAACGGATGATCTTACTGAGCAGGTTGTCCGTTATATTGAACAACGTTCTAAAATTAAAGATCAACCATTTTTTATCTATTTCTCACATTTTGCAATTCATGGTACCCTTACTCATCAAACCATACCTATGGCCAAACCATCAGATGTAGAATATTTTGATAAGAAACCAACCAGAGGATGGAATGGACATAATATTCCGGTTTATGCCGGTATGATTAAGGGATTAGATAACTCTGTTGGCAGAATTCTTGAAAAACTCAAAGAAACAGGATTAGAAGAAAATACTCTTATTATTTTTATGTCTGATAACGGAGCTCTTGATTCCAGAACAACAAATAACTTAATTACATCACACAATTATCCTTTAAAAGGTGGTAAACAATGTCTGTTTGAAGGAGGCATCAGGGTCCCTTTAATATTTCGCTGGAAAGGTAAAATAAACCCGGGAAAATGGTCAAATGTCCCTGTTGATTGTATTGATATTTTTCCTACTTTTTTAGAATTAGCACAAATTGATATTCACCGTCATTATCCGGACTTAAAAATTGATGGGCAAAGTATTGTTCCTCTATGGAACGATTTAAGTAATAGTGAAAAAAAATACAAACGTGATACCTTCATCTGGCATTATCCCTTTAATGTGATCGTTAATAATCCTGACGACAATCTTCCTTTAACTCCTCATTCAGCCATCAGAGTAAATAATTATAAACTTATTGTTGACTGGCATGGTCGCCTGAAACTGTTCGATATTGATACTGATATTTCAGAAGAAAATAATCTTGCCGGAAGCATGCCGGAAAAAACCAGGGAATTATTCACAGGTCTTTGTCAATGGCTGGATGATAATGTAGAAGATAGATACATGGCACATCCAAATCCCAATTATAATCCTGAAGATGAAATTAGAAATGAACCATTTATAAATATTTACGATGCATACAAAAAAGGGGAAGATGCAGTTAATATGGTGCTGGGGTATTAGTGTGATATTAAGTTCAACTATTGTCTAAAATGTTTTCAAATTATTTTTCATGAAACCTGAAACATATATAAAGCTGGGCCTTACAATTTCTGTTCTCTCCTGCAATGGAACAGATGATAATAAGACTAATAAACCTAATATCATTTTTATCCTGGCAGATGACCTGGGGTATATGGATGTAAATTATTTTGCCACCAGGATGACTGGAGTTACTGCAGATAAACAGTATTACGAAACACCTAATATTGATAACATGGCCAGGCAGGGCATTGCCTTTTCACAAGCATATTCATGTCCTGCATGTTCCCCAACCCGAGCAAGTCTGCTTACAGGAAAATATGCTTCGCGGTTGGGATTTGCCTTTGCAACCTGGCCTGCAGGAACTTATTACAACCAGAATATTAATACCCCTGAAGGTTATTACCCACATGATATAATACACTTCGGAGTTAATACAGGTATTCCTCAGGCATTGAATAACAGCACATCCAATACGGCTCTTCCTACAGGTCAGCTAATTGATAAAGGGAGGGATGTGTTAACCATCGGTGAAGCGCTCATGCAGGAAGGTTATCATACTGCATTTATTGGCAAATGGCATGTGGGAGGTTTCGGAGCTAAAGGATATCAGCCTTATAACAATGGTTTTCAGGCACTTGCATATTACGATGATGGAGCATCTGAATTTTTTAACTGGAGGGAAACATGGAATAATAAAGATAAAGTCTGGTTCCCAAATATGCCTCAGAAAGAATGGACAGTTGGTAATGCGGGAGAAGAAACAGGGGAAGAATACCTGACAGATGATCTTACGGAACAGGCTATTAGGCACCTCGAAAAACGATCAAAAATAAAAAAGCAACCGTTTTTTCTTTATTTTTCTCACTTTGCCATTCATCAAACAACTTTTTATCATCAATGCCAAGATATGGCAAAAACCTCCGATATCGAATATTTTGAAAATAAATCCACAAAGGGATGGAATGGACACTATGATCCGGTGTATGCAGGAATGATAAAAGGATTAGACAACTCTGTGGGCCGGATTCTCGAAAAACTCAAAGAATCAGGCCTCGAAAAAAATACACTTGTGATTTTTTCTTCCGACAACGGGGGTATCGACTCACGATATACCAATCTGCATATTGCAACCAGTAATTCTCCCCTGAAGGGAGGAAAACTATCCGTATATGAGGGAGGTATCAGAGTCCCTCTCATATTTCACTGGAAAGGGAAAATAAAACAAGGGATATGGTCGCAAGTTCCCGTTGATTGTAATGACATCTTCCCAACCTTACTTGAAGCGGCAGGGAAGGATGTAACACAGGTTTACGAAACATTAAAAACAGATGGAAGAAGCCTGGTGCCATTATGGAAAGATTTGAATAACTCTCAAAATGTTTATGAACGTGATACATTTATATGGCACTACCCATTGAACCTCGTGTATACCAATCCTGACGACAATCTTCCTTTAACTCCCCATTCGGCCATCAGAGTAAATAATTATAAACTTATTGTTGACTGGTATGGTCGTTTGAAATTATTTGATATAAACAATGATGTTTCCGAGGAGAATAACCTTTTTAGGATAATGCCTGAAAAATCGAGAGAATTATTCACGGCTCTTTGTCAATGGCTGGATGATAATGTGGAAGACAGATACATGGCTCACCCGAATCCCGATTATGATCCTGAAGATGAACTTCGGAACGAACCTTTTATAAACATTTACGAAGCCTATAAAAGAGGTGAAGATGTAGTTAATCTGGTACCGGGGCAGTAGTGTTATAATTTAATTATTGTTTCCTAGAACAGTAGTTCGTTAAACTTTTATATTGCGCTGATAATGAATATTTTAACAACTCTTTCTTAAATTACTCATATTGTTAATAATCAACATATTGCGCCTTTGCGCCTTTGCGTTTTATTTTAATATAACGAACTATTGATAGAAGGTAAAATGACTTTAGCAGTAAAAAAGAAAAAATCATAAACTAAAATTCTATTCTAATGAAAACATTTCACACAATTTGTTGCAATGCACTTTTAATTGCTTTATTATTCCTTACAAATCATGCGACAGCAATGCTTCCAGACGGGAAAAATCTGTATGTTTCAGGAATGAAGATTGAATATCTCGAAAATCCGGTGGGGATCGACAATCTTAATCCCCGTTTTTTCTGGATGATGGAAAGCTCGCAAAAAAACACATTACAAACAGCTTATCAGATACAGGTAGCTCTCAGCAAAGAAGCATTTAAAAATAATGATTTGCTGTGGGACAGCCAGAAAGTATTCTCTGACAAATCAATCCAGGTTGTATATCAGGGCCCCTCACTGAAATCAGGAACACGTTATTTCTGGAGAGTGAAAATATGGGATAACCATAAAAATACATCTGACTGGAGCGATCCTTCCTTCTGGGAAATGGGATTATTAGATCCTGAGGACTGGAATGCCACATGGATCGAACCTGAATTGGAAACAGAACAGGAAACTCCGGATACAGTATTAATATCAAGATCTATCTTCCGGGAACAACCCGCCTATCTATTGCGCTCAGAATTCAATCTGAAAGGGAAAGTCAGCTCTGCCAGAGTTTATATAACCTGTCATGGAGTTTATGAAATGTTAATTAACGGAAACAGGGTTAGTGATCATTTATTTGCCCCGGGCTGGACCAGTTATAATCATCGTTTGCAGTACCAGACCTATGATGTTACAGAGTTGCTGCAATCCGGCGAAAATGCTGTTGGGGTGAGTCTGAGTGATGGCTGGTATACCAAACCATATATCAGTTGGGCAAAAGGTGAAATAATAGGTAGTGTTTATGGTGATAAATTGGCATTACTGGCTCAGATAAATATTGTTTATGAAGATGGAAGCACTGAAATGATTCAAACAGGCAACAATTGGCGATGGTCAACCGGTCCGATTTTAAGTTCGGACCTTTATAATGGAGAAATATATGATGCCCGTCTGGAGAAAAAAAGATGGGCTGAACCCGGATATAACGATAGCGACTGGGGTAGTGTAAAGACCGTTGATCACAGCAAAACTAAACTTATTGCAACAATGACTCCTCCTGTAAAAATAATCCAGGAAATTAAACCGGTTGATATTTTTATTACGCCTGAAGGAGACACTGTGGTAGATATGGGACAGAATATGGTGGGCTGGATACAATTAAAAGTACAGGGTAAAGCCGGAACTGAAGTTACTCTGCGTCATGCCGAAGTGCTGGATAAAGCCGGTAATTTCTACATGGAAAACCTGGCCTACGCAAAAGCTACAAACAAATATATCTTAAAAGGTGAAGGTGTTGAGATATGGGAACCGCATTTTACCTTTCAGGGATTCAGATACGTGGCAGTTCACGGATATCCGGGAGAACTGAAAAAAGAGGCTCTGACAGGAAGGGTTATTCATTCCGATCTGATCCCAACAGGACATTTTGAATGTTCCAATGCTCTTGTTAATCAATTACAACATAACATTCTTTGGGGACAGAAAGGGAATTTTCTGGATATACCTACTGACTGTCCCCAGAGATCTGAAAGATTTGGCTGGACAGGTGATGCACAGGTTTTTGTTCGTGCCGCCAATATCAATATGAATACTGCCACATTTTTTACTAAATGGCTCGGAGATGTTGAAGCTGACCAGTTTCCAAAAGGACAAATTGCACATATGGTACCAAATGTTTTCACTGATGATCCGGGCAGCTCCGGATCAGCAGGTTGGGCTGATGCCGCGGTAATTGTACCCTGGTCAGTCTATCAGTCTTATGCTGATACAGAGATTCTGGAAAAACAATATAACAGCATGAAAAAATGGGTGGATTTTGTCCAACAGCGTGCTGAAAGCAATGGCAATCCTTTTATATGGGATAACGATTTTACCTTTGGAGACTGGTTAAATACAGGAGCCAATACTGACCGGGACATAATGACCACTGCTTATTTCGGAAGGTCTGCTGACCTTCTGAGAAATATAGCTCATGTTCTTGGAAAAGAAGAGGATGAAAAAAAATATACCACATTGTTTGAAAATATTAAGAATGCCTTTCAGCGCGAATTTGTTACTCCCAATGGCCGAATGATTACAGGTACACAAACATCTTATTTATTGGCACTAAGATATAACCTTCTTGACGAGTCTTTAAAAGCACCGGTTGCTGCAAACCTGGCTAAAGAAGTCAAAAATCGCGGCCACCTTACAACCGGATTCTTAGGAACACCACATCTTAATTTTGGGCTCAGCGAAAACGGATATACAGAATTAGCTTATAACCTGTTACTAAGAACCCAGTACCCATCCTGGCTATTCCCGATAACAATGGGTGCTACAACCATATGGGAAAGATGGGACGGTATAAAACCCGACAGTACCTTCCAGACTAATAAAATGAATTCATTTAATCACTATGCTTATGGAGCTATTGGTGAATGGCTATATAAGGAAGTAAGCGGTATCAATGCGGTAACTCCCGGGTATAAAAATATTTTAATACATCCTAAACCCGGAGGAGGATTAACCCATGCAAGAGCTTTTTTTCATTCACTTTATGGTAAGATAGAATGCTCATGGGAATTTAAAAATGATATCTTTTACATGAAACTGGAAATACCAGATAATACAGTAGCTGAAGTTGTCTTACCCTACGCAGCTCATAAAGAAGTAACTGAAAGCGGTAGTAAGCTGAAAAATGCTAAGGGTATTATTTCTTTCCGGGAAGAAGAAATAAATGTTACGTTGAAATTAGGCTCAGGTCAATACAGATTTGCTTATTCTTCTGATAGTTTTGCTCCGGAAATTCTGTCTGCTCTGAATAAAAATAATATAGATCCTGGAACAAATGAAGTTAATACACAAACTGTTTCTTTTGGTATAAAAAATAAAATCGGGGAATTGCTGGCAAATACCCAATCAAGGGATATTTTGTTCCAGGAACTTCCGGAACTCATGAATTCTCCATGGTTAAGTCAGGTAATGGGATTTTCACTGGAGCGCTCAATGGAAAGTTTGCCTCAGGAATTAAGGATATCCAAAGAAAAATTAGCGCTGATTGATACTAAACTGAGAAACCTTGATGGATTAAAATAAATGCAACTATTCAGGAAGCATTAAATGTTTCATAATTCTATCTGACACCTGTGAACAAATTAATAAAATATTAAAACTGCGCCTTTGCGTATTTGCGTTTAATTTTAATATAACGAAATATTGTGAATGGTTACAAATAAATTATTACCTCATGAAATACATCAGATCATTTTACCTGTTATTTATTTTTTTATCCGGAATCATTCAAATTATACAGGCACAAGAGGTATGTCATTACCTTAATCCTGATCTTTCGTTTGAAGAACGGGTTAAAGACCTGATATCCAGGATGACCCTTGATGAAAAGATAAGCCAGGTTCATAACCAGCTTTGGCCTGACACAAAAGGTATTCCCCGTTTGGGTATAAAGGATTACGGGTATTGGGGTGAAGCCCTTCATGGAATAGGATTCTGGAAACCGGCAACGGTATTTCCACAGGCTAACGCCTTAGCCTGCACCTGGAACCCCGAACGTATTCAAAAAATGACAGAGGCTATCGGAAAGGAAGCAAGAGTGTTTAACAACCAGTCTGGTAAAGGACTAACCTATTTCAGCCCTACGATCAATATGGCACGTGATCCTCGCTGGGGAAGAAATGAAGAGGCTTACAGCGAGGACCCTCTGCTTACCGCAAAACTGGGAGTTGCTTTTGTTAAAGGATTACAGGGCTATGATCCGAATTATCTGCAGGCAGTGGCCACAGTTAAGCATTTTGTTGCTGACAATTCAGAATTCAACCGGAATAACTCATCTTCCTATATTGACATGAGAGATCTGAGGGAATACTATTTCCCTGCATATGAAGCTACTGTAAAAGAAGCTAACGTGCAATCAGTGATGGCAACCTACAGGGGATTGAACGGTATTCCCAATTGCGCAAACAAATGGCTGCTGGATAAAGTACTCAGACAAGAATGGGGATTTGAAGGATATGTTGTATCGGATTGCTGGGCAATAAAAGATATCGCTGGCAGACAACAATATGTCAGTGAACAGGAAAAGTCTGTACAACTGACTATTCGTGCCGGCACAGATCTGAACTGCGGTGATTGTTACAGGGATTATTTGCATCCGGCCGTTGAAAAAGGATATGTGTCCGAACAAGAAATAGATCTTCTTCTTGGAAGGGTTTTAAAATCACGGATGATGCTGGGTGAATTCGATCCGGATGAAAGAGTGCCCTATAAATCCATACCTGACAGCATCCTTAATTGCCAGGAACACCAGCAGCTTGCACTCAATATTGCCCGCGAATCTATGGTGCTGATGAAGAATGACAACCAGTATCTTCCTCTTAAAAAGAATGATTTCCAGTCTGTAGCAATAATAGGGGTTAAAGCAGGAGAGCCGGAATATGGTGCATATACCGGTTTCCCGAACCAGGCAGTTACTATTCTTCAGGGTATACAGCATAAACTGGGTGCCGCCGTAAACGGATTTGAGGAGATACTGGCCGATCGTTTTACCAGGGGAAGTTATATAAACAGGTACATTGAATATTTCAGTGATTCACTGACACAGATCATCGGGCTTGAGAGTAATGCACACCTGCTTCAGGTCAGGGACGGGGATTGGATCATGTTCCGGGATATTGACCTGGGTAATGGTGCAAAAGCAATGTCAGTTACAGCAGCTTGTAAAGGTCAGGGAGGATGGGTGGAAATACGCCTGAATGATCCCGCCGGGAAATTGATTGGAAAAATCAGAATAGAAGATACCGGAAGCTGGGAAATGCTGCAAAGCATTGAGGGAAAAATCAATAAGACCACGGGAATACATGATGTATATCTTACATTCAGGGGGGATACAGAAAATGAAGACACCCTGTTTAACCTGGGCACCATTCAGTTCATCCCTGTGAAGACTTCTTACAAACTTACCCCGACACCTGTTCAGGTGCGATATGCAAAAGGTTGTGATGTCAATACTGACGATCGTTCCGGATTCGAAGAAGCTATTGGGGCTGCAAGGGAAAGTGACCTGGTAATCTTTGTATACGGCACCGACCGGACGATTGCCAGCGAAGCCAGGGATCCTGCAAACCTTGAAGTTCCTTCCTTACAACGTGAACTGCTTAAGGAAATATATGCTGTGAACCCCAACATTGTCCTGCTTCTGGCCGTAGGTATTCCATTAATCATTGACTGGGAGAAAGATCATATTCCTGCTATACTGGCGACCTGGTTCGGGGGACAATCACAGGGAGAAGCTGCTGCAGATATCCTTTTCGGGGATTATAACCCGGGCGGAAAATTACCCGCAACCTGGTATTCATCAGAAAACCAGCTGCCCCCTTTTACCTGCTACCATATCCGAAAAAACAACCGTACCTATCAATACTTTACCGGGAAGGTGCTCTTCCCTTTCGGACATGGGTTGAGCTATACAAAGTTTGAATATAACATTTTCAATACCGGCGAAAAAAAATACCGGGATTCGGATAAAATCCGGCTGAAAATTGATATTACCAACAAAGGCAATGTTGCAGGCGAAGAAGTGGTACAGATATATTCCCGTGACATTGAGTCGTCAGTAAAAACTCCCAACAAAAAACTGGTTGCATTTCAGCGTGTACATTTGCAACCCGGTGAAACCCGAAGGATTGAATTTAATATTGATGCCATAAACCTGGGCTTCTGGGATATCAAACGAAATGATTTCATTGTCGAAACAGGTGATTTCATGCTTATGGCAGGAAGCTCATCTGAAGATATCAGGCAGTCAGGTATCATCAATGTCCAGGGAAAAACCTACGAACAGGGCATCATCCGCATCAATGCTGGCGGAGATTATTATGTTGACGAAACAGGACTTGAATGGATGCCCGATTATGGTTTTGATTTTGGTCTCCATGCCACAACTGAAAAACCGGTTGAGAACGCTTTTGATCCCATGATTTTCCAAACATGCAGGAAAAGATGCGATGCTTCTTTTATCCGGATGGATTTATATACTGACACTGTTAAAAAAGCTTACAATTGGAAATACAATATCTGTGATACCACCAGCCTGTCTTATTCCTTTGAAGTATTGAACGGGAAATATGATGTAAATCTTTATTTTACTGAATTAGAATGTTTAAATGAGCAAATGAGAGTTTTTGATATTGAAATAGAGAACCGCAAAGTAGCGAAGGATTTTGATATATACCGTGAAACTGGATATCACAGGGCCATGAAGCTTTCATTTCCTGATATTGAAATAACAGATGGTTACATGGATATTCGTTTCCTGGAAAAAACCGGTTTCCCCTGCGTTTCAGGGATTGAAATTGTTCCTGCAGATCTGACAGAGTATTCTGTTCAAATACCATAATCACCACAGTATAACTAAACACATAAATATGAAAAGTAAATTTTTTCTGCTCTATTTCATGATTGGAGCAATCCATTTATCATGTAGTGATAATCAAAATGTCACAGTAGTTGAGAAACCTTCCCAAAATTACACTAATGACTTTTATGTCAGCAACAAACTTCCCCTTTCACCCAGCCCATATATGAAATTGCCCATTGGCTCTATCAAGCCGGAAGGTTGGCTAAAAAAGCAATTGGAACTTCAGGCAACTGGTTTTCATGGTCACCTCCTGGAGATAAGTAAATTTTTGAATAAGGAAAATAATGCCTGGCTGGATCCGGAAGGAAAAGGAATAAATGGGTGGGAGGAGGTCCCTTACTGGTTAAAAGGGTACAGTAACTGTGCTTATGTACTTGGTAACGAATCTATGATTAATGAAGCGATGATCTGGTTGAATGCAACTATCAGCAGTCAACAGGAAGATGGATGGTTCGGACCGGGGGAAGATCGTATCGGGACAGCAACAGATCTTATAGGAAAGACTGATCTGTGGCCAAACATGGTCATGCTTTTTATTCTTCAGGATTACCACGATTTTTCCGGAGATGAGAGAGTTATCACGCTGATGAGCAACTATTTCAAATATTTACAGACATATCCGGATGATAAATTCCTGGCAGGATATTGGCCCAGAATGCGTGCAGGTGATATGCTATATTCTGTATACTGGCTGTATAACCGCACCGGAGAATCATGGCTGCTCGATTTTGCAGAAAAGATTCACCGGAACACGGCCGACTGGGACGAGGGGATCGTCAGCTGGCATAACGTAAACATCGCACAGGCGTTCGGGCAGCCTTCCATATTCTGGATGCAGTCAAAAAAAACCGGAGATATGCAGGCAGCTGAGCGTAACTGGCAAAAAATAAGGGATAACTTCGGTCAGGTTCCCGGGGGTATGTTTGGAAGTGATGAGGTTTGCCGTCTGGGTTATGATGGGCCACGTCAGGGTATCGAGACTTGTGCCATTGTGGAAGAAATGCTATCGGAAGAAATACTGACACGTATTACGGGTGATCTCATATGGGCAGACCGATGCGAGAATGTTGCCTTCAATACCTTACCTGCTGCTTTTACCCCGGATATGAAAGCCCTGAGATATCTTACAGCGCCAAATATGCCCCAATCCGATAAAGGATCCAAATCTCCGGGCGTGTTTAATGCCGGCCCTATGTTAGAGATGAATCCCCATATACATCGCTGTTGCCAGCATAATTCCGGTCACGGATGGCCGTATTATGCACAGAATCTGTGGTATGCCACACCAGATAACGGACTGGCAGCAATTTTACTTTCCGCCAGCAAGGTAACCGCTACAGTTGGCAAAGGCACACTAGTTACAGTAACTGAAAAAACACATTATCCCTTTGATGAATCCATTGAATTCACTATAAATACATCACATGAGGTTCAATTCCCCCTTTACCTACGCATACCTGGATGGTGCAATCACCCGGAACTCAATATCAACCAGAAAAGAGTGAAACTGAATGCCAACCCGGGACACCTGATTAAGATCGACAGGCTTTTCAGGGATGGAGATATCATCTCTCTGCGTTTACCCATGGAGTTAGAGTTGAAAGAATGGAAAAAGAACAAGAACAGTATTTCGGTCAATTACGGTCCTCTTACTTTTTCTCTCAAAATCGACGAAAAATATGTCCAAAGCGGGGGAACGGAAAAATGGCCGGCATGGGAAATCTATCCTGTTTCTCCATGGAATTATGGTCTCGAACTGGATGCTGCAGATCCCATTGTATCTTTTGAGGTTATAAAAAAAGAATGGCCGGAAACGGATATGCCTTTTACACCAGGAACTACTCCGGTTGAGATCAGGGCGAAAGCCAGAAAAATACCGCAATGGACTATGAACCAGCAAGGCCTGGTAAATGAAATTCAACAAAGCCCTGTCAGGACTACAGAACCTTTGGAAACGGTAACACTTATACCCATGGGAGCAGCACGGCTCAGGATCTCTGCCTTCCCTGTTGTGTCAACAGCCGACGACGCTCGTGACTGGGATGTGAAAGAACAGGTTGTTGATCAGATCTTTTTAATTCCCCTGATGTGATCTGCTATCATAAGTATTTAAGGACATGAACATTCATCTTTTAAAAATGCAATTTAAAAAACTGTTTCTGACATTGATATTTACAGCACTGATTACTGCTATTATCATTGTAGTTTCCTGCGGAAGAGCGGAAAATTCACATAAAATGAATATTCATCCGGATCAGCTCAGACAAAGTTTTACAGATCCTCCGGATAACTGCCGTCCGGAAGTAATGTGGATTTGGATGGGTGGCCTCATCAGCAGGGAGGGGATCACTGCAGATCTGGAATCCATGTCATCAGTTGGTATCGGGGGTGTTATGATGATGCAGTTGCCTGATCAGTGCCCTTATCCCAGACGCTGGTCGTACCGGGATTATCCGGGAAAAGTGAAATGTCTGAGTGATGAGTGGTTTGAGATGGCCAATTACGCTATAGGGGAGTGTGACAGACTTGGACTGAATTTCTCTCTGTTTATGTGCCCGGGCTGGAGCCATTGCGGTGCCCCCTGGATCACCCCGGAAAAAGGGTTGAAAATACTTGTCTCAAAGGATACAGTCATTCAAGGTCCTCAACAGTTCAGTGCAACCCTCCCGAAGTCCCCTGCCATTATTGGAATAGAAGGAGGTAACTATGCACCGGAGTGGAGTGATGACTTTAAAAAGCAAACCATGGTTACTGATCCCTACTATGAGGATGTAGTTCTTCTGGCCTTGCCATTCACAGAGAATGATGAAGTTATCCTTTCCGATGATATCACTGACCTGTCTCAAAAGATGACAGTTGACGGAAAGCTCATCTGGGAAGTCCCGGAAGGATCATGGAAACTCATTCGTTTCGGACTTGCATCAGAGAACGGAAAAAATCATCCTGCACCAATAGAAGGGTCCGGGCTGGAATGTGACAGGATGGATCCTGAGGCTGTTCAGTTGGTCTTCGATGGCATTGTTGGGCGTATCTATCGCGAAGCCAAAGCCAGAGGGTATCATTCCTTTAAAGGATTCGAAACAGACAGTTATGAAGGTGGATTTCAGGACTTTGGAAAGGATTTCCAGGAAGAATTTCAACGCCGCAGAGGATATGATTGTGTTTCCTGGCTACCTGCCTGGCTGAATGAAAAACTGGTGATCAACACAGAAGAAATAACCAAACGTTTCCGGTATGATATGCTACGAACCATCAGTGAACTGTGGGCAGAGCGGTTCCATGGAGAACTCCGCAGGCTGGGAGATGCCCACGACCTGGAATGGATGACTGAACCGTATGGTTTTATGCCAATTAACTGGCGTATTTCAGGGGCCCGTTCCCTGAAACCAGGCAATGAGTTCTGGGCATGCCAGGATCAGGGTTTCGTAGGCCCCGCTTCAGGAATTGCTGCCTTATATGACCTCGACATTGTCTGGGCTGAAGCCTTCACTGCCGAACCTCAGCATAGCGCATGGCGAAATGATCCATGGGTGTTGAAACCTACAGGGGATAGAGCATTCAGTGAAGGAATAAATCATTTCTACTTCCACAGCTTCGTGCACAATCCTTTCAATGACCGGTTTAAGCCTGGCCTGACTATGGGCTACTGGGGAACACAGTTCAGCCGACACCTGACATGGTGGCCGGTATCTCACGGCTGGCACAGGTACTTATCCCGTTGTCAGTATATGTTGCGTCAGGGTCTGCCTGTGATAGATGTCCTGAAATATCCGCAGGAACAGGAATATATACCAAAAGAATTCGGTTTTACAGGTGCATACCGCCAGGTAACACTGGATGATGATGCCATTATGAACATGCTTAACGTAAAAGACGGCCGGATCACACTTCCAAACGGAAACAGTTTTGCCGCTCTTGTCATGAATCCAAATCAGCCTGTACGGCCGGAAGCCCTTATAAAAATAAGAGAACTGGTTAAGGCCGGTGCAACACTTATCGGGGGCCCTCCTCCACCAAATTCTCCCGGCCTTGAAAACTACCCCGATGCTGACAGGGAAATAAAAAAGCTAATCAATGAAATATGGAATGAGAAGAATATTGGGAAAGAAAAAGTCCTGACTGAAAAACCGGCAGAAAAACATCTGGATGATCTGCTGGGCGGACCTGATTTTCAATACAGTGCAAATGCAGGGGATGCATCCGACATATATGCCATGCACCGGCGAACAGAAAACACCTTCTTCTGGTTCGTAGCCTATTCGGGAGACGAGGAACTTGAAACCAACCTGTATTTCAGGGTCAGCGGCCTGGTACCTGAGTTCTGGGATCCTGTTACCGGAAAATCGAGACCTTTGCCTGAATACAGACAGGAAGGCCTCTATACGGTCATCCCTTTTACCTTCTTCCCGCGCCAGAGTGGTTTTGTTGTGTTCACTGAGCCTGCCGGGAAAAAGAAACCCTTCCCGAATGGAAAGAATATTCCGGATATTCATACACTCGTTGAAATCAAAGAACCATGGAAAGTTACTTTCGATCCTGCATGGGGCGGTCCGGTTACCCCTATCATCTTTAATGAACTGGAGGACTGGACATCCCGTCCGGAAAAGGGTATTCATTACTACAGCGGGATTGCAGCATATAGCACCAACTTTGACGTCCCATTGCTACGGGAAGCAAAAGGTGAAGGGAAATCATGGATCGACCTGGGTAAAATAAAAAACCTGGCTCAGGTAAAATTAAACGGCACTGATCTGGGGTATGTTTGGTGCGCCCCCTGGCGAGTCGGGATTCCTGCTGATCTGATGAAAGAATCAGGAAACATCCTTGAGATAAAAGTGGCAAACACCTGGGTAAACCGCCTGATCGGTGATGAGCAGGAACCGGAAGATTGTGATATCGTCGGACCTGACCTGTGGTTTTTGGGAGGTGATAGAATGGGTGGATACGATGAAAAAACCAAAGGCAGAGGATTGAAAGATCTGCCCGATTGGCTGATGCATGATCAGCCACGTCCATCGCAAGGAAGATACACCTTTACCTCCTGGAGGTATTATGACCATTCAGCCCCTCTTCTGCCGTCAGGACTGATTGGCCCTGTCAGAATTATCACGGAAAATCCATAAAATCAATTTTCAATATCAACATCAAAAACTCCAGTTCAATGAAAGTAAAAAATCCGGTTCTTAAAGAATTATTAAAACAGGATTAGTCAACAATAAAACCACACAGCGGAACTCTGTATGTAAATAGTATGATATAAAAAAAGTAAATCTATTTGCCGGATAATTAAATTTGAATTTTTTTAAACAATTTTAAAATAATTAATAATAATGAAAAAATCAATTTTTATAACTGTTCTGTTCATATTTAACCGGATATTTCGCCCTTTGAACAACCATATTATTTCCATTTTACTATCCTCATCTATTATCTTAACATACAATTCCGGATGTAGTGATAAAAAGAATGAATTACAATGGTACCGCGGTAACATGCACACCCACACATTATGGAGCGATGGAAACGATTTTCCTGAATGTGTCGCAAAATGGTATATGGAAAATGGGTATCATTTCCTTGTTTACACCGATCATAATATAATTCATGAAGGAGAATTCTGGAAACGTTTTCCTGAAGATGATAAAATCCTGGAAAATTACTACCGGTTATTTGGTGAGGAATGGGTCGTAACAAAACCGGATAATGAGAATGGATATTTGCAAGTACGGTTAAAAACTTATGATGAGTATCAGGATAAGTTTCAGAAGCCAGGAGAATACCTGCTTATGATGGGTAATGAAATCACAGATTCTTTGTGGAGAGGTGTGCACCTGCTTGCATTTCATCAGGACGAAATAATAAACTGGGATGGTATTGACACGAATGATAAAGCAGAAATGATCAGTGCAATTGTAAGAAGAGTTGATAATTACCGTAACCGCACCGGACACAACATTTTTCCTGTCCTTGCCCACCCAAACTGGTATTGGTCAATTACGGCAGAAATGATACTTGATGTTCCGGATTTACGGTTCATTGAAGTGTATAACGGTGCTAACAAATGGTTTAATGACGGTGACCGATATCGTGCAAGTACAGAACGCATATGGGACATTGTACTTTCAATACGCCTCGTGGAAATGAATGGAAAACTTATTTATGGTCTTGCTACTGACGATGCACATCACTATCATGGCAGTTCTTTGAGCCCTGGAAAAGGTTGGGTTATGATACGCGGTTCAGAATTAACCACCGAGTCTATTCTTAATGCCCTCGATGAGGGGGATTTCTATGCCTCTACCGGTGTGTTTTTAAATGATATTTATTGCAGGAACAATACTATTCATGTGAAGATTGAACCTGAGGAGGGTGCAGAATACCTGACCGAATATATTGGAACCCGAAAAGGATTTAATCCTTCATATATTCCAACAGTGGATTCTGCAGGCATTGAAATTCCAAATACCACCTGTACTTACAGTGATGAAATTGGCAAGGTTCTTCACAGTAGTAATGATACTAAGTCAAGCTATCGTTTCACTGGTGATGAATTATATGTTCGTGTTCAAGTTACATCCACTGCCGATCAGGTAGATGTGTTTTCCGGAGAAGTGATTGGGAAGAAGAAAGCATGGGGGCAACCAATGGTTCCCGGTAATAATAAATTAAACTAAATTTTATTCTAGTGAAACCCCCATCCTGATTGCTCGGGACAACAAGGACATGAACAAACATGGGGGTTCCATGCCCATTTGCCCATAGGTAAATAAAACTTATTGATTTGCAATAACATAATTAATATTTGTACGCATGAAACCCCCATGCACTGGCGTACACAACAAGGACATGAACAAACATGGGGGTTCCATGCCCATTTGCCCATAGGTAAATAAAACTTATTGATTTGCAATAACATAATTAATATTTGTACGCATGAAAAATTTATTGATTCTTATTTTTTTTATTTGCACAGCTTGCAGCACAGGCAAATATCAATTTAAAAAAGATATTATCCATCCTTTTGACCTGAAATGTGAATACCTGAAAAATCCTCTGGGTATTGATGCTGTCAATCCGCGTTTAAGCTGGAAGCTGACGTCAGAACAACGAGATCAACATCAAACAGCTTATCAGATCATTGTTTCCAGTTCATCAGATAAATTAAATAATAATGAAGGGGATTTGTGGGATACACAAAAAATTCAGTCTGATAAATCAATCCATATTAAGTACTCAGGAATACCATTGACCTCACGACAGGAATGTTACTGGAAAGTAAAAGTATGGGATAAAAAGAATAAAGTGTCGGCATGGAGTGAGCCGGCTTCTTTCACTGTTGGACTTCTTCATCCATCCGACTGGAAAGGTAAATGGATAGGAATTGATAAAGGGATTGGGAATGATAAACCAAAACAGGATAAACCAAAAATCGCAGCCCGATACCTCCGCAAAGAATTTGAAATTGTGCATGAAATTAAAAAAGCAACTGTATACTTTTCAGGCCAGGGTTCTTCAGAACTATATATGAATGGTGAAAAAACAGGAGATGCAGTTCTGTCACCTCCTCTTACAAATTACGATACAAGATCCTGCTATGTCACCTATGATCTCACTCCAAAAATCAAAAAAGGGAAAAATGCAATCGGTGCTGTTTTAGGTAATGGAATGTTTTTCCCTTTGAGATATTCCGAAGAATTTGAAGAATATTTTGACGTAACCCGTTTCCCAAAAATGATTTTACAGCTGGAAATAGAATATACAGATGGTATAGTTGAAACCATAGTAAGTGATGAAAGCTGGAAACTTACTGCTGATGGTCCTATAGTATTCAACAATGAATATGATGGTGAATATTATGATGCACGAAAAGAAATGCCAGGGTGGAACAACATTGGATTCAATGACAGTGGATGGATGAAACCGGAACTGGTAAAACCCGCTTCCCCTGTATTAAGTGCGCAAATGAATGAGCCTATAAGAATCACAGAGATCATCAAACCTGTAAATATCGATAAAAAAGGTAATGCATACATGTT
>Ga0209269_1000583_pt1 | contig 31713 bp, 27 predicted proteins | sample MTBAKMMethaMetaG_FD_187455 | JGI IMG/M metagenome (GOLD analysis project Ga0209269, IMG submission 187455) | Enrichment culture microbial communities from Arthur Kill intertidal strait, New Jersey, USA, that are MTBE-degrading - MTBE-AKM (Arthur... | ecosystem: Environmental > Aquatic > Marine >... | reverse complement strand
CTCAAATTCCGACCATGCTGGTATCTGAGTTGACTCGCCAGCATGTTACTGTGAGTCTCTCGGGGGATGGCGGGGATGAATTATTTGGCGGGTATACCCGCTATAATTGGGCGCCCAGATTGTGGAATCGCTTGAGAACCATACCCGTTGGGGTGCGAAAAAACGCATCCAATATCTTCTCCAGATTATCACCGGCGCAATTTGAGCGCAGCATGCGCTTTCTGGAAGTATTCCTTCCAAAAGATTCGAGACAGACTTTGTATGGAGATAAGTTCAAAAAACTTATTGAATTGCTGCCTGCCAACCAACCCAGTGAAATCTATTGGAATCTTGTTTCAACCTGGAAGAATCCGGTAGAGGTGACCATAGTCCCGCATGAACCAATCACACCGGTTAGAGACGTTGATCAATGGCCCGATTTGGATGATTTCACCAGCTTAATGATGTATCTAGATCTGGTCACTTACCTTCCGGATGATATTCTCACAAAAGTGGATCGTGCCAGTATGGCTGCCAGTCTGGAAGCCCGGGTACCCTATATTGATGATCATCGAGTGGTAGAGTTTGCCTGGCGGCTTCCGCAGCAGATGAAATTACGAAATGGCTCCTCGAAGTGGATTTTACGCCAGGTATTGAACCGTTACATTCCGATCGAATTTTTCGACCGCCCGAAAGCTGGCTTTGCCGTACCGATTGATACCTGGCTGCGCGGACCTCTCCGCGGGTGGGCGCAAGATTTGCTTTCCGAAAAGCGATTGATTCAGGAAGAGTTTTTTAATCCATCAGCCATCCAGAAAAAATGGCAAGAACATCTATCCGGAAGTCGAAATTGGCAATATGAACTCTGGGCTATTCTGATGTTTGAAGCATGGTTGGAAGAACAAGGGGGAGCGTTATGAAGATAATCTTGGCATCCAACACCACCTGGTATTTATATAATTTCAGACTGCCATTGGCCAAGGCTTTGCGTGATCGGGGCGATGAAGTGATCTTTTTGTCTCCGCCATCTGAAGATGGTCCTTACGACCAAACTCTGATGGATGCCGGGTTTAAATGGAAGCCTTTCGCCTTTTCTCGGAAAGGAATGAATCCATTCCATGATGGACAATCCATTCTAGAGTTAACCCGAGTCTATCAAGAGATGAAGCCCGATCTGGTCCATCATTTCACCATCAAACCGGTGTTATATGGCTCTATTGCCGCACGGTTTGCTGGTGTGCCTTATGTAGTAAATTCTATTACCGGCCTGGGGTATATCTTTGCTGATCCAAGCTTGAAGGTGAAAATCGTTCGTCAGTTGGTCAAATTGCTTTATAAATTTGGCACAAGAAACGCGTTTATGATTTTCCAGAACCCGGAAGACCGCACACTCTTTCATGAAAAAGGTTGGGTTCCCTACGATCGGTCTGCTTTAATCAGAGGGTCAGGGGCTAATATTGATATTTTCCAGCCCACTCCGCTTCCGAATGGCACTCCCACAGTCACATTAGCGGCCCGGTTAATTTATGATAAAGGGGTAAAGGAATTTGTGGAGGCTTCCCGATTGCTAAAGCAAAAAGGGGTAAATGTCATTTTCCGGTTGGTAGGAACCCCCTATAAGGATAATCCCAACTCCGTTAAGGAAGAAGAAATTCAGCAATGGGTTGATGAAGGATTGGTAGAATACCTGGGATGGAGCGAGGATATGATTTCGGTGTATCACTCTACAACCATTATGTGCCAGCCATCCTCCTATCGTGAGGGATTGCCAAAAACGCTCTTGGAGGCAGCTGCCTGCGGCCGTCCGTTGATCGCCACAGATATTCCAGGCTGTCGGGAAATTGTGAGGACGGGTGTAAATGGGGTATTGATCCCTGTTCAAAATCCGCAGGCGCTCGCGGACGCGATCGAAGAATTGGTCAATCAACGCGAGTTATGCATCCAATACGGATTAAACGGCCGGAAAATTGTCGAACAGGAATTCTCTGAAGAAATCAACATTTCTCAAACCCTGTCCGTATACGAACAACTGACTGGCGCGTTATAAATTTCACCGATGTGAAACCCATAATAAACCACGGAAAAGAAAATAAGTCACATATCTCAAGAAAACATGTCTAAATACAGCTTTTCGTATAGCCGAGATATTTTTTCAATGGAATAATTCTCGACCACTTTCTGCCTGGCTAGTTTTCCCAAATTTTGACGTTCTTGATCGGATAAATTGAGCATATCCTTCCAGGCTTGCGCTAATGCGTTGGGGTTGCGAGGAGGTACGGTTATCCCTGTCGCACCGATCACCAATTTGGAATCACCCACATCCGTTGCAACACAGGGCACCTCGCAGGCCATGGCTTCACCAATTACCAGGGGGAAAGCCTCTCCATAGGCAGAACTGACCGTTGCCAGATCCAGTGCGGCGTTCAGGCGGGGGGTATCATCGCGGCGCCCCAACAGGTGGATGAAATCAATCATCCCATTCGCCTGAATCACTTTCATTAATAATACGTTTTCTGGATCTAACTCGGTGCCCGCAAGAACGTAATGAACATCTGGATCGGTTTGGTGTAAAATGGCGGCTGCTTGAATGAAATTATTTAAATCCTTTTGCGGGTCAAAACGGGCCATAAAACCGATCAGTGGTGTACTGGCGGATAAGCCCAATTCCTCCCGAACGCTGGATCTTGCTTCAGCATCCGGCTTAAACACCTTGGTATCAAACCCGTTGGGGATATACTCCATTCGTTCGGCCGCATACCCCGATTGAACATGCAAGTCTCTGGAAACTATCGAGCAGGCCACGATTTTTTTAGGTATGAAGCGGGAAAGAAGCGCACACAACTTCACTATCCAACGTGTGCTAACTTTCGTCAATTTTGGATCCAAAGTGCTGTTATGCAGCGCCCACACTACCGGAACATTGCCTGCCAGACGGGAAGCGAGCCCTCCCAGCAAGTCCGCGTGGTACATCCAGGTATGAATACCATCCGGCTGTGCTTCTCTTATCAAGCGAGCCAATTTGAAAATCAGAAATGGATTGGGTTTTTGAGGATTGAATCCCAAAATCTTAACTGGAATTCCTGCAGCTCTTAATTGTTTTCCAATTAATCCATCCCCTGTAAGGGAAATCACACTGAATGGATACCCTTCTTCCTTTAAATAGGAAATCAATCTGGCGAGCATCGTTTCTGCTCCACCCGGATTCAAGCCAGTGATGATGTGAGTGATGGATAATTTTGAGCCCATGATGCCTAATAAATGTAATATATTATAAATTTTATCAAAAAATTAGCTATGAAAAAGATTACAATATCCCAAATTCATTTGCCATTAAATTAATTCTAGTGGATTTCAAATAACTTTGTGATGCAAACCTTTCCACTTAAACTGGTTGAGGAAGTCCTGATTTTATTTAAAGGGTCTATACCATATGGATTAATCTACAGTTAACTGAACGTATAAAAAATCAAAAGCCAAATGGTTTGGATACCGTGATGAAATTGTCAAGTGAAAAATGGGCTTCCCCAAAAGTAATAGTTTTAGCCTTTTTTACAAGGAGGAATTATATAAAACAGTATTGATATTGTGGTACTTTAAATCTTCCTGATAATGAGGATTAGCTTGGTAGCGCACTTCCTATTATTGATCACTTAAATGGGATTACTTCCCGTAGGTTGATAATGGGGTTTGAAAGTCTCTGCTGCCAATATGGGATGAAAAGCTACATTGTAAATAGAGAATTATTCCATGGCGAGGTTGGATTCGCCATAACAGAACCATCAAGAGAAGCATTGACAAAACCTCATAGAATGAAACCTTTGAAAGGCGAAGTAAAATAATTTTATGGTAATATTATAATTATATTTAAGTAAACAATAATATATTGTTTGTTGATATAGGTTTTACAGTTTTTTTATACCATAACGTGATGGTGATACGAATAGAGAACAATGATGCAATCCAGAACGCAGCCTTCCTCATTAAAAGTGATAATTATTGGAATAATTCTTAGCAGTTTTTTGATTGATTATAATTCCGTAAGTGCTGCTCCTATTTCGCAAGAACCACCGCCTCCGATCCAACCGCAAGCTTTCGACGATGTGAAATTAGATATCTCCATTCATGAACAAACCGGAAAAGTCCGTTTCATTGCAGCTTCCGTCCAAGAACCAATTCAAATTAATTCTATCAGTTCGCTAAGCGGAGGAGTAGATCATGAATTTGCCGCTCGCGCATTTCTTGATGAGCAAGGTGTCCTTTTTGGATTGCGAGATCAGTCCAATGAACTCACTTTGATTTCTGAATTCACTGATGGGCATGATCGCTCTTTTGAACGGTTTCAACAGGTCTATCAGGGAATACCCATCCTGGGAGGAGAGTTAATCGTACAACTCGATCAAAGCCAGAATGTGATATCTGCCAATGGTGAAATCTTGCCGGATATTGATGAACAAATCCTTGAAATTAATATCTCCGCAGATGAGGCCAGTGAACTGGCTATTAACCTGGCAGCCAAACAATATGGATATCAAAAGGGTGATCTTTCAACCACAACCCCGGAGCTTTGGATCTACAGCCCAAAGATTTTTTCTTCGTCTAATGGACCAACCCAATTGCTTTGGAAAGTGGAAGTTACAACTCAAGCCAGCCCCTCACCGATTAAAGAAATGGTCTTGGTAGGTTCTAAACGCGGTGAGCTGGTGTTGAATTTTAACCAGGTGCCCGACGCAAAAGAAATAATTGTTTATGATGCTCAGAATACATCGACGCTTATGAATTCTTTGGCATGCCAGGCCAGCGATTGTTCAGATGGTGACGCGGACGAAGTAGCAGCCTGGACCTATGCCAATCAAATTTATGATCTTTATAAGGATTATCATAATCGGGATAGCTTCAATAATTTAGGTGAACCCATTAGGAATTCTGTTCATTATCAAAGCGAATATCGGAATGCTTTTTGGAGTGGCTATTATTCATTTTTTGTTTTTGGCGATGGAATGGTTACAGATGATATCTTCGGACACGAATTTACTCACGCTGTCACAGGATATTCTTCAAAACTGTTTTACTTTGGTCAATCGGGCGCGATAAATGAATCTTTTTCCGATATCTGGGGGGAATTCTTGGACCAAACCAACGGAATGGGGGATGACCGGCCTGAAGTCAAATGGATGGTGGGAGAAGAGGTTGGGGGCATTCGGAGTATGTCCGACCCGATGGGGTTTGACAAAACCGCCGATAAAATGACCAGCCCCAATTTTTATCTTGGATTAAGTGATAATGCCGGGGTTCATTGGAACTCAGGTGTTGGAAACAAAGCAGCTTATTTACTTACTGATGGTGGCACCTTCAACGGCTACACAGTTATAGGTTTGGGACTTCCAAAAGTAGCGGCAATTTATTATGATGTCCAGACTAAATACCTGGTCTCTGGTTCCGACTACCAGGATTTGGGGGACGCATTGTATTTTGCCTGCCGAAACATGGTCGGTAGTACCCCTTACAACAGCACAATTATCACCATGGATGACTGCCAGCAAGTCTACAATGCTACTCATGCGGTTGAAATGGAGAAGCCAGCTCAAAATCTTGATTCTCAAATCGATGCTCCATATTGTGACAACGGAGTTACAAATCCAACTGACCTCTATTTCAGTGATGATTTTGAAAATAACGTGGGAAAATGGACATTTAGTGGAACACCTGAAGTCTGGATGTGGGATGGCTATTCTAGTTCCTTAGGTCCAAATGCTCATTCAGGTGTCCACTATTCTTATGCTGATGATATCTTCATAAATACTGACGCAAGCATGCAGATGGCAAATTCCATCACGTTGCCATCAAACGCTTATCTTCACTTCTGGCATTCATTTGATTTGGAGACAGGTTGGGATGGCGGTTTTGTAGAATACTCTATCGATGGAGGAACCACCTGGAATGATGCCTCCAGCCTTTTCATCAACAATGCCTATAACCAATATATCAATTATCTAGATCGTTCTGGTTTTTCTGGTTCTAATTATGGTTACCTGGCTTCTCGCCTGGATTTGAGCTCTTTAGCTGGTCAAAGCGTTCGTTTTAGATGGAGATTGGTTACAGATAGTTCAAATTACCGTTGGGGTTGGTGGCTGGATGATATCAATATCTATACTTGTTCTCGAATAATTAATGATGATATTAATCAAGGGCTGAGTATTTTATCTATTCCATTTGCGCAAATTGATATAGATACAAGAAGTGCTACTCAAGAACTAAATGATCCCCCGATTCTTGCCTGCAAACTCGAGCCTGGAGCTAGTACAGTTTGGTATAAATATACACCTGAAACAAATGGCTTGGTTTATCTGGATACCTTTGGCTCAAACTACGATACTTATATTGCCATATTTAATGGCACTCCAGGCGAGCTCAAAGAGGTTGCCTGCAATGATGATGATGATTTATCGAACACGTTGCAATCAAAAATTGAATTGCCGGTAACTGCAGGTGTAACTTATTATATTCAGATTGGACAATATAATGGTTACCTGGCAGACCTTTCTTCCAGCAGTGTCAAAGATATTCCTGATATACAAGCTCAATCGGGTGGAAATCTCTCATTCCATGCGACCAGTTTCTTTGATGTTTCCGGAAACTATTGGGCTTGGAAGTGGATAGAAGGTTTCTATCGACAAGGGATTACCACTGGATGTGGAATAAATCCCAGAACATACTGTCCGGACCGCGAAGTAACCAGGGCGGAAATGGCTGTCTTCCTACTCAGGGCAAAGCATAGTGCTTCATTCACGCCTCCTGCAACCGGGAACATTTTTGCCGATGTGCCGGTTTCTGGAAAAGAATGGATGCAACCATGGATAAATCAATTCTATGTTGAAAGAGTGACGACTGGTTGCTATGCCAATCCCTTAAGGTATTGTCCGGAGAGGAATGTAACCCGGGCTGAAATGGCCGTATTTCTTCTCAGAGCCAAATATGGGGCGACGTATACTCCCCCGCCAGCGACGGGTGTTTTTGCCGATGTGCCGTTTTCAGGTAAAGAGTGGATGCAGCCATGGATTGAACAACTTTATCGAGAGGGAATTACTACCGGGTGTGCATCAAATCCATTGCAATATTGCCCAGAAAGGAATGTGACCAGGGCTGAAATGGCGGTGTTTGTTGATCGGACTTTTGCTGTAAATCAGCTACCATAATATCCTTTTCATCATAATTTAAAAATGAAGCATGCAAAAGTCATATAAATCATAATAGATTTCTTGTTTCAAAATGATCTCTTGATCAATACCAGTGCGACTGATGTCTCCTGAATTTTCTTTCAAGTCACATAAAGAGAACCAAATGACTCACCTAAATTATATTTTCGTTTCTCAGGAATTTTCAAATAAAGGATTGAAATTCCATATTAATTACACAGTCTGATAAACTAACCGGTGCAGGAAGAAGGAATTAAGTACTTACAAATAAGCGAGTACAAACTGACCAAAGATTGCAGTGAACAAACTAACGGGTATAAATCCAGAACAATAAAGACTCGGTTAGGCGAGTGTCCAAGTCCTTATATGCAACTTTTACACGTTGTGATTGAGAAAGGCTCATTTAGTGAATGTAGTGGACTCAAAATGTTGGACACTTTTCAAACAAAAAGCAATCAATGGAATTATCACATTGGGCTTCTTTCCCAATATTTGGACTGGAAAATATTTCGCGCGAAATTTATCGCCTATGGTTCCATCTGATGAAAGTGAGATAACACAGAAATCAATGAGGTCTTCTTTAGGAAGCCTAAATAAACTATATAGCATTGTCTCTGAGCCACCAGAAAACAAGTCTGTAATTATGTGTTTTGTCTTTAAATTCTGTTTCCCAAGATTTTGCTTTCGAATGATCTGATCCTGTCAATTAGAAAATTATTTTGAATATATGAAAATGCATATCTCTAATCCATTTGAATTATTGACATGACAATCTTAATAATGCATGATAAATATGTTATACAAAAAAGAAAAATATAATTATGGAGATAAGTTCATATGAACACAAAGAAAATTTTTCTCTTGAAATTATTCGTGATTGTTACTCTAGTTTTTTCTCCTATAGATTTGCAAAGTGTAATAGCCGAATCTGAACCAACTTGGTCATCTAATATTGTGGTTTACAATCCAAGTTATATGTCAAATATCAGTTTTAATGTGATATTTTATTCTAATTCAAGCCCTGACACAATTCCAACTACTTTACAAGTCATTAGACCACATGAATCAAGGTCATTATTAGTAGGCGGTATTTTTCCGGATAACACTTTTAAAGGTGGTGCAGTAGTTAGTTCAGATGACCAAATTATTGCAGTATATCGTCAGAATGATCCTGAGAGCAGCCCCATAGTGTATACATCCTTTGGTATTGAAGAAGCCGGAGAAAGTGTTTTTTTCATACCTTTTGTGCAAAGAAACTACACCGACGGGTATTCTTCGCAAGTGATTATTCAAAATATCTCTCCCACAGAAATCAGTATCGATCTAAACTTCATTGACTTGAATGGAAACTCTATTTTGGTTCCTCTTTCAGATCCAGATGACAATATTCTACCAAATTCATCTAAGTCGTATGATCTCACGGATATTAGCGCACTTGGAAATAACTTCCTTGGTTCTCTAATGATTACTGTTGAAGGTGTTGAAGCTAAAAAGATTGTTGCGTTGGTAAAAAACATTTCCTCTCAAACAAACCAAGCATATTCTTACCAGGGCAGCGCAACCGGAAATGTTGACGGCTCTTTCTTTCCGATTGTTTCCTGTAATTATGGGAGAACACAATTAGCAACAAAAATATTCGTTCAAAATACTGACCCATCAGAAACCATAAACGAGATACAAATTACCTATACAAAAGCAGATGGAACTCAGGCTATTTGGTCAAAAATACTCTCAAACTCACTGTCTCGTGGTGAATCAGCTGAGCTGGATATTTGCGGAGAGGCCCCAAATGTGCAGGGAGAAAATTTCTCTGCGAAAGTAATTGGTCGAAATGGCAGCGTCAATAGTATCCCAATGGCAGTTGTGGCAAGCACCTCAGATTCAACTGGTTTGCTCACTGCGGTAAACGGAGTCAAGCTGTTGGAGGAATCTAAAGACAAAGGCTCAGACGCAATTTATAGGGCTGTTATTCCATATGTTGAATGGTCTTCAAGTGATTTTGGCTACAAAACTTATTTGGCTGTTATGAATACTGGAGAGTATCCAGCCACCTCGGTAACCGCTTTTTATTACTACGAAAATGGAACGCAAGCGGTTCAGCACCAATTGGCATCGCAATCAAACCAAATGCAGACTTATGTAACAAGATCAACCAATCCATCGACTGCCCCTAATTTGCTTACTGGAAATGCAATTTCCTTTAAAGGAGCAGTTGTCATTGAAAGCGATCAACCGATTGCTGTTGTTGCCAGAGTTCAACAGGTTTCAAAAACCGGCAATGTTTACAAGAATCAAGGAGATGATTACATTGCGATTTCATATAAAAAGCCTTAGCATACTATTTTTTGTTGTAATATTTTCTTCCTGTAATAATGACCAAGAAAATGCAACGCAAGTCTTGAATTTGAAAATGAGTCATACTCAAACAATGAGTCTTACTCAAATAATTGAAACTCAAGTCCAAAACAGGGATCCTTATGGTTCAATACGTGGAAGAATTTATGTTCAGAGAGATATTTGGGATGAAGACACGCAATTATCTGTCTTTACATCAAATTTCTTTAAAGGCTCATCAGATCAGGATGGTTTCTTCCTGTATGATTCGGGAACATCAAAGCAAGTGAACCTTGAAAAGGATGGCACCTTTGAGCTTTCTCACATTGTTCAAGGCGATTATGTCATATTAATTGGACCAACTCCAGAATACGCAAAGGCGCTCACGTGGGAAAATGGTGAAACCATGGTAATCCATGTAGAAGGAAATCGGGTGACCGATATTGGTACAATCCAAATATCAGATTAGATTCTACTTCAGGAATTAATTATGAAACTAAATTGGCTTACTACTTTGATTAGATTTTTCACTGTGGGCATATTTATTTTTTCGTTTCTTGGTCTGCAATTTCAACAAGCCTTTGCTAATTCTTACCAGGAACCACAAACTCCTGAAAACCCATTTGGAGAAAGAGGGGGAGAAAACATTGGTTTCCATGCTGTTACAGGAAAAATCAATTTTCTTGAAGGCACTATAAATAAACCTGCGATTGGATCTGCAATAATCTCTTCCTTCGGAAGAGGTTCAGCGGAGAACATAGTTCAATCATTTCTAAATGAATACGGAGAACTTTTTGGATTGGATCCAGAAACCGATTCGCTCGAAGTAATCTACAAAAATAAGCCTGATGATCAGCGAGAAATAGTACGTTTTCAGCAATACTACCATGATGTGCCCATTTTAGGCGCTCAATTGAATATCCAACTCACCTCTTCTGGCGAGATCATTTCGATTAATGGTGAAGCCTTGCCAGATATAACAATATCTACTAACCCGCAAATCAATCCTCAACAAGCAGCCGAAATTTCCGCAGACTACTTACGCAAAAATTCATCAGATTCAGAATGGTCAACCCAGGATAGCAGTTTATGGATATACAGCCCGGAAATTCTTGAATCAGTGCCCGGTGAGCATCATCTGGTATGGAAGATTACCAGTAGTAGTGAAGTCCTTCAGCTTAACAAAGTCGTATTGGTGGATGCAAACTCGGGCAGCGTTCTAAAAGCGTATGAAGAGAGACAAAATATCTCAATTGAAGTTTATGATAGAAATCTTGGTGATTTCACTTGTTCTCAATCAAACTGCACGGATGGTGACACGGACGCACAAAAAGCTTTTTCCTATTTCACGGATGTTTACAACTTCTTCTACTATTTACTTGGACGAAATAGTTATGATGATGACATAGATGGAAACGGAACAGGCGCAACCATCTCTGTAGAAACTCATGTTACCGGTGTCCAGGCAAACTGGAATGGTAACAAATTTCAATTTGGTACTGGCTGGACATTCGCGGATGATGTGATTGGACATGAATATGCACACGCAATCGACGACTACTCTTCAAAGCTTTACCCGTGGTACCAATCGGGGGCTATCGGAGAATCCTTTGCCGATATTTGGGGTGAGTTTGTCGATCAAGTATTCGTCAGAGGAGGGGAAACCTCTGATAACAATTGGAAAATTGGGGAAGATCTTGTTCCAACTACTATTCCTAGTGTTATCCGTGATTTGCAAAATCCATCAGTGGCAAGCATGGATCAATACCTTGTCACAGATGCTGACAACGGCGGCATCCATACCAACAACGGAATTGGCAATAGGGCTGCTTACTTACTTGTAAATGACTCAACATATGGAATAGGCTTGGCAAAATCCATAGCCATATATTATGAGACGCAAAGAAATATGCTTACATCTGGTTCAGATTATTATGACCTTTACCACGTCATGGTACAGGCGTGTAAAAATATTGTAGGAAACAAGTATTTTGAAGGATTAGAAGGAACGCAAGATCTCCTACCAACCACAATTATTAGCATTAGTGATTGCGAAAAAGTAAAAAATGTTCTTAAACTAGTAAGAATGGATATACCACTCACTTTGGGGGATTACAAACAAGATGCCCCATATCTTGATAGTGGAAGTAATATCCTAAATATTATTTTCAGGGATGATTTTGAGTCTGGTTTTGATAATTGGCAAACTGGAGTCTTAACGGGTTCGCAATTATGGACTACAAACCCTTATGTCTCCGGAATTTTGTTTGGAACAGATGCCCACAGTGGGGAAAATTATTATTTAGGAGATGCATTTTTAAATAATTCAGACGCATATTTAACCATGAAGTCTTTTGTTACAATACCTGACTTAGCTTATCTTTATTTTCATCAAAGTTATGTTTTGGATAATACACTTGACGGTGGGATTATTGAATACTCTACTGATGGAAACACATGGAATCAGGTTCCTGATCAATGGTTTGATTATAACGGTTATGACTCTATCATGCAAGCCAGCTCTCTATTAGGGAAAAAAGCGTTCACAGGAAATAGTTATGGCTATTATTCTTCACGAATTAATTTGAGTTCATTAGTTGACCAGGATGTGATATTTAGATGGAGACTTGCAACAGATGAATATTCAAACCCAAACTCAGGTTTATGGAAAATTGATGATGTCCTTATTTATAAAGATGGCTCACCAATTTTTACAGATGTGCCAGTAATAGGAAAAGAATGGATGCAACCATGGATTGAAACTTTTTATCAAAAAGGAATAACAACCGGTTGCGCTGCAGGTCCTTTGAGATATTGTCCTGAGCGCGAGGTAACTAGAGCAGAAATGGCAATTTTTATCTTACGGGCTCTTTATAGTCCAGATCATACTCCAAATCCAAGTCAAACAGGTATCTTCACAGATGTTCCAGTATCAGGAAAAGAATGGATGCAACCATGGATCGAAGAATTCTATCAAGAAGGAATAACAACTGGTTGTGCAACAAATCCACTGAGGTATTGCCCTGAACGTCAAGTTACAAGAGCTGAATTGGCAGTTTTTATCCTGCGAGCTATTTATGGTACAGATTATCAGCCCCCAGCAGCATCAGGAATCTTTGCGGATGTTCCAGTATCAGGAAAAGAATGGATGCAACCATGGATCGAAGAATTCTATCAAGAAGGAATTACAACTGGATGCGCATCAAATCCATTGAGGTATTGTCCTGAACGTCAGGTTACGAGAGCAGAGATGGCTGTTTTTATTGACCGCGCATTTGGTTTTTATTCATCACCCTAAAAATACTATTTTTTAATATTATTGCTAATGAGGAGTCAAAGATTTAGTGCAACGGATGAGGAGATAGAATCATTCGTATACAAACAAGATATAGAAGAATAACTAATAATGAACGTGAGGAAATCAGTAGATCGCTGGTAGTAGGAAAAACCATAACTGAGATCGCAACTGAATTGGGAAGACATCGAACTACGATTGTTCGGGAAATCAATCGGAATAGTGGCAAAAGTGGATATCGAGCCTTCTCTGCAAGCAGAAGAGCTCAGGCAACAACTGGAACACGACGAAGAGGAAGAACCAGATTAGAGAAAAATGAACGACTGCGCGAATATGTTTTGCAAAGATTGAGTCTGCAATGGTCACCACGAGCGATATCCGAAAGGCTGAAAGTAGAGTATCCTTTGGATATGGAAATGAGAATCTCGCATGAAGCGATCTACCAGTATATTTATGTTTTACCTCGTGGAGAACTAAAAAGAACTCTAATTCAAGCCCTTCGTCAGGAGCACGCCTACAGGTATAAGCAAAAAGCCAGCAAACCAACTGAAACTCGCGGAAGAATAGCAGACATGTTATCCATTGAGGAGCGTCCAGCTGAGGTTGAAGATCGAACAGTACCTGGTACCATTGGGAAATAAAAAAGATGCTACCGCAGTTCGAGAAGCCTTTGCTAAGGCATTTTTTAGTCTTCCGAGTGAGCTTAGAAAGTTACTGACATATGATCAGGGAAAAGAAATGTGTGAACACCAACGCTTTACCATTGACACGGGTATCAAGGTATTCTTTGCCCATCCATCTTCTCCTTGGGAAAGAGGAACCAATGAAAACACAAATGGCCTTATTCGGCAGTATTTTCCCAAAGGAACTGATTTCACGAATGTTTCCATTAGTGAAATTGAGAGAGTTCAGCATTTGCTAAATGATAGACCTAGAGCTGTCCTAAAATATCGCAAACCTGATGAAGTAATTAATGATCTTGTTGCACTAAAAATTTGAAACCACATTAAAAATATGATAAATAATTCTAGATTTAGAATACAAATTAATAAATTTTTCAAGTCACGGCAGAATCTCGTTAGAATAGCATTTATTCTTGCTTTAGCTTTCCTGCTTTTTCCAAACAAGGTTAATAGTGAAACAATTCAAATCAGCCTAAATGAAATCCAATTCGAATTTATTGACGATTCAAATGGTTATATATTTCTTGGTGGTGAAATTTTTTGGACAAGTAATGCTGGAGCTGATTGGCTCCAAATTACTCCACAAGATATGGAGAATTTCATTGTCGAAGATATTTATTTCTTAGATCCAAAAACTGGCTATATATTAATATCTAAATATTACAACAATGAGAATAAAGAGTACTATTTATTGGAGACTTTAAATAGCGGATCAAATTGGAAAACAAAAGAATTAGATATACCATTTGGAATTAATGAAAGGGCAATATTCGAGAAAGTAGACATATTCTTCATAAATGAGTATGTTGGATGGATATCATTTTCAATTTCAAGCAGTTCAAATTTTAGCTCGGGAGTATTATTTAGGACTCAAGATGCTGGAAAATCATGGGAAAGACTTTCAATCCCATTTAGTGCACCTGTGTATTTTATTGATCAAGACATTGGCTGGATAGCTGGTGGTTTAATGGGAAATATGTTATTCAAAACTGAAGATGGTGGAACCAGTTGGAAGCAAATTAGACTTCCGCAAAAGAACAATTATGACATAATTATCCACACACCTTTTTTCTTCAATAAATCTGACGGTATACTCCCGGTCTTTTTAAAGGATGAGAAAAGTCCCAGTATTCTGATATACACAACTGAAGATACTGGAAATAATTGGATTCTTCAATCATCTTATAGAACAACTTCCTTTGAACAGGACTTCATAACCTCCGGCGTAAAATCGACAAATACTTTTGGGTTGCTTCATAAACAATTACTCATTTATGAAAACACTAGTTTAGTAAATAAAGAGGATCTTGAAGAAGGCATTATCAATGATATAACTAGCTTATTTATGATAACTCAAGATAAGGGCTTTGCTGAAGTAAATAAAGCTGAATGTTTTGGTGATTCGGCAAACAAAGATCATTCATCATGGTATTGTACTGAATCTTATCAACTAATTAAAACATTAGATGGCGGAATTTCTTGGGAAACTATTGAACTCCCCTTAGTCAATACAGACAATATTGTGCTTTCACAGCATGATAATACTATAGAACAACTTGAAAAGTTTTCGCTTGTTGATGGAAAAAGAGGTGCAGAGATCTTTATTGGACAAGGTTTTGATATTTGTGAAATTCCTAGTATTTCTCAGTTAAAGACATGGTTTAATTTGAGCCCATATAAAGCGGTAAATCTTTATATTGGGGGGTCCTCAAGAGGTTGCTCTAATAGTATTTTATCGCCAACGTTTATTCAGCAAGCATATCAACAAGGATGGAAGTTTATACCGACCTGGGTCGGACCTCAAGCACCATGTTCAATATATAGTTCAAAAATGAGTTCCGATGTTTCAGTTGCATATGCACAAGGAGTAGCTGAAGCCACTAAAGCTGTGGATGATCTTTATTGGCTTGGTTTTACTCATCCCGACAAATCTGGATCAATTGTTTATTATGATATGGAAGCTTATTCAGGGGACGCAACTTGTTATGATGCCGTAAATTCATTTATAAACGGTTGGTCTTACCAATTAAAAGAATTAGGTAGTTTATCGGGTGTTTACGGAGCTACATGTGGTTCACATTTATCAAATTTTTTCACGATTCCTAATCCGCCAGATGCTATCTGGCCAGCTGCTTGGTATCATTCTGAAGGAACAGGATACTATAACGCAAATGCCAGTGTATGGGGAGCGATCTGTTTATCGGATTCCGTTTACACGAACCATCAACGGATACGACAATATGAGGGAAGTCATTTTGAAAATTGGGGTTCACTTGCTTTAAAAATTGACAGCAATGTTATAGATGGTGTTGTAGCAATTCCGGCTCTTGGGAACTCAAATGTGTTGTGCCCTAATCCAACCCCCTCAACTGTTTATGTTTGCAACCCTACATTATCTCCTTCTTATACCAATCCATGTGATTCTTATTGGTATCCAGTTCCAGGATATGCTGGAAATTTTGCGTACTTAACAGAAAATGCGCAAACTATAGGTGAATCTATAAACTCCGGGATATGGTTACCTGTACTACAAAAAGCAGGAATTTACAAAGTGGAAACATATATCCCAAAACATGAACCATTTTCGGTTAGCTGTTCATGGGGAACAGCAACTTTAAGCTCCAATACCAATAATGCAAAATACATAATAAATTCACTAAATGGTGAAACAGAGGTTTCAATTGATCAGTCAATTTACAGTGACGAATGGGTCAGCCTAGGAGAATATTATTTTGAATCTGGAAATCAAGGATATATTTACCTAAGCGATCTTACTGAAGAATTGAATAGGTCTAAGAGTATTTCTTTCAGCGCGATGCGACTTACGCTTCTATCAACAAACAATCCTATACCCAATATTATTTATATCTCACCAAATTCAGTTCCTATAGGGGGTAGTGATTTGAAGTTGACAATAAGTGGCAACAATTTTATGATGGGTTCAAAAGTTTATCTAGATGGAACTGAAATAACTACAAGTTATATTAATAACACACAACTCTCTGCAATCATTGAAGCATCAGTTTTAACTTCAATAAACCAACATACTATTACAATTTCAAATCCAGAGCCAGGCGGAGGAACTTCGAATGATTATGTATTCTATACGACCACTTTTGTAGATGTGCCTGGTAATGCATGGTATTGGCGTTGGGTTGAAGGTTTTTATTCTCGAGGGATTACATCAGGTTGCGCAGTTGAACCTTTTCAATTTTGTCCTGAAAGAAATGTTACGCGTGCTGAAATGGCCGTTTTTATTTTACGAGCGAAATATTACCCCAATTACGAACCTGGAACTTCAACAACAGGAATTTTTGATGATATTCCCGTTCCAAGAAAGGAATGGATGCAAATATGGGTTGAGGAATTCTATAAAGAAGGAATCACTACAGGATGTTCTATTAATCCATTACTTTTTTGTCCAGAGCGAGAAGTAACACGTGCTGAAATGGCTGTGTTTGTGTTACGCGCGATTCACGGACCCAGTTATGAGCCACCAGCAGCAACAGGGATATTTTTTGATGTTCCAGTGAAAGGCAAGGAGTGGATGCAACCTTGGATAGAAGAATTTTATCGAGAGGGAATTACTACAGGGTGTTCAATAAATCCTTTAAAATTCTGCCCAGAGCAGAATGTAACTAGAGCCGAAATGGCTGTTTTTATAGATCGTGCATTTGGTTTTGCGCAGTTACCGTAATACTAGATGGCGGTAGATAATTATTGCCATAATTATGTAGGTTATTTGAATGTTATAATTTAGCACACGCCATGAAAAATACTCCTAATGTTTTAGGGATAATACCTGAGATTATTCCGTCAACTTATATGCATACAATTAAGCCTCTGTCAAACTTACGAAAACAGCGTTTGATAAATTGTAAAGTATTGTTTGAATCCCAAGTAAAGTTGAAAGAGCTAGAGTGGGCAAATATAGTCCTTTTTAATAGAAATGTACAGCCTCATGTTCAAATCTGGTTGGATTATCTAAACAAGAACAATATACCCTTTATTTATGATCTAGATGATAACTTTTTCCTAATTTCCACTGATACAAAGTTTGGACTAGACATGAAATTTGCACCCAAACTTGAGACTCTTAAAAGAATTTTGAGCGAATCAGCATTAGTGCGAGTCTATTCATCTAAGTTGGAAGAATCAATAAGCGAATTTACTGACAGATATCATAAGGTTGCTGGTCCAGTGGATTGGTCAGTTATTGATAGATCCCCCCAAAAAAGCAATCGAATAAAGATAGTTTATTCCACAAGCCGCGTAGTGGATAATTTAGGTTTTATATTATTAGACCCCTTAGAAAGAATTATTAATCTTTATCAAGATAAATTAGAAATTCATTTTTGGGGAAGCAATCCACTGCAAGGCAGCCGGTTACCAAATGTCGTTTTCCATCCATTCACTTGGGACTATGATAATTATTTACGAAAATTTTCTCGTCAACATTATGATATTGGACTTGCGCCATTATTAATTGATGATTTTCATAGGTCAAAAACTGAAGTAAAATATCGTGAATATGGCGCATGTAGTGTGGCGGGGATTTATACAGATGTTGATGTTTATAGTAAACATATTATTAGTGGTCAAAATGGGCTATTAGTCAATAATGATAGTGCCCAATGGTTTGAAGCGATTAAGTCTCTGGTGCAAAATTCAGAAGTTAGGATGAGAATACAAAATAATGCTCTTGAAGATACAAGAAAAAAATATTCACAACAATCTTTTGATAAGATTCTCTTGTTTGATATTGAAACTATTCTTAATAATTGCAAAAAACCTAAAATACGAAAAAGACAATTAATAAATATTAATAATGATGAAAATACTTTGTATCACCAAGTGAATTCGCTTTGGCAGCTTGAATTTCGAAACACAGAATATACAATTTCAAAAAAAGTATTAAAGTTTATATCGAGTTACCTAAAACGTTGCTACAAAACATTGTGGTTAAAAAAGAAACTGTTATTTAAGTAACGATTTTGATTACGCAACCTTTTGAGTTTGTTGGCGAAGTCAGAGTTGGGCGGCCAAAGCCTGAAACGGCGAAATTCTTGTTTCCTTTGGACGATCACCGTTCAGCCAATTGAAAATTCTCAGGAAATTCAAAGCAGTCGCCGTAGCAATCTCCTGCAAATGGGTTCGTGCCAACCCGATGTAACGGCAATACCTCAGCCTTGTCCTGCGAACTCCCTGAGAAAAGGTGCTTTCAATTCCAGCCCGTTCTCCGTAGAGTTTCTTGAAATCATCCGTCTGTTGGCGTTGTCTTGCTTCTAACTGGGCTTGATATTGTTCCTGTGGATATAAGGTCAGGGTTCTGCCTACATTTTTCGCTTTCGAGCATTGTTCCCGCAAAGGGCAGGGTATACAATCCTCTTTATCAAAAACAAAGGTCAAACTGGGAGTTCCTCGCCAGGTTTTGCGATCTGTGCAACGGGTGCTGATTTTGCCATTCGGACAAGTTACCCGACGATTTTCCCAATCGATCTGAAATTGGGTATGGTCAAAAGCTCCCCTTTGGCGATCTTGCCAACTTTTACTCGTGGGGACCGGCCCTACCAAATCGATCCCTCTTTTTCGGCTTTCCACCAATCGGTCGATTTCCATATAGCCTTCGTCAACCAGTTGAATTTCTGGAGTTAGCCCTCTTTTTTCAAGATCATCCTGGATCACACCAGTCATTTTTACATCATGCACGGTCGAAGGTGTCGTTTCAACTTGCGTGATGAGGCGTGGATGTTCATCCTGGCAGGTTTCGGTGAAATGGACTTTATATCCTGTCCATTCTGTGCTTCGCTTGACACAATATCGCGCTTCAATATCGTCTGGTGAGCCAATCATCTTCCCTGCTGGAGGTTGCCCCCACTTTTCTTTGGTTCGCCAATGCACTTTTCCGTTGACACGATAAAAATGTTGGATCCAAACCTGGCGTAAAATTTCTATTTTTGGCGATGTTTTCAGTCCCTCGGGTCCATTTTTGGCAAAGATCGCCTCAAACAAATAGAACCCATCTTCCCCAATCGCCACTGCCAATGCTGTGCGTTCTGCTTTCCCGGATGGGAGACGGTACCCATCGAACCGCCGTCCATATCGTTTGAGCCATTCTGGTTTCATATGTTGGCGTAACCATTCCGGGGCAATTTGGGCTGCTTCATCCAAAGTGCGCCGCATGGTTTCGCCTACCAGCTCCAGCAGCGTTAGCGAACGAACCGCTGCAATCACATGGGGGGAATCGGTACGTTGTCTCTTTTTCCCTTTCAATAAATCCAATTCCTCGCAGCGTTCCAATAACTTTTCAAGCAATATCGCTTCTGTCTCCCCCTCCAGAAGCCGCTGCCGATATTCACTTAACACGGAATAATCGAACCCTGGATCATCCAGCTTTAGTCCAAGGATATATTTCCAGTCGATCCGGCTGCGAACAGCATCTGCTGCCTGACGGTCGGTCAGGTTTTCCAGAAATTGCATTACAGTGACTAATGCCAACCGTCCGGGACTTTCAGCAGGTTGTCCGTGGGTTGGGTAAAGTTCTTTGAAGTCTTCATCTTGAAAGACGGCGCCAAGGGAGTCTCTCAAGGTCAGGTAGATATTTCCATTGGGAAAGGCTGCTTTGGCGATTTTGATGGTTTCCTCCGGAATTTGTGCATCGTTCTCCGGTTTTAACATTTCGCTTGCTCCTGAACTCTTCCTTTCTGAAGTATAGCCCTTTTGCCACTTCGCCAACAAACTCACCTTTTTTGTGTAAATTCGAGTCATAAATATCAATCGTTCTTTAACAATTCAATGACTTGCCAGCACAATATCGTTTTCCGATCTGCCACTCCTCGCTGATTTCCATGAGCAAAGACAAGACCAATCTAAGACACGAAGCTTCGTTTGGGAAAACACCTACCACTCTCGTTCGTCTGCGAATCTCTTTGTTAATCCTCTCCAAGCTGTTGGTAGTTCGTATCGTTTTCCGGTGTTCCAAAGGGAAATGAAAAAAACGAAAACCCCTCAGAAAGGTTATCTTCAAGCCTAGCCGATAGACGCGGAGCAGAAACAGCATACTTCTGAATGGCACTTTGCAAAAGATCTTCTGCAGTCTTTCGATCAGGAGCATTGAATATGGATCGTATATCCGCAGCAACATCCAATCGCATCGACTACTTTGGCAGATACGCACCAGCATTCTGTTGTAGGTGGAACCGACATCTCTACCATGGCACACCACCAAACACGGCTCTCCTGGCTGCTCCAAGACATTGGTGGTCATCACTGATGATTAGCTTAATTCCGCCCAAACCATGATCTTTCAGGCTCTTCAAAAAAGCTTTCCATCGCGAAGCATCACCTTGGGGAATGGGTCTCATGCTCACTGAGAGATACCAAAACCCCTAAAATCTGCCTTTCACCGCTTGGATTTATCCCGGTAACCACCAGAACAGCTGCATCTCGAACTTGTCCTGCCTCACGAACCTTCTCGTATCGGGCATCCACATAGAGATAATTGATTTCACCCAGAGATCTTTCCCGCCATTCCTGAAGAACTTCGTCCAGTTGGGCAGCTGCCCGGCTGACTTGCGTGGCTGAGACCTCAACCCCACATAGCTGTTCCGTGATGACTTTTACCTTCCGGGTGGATACTCCCTGAACGTACATTTCGGCCAGCGTGATCGTGAGTGCTCTTTCACTGCGTAGTCATTTTTCCAGAGCGCTGGGATAAAAACCACCTTCCCTGACTTGTGGCACGGCAAAGGTGATCTCTCCCATGCGGGTTTTCACTGTTTTGGGCTTGAAGCCGTTAGCGTGTCCTTTGCGGTTTTATGTGCGTTCATACTCCTTTGCCTGCAGGTATTTTGATCTTTCCACCTGCATAGCGTTGTTGATCAGCACTCGCATCAGTTCCGGGATTGCATCAAGTCCCTTTTCCGCTATCTCATCTGCAAAGGTATAATCATTTTGGTGAGTCATTTCTAGTCTCCTTGTTTGGTTGTGGTGACCTTAAGGATACTTCTGACTCACCGCTTTTGTAAAGATGTTCTAAATCCTGTCAAGAGGCGAAATTCCATAAAATGGCGCAAAATACAATAGCCACTCAAATTTTCTTGAATGGAGCAAAGTGATTTGTTACAATGAGAGGGGAAAGCTGCACAAACTTGAGGAAGCCCTATGCTTGCCTCTTAGCTGTTTCTGCGGCTTTCCTTTTGGTTTTCACGCTTTTCAGCACCCTTATCTGCTCGCTCTTTGCGTTTGGACTTATTACTCCGAGAACGAATTTCTTCAGAAACCTTATACTTGTTGGCAATAATTTTCCGTGCCTGCGCAACTGTAACTGGGGAGCCATCCGTATCTCGCAGTTGATATGGTCTATCTTCACGCATTACAGCTAGCACCCGATCCATCAAGTGGGTTGCACATACGCAAACGGCCTGATTATGATGCTTCCCCTTATTCACCATCTGATCGTAATAAATGGCGGCTATCTGTGGATCCCACTGTCTGGCTACATCTGCATCCAAATATGCATATTTTTTGATCAGATTGGGACCAGCCTTGGTAATATGTAATCCTTTGCCCTCACAGTTTCCACTCTGGCGGCTATCGGGTATCAAGCCATGCCAACCGCGGAAGGTGCGATTGGAGGAAAACCGATGGGGTGTCGTCTATTCCACTGACATAGACAGCGGCACTATATTGGCCTACTCCTTTGATAGTTTCTAAATGACGGCTGGGGTGCAGGGAGCGATAGAATTTGCGTACCGTGTGCATTCTCAATGCATAACTGTTTGTTCCAAATGGATCAACAACACCTGCTCGCGTAAGATCTCTTCCTGAAGCAGATCATAATCCAAATAGGAATTATCTCTACCGTACAATGCCACAATACGCTCTGCCAGACAAACCAGAGGCTCTATCCAATTCCCCATGTCATTAGGGGCAATTTGAGCTTCTTGCCAGCTTTTTTGAATGGTTGTGGCTCCAGCATTGATTACTTTGACTGGATGGTACCAATACTGACGGAACCATCGTGCACTGGGCGATTGTACATCAGTGAATACAAGCTCTTCCAGACCGGGCCAGGCAAACCGATCAATGGCCCGCATACGATTCTTCAATGCCGTCATTTCACCTTCCAACCGCTCCAACTGTCGACTCCCTCGCTGGCATGCTAATGCCTGACCTCCGGACAATACCAATTCATGGATGTTATCGCCATTGATCAATGGCAGTTTCGCCAATAACCGGCAGTCTATCCGATCACTTTTTGCATGTCGTTTGTAAAAGCGGCGTAGATCTGCCACCTGTTGTGTGTTGACCAGATAGGTGATCACATTTTTCTGGCGAGCAAAATAGACCGCTATTGGAAACCAAGCCATCCCGGTGGGTTCCATGATTACCTTCACGGTTTCTTGATCCCCTTTGGGTCGCGCTGTGGAGAGAAGCTTTTCCAGGTCGTGAACATCCGTATGAAACGTGAGCAAATTGCTCATATATTGCCCGGTTTCATCCGCAACCATCGCCTTGTGGGCACCTCTGACAGCCAAATCTATTCCAATCATCCGCATTTTTATCTCCTTTCGCTTAATGCTTCAAGCACTCTGGAAGATCATTCGTTGGCTATCGATCCCAGGACCAGGTCTCAAGTTGCATGGTGCCACTCGCCCATCCTTGCGATTCATAAGGGGCATCGTCGGTTGATCCCCAATGTTCCTAATCGGGTCTCCTGGGTAGAAGGGCGGTCTAACTGGCTTTGGAGCGCATTTTGCCCTTTGCGCAGGTTGTCGCGGCGAGCCTGTAATTCTTGCGGTAACCAGTTCCCCGCCTGAGTGCGCTGAAGCGCGGACGTAATCATCTCGGGATAGGTCAGCATCTCGTACAGATCCTGCCAAATGACCTCATCCAGTTAATTGGCCGGGAAAAAGTGGGCTGGGCAACGCTGCTCCAGATGACAGTAAATCCGGCTATTCTTTCCCTGGCAGACATAATATTGCGCGGCGTTGTTGCGGAGCGCGAAGGACTGATTGTGCGCCAGCTTGGTTTTCACCTGCTCAAATACCTCCTGGGTAATAATTGCCGGAATCTGCGCCACCAAGATCCAATCACTGGTCGGAGCTGGGAGGTTGCTCTGACCCAACTTGCCAGCCGGGCGAACCGCAGAACGGCGGCCTTGCGCTTTTGCCGGATGGGTGCGTCCGGTATACACCTGTCCCGAGTAGGCTGGGTTCTTGAGCATCCCTCGCACCGTAGCTACACTCCAGTATCCATCGTCTATGGGAGATGGGATCCCAAGATCGTGCAAATGCTTGACCAGGCGAAACAGGTTGATATCCTCTTGGAGGTAAAAAGCGAAGATTTCGCGAATGGCCACGGCCTGTACTTCATTGATCTGCACCCCGGTGGGATCTCTGGGTCGGTCAGGATTCACCTGATAGCACAACGTTGGGATCTTCCAGGGCAGTAACACGCCCGCGTGATATTTGGACAGCCGCCCGCGGCGCATCCGCTCCGCAATCAGGATCCGTTCACATTCCGCCACAGCCCCCGAATTTGCAGCAGCAGTTGATCGTGCGGTTCCTGGCTCATGGGGCGATCCAGGAACTCTACCCGGCAACCGTGGTTTTCCAATTTCTCGATGAGGACCATTTGATGCACATAATTGCGGGCTTGCCGATCCGGAGCAGTTAGGATGACCTGATCCAGTTCCCCGGCCCGGTTGCGCAGTTGATCCAGACCTGGACGGTTCAACCCGGCACCACTATAGCCATCATCCCGAAAGATATTCTCTTCTGGCAGGGGTTGTCTTGCTGATTTCCCAATTCCTGCATGCCCTGCAACTTGAGATCGCTGACAAGGCCGGGGTGGATCCTTTTGATGTCTCTCTCCCCTCACTGGTTGAGTACTCGCCAGCCTGGCATGATATCGATTTTGTTGCCCTTGTCGTAGAACGCGGCCGCGATGCAGGCTTCATTCGCCCTTCCCGGCGTATTCGCATCCAAACCCCACTGATTGACTTGAATGACTACCAGCCGCCTCCATGTAGTGGACCCCAAAAACTGGACACCCACCAAAGGGAGAAGTAAGATAGCAGGAAGGAGTCCAGATGGGAAAACCACATCGAACATACACTGCGGAGTTCAAAGTGCGGGTGGTAATGGAATTGCTGACTGGCAAGAAAACCCTTGGCGATGCCAGTCGGGAATACGGGATCAAAGACAGTGTCATCTCGCGCTGGCGGCAGGAATTCATGGAGCGGGCGCCGCAACTCTTTGAGCAGCCGGGTAAAAAAGATGCCCAGACCGAGCGGATCGCAGAGCTGGAGCGCACGTTGGGGCGGTTGACGATGCAGCTAGAAATGGCAAAAAAAGTCTTCGGGGATTCGGACTTTCTGTTCAAGGACGGCGGATGATGGTGCAAGTCCTGGCAGAAAAACATGGCTATGGAGTGCGCCAAGCTTGTGAGTTACTCAATCTGTCGCCCAGCAGCTACTACTACCGTGAGAGGGCTGAGGATCAACGATTAGAGGCTGATCTAAAAATCGTGGCAGGCCAACACCCCATGTATGGAACACGACGGCTGATGCACCAACTGCGGCGTAAACCCTATGCGTATCGGGTCAATCGCAAGCGTATTCAGCGTTTGGCCCGCAGATTGGACCTGCTGAGGCCGGTAAAACGTCGAAAAACACGCACCACCGATAGCCAGCACCCGTATCCTCGGTATGAAAACCTGGTCAGAAACCTGCTGATTGTCCGCCCAGATCAGGTTTGGGTCAGTGACATCACATACATCCGCTTAAAAAACGATTTCGTCTACTTGGCGATTGTGTTGGATGTGTTTACCCGTGCGGTGCGGGGCTGGTGTTTGAGCCGTTCGATCGATCAGCAGCTAACCCTGGATGCGCTCCAGATGGCATTGCAGAAGCACACTCCGCAGATCCACCATAGCGACCAGGGAGTCCAGTATGCCTGCTATGCCTATGTGGATCTGCTCAAATCTCAGGGTGGTCAAATCAGTATGGCCGCTGTCGGAAAGGCCGAAGAAAACGGTTATGCAGAGCGCTTCATGCGCACCATCAAGGAAGAGGAGGTTGATTTATCTGAGTATCGAGATTTCACAGATGCCTACCATCAGATTGGTGTATTCATCCAGGATGTGTACATGACCAAGCGCATCCACTCATCCCTGGGATACCTTACCCCGTCCGAGTTCGAGGCTGCCTACCGGTTGTCTTCGGCTCCAATGGCGGTTGAGGACACTCCCTTTTAAACCCTTTAAAAGTGTCCAGTTCAATGGGTCCACCACACCACCTTCCTTGTGTCTGGTGCATGAACCTCGTTATGCCCACCGCCGTTCTTTTTGGCCCTGATTTAGTTGGAACAAATAGGTGGTTGGCATGCCCCTCCGAGGTATGGATTCTTTAGTAAGCCCCAATTTACTCGAAGTGGCGCTGCCGATCAACTAATCTTTTGTTAAAGTGTAAGTTGGCTAGAAAATGAATTATAATTATAAAATAATATATCAAGGAGAAAAAATGTATTTAGATCCAGGTTCTGGGAGTATCATAATCCAAGTACTGATAGCAGGTGTCTTGGGAGTAGGAGTTTTCGTTCGCGTTTTTTGGAGAAAAATTCAATTGCTACTTGTAAAAAAAGAAAAAAATGAATTAGATCAAGAACGCAACGAATAAAAGTGTAATGAGTCTAATGAACAAACAGCTACCCGCGTCTTTTAGGGATCCAAACGGATTCATGTACCAACAAAATGAAAAATTGTTGCGGCAGGTAAACCTCACTTCAAAGAAAGATTACAATCTACTCATTTCTTCTGGCCTTTATGAAAAACTGGTCAAGAAAAAATTTCTTATACCTCATGTTGACATAGATACGCGGCCATTGTTTCCGGAAAAATCCTACAAAATCATTCAACCAGAGAAAATACAATTTATTTCATATCCCTATGAATGGTCTTTTTCTCAATTAAAAGATGCGGCCTTGCTTACTCTCGCTATTCAAAAAGAAGCATTAAATCATGGGATGCAGTTAAAAGACGCAAGCGCCTATAACATTCAGTACCATCAAGGCTCTCCTATTTTAATCGATACGCTCAGTTTTACCGAATACCATGAAGGTGACATATGGGTTGCTTATAGACAATTCTGCCAGCAGTTCCTGGCACCTTTGGCATTAATGAGTTATACAGATGTCCGTTTGAGTAAGCTTTTACAAATCTATATAGACGGTATTCCGCTGGATTTTGTCAGCAAACTGTTACCACGTACTACTTGGTTGAATTTTGGTTTATTTAGTCACATTCACTTGCATGCAAAGTCACAACAACATTATTCGAATACTTCAGATAAAGAAAAATCATTGGAAACCAGAAAAAAAGCGTCTATCAACAAAATTGCATTAACTGGTTTAATCGAAAATCTTGAAAAAACTATTAAAAAATTAACCTGGGAGATCAATAAAACAGATTGGGTGGGTTATTACAATGCCACGAATTATTCTGACACTTCTTTTAAAGAAAAGAAACATATTGTAGGAAATATGCTAAAGGATCTTTCTCCCAATATAATTTGGGATTTAGGGGCAAATATTGGGGTGTTCAGCAAACTGGTATCTAATTTTGAAAATTGTCTGGTAGTATCAGCAGATATTGATCCAAGTGCGGTTGAGCTCAATTATCTCGATTGCAAGAAGAATCAAAGCAAGAACATTTTGCCATTGGTTTTGGACCTTACTAATCCCACCCCTGCTATCGGTTGGAAAAACGAAGAGCGCGAGTCCTTCCTCCAACGTGGACCTGTAGATGTAGTGTTGGCCTTAGCATTAATTCATCACCTTGCAATAGCAAACAATGTCCCTCTTGAAGATATTTCCCGAATGTTGGCTTCTTTTGGAAAATATCTAATTATTGAATTTATTCCCAAGGAAGATAGTCAAGTAAGAAGACTGCTCAGCTCGCGTGACGACATCTTTGAAAATTTCAATAATGAGGGTTTCATTCAAGCATTCAGAAATGATTTTGATTTGCTCAGAAAAGATCCTGTTACAGACAGTGCGCGCACGATTTGCCTATTTCAGCGAAAGAATTCTTAAATTCATCACTTGAATTCAAGTAGTAAGTGCAATGGACTGTCCAAAGATTACCTTATAAGGCGTCAAATAATCAAAGCGTTTTCTATGACATGAATTATGACTGCCCATAATCATGATTTCTTCAGCGGCACTAACGGAGCTCAGATCTCGATTTTTCGCAGTTACTACCGGATCAAGCCATAGGTTTTTTCTTTCGTACCTCACACCCAGGAAGCATACGGATGTGCGAAGTAAAACTCGACAGCAAGGTTTTGGGTAATTGTCTGGCGAGAGGCAAATTCTCGCTCCTTATCAGCTGTAATTATTGCCAGACGAGTGACCCAATTCAACAACTTATCACTGCTCGTGTAACGACATCCGCACTTTTGTGGCTGATGCGACACAACAACGTGAAACGGGATTTCCGATCGGTCAAGGTCACCAAAACACCCTGGTACCCTTTACCGATAATCATATCCGCATCCTAATCTCCCAGGCGGTTTCACAAATCGACTACTTCAGGATGGATTTCAATGCCATTACGTGTCGGAATTCTGTCGCGCCTTCCATGGCTACTGTCCATTTGCGGCGTTTTTATCCACAAAGTTGCTTTTACGAGTTTAATCTAAGCCAAGTTTTGTATTAAGCTTTACGAATGAAATTGGTCTAACATCCTTTTCGATCATAGAAGTGACTTGACATAAATATTCACTTGAAAATTTTAATCGATAAATATGAAAAAGATAATTGAAGAAATAGTCTCAAAACCAATTCACAGGAATAGTCTTTTCTTAGTAACTTTTTTAAGTACATACATATATTTCCTCTTTGAATGGATATTCATAATCACAAAACCATCATTTCTTAATGCAATAACATTTCTTGAAAAATTGAGGATCATGGTTTTTACAAGCTCAGTTGTAGCAGGGATTGGATTTCTTTGCCTGACTGTATTTTTTCTGGTAATTTCTCAAATTCGCTCGAAAATGGCCCCCTTAAGTTTCATAGCCATTGGAACATTACTTCCAACTGCGATTATTTCTTCATTATGTCTCTTGTTAATAGATAATTTTACATATACTGTTTTCAAATTTGGAATTGCAACCACAACTTCCAAATTGTGTGTAATTTATACAATCCTCTTCATTAGTATCTTTATATATGTATATAAAGAAATTTTTCACTTACAGACTTGGCTCAGCTTAAAAACTAAACAAGGCAGATTAGAAAAGTCCTTGGTTCCCCTATTAACGGCATTCCTTCTAATATTAATTTTCTTAACCTACAAACCAACTAACAGCAATAATTTAATCATCAGTTCGATGAATCAGTCAGAATACAAGAAATTGCCCAATATTATTCTGATTACAGCAGATGGATTAGATGCTTCTCACACATCCGTATATGGATATAACCGTGACACAACCCCGCGGATAAATGAATTAGCAAAATCATCACTAGTCGCTGAAAACGCATTCAACAATTCGGGAAGTACTGCTGGATCATTAATATCAATTTACACCGGAAAATATCCAACTACTGTACGAGTGCTTTATCCACCTGATATTCTCAAAGAGGAAGATGCTTACCAACATTTACCTGGTATCCTGCATCAAAATGGTTATTATACTGTCCAACTTAGCTATCCACATTATGCAGACGCATATAACCTCAACCTATTGTCGGGTTTTGATTATGCCAATGGGCAACTCCTTCAACAAAATAATGTATTGGCCGAACTAAATAAATACATCCAGACAGATTATGCTTATTTTATTTACGAAACCAGCAAACGGGTTTTTGACCGTCTTCGACACATTTTCTTTATTAAATATATGGATAATCAACTTGACTTGGTTCAGGGAACGGTCAAAGCATTTAATGATCAGGAAAAAATTGATTACATAATTTCCTTGTTGAATCAGACGGATCAACCTGTATTTATACATATACACTGGATGGGTACGCACGGGCCTACGTTCTATACTCAAGTGCAAACTTTTTCAAAAGGCAAGGATCAAGCAACACAAGAAAAATGGGATGATGACTTCTACGATGATAGTATTCATGAATTTGATCAGGGAGTTGGTCAAATCATAGATGAATTGAATATTATGGGCCTCATGAAGAATACGATCATGATTATTGGCAGTGATCATGGCCAAAAATATGTAACAACAAAAAAAATTCCTTTAGTGATGTATTTCCCAAATATCTCAAGCAATCAGTATATAGGAACAATTCAATCGAATACTCAAAATATTGATATTGCACCAACAATTCTTGATTACCTTGGCATTGATCAGCCCGGGTGGATGGAAGGAAAATCATTATTACGTGGTGAACCAGGTGATCGACCAATTTTCGGTTTTGGAATTGGAAATGTTGATATGGAAAATGGAAGCCTTATAAGTTTTATTCCTGAATCAAGTCAAGCGCCATTTTATCAATTTGGATATATAAGTTTAATTTATTGCGAAAATTGGTATCGATTAAATCTAGATGATATTGCTTGGTCATCCGGAAAGGTGGATGGATCTACCATTACCTGTGGGCCAATCGACCAACCAACAGAAATAGATATTCTTTTTGGGATGGTTGATCGTTTGAGAAAAGATGGATTTGATACTTCGATATTGAATGATTTTTCAATTGTTACTAATAACAATTAAGATCTTATGCTAATTGGGAAAAACTAGAACCGTAATTTGAAAGAAATCAGGCTTGGCAGATCCGGGATGCGGCCGTGTTGAATGCCGTGGGCGTGGAGCCGGATGGCAGGCGCAAAGTGTTGGGCGTCTCGGTTTTGCTGGGTGAGCAAGAAGTCCACTGGCGCGCCTTCATGGAAAGTCCGGGCAAACGAGGGCTGCTTTCAGTCCGGCAGACCGTTCTTGGCGGTTTGCCCTGGAAGCGCTGCCAATTTCATCTCCAGCAGAATGCACAAGCCTACATCCCCAGGAAGGAAATGCAGGCCGAAGTAGCGGAAGATATTCGCAACATTTTCAATGCCCCCGACCGGCCCACCGCCGAATGCTACCTGGCGGAAACCGTCAAAAAGTACGAGTGTCATTGAACGCCCTATTATGTACCAGTGACAGAGACTGCGCAATTGACATTGGTTGACACAGCCGATTCTCCCGAGGAAAATTAAGAAAAATTTGTAAACTGATCAGGTGCCGGATGGAAGAAACGCTGCCTCGGGTAAATTGTGTTCCCTGTTATATTGTCGATGTGTACTTCGCGTTCCCCAGTCTCCCTTGTGACTATTGCCAACGACCCGCGGAAGCAGTCGATCGAGCGGAGCGAACCGCGATAGATCTTCATCTGGATCATCCCGTCCTTTTACACATAACAGTCAGCATTCATTATTGTACCAACTGTGACCACTATTTTCGTGCCCAACCACCGTTTCTCCGCCCGGATGCGGTTTACACCAACCGGGGGGTGATGAAGGCGGTTCAAGCGGTATTTGAAGATGCAATGGCAAAACGGCGTGTCACGGATCGGATGGCGCGTGACTTTTGGGTCAAGCCCAGTGAGACCAGTATCTGCAATTGGTGTAAGACCTATCAAGCGGGGTTAAGTTTCAAAATGGATTATCAGCCCTGGGCCGTCCGCGGCTTTTCAGGTGTGTTGTGTGTAGATGAAATCTACCAGGATGATTTGGCGCTGCTTTTGGCTGTAGATCCCGCCGCCCGGCAAGGCGACCTACTGACCGGATATCAACTCATCCAGGGAACGATGGACGCGGCGGGCAAGATGGAAACGTTCTTAACCCATCTGCGGGAATTGGGCATCGCGCCCGACGAAGTCATTACGGATGGCTCGAGCCTCTATCCAGCCACTCTGAAAAAGGTTTAGCCAACGGCAGTGCGCATATCGGTGAAATCGCACAGCTTAAACGGCGGATGCCGCACACTATTTGAGGAATGAAGGCTGACAGGAATATTTTATACATCAAGTGTGCGACATGGACCGCTGAGCCCGGATCTTTCTTTGGGACTCTCCTTCGAGGTGGACCCTCTGAGCGTTGTGAACCAGGCGGTCAAGGATTGCGTCTGCAAGGGTCGGATCTGGGATACGCACATGCCAATCAGCTACTGGCACCTGGCTGGCAATCAGCGTCGCTGAGTGACCAAAGCGGTCATCCAGAA
>Ga0209269_1000581_pt1 | contig 31851 bp, 19 predicted proteins | sample MTBAKMMethaMetaG_FD_187455 | JGI IMG/M metagenome (GOLD analysis project Ga0209269, IMG submission 187455) | Enrichment culture microbial communities from Arthur Kill intertidal strait, New Jersey, USA, that are MTBE-degrading - MTBE-AKM (Arthur... | ecosystem: Environmental > Aquatic > Marine >... | reverse complement strand
TAAAAGCAGGCAACCAGTGGTTAATCATTGGCCGTGAAGAGCGGGTGCGTGAGCTGGAATCAGAACCGATCAGTTTACATATCGAGCCCGAAGATGAGCAGGCTGGTTTGACTAAACGCGGTCTGGATATATTTGAATTACTGGTTCTACCCCATTCCAGTGTAATCGGGAAAACCCTGAAAGATATTGATTTTCGCAACCGCTATGGTTGGTCAGTCATCGCGCTCCAGCGCGGAAACAGTTCTTACAAAACGGATGTCGGCAAGCAACGGCTCTTATCTGGTGATTCTCTTCTGGTAATTGGTGAAAGCGCGCGAAAAGAAAACGTTCTCTCAGAAAGAGATTTTCTCCTGCTTGAGCCCAGCACTTCAGACAAGCCCCCCAGAATTAAAGAAACTACCATTAGCCTCGGTCTGCTGCTCGCGGCGGTGGTTGCCGCGGTAGCGGGAGTTCCCGTTTATATTGCGGTGCTTATCGCGGCATTGCTGGCAATTGCGACCAGGATGATCAGCATGCAGGAAGCGTATAAAGCGATTGAATGGCAGGTGATCATCGCGGTGGGCAGTATGTACAGCATGACTATTGCGTTGGTGGAAAGCGGGCTCGCTGAAAAAGCTGGTGCTGTTTTGGTGCACCTGACCGAGTTCTTTGGTCCGTTGGGGCTGGCGGGAGGATCATTCTTGATTGCCTCCGCGCTTTCACAAATCATGGGCGGGCAATTCGAGATGCTGGTGACCGGTCCAATCGCGATTAGCGCGGCGATCCAATACGGCATCAATCCCCAGGCCGTCGCACTGGCAGTTGCGATTGGCTGTTCAAACTCATTTCTTACCCCAATGGCCCACCCCGTCAATCTGCTGATGATGGGTCCGGGCGGCTACAAGTTTAGCGATTTTGTAAAAATCGGATGGAAAGTGGCATTGATCGCTTTCGCGGGGCTTTTGGCAGGGATGGTCCTGTTCTGGGGATTGTATTGAAAACCGGTAGTACTTTTTTTTTAGGGAGGGATTTGAGGTGATGGCCAGGGATAACTGGGGCAGTCAATAGACTATGGGTATCAGAAGGAGAAGAAAGTTGACAATATCGGAGGGTCAATTAGTATTTGGAGTTAATCTTATACCAGAAGCTGTTTTATAATTCGACAGCCAGTGGTTCGAAAATGACGAACCAGCTATTAAATGATATGAAATTATTCAGGCGATATATCTTCTGAAGGTGGGCTTAAATTAATAAGGAGGTCGCCATTGTTTATTTGTAGTTCATCTATAATTTGTTGAGAACTCAATGCTTCCAATAATTCTTGTTGTCTGGGTTGTCCTATAACAGAACGGTATGTTACAAGAGATTTTTTAAGCTGCTCCAAGCGGGAAATTTCTCGGCTCAAAGGTAGAACCGGAACCATCCGTTCAATTTTATGCTTTCCCTCTTCGTATACCCAATATGGAATGAGATCATTATCGCACTTTAGGCGCGCCTTGCGAGCATATTCAAATAACTGCTCCCATGCATCTATCAGTTGGTGACTTTCTAACACAACAGGTTTTAACTCATAATGTTCTGCTAAGTTCCGCCGAACAACATGTCCTTTATAGCGATGTACTCGCCCCTCTCGTTGCTCAAGGTCAACCGGGTTTGATGGCAGATTCCAATGAACTACGCGGTGACAGTACTGATGAAAGTCTAATCCTTCTTGACCAATAGAAGTAGTAGTCAATACGAAGGGACGAAAAGGAGAATTAAAGGCAATGCGTACATCGGTATCACGTGTACCTTTATCATCAGTATCGTTCTTTTCATCACCGAAGCGCATAGCATAGCGACAGCGTATTCTATGCTCATCGGAGACAATTGATTTATCTGACCCCTGTAATTTTATCTCGTCAAATCGCAAACTTGGTGAACGTATTGAAACAGCCTGCCTGATAACAAATCCCAATTTCAATGCACTTTCTTCAGGAGAATGGTTCTTCAGCCCTAGCGATTCATTCAAAACGTGGATGTACTCATCTAAAACAGCTTGTAAATTTCCTTGGGTGTTATAAAGTAGTATTGATCTCCAATATACTTTTTCTTCATTAGATTGTTGGTTGGTAATCGATTGTAATAGTGTAATTGTATCAGCTTGATTGAACAAGGTGCGAAAACCCAAACCAGCTTGTGCGGCTGCAGCTAAAAATGCTGGAGAAGCTTCATTGCTTCTTGTCACACGCATTATGGAACGTAATACAGTTACAGCTGGCGAAGCTAACGCAATTTGCGCCATGACATCTAACAAATCCTTCGGCTGGCGACCAAGTCGGTTAATTGACGTCAGGAACATAGCAAATTCTTTTATGTGGTCAGAAAAACCACTTTCCTCATCTTCATCTGAACCGGGTTTTAACATGCTTGACCAGGATAATTTCGGATCTGAGGAATTAAGCCACTCTTCCACAATTTGGCGATTGCTGTAACGATCTAATAAGAGTGGAGCTATCCAATACCACGTTTCATCAATTGGCCCACTTTCATCAATGTCAATTGAACTTGTAACCTGCCACAGTAAAGGTTGTAACTGTAATTTGATTTCCTCTAGCATAAGGGAACTTGAGGATAGACTACTATTTTCCGATTTTTTTGCAATTGCTAACGGGTCAATTTCTTTGGCAAGTGTCACACATGGATAAATCAAAGAAAAAACCGACATACCCGATTTACGTTCTTTGCTGATTGCGAATCTCAATAGACCTTTATGTTTTTTTGTGAGTTCTTCGTATCCAAAATCATTCTTTCCTTGAATTACCATTCGGCGCTCTGCTTCATAGCTGAGCATAACTGCAACAACTTTTGGTACAACCCGCCATGCAGAAAAGATTAACGTTTTTGTGTAGCCCTGATCAGTAATCTTGGCGAAAGGACCTTCAAGACGATAATATGGTAAAGCCGGGGGTAACCAAAGCAATTGCCAATTGCCACTTTCGAGAGTTAAATTTATTAGAGCGCGTAATCGAGCGTTAGCAGGTTCAATTCTTTCATACTTCTGAATCCCATCCCAAACCAATAATGAGGATTTGGCACTCTGTAATAATTCAAACAAACCATTTTCTCGTGCCTTGCCATAGGCATCTTGTAATTTATGCTTAAGTTTGTATCCTTCCATTAGGTTGAATGGATAGGCAGAGGATTTCCAATATTCCACCTGGTCCTCAACGCCCAGTTGCTTCGCAATTCGATCTAGGTGAACATAATTTGTTAAGTCGCTTGGATGTAACTGATCCTGTGCAAAACACGATTCAGTCAACATCCCATTTCGGTTTTGAGATACTGCTAACCGTTCTGTCCGAACCATTACTTTACGCAAAATTGTTTCAATCTGTTTTTTTGCAATATGCATCTCCTGGTGGCAATCTGGATCCAGATTCCAACCTAAAAATGCTCTGCGAAATTGAGAGATTGCTGTTTCGAGATGGTCTATTTCATCATTCCTATGACTGTTCAACAAGAACTTGATCGTACGCATGAAATCTTCATAATGGTTTTCGCCCACCTCACCTTGCAGTGTATACATTTTGTATGGTGTTGCTGAAAGAAGTAATACTTTAGCCTGCCGGTCTGAGGCATCTCGGTAATTGAATAATTCCTGAGCTAATAAAGCAAATTCATTATCTTCATCAAGCAAATATTTAAAGCGTTGAAACTCATCCAAAATAATTAAATCCGGCTCTAAAGCTGCTAAACTCGATTTGGCCAGCAGTCGTCGTAATTCACGGATAAAAGAATTGCGATTGATCCGCATCGATTTATTAAGATTTTTACGCCTTGGATCGATCTCATTTGACAAATTCTCATATAGTTGCCGTAAGTCAGGTTGTTGTTGTAATGCTTCTATAAACGCTTTCTCGAGTTCGTGATCAATTTTTTCAGTTCTTTTGAACTCTTCTAATTTTGTCTTCCATCGGTCAGGTCGCACATCGCCACGCAAAATATTGCTTAACGATGCCTCTGAAACGTGCCAAGACTTGCGCAACAAGTTATATAGCACTATTCGTTCCCAATCCTTGCCAGTTTGGGAATTAAGATTGAATGATGTTCCAGGAGTAAGAGAAATAAAGTTTAACTTATTTTCTTTCAGTTTCTGAATTTTGATGGGTAATAAGGTAGCTCGTGATGCATGTTGAAACGTGCGTTCATTGGCAATATTGAGACGATCAAGGTTCTGTTGAGCAATCTCCTGGTTCGAGCATATATAAACCACATCAATCCGTTCAACATCATCCCAAAGATGATCTACCACGCTGGCAATTACTCCACGAGCAACTAAAGTCTTACCTAGACCCACCTCGTCCGCAATAAGAAAACGCGATACAGGATTAGTATCAGTATAAAGCCGACGAAATACATAATTAACTGTATCGCGTTGAAAGTCTTTCAAATCTTCCAAGACTTTTTGTACATCTGGTCGTGGTAAGGGTTCTGAACTCACTATAATTCCTGCCTTGCTTGTAGAATTATTTGCCACAATGCCATAAATTCAGAAGGAATAATCGTCCGTCCGTTTTGTGTGTAATTGAGCCTCTCTATCAATTCTGCAATTCGATCGATCTTTCCACCAGTCTCATTTGAACGACTTAACGCATGAACTAATTCTTCTAACAAGGGCATCTCCAAATCTTCCCAACCAGAACTGGTATGGCTTGATCTTTTTGTATCAACAGTCCATAATCCAGCATGATCAATTTCGCTGTCATCCATTAAGATCAAACGGAGATAATGCAAGAATTGTATGCGGTCAGAAAGTATCGTGGCTAGAATTGCACTGTCTCGTTCTTGAGGCAAATCAGAGATAGGAAGAAGAAAAACAAAACGGGCTGAATATTTTTCTTTTCCGACCTGTGCTTTTACTTCAAAGCCAATGAATGCCGTCAAACTGACCAGGCTGAGTCCCTTAAAATAAATTTCCAGATTGGATTGATTAATGTTAAATTCTCGAGTAGCATCTTCTCTTAAACTAATGGGGCGACATTTGATTGAATACTCACCAACCGGCCTGAGCAATGATCGGGAAGATCGCATATAAAGATCATACTGATCGCCTTTTGGTTGAACTCCCAAAGTAAACTGACAACTCAATAACCAATCACATACTGTGTTGGTTAAATCTTCAACTCGTTTCTGGTCTTTGTTTACGAGGGCTTTTTGTTCTGGCGGTATATACTCTAACAACAATTTGCGCAGAGAATTTCGATCATCTTCATTCCCTATCACTTTATTAATACCAACTTCACTTTTTTTTCCATGTAGCTCTATCATAAACTCTACATTTTTGCGAAATGCTGCGTCTGTGGCATTGGCCGACCCTATTAACCAACCGGCTCCCCAACCAGTTTCCCAAATGAATAGTTTGGCATGCAGCCCAGACAATTCAGGGGTTAATGTATGTTCATCCTCATCGATATCATCGTCAGATAAGGTCGATGATTCGCGCGGGTCTTCCTCAGCCATTTCATTCATAATAAAGATTTTTTCAAACCTGCCTCTTACCTTTTCTTTTAATTCATCTATGCTATCCAAGTGAGATATCAGTAAATGGTTTTGGCCTTGATTTGTTATTTTCTCTAGAAAATCATTATTTAAAAATGGCGAGATTATTAATAGCCGACCAATTGATTGCTGGAACTGAAAAGGCCGATAACCAGGGATGCCAATTGGATGAAATGTGATATTCGAATTAAAACCTGTGGGCGGCTTGAACTCCACGCGCCGGACCTCATCCTGTAGCAAATTCACACGATCAGTTACAGCCTGATTGATCGGATGAATTGCCATCTGAGGAAGCGCCTGGAAAAAATCGCTTAATGGGCGATTGCGACTAAATCCCACTTTTCGATCTCTAAGTTCACCTTCCATTTGCAGGATCATATCCCAAGATCGATCAAAGGTTAAATTCCGCGAAAGGTTAAGGAGGCGGTAAAGCGGCGGCTTACCCATAGATGTATATCTAAGCAACCAAAGTTTCGGATGGAAAACCCCACCTCGAGGCGCTTGCACTTCAACTATCATACTCTCAAGATAACTCATTAGCGGATGGGTTTCTTTTGGAAGATTTATTCGGCCGGCTTGGCAAAATATCGTCAAACGACTTGCATATCGGCGCAAACTTTCAAGTAACGAGAGCGGATCACTTAATGCTTGTTCGGTGCTGTTGCGATCAAAAAGCGCTAATGAAAGTGGGGTGATAAGGAGAGTATATAAATCCAAAGTGAAAGTGGTTCCAATGCCACTGTCAAACGAGTAACCCTCTGGTGGGCGTAATGCCTGTAAAAAAAGATGACGCTCATCTGGGGAGAGCATTAATGATCCGCCCTTTCGAACAAACCCTCAAGAATGTCGTTGGTAATTTGGCGAGCAATTCGCCATCGGTAATCGATTTGATTTGCAAAAGAAGCCCCACTCCACATATCTAGATGGCGTTTACTCTTAAATCGAGATCGCGAGCCTTTCAAATATTGTTCTCGTTTTTCAACAAGAGAAATCATTTCCTTGCTATTTTCAGGTTGCGAGATTTTTCCATTCGCAAAAAGTCGATTTAGCCATTCATCAACAAATATTCGGCTCAAACAAGGGACATTGACACCAGGTCGAGCAGCTAGCGTCCAAAATTCACTGCGATTCCATTGGAACCAGGCTTCTTGTCGCAATCGCAATCTGCTATACCATTGTTCCATGTTTTCGTGGTATTGGGATACCAATTCTTCATGCTTAGATAATTCTGCAAGTCTCAGGTTATATAGTAATGCAGCGCCATGGATCGCTTCTGAAAAATTCCGGGCATGCGTCAGCCAGTTTTGAAGGCGAGATGGGAAGGATTCAAATGAGGGGTGAAACCACGCAAATCGAACTGTATCATCAATTGGTTGGGTATGTTCCACCAAATAGGCAAGAAGGCTTTCTGTGCATGATAATAACAATCTGTCTTTTAGATATTGAGCTTCTTTATTAGTCAACGCAAAGTTGGCTTGATACGGGAAATCCTCAGGCTTGATTGGCAGTTCCGAATCCCAATTAATATGAAATCCGTCGTCTTGATTAATTTCATCTATATCTCTGCGCATTTTTAGGCGTTCATTCCAGTGATCTAAAGATCGTTGATATTGTTCTTGTGTCCCTGGAAACCGACATATCCCCCAGTTTTGAAGACCAATCCAATAGATACTTGAAGGAAAACGATGAAGGCTGGCGCCGGAACGCTGTCCGATGACACTTCCTGATTCTCCAGATTTGATTAATGCATTAATTATAGATATTTCGTCCTGGCGAAGGCGCGATGATATTTTTTCCGAAGGAACGCGGGTGATTTCATAATGTTGATAAAGCCAAGGAATAAATAGAAAATAGCGCGCTCTTGTTTGGAGGGTACTTGTTCCAGGAAAGAACAGATCGGCATAGCTGTCACGAATTGTCGCAATACCTAGTTCATCCCGAGTATCGCGTTCCTTGAATAAGGACACGATTTCGACCATTTTTCGCCGCTCTGCTTCTGAAAAATCCAACCAGGATATTGAAGAAGATAACATAGGAAAATTGAAGCCTTCTCGATAATCAATCGTTAGGTGTTTTGAGTCATAATTCCACCCAACCGAAACAAACTTTTCCCTTTATGCATTTCAAAAGGGCATAGACGACTGACGGTATCAAATTAGGGGAAGTACTCATCCACATTCCATTCCCAGGACTCCTTCATACAAAATTCGCGGTGATATAGAATCCATATCAATCGATCCCACCCGTAATGGCTTGCTTTGGCTACTATGGTTACAAAGACCCTTATTTTCAACTCGGTCGACTTGCTTTTACCCAATAGAGACTGTTTCTATGGTTGAAACCAGTCTCTTTGGTTAGCGTCGTCCGTCCTTAATCTCTCTTCACAATTGCATCAAGATTCTACCACACTCAAATTGCCACATCGTACTCCATCACTGCACTCGTAAAATTGGGAGCTGATCGCCATACCATCGCTCACATCAAAAGACAATTGCTAATCGAGTCACAGGTAGAGGTATTGAGTCAAATATTTCCATAATTGTCTTGTACCGATATGGTCGGCATCTTTCCAGCATCAGCGATCAAATTCCATTCGCAGTAAAGCCGGCGACCATTCTGTAATGAATTGTTGCCCATTTTTTTAAGGCGCGTTACCAGATTTTCACTGGCCTGCAAACGACTGATAGACCACTCAAATGGATTTGTCCCATCTTGGTTGGGAACAACCAAGTGACAATCCATTTCCATGATGCGAGACTTAATGGTATCGGCATGATCATTAACCTGCTTATATGCTTTACGATTATATGAAGCATCCAAATTCAACAGCGTCTTTCTCTCAACTTCGTATCCTATGCGTGTTTAGAAGGCTAAGGATCACCAATTGACAATTAGTCTCATCTGGCACGTCTCCGCCAGTGCTGAACACGCGCTCGATTTTCAAACTGTCAGCTTGCATGATGTCATCAATGGTTTCAAAATCAAACGACTCTCAGGCTTATTGCGCCATTTTTCTGCTTTTCGGTGTTTTTTCTGTTACTCCTAACTCCCGCCCGGCGCGGATGCGCTCCAGCAGCGCGGACGCCGGCTCGTCGTTGGGATCTTGCGGCACCAGCTCGCCGCGGAAGGCTTTGGCCAGCAGCGCCGGGGTCAGGCTCTCCACCTGTGCGCGCGGCCCGGTAGCGCGCCTCCAGCCGGTCAGCGTAGGCGAACAGTGCTTCTACCCGGCGGACGATTTCGGCTTGTTCTTCGAGGGAAGGCAGATTTATTGGTAAATTAAAAAGTGGTGATTGGCTTATTGTGTTTTGACCTGCTGATGTCACTAATTCAGTTTCAATGAAACTTCTTCCTTTTAATGAATTGGCAACATAAATTGAATACTTCGGCATCATTTTCGTTTTATTTATTCGTAATCGAATGAAGTGATCGCAATAAGCTTCGTCAATGTCAACTTTTTTCATATTCTATAAATCGTCCCGCAATATCACGACTACCATTAACACGAACAACGAGTATATCTTCATTTTCAAGACATTATCTTTGTAATTCTCTATCAGATAGTTTAATCTTTCTCTCATTGCCGTTAACCCGCTCTGCATCCTTGAAATCTGCTTACGTAAGACCACAGTATCAATTCCAACCTCGCCTTTTCTTTTAGAAAATCCATTAGCCGATTCTAGGACAAGTTCACCTAGCGTGGTTTTCCTCCAATTCTGTAATTTTCCCACTCCATTCTCCTCCCTCCACTCCTCCGTCAGGCGACCCGTCACCGCCGCGGACAGTACCGCCTGGCGAAAGCGCTTGAGGATTTGCGGCACGCGCTTGAGGTGCTCGCGGCAGGCATCCTCACACGAGAGCAGCGTGTCCAGCTTGTCGGTGATGCTTTCTGTTCGGCAAGGGGGGAAATTGGATTGTTCGGCGGATTTTATTCACGTTCATCTGAATTTGCCTGACGCCATTGCCGTACATCTGGCATCTCGTCTGCTGGTCACCTGTATCGATCGCCAAAATTCACACGCGGTTGTAGCATTGCGCAAGATGGGGGTGTAATTAGAAAAATGTAATTTTTTTGTTTGTACTATTTCGCAAATATCCTTCAATAAATCTTCTTTTTGATGTCAAAAAAGTCTTAAATGTCCCAGTTTTTCTATTAATGAGCATAACAGGTGAGTTTATGACAAAAGATTTTCCTCTTTCTAGATGAGCATGGTGTCTAACTGCTCTGCATGGTCGAAATATGTCTGATAATGAGTTGGCGATATTTTCTGCAACACGTCCGGTAGTATTTCGCGAAATTTTCCCCATAAGTACTGAAATTTTTACTTGTCGCTCAAAATGCACCAATAAGGTAATGGACTCTCAAAACGAATATCTAAATTATCTTTCTATAAGAAATTTCTGTATTTCTTTTGTATAATATTACCAATACAAAACCTAAAAGAGCGGGGATTAAGAAATTAGGAATATAAAAATGACACATACCGATCTTACCTTCTTTACGAATCAAAACGAAGCCACTTTACTTGATCGTTTCAACCTTACTTTAAAGCAAGTGCAATACTTTGATGTTCTGGTGGGCTATTTTCGCACCAGCGGTTTTCACTTGCTGAAAGATGCCTTTGAGGGGATTGAAAAGATCCGGATTCTGGTTGGGATGAATGTGGATCGTCATTCTTACGAAATTTATGATGATTTCAGGAATGGCCAGCTCGAATTTGATTTCCAATCTCACAAGCAGACCAAAGATATCTTTGAAGATCAGGTGATCACAGAGATGGAACACTCTGCTGATTCTGCTGAGATTGAAGATGGAATTCACAAGTTCATGGAATTCTTGCAGTCCGGCAAAATAGAAATGCGCGCACACCCCAGCCATAGCCTTCATGCGAAGGTGTATATCAGCCGTTACCCAGAAGGCGATCGAGATTATGGCCGTGTGATTACCGGTTCCAGCAATTTCTCTAAACCCGGTTTGATGGATCGTTATGAATTCAATGTGGAATTAAAGAACAGCCAGGATGTGAAATATGCCCTGGAGCAATTTGAAAGCTTATGGGCTGAATCGGTTGAATTGAATCAGACTTATACCGACGTGGTTAACAAGAAAACCTGGCTGAATGATCAGATTACCCCTTATGAGTTGTATCTAAAATTCCTTTATGAATATTTCAAAGAGGACATCAATCAGGATCAGGAAGACATGTTTAATTTGCCACAGGGCTTTCTGGATCTGGGATACCAGAAGCAAGCAGTGCTTTCGGCCAAGAAGGTGCTTGATGCGTATGGTGGCGTATTCCTGGCGGATGTGGTTGGTCTGGGTAAAACTTATATTGCAGCCTTGCTGGCTCAGCAGCTGCCCGGGAAAAAGCTGATCATCTGCCCGCCGGTGCTGGTGGAATATTGGAAGGAAACCTTCTTCCAGTTTGGAATTGGTGGATTTACAGTTGAATCACTCGGAAAGCTTGACCATCTTCTCAAACACCATGATAAATATGATTACATCTTTGTAGATGAGGCCCACAGATTCCGCAATGAGATCACCCAGGGGTATGAAAAGCTGCATCAGATCTGTTTTGGCAAGAAGGTGATTCTGGTTACAGCAACCCCATTAAACAACACCATCGAAGACATCTATTCGCAGCTAAAGCTTTTTATGAAGCCCAAGCAGAGCCTGATTCCGGGTATGCCTAACCTGGAAAAATTCTTTGATGAAAAACGCAGGTATCTCAAAGAATTTGATAAGGGCACTCCCGAATATGCAGGGGCATTCAAAGCTGTTTCGCGCCAGATTCGCGACCAGATTCTCAAATATGTCATGGTGCGCCGCACTCGTAGTGAGATCACGCGCTTTTTCACCGAAGATCTCAAACAGCAGGGGTTGACCTTCCCAACCATTGAAGATCCCCACCGTATCATCTACCAGTTTGATTCCAAAACCGAGCAAGTGTTTGAGCAAACCATCACACTCCTGCAAAGTTTTTGTTATTCTCGCTATACCCCATTGCTTTTCCTTCGCCAAGAAGTCTCCGAATTTGAGAAGCAATCCCAGCGCAACGTGGGCGGGTTTATGAAGGGTATTCTGGTGAAACGCCTGGAGAGCTCTTTCTTTGCCTTCCGCAGAAGCCTGGAGAGGTTCATTCACTCTTACGAGGGATTCATTAAGATGTATGAGGATGGCACAATTTTCATCAGCAAAGATATCAATATTGTTGAATACCTCGACGCTGATAATGTGGATGAATTGTTGCGCCTGGCTGAAGAAGACAAGGTTCAAAAGTATGTTACTGCTGATTTTCGACCTGAATATGGGGACTTGCTGCGCAATGACCTGGTGGTTCTGAAAGAGATCCAAAAACTCTGGATGTTGATTAATCGAGATCCCAAGCTGGAACAGTTCATCCAGGACTTGAAATCTAATAAGGTTTTGAAGAAACAAAAAGTTGTGGTCTTCACAGAATCAGCTGAAACAGGCCAATACCTGTTTGAAGCGCTAGAGAAAGAGTTTGCGGGCAAGGTAATTTTTTATAGCAGCCAAAATTGCAGATACGATGGACAATCGGTGGGCAAGCGCGTTGCCCGGGAGATGATCCAGGAGAATTTTGACCCCAACAGTACCGAAAAGCGTGATGACCTGCAGGTTCTGATCACCACAGATGTTTTGTCTGAGGGCATTAACCTGCATCGCTCAAACATTGTGGTTAATTATGACCTGCCCTGGAACCCTACCCGCGTACTGCAGCGCTGCGGCCGTGTGAACCGTGTAGGCACTGAACACGCGAAGGTACACATTTTCAACTTTTTCCCCACCGACCAATCTAATGATGAAATTGGTCTGGAAGAAAACATTAAAGCCAAAATCCAGGCTTTTCACGATATGCTGGGCGAAGACGCGAAATACCTCACGGAAGAAGAGGATGTGGGATCTTTCAAGCTGTTTGGCGATTCGCTTTACCGGCGATTGACCAATAAAACTACCTATGAAGGACCTGAGGAAGAAGAACGCTCAGAATTGGAATTCCTGGCCGAGATCCGTGCGATTCGCGACCAGCAGCCCGATTTGTTTGAGAAGATTAAACGCCTGCCCAAAAAGGCCCGCTCTGCCAGGTGCTTGAACCTGGAGGTAGAGAGTGTCTTGCTGACCTTTTTCCGCTTGGGCAGTCTGAAAAAGTTCTACCTGGCTGACCAAAGCGCCGCGAATGAGGTGGACTTCTTCACCGCGGTGGACTTGATGCGCTGTGATTCTACCGAGCCGCGCCAGAAAATGGACAAGCAAATTTACACTCTTTTAGAAAGCAATGTCACCGCTTTCAATGAGGCGCTGGTTGCCATTGAAGATGACCAGAAAATAAAAGGCGGCGGTTTGTCCAATGAAAAATATTTATTATCAAGATTAAAAGCCAAAGAAGTTCGCTATTGTCAGGCTTTTACGGATGATGATGAAGAATTCATCCGTTTGCTGATCGACGCCCTGAATGATGGTATTGTCCCAAAAGGCACCACCAAGCGGCTTCGAAAGGAAATTGAAAAGGAAATTGACCCGCGACGTATGCTTTCAATCTTGCGTAAAGAGATTCCAGAAAATCTGCTGTACCAAAACGGTAAAGACCAGCCGCTGCACCAGAACCGCCGCGAAGTGATTTTATCTGAATGGTTTGTGAAGGGATACTAACATGCACCACGAAGCTGCCAAAACACTCATCGAATCCACCCTGGGGAATACTTTCGTTGAAAGCCGGTATGCCAACTTCATTGGGAATCTGGTCAATAATTATGACCGTTCAAAAACATTTACACATAATACCACTTATATTAAAGACGCTTTCAAGCCCTATGTGAAACAGTTAAAACGCCTTGGTACGTATACCGATCCCAATGGGCGCAAAGTGGACATTTTGATTGTCAGCCTGGTAAGAGATGGTTCACTGGACCGCGCGCGCACCATGCAGCGCAATTTTGTGGCCGATTATCTTAAAGACCGTGATCAAAAAGATGCCGCTCTGGTGGCTTATGTAACCGAAAGCCAAGAAGACTGGCGCTTTTCTTTTGTGAAGGTGGATTATGAAACCGTAATTGCAAAAGACGGCCGGGTGAAAGTAAAGGAAGACCTGACCCCCGCCCGGCGCTTTTCTTTCCTGGTGGGTAAAAATGAACCAAACCATACTGCGCAAGCCCAACTGATCCCCCTGCTTAAAGAAGATGGCCGGCTGCCAACCCTGGAAGAAATTGAGCGGGCTTTCAATATCGAAACAGTAACTGATCAATTCTTCAATGAATATAAAGAACTTTTCATGCGGCTGAAAGAAGGGCTGGATACTATCCTGGCCAAAGAAAAAACAGCATCATCATCATTACAAGCTGCCGGGGTTACAACCACTACGTTTGCTAAAAAATTATTAGGCCAAATTGTTTTTCTCTACTTCCTGCAAAAGAAAGGCTGGCTGGGGGTAAAACCAGGGGCGGAATGGGGCAGCGGCCCCAAGAACTTCTTAACCGAATTGTTTGAAAAGAAGTGGGTGACTTACAACAACTTCTTTACCGATGTGCTCGAGCCGCTTTTTTATGAAGCCCTGGCCATCGAGCGCCCCAACAACTTCTTTGCCAAATTAAACTGCCAGGTGCCTTTCCTCAATGGCGGTTTGTTTGAGCCGTTAAGCGGCTACGACTGGCAAAAAATGCGCCTGCCGCTGCCCAATTCCCTATTCGAAGATATTTTTACGACCTTTAACCTCTATAACTTCACCGTGCGCGAAGACGAACCTCTGGAAAAGGAAGTTGCAGTAGACCCCGAAATGCTGGGGAAGGTTTTTGAGAACCTGCTGGAGATCTCTGACCGCCGCTCAAAAGGCGCATTTTACACCCCGCGTGAAATTGTACACTTCATGTGCCAGGAAAGTCTGATCAATTATCTGGACACTACAATCAACAAACCTTCGGAGAAATTGATTCAAGAATCCCCAGATCAGGGCAGCCTGTTTAGCCAGGCAAAACCAATCCAAAAAAGTCTGGTTTTGGAGACTGATAAACCTTTGGTGCCCTGGAAAGACATTGAATATTTAATCTACCACGGTGAATTATCCCTTGGGTATGATGAAGCAAAATTGAAAGGCACCGAAAGTTATGAATTTAAGCTGCCTGAAAGCATTCGCAAGTATGCCAAAGAAATTGACCAGGCGCTGGCTGAGATCAAGATCTGTGACCCGGCCATTGGTTCTGGGGCATTTCCAGTCGGGTTGATGACAGAAATTGTTAAAGCGCGCAATGTGTTATCGGCTCACTTACCCGCCGACCTAAAGCAGACTACCTACCAATTAAAGCGGGAAGCCATTGAAAATTCAATTTATGGGGTAGATATTGACCCTTCGGCGGTGGATATTGCGAGGTTGCGTTTATGGTTAAGCCTGGTTGTGGATGAAGATAATTTTCACCACATTCAACCCTTGCCCAACCTGGACTACAAAATTGTCTGTGGAAATTCACTTCAAAGTATAAAACAAGGTTTTCTTAAAGGGGATATAGAGCAATTAAAAAAAGAATATTTTAATGAAACAAATCGTGAAAAAAAGATTCTTGTTAAAAGTCGAATTGATCAGATTATTAAGTCATTAACTAATAATCGACCAATATTCGATTTCCAAATTTATTTCAGTGAAATCTTTTCATCTCAGAAGGGATTTGATGTGGTTATTGGAAATCCGCCATATCTAGAGTCAAGGAGCCCGGATTTTTCTGATGTTCTTAAAGATTATTTGCAAGATCAGTTGAAACAACGTTATGGAAAGGAATCTGAAAAAATACCAAGAGGTTCTGATTTACTTATTTATTTTTATGAACTTTCTCTTAGATTGATAAACAACAGTGGTTATGTGGTTCTTATAACTCAAAATTCATGGTTAGACACCGATTATGGTTTTAAATTCCAAAACTTCTTACTTAAGAGGACTAATGTCTTAGGGATTATTGATAGTGATTACAAATACTTTGATGGAAAAAATGGTCCCAATATTAATACTGTGATCACTGTCTTCAGGGGGAAGAATCCGACTGATCAACCAATGGTATTTGCAAGATATCACACAAATTTTGATATGACACCAATATCTCTAAAATCGATTTCAAATGAAATCGACAATTCAATAGTTTCATATAAATTTTTTAATTCGGGAAATAGTATCATTCGTGATTTTAAGTGGGGATTCTTGTTTAATTCAGACGATTTTCTTATTGAGATATTAAATATATTATCTTCCAAAGCTAAACAAATAGACCAAATAAAGGGTTATTCATTGTCTATGGGACAGGGGTTAAACTTGACCAAAGATTGTATTGTAGATTCTGATGATTTAGAAAGATTTCCTTTTATTAAGAAGGGGTTGATTCCATTTATTACAAACTCTGATATGAATCAATTTGTTGTTCAAAAAACCTCTCGATATTTAGTAGATCAACAAATTATTTTCCCAAAAGAACGAAAGGAACTAAAATCGGTTGGAATAAAATTGTTTGATCCTCAATCAACAAGAAAAACTAGACCAATTTTGGTAATGCCAAGAGGGATTGGAAATAAGCATTTTTGTATTTTGAATCTTGCAAAAGCTTATTCCTCTAGCTGTGTTGATATTTATGACGATGGAGAAAATGTCATTGATGAGATTAAACTCAATTTATGGATTTTCTTCAACTCTTCCCTTTTTTGGTTGTTCAGAGAGGTTAGTGGTAGGAAAAACCTGGGAGGGGGTATGCTTAAAGCAGAAGCGACTGATATTAGGAATTTACCGGTATATATTGATTTTCGAAAAAATAATGAGATTCGTCGGCTTTTTAAATCACTTGCCAAAAGGAATGTTCTAAGTGTTGAAGATGAAATCAATTCCAATGAACACAAGGAAATCGATAGAATTGTTTTTGAACACCTTGGATTAGATGAGAATCAGCGGAATTGTGTTATTGAAGCATTATTAGCAAAAGTCAGAGAAAGGCATGAAAAATCAAGGACGTAATAATGACAAATAACTAAATATAAAGAATTTTTTAATCTACCCCCAATAATGTTCTTTGATAGGATTGAATTATGCCATTACTAGCTAACCATAAAGAGAACCTCAAAACAGCTCTCCCATATCTGCAAAGTTATCTGCAATCTGTTGAATACCAGGAAGATATGGAAAAGCGGGTTGCCAGGGAAAAACTCTACAAAGACCTGCTTTCACAAGATAACTTGCAACAGCTAAATGAATTGGATTTTGGCCAAGTAATATCGCCCTTATTTGCCTCGCAAATGTGGGGAGACAAAAACCGTCTGGTCCATTCCATTGTGGACGAAAATGGAATGGATACAATCAAACAATCGCTGGAAAGCGCTCTATATGGGTCTCGGCCAATCGAAACGAGGTTCAACCAGTTTTGTGGAGCAGTTCACCGCATGGGCGCGGCTATGCTGAGTGAAATATTGGCGTTTTTGCATCCCACCCAATTTGCCATCTACAATGGCATTCCCCGAAAAGCGCTTGAGCAGCTAGGCTTCAAAACCACATTGCCATTTATTACAAAAGGACAAATCAGTGGCGCTGAATATCAACAGTACAATCGGGCGGTGATGGAAATTGCTGCAGAATTGAACAGCCTGGGGTTGGGACAATTTGATCTGCTGGACCTGAATTACCTGTTGTTTGTGATCAATCGAGAAGATATTGTTTTTGCTCAACCCCAACCGTAGCTTCAATTCCAGTCGGTGACTTCTCCGGTAGAACAATCTGCCCGCCAGCAATCAACCCACTCCGAAATCATTGATCAACTGGTAGCAATTGGCCAGGCACTGGGTTTTGAGGCCGAAAAAGAGAGGCCTGTGGCTACTGGCGCGGTGGTCGATGTGATTTGGCGGGCCAGAATCGCAAACCTGGGGGTGGTGATGTATATATTTGAAGTTCAATGTCACGGGGGCATCGATTCGCTGATTCTCAACCTCATGCGCGCGCAGAAAAATCAAAGCGTGCAGCGCCTGATTGCCGTCTCAGATAGCGCACAATTAAGCAGGATCCGCAGCGAGGTGGAAAACCTGTCGGAGAGCTTCCGAAATGCGATGAGTTATTGGGATTCAAATGACGTGCAAAGATCCTATGATCTGGTTTCAGAGCTGTTTACCACGATTAACAACCTGGGATTGATCAAGAGTGAGTTTGATATACGGAGATGAACAATTAAAGGTGAGATATGCCCATTAAATTAAGCATCGAATATCCAACCATGTTCACAATTACCCCGCAAGAATTCTCAAGCTACGCGAAAAATGATGAGAAAGCCTGGAAAGAATTGAAAGGCTGCCAGATCATTGAAAAAGACCAGGTAATTGGAATAATTGCCGCGGTCAATCCAGGAAAAAAGCGGTTCATCAATTACACAACTCGAGATTGTGGCGATGCAAGTAAGAATCAAATCTGTTTTTTTGAATTTGATAATAAAAAGTGGTTGATAGGAGTCAACCATCAACTTAAGTTAAAAATCATAAGAATCCGAATAGTTAATGGAGCAGGGGAATCTGCAAGAAAGAAATCAAAAAAGAGAACCAGTTAAAGCAAAATAACCAGATAAAGCAAAATAACCAGATAAAGAAAAACAACCAAAAGAAAAGCCCGCTGCTAATAAAATTTCGACCTTCAGATGGATTTAACCAGCCGATCATCCCTTTTGGCGAAGTTCCGGTAGGGTTATATGTGTGGGTGAAGTGCCCAATTTGCGGAAAAGTAATTTTTGCTGAAGATTTTCGCCTTAAGCATTTTATTGTTCTTCATGCGACTAAAGATTGGCCAGATTATGTTGAAGCCGCAAGAGTGTCAAGGGACTTTAATTGCTTCTCTTCCTTCGGTAGAAGCGGTTATCATTCCCGCAGTGGCCAGGTACTTCAGGTTTCAGGAAAGACTATTAGAGCTTCACGCAGAAGGGGAATAAGTGTTAGGCGGAAAAGTTATTAATTTTTGTGTAATTCATAGACATCGTTTCAATATACAATGTACCTATGGACCACGAGATTCAAACACATCTACAATGGGTTGATCTATATGAAAAAATTGGTCATGCTCGGTACCCGCTTCATGGATGAGGCTGTATTTGGCTATTCGATTGAAATCAGGGATTATGAAGAATAGCAAAAGATTTGTTCAGTATAATAATATGAGTAAAACTGGTGATAAAAAACCGAGAATACCAAATTTTGGCAATAGAAAACCTTTTGAGTAAGTAGAATGTCGCTGTAATACAACAACGATTTTTAATTCCTGGTAAATGGATTATTCGAAAAGTAATCAGAGGGGTAACCATCTATGACAAAACTAATTCTCCATGCTCCAACATGCTTCGATGGCACATTGCAAGAATTCTATGAACATTGGGCTCAACAGGTACTTCTCAATTTTCAGGCGGTAAATACATTTCACCGTTCCTTTTGTGATTATTATCTTGGCTCTGAAAATCCCGTCTTCCTTATTCGAATGGTCCGGGGTTTGGAACGTGGAGTTTCTGTCCAAAACAGTAAAGGACACCAACTTCGCGCAACCGACAATGCGCCTGCATGGTGGATACATTATCAATTATTTACAAATCAACACCATGAAGACTCTTCTTTCTCAGCACTCATCAATAGAATTCCCTGTCATATGTTTCAGATTCAATTGCCAATGAATATCAATCAATCTGGATGGCACGTTGCCCATATCTTTGACGCAAAAGACAGGCGAACGGATTTTGAATTTTGGGGTCGAAAAGAACTGCTTCAGCGAACAGCCCGCAATATCCACCCTTGTAACTACTTCTATATCCCAAAAACCGATTGGCGGGCGTATGGCGGTGATCCAACTGTGATTGCTTTTTTCTACGAGAAATTTCAACAGTTATACGAACCAATCTGGCATGAATTTCTCAGTCTGGTTGATGGACAACCATTAAACCACCACCGGAATCCGCAAACCTTTCACTATATATATCCAAAAGACAAGAAAGAAACCGTAGTTACCCAAAAAGTAAAGAAATTGGATGCTATCCAAAATGGAACCGTCCAGATACCCAAAAGCGATTTTGGATACAAAGAAATTTATCAATATAACAGGTTGTGTTTCAAAGCCGAGATAATTGAGCCGCTGAACTGGGATGATGAATTTTGTGTTGTCACTCCAGAAGGTTCTTTTGCGATGAGTAAACGAGATTTTTACGAAACCTTTCCGAATGTTGTAAAGTCACTAAGTTATCAGAGAGATAAGATTTATCATTATGCCAGAATCCCAAAAAAGGCATTGAGATTCAAACACCCTTAGAAAGAAATTTGTTTCACTTAAACAGCACCATCCTTGTTGATCTCCTTTTTGTTGGACGACCAATCAACGAAAGTAAAATAGTTAGAAAGAAAATACTTACTGATTATTGCTATAATATTGATTACATTAAAAAGGTTGAATAAAAATCTCCCCAAATCACCTCCCTCGCCCAGGATTCTTTTATGCCCAAATCAAAATTCAACGATGCATGGAAAGGCAGAGAAACGGGTATCTTTCCTTCCTGGCAAGACAACTCAACTAATGTAACCGGTTTCACAGGTGCGGAGTACAAATCTTTCAATACTCGCTCTGCGGTGGAAGCGGATTTCCTGTTATTCTATGATGAGGTAAAGGTTAAGAAAACCGCAAATTTTTCCTTGCGAAAGCCCATTTCGGATACAACCCTCATCGCGGATGGTTTTGGTGTAGGTGAATTCCTGGCAATCAATCACACACTCGCCCGATTCAAACAACGTGAGTGGGAGTATTCCATCTATTCCGATTCCGAAACTGCCATGAAATCTATACGAAACCTCAATTCTGAAATGAGATGCACTCTTCTGGGGTGAAATTCCCGCGAATTTCGGACGAAAGTGATCATTTTTTAGGAGCCCAATGTCCTCCACCGAAGACCTGATCTTTCGCTTACGCTCCCTTGTGCAGGCCGAGGCGCAAAAGCAATTAACAGCCCTCGACCAGCAATGGTCGTGCCCGTTGTCTGAACGGGTAGCCAAAGGGTGGGCGATTGAAGGTCTGAACATTGAGCGCATTGAAGAAAATATGGTGCGCTTGAGCTGTACTACCAACGATTCGCGCTTCCGTGAGGGGGATTTGCTGGTCTTGCACCAGGGCAGCCCCAAAGATCCCAACGTGCTGCATGTGGAATTGCAGTATGATGATGAGACTGAAATGGAAGTTAGCATTATTAATGGCAATCATTACTACCTCACAGTCAATCCCTACAATTGGATCGTCGATCAGGATTGGTTCGACACCAGCCGTTTCTACCTCGATGCGCTGGATACGGTTGCTGACTCCAATCGCGGCCGCAATGTGATTCTCGCCCTGCTCAAGGGATCGCTGACACCAAAAATTGATTACGCCCGCTACGAGCGCGCTTTGCAAGAGGCTGCCCAAGCCGGGTTAAACGATAGTCAGATAGACGCAGTCGCCCAGGCTTATGCCACTGATTTACTGCATCTCATTCAAGGCCCGCCCGGAACCGGCAAGACGCTCATGCTGGCACACCTGGCCAGGCTGCTGGTCGCAGACGGCCAGCGCGTGTTGGTAACCGCCCTCACCCACCGCGCCATCCACAATGCATTAAACAAAATACCGCAGGTGGATGATTCCATTCCGGTATGCAAGATCGGTCAAGAGACCGTCGCGGGCGATCTCAACGTACCCAACTTCAGAGACTTCGATCAGTCTCATTTCGGCGATCTGACCGGCGGTTACGTCATCGGCGCCACGCCCTTCGCGCTGCAAACTTACCGGCTTTCCAACGTTGAATTTGATGTTGTTTTGTTTGACGAAGCTTCTCAAGTCACCTTGCCGCTGGCCATCATGGGCATGCTGGCGGGGGATAAGTACATCTTCATCGGGGATGAAAACCAGCTTCCTCCAGTGAATATTTTCTCAGCCAAAGAAGCGCAGCAGACCTCTATCTTTGCCTACCTTTCCAACCGCGGTAACGAGAGCATGCTTAACATCACTTACCGCCTGAACGATGTGCTTGCAGAATGGCCCAGCCGCACGTTTTACAACACGCAGCTCCAATCCAGCGCTGAGGCGACTAAACGGCGCTTACAGCTCTATAATCAAGCATCCCGCTGGGACTTCGTCCTCGATCCTTCCGCGCCTGCCGTTTTTCTCGACTTGTGCCATAAAAACACCACCACCCGCAGTAGGCAAGAGGCCGAAGTCGTGGTGGAATTGATCCTCGCCTTGCTGGACCACGGCGTTTCCGCGGACGAGATTGGTGTGGTGGTGCCCTACCGCGCGCAAAGCCGCTTAATCCGGAGTATCCTGCGGCGGATCATGGGGCAGGAATCCAAATCCTGGAAGCGCCTCGCCGTGGATACAGTCGAACGCATGCAAGGGCAGGAACGGGAGGTCGTGCTGGTTTCCTTCACAACCGCCAGTCCGGCGTTTGCTGCCCAAATGGCCGACTTTCTTTTCCAACCCCAACGCCTGAATGTGGCTGCTACCCGTCCGCGCACTAAACTGATCCTGGTGGGTAGCCACCACATGCTCGTAGCCGATCAATACGACCCGCAACAGGCCGAGACTCTAGCCCTGATGCGCAGCCTGATCGAGAGTTGTCTGCAAATCACTTTGCCGGAAGGTTCGTTGGTTTAAGCTATGGCCTACATCCAGCCCAACAATATATCCAATACGCTGCCTTACGTGGTGGTTAGAACCTTTAATGCGTTAAAATTGCTGTCTGACGATTACATCATCTGGACCCACCTGGCCCCCTGGCAACCCGAAGCACCCGACTTCTTGATCCTCAAGACCGGTCGCGCCCTACTGGTCAAAGTCAGTTCCGCATCCACGGAGCAAACCAGCAATGCCGCTCAAATGCTCCTGCTGGCAGACGAAAACCGCCCGGCTTTGGGCGCCGTTGAAGCGCAAGTCCTCGACCAATTCCTTCTTCCCATCGGTCTTCCAGGAAATTCGCCGATTGAAACCCTGGTAGTTTTTCCCAATATTCCCCACAAGCTGGTCCTGGAAAGCCGCCTGAAACGCCAGACTGGCGAGCCGCAATGGGCTGGGCGAGAGATTCTACAAGCCGATAGCGGGCTTAAATGGGAGACCTTTCTCCCTCTTCAACCACTGGATCGAACCTGCTTGGAGAAAATCCGCCAGCAGTTCACGCCAGAGATTGTTGTCCCTGCTGCCAGCACCGTGCGGATTCCCGACCAGCGCCGCCTGGAAGCCGGTCTCACTGATTACCTGCTAGATTACAGCCAGGAAACTGCAGTGAAAATGGATCTGGAAATCGAGTCTAGCGGAGAGGAACTGAGCAAAGACCTGCGTCTCAATATCATCAACGGCGTAGCAGGCAGTGGCAAAACGTTAATCTTGCTCTACCGCCTGCGCCTGCTTTACCACCTCTATCCGGACAATCGCTACCTGGTTCTGACCCACAACCGTCCCCTGGCCAATGATTTAGAAAGCCGCTTCACCCATTTGGAAGGCAATACCAACCATAGGATTGAATGGAGCACGTTTCTGGCCTGGTGCCGCCGCTGCTGGCCAAAGGATCTAGATTGGAAACCTCCCATCTCCATGCAGGTTCGCAAAAAACTGATCGCGAAAGCTCATGAGACCCATTTGAAAAACACCAATGTGAGCGCTGCCATGCTGCAAAGCGAGATTGACTGGCTCAAAGACCAGCTGCCCATGAGCCGCGAAGAATACCTGACTACCGATCGGCGCGGTCGGGGATTTGGCCTTTCTGCCGACCAGCGCCAGCGCGTTTGGTCCGCAGTGGAAGATTACCAGCAAACGCTTGCGCGTGAAGAAAAGCTGGACTGGGGGGACGTTCCCCAATCATTGTGGAAATGGAGCGAAGAAGGAACCATTGCCCTTCCTCAATACGATGTTATTCTGGTGGATGAAACTCAATTCTTTGCTCCCTTGTGGATGCAACTAATTAAAAAAGCTCTTCACCCCCAGAATCCGCACCTCTTCCTGGTTGCCGACCCCACCCAGGGTTTTTTGGGACGCAAGGCTTCTTGGCGTTCCTTGGGCCTGCAAGCGCGTGGTCACACCCATGCTTTAAAACACAGCTACCGCACTACCTACGAGATCATGCGCTTTGCCACCCTGTTTTACCGCACGCGCCTGCCGGATGACCATGACGAAGATATTCTCACCCCAGACCTGCTGAATATGCCCAATGGCGCCATGCCTATTATCATCCCCCTCAGGAGCGCCCAGGATGAAATCGCCAGGGTAGCCAATGAAGTGGCTACGCTGCTGAAGAATGGCTGTCAGCGCCAACACCTGCTCTTGCTGCACGCCAACGGGCAGGGAACCAAATCGCTGATCGAGGCCATCAACCGCCGAGTAGGAAAAGACACCGCCATGGACGCCAAGCACACCTACCCTGGAAATTATGTGCGCGTCACCACCCTCAACGCCGGGGCGGGTCTCGAAAGCCCGATTGTGTTTCTGGTGGGATTGCGAGATTTATTCGAAGAAGAGCAATCCCTGCGCTTGTCTGATGAGGAACGCGAATCTCTCATCCGGGAAAACACCCGCAAAATCTACATGGCTGCCACCCGCGCTGGTCAGCGCCTGGTTTTCACCTACGTAGGCAACCTGCCGGAGATGCTTTGCTCGCTATTTGAAGAGCAAGCCAATCTTCAGTAGCTCGTCCCTGAATATTACTTCACTCCATAAAAAACACATTAATTTCAGATTAAACAGTGTGAATATATTTACAATTCTCTAACCAGAAAGCTATAATTATCTGGCGCAGAAATGGAAAGGGAGAGAGAAAATGCCAGATCTCAGGGGGAAACACCAGAGCAACGCCACACTTTTCGCCACCTTAGGTACTGAACCACAAGTCGTCACGGCTTTTGTAGACTTGATTACCCGCCAGGGAAGTTCTATTGATTCCCTCCATATCCTTCACACCACTGGCGGGGACGTGCGCGTTAATCAGGCCATTGAAACGCTCAAAGCAGAATTTACGGAATCACAATCTAGCCTTATTCAAACCCATTTTCATGCCATTACTTCCGCAATTGGGAACCCATACCCGGATATCGACAATCCCGAATCGGTGGAAGCGTTCTTTCGCCTGCTTTACCTGCTCATTTGGCAGGAAAAGCAAGCTAACCATATCGTGCACGTCTGCATCGCTGGTGGGCGGAAAACCATGGCTGTGTATGGCATGTCTGCCGCCCAATTACTTTTCGACGAGCGCGATCGACTGTGGCACCTCTTTTCAGCGGGCAAATTCTTAGAAAGCAAACGCCTGCACCCCCAACAGGGTGATGACGTGCGCCTGGTTCCAATTCCTGTGATACCCTGGAGCAGCCTCTCACCCGTTTTCACCAACTTATCCGGCATACAAGATCCCTACACCGCCCTCGACCAGGTCGCGCGCCTGCGATTGCGCGAGCGGTATGATGAAGCGCGTATTTTTGTGCTCAGCCTGCTCACCCCCGCGGAGCAGCGCGTGGTGCGCTTGCTGGCTTTGGAAGGGTTAAGCGACCAGGAAATCGCTGAGCGCCTGGGGGTTTCTCCGCGAACCGTGGAGCAGCAGCTTCGCGCCGCGTATGCCAAAGCCGAAGAGCACTGGCAGGTGGAGAAGATCACTCGCACACAGCTTATCGCGTTATTGCAGTATTTTTTCTCCACACAAATAGGGGAAAACCCGCATGACAAATCCATGCGGTCATCGTAAACTGAAACTGCTGGCCATCGGTGCACAGCCAGGGGGACTGAAGGGGGTGCGCTGGCGACCAGCCATTTTTATCGAACAGGAGGGTTCATGCAAGATAGAGTCTTTTTTGCCGCGCTGGGAGGTTTGCTGCATGATATCGGCAAACTGATTCAGCGCTCACAGCCAGATCCCTGGAAGAAACCGGAGCGTTTCAGAACCGATGATCTGAAGACGCACGCCGCCTTCTCCGCGGATTTTATCTGGGAAAACCTGCCCGAAAACTGGCGTGAGGCTGTCTTGCCTGCCGCCTATCATCACAAACCCGAAGCCGCGCAAGCAGACCAGGCGTTGAGCCAGCTCATCGCCCTGGCAGACAAGCTCTCGGCAGGTGAGCGCAGCGACATCGATGAGGAAGCACAGAAGAAATACCCCATGCAGTTGGTCTCCATTTTTGACCGCGTTTCCCTCGATGAAAAACGAAAAAAACAAGCGGCGCACTACCTTCCGCTCAAAGCGCTGGCCCTGGAAGAGAATACGATCTTCGCCGCCGCGCCCCAGACCGAGAGCATGCAGCGCAACGGCTACAAGCAACTGGCGGATTTGATTAAGGAAGAAGCCAAATACGCACAGGAATCGCTTTCCGGCTCCAGGCAGGCGTACCTTGAGCACTTGCTCACCGGCTTGCAGCGCTGCGCCTGGAGCGTTCCATCTGCGTACTACTACTCGCTGCCAGACGTGTCGCTGTACGACCATTCGCGCATGACGGCCGCCCTGGCCGCCTGCTTAGCCGATTGGGATCCCGCTCTCATCACCAGTCAACTAGACGCGGTCACGCGTCACTTTCAAGATAAGAAGGAAAACCCTGTGCTCGAACAACCGGCCGCGCTGCTGGTAGGCGGAGACATCTCCGGGATTCAAGACTTCATCTACACCCTCTCGGCGCAGCGCGCCGCTAAAACCCTGCGCGGACGTTCCTTCTACCTGCAGTTGCTCACCGAGGCGGTGCTGCGCTACGTGTTGAACGCCCTGGGCATGCCCTACACCAACGTCATTTACTCCGGCGGCGGGCATTTTTACCTGCTGGCCCCCGTTTCCGCGCTGGAGAAGCTGCCTGTGCTTCGCCGCGACGTGACCACCCGTCTGCTGGAACATCACGGCACATCCTTGTACCTGGCACTGGAAGCGGTGAGCGTTCCTTTCACCGGATTCAAGGTGGGGCAGTTCCCCCACCATTGGGACGCGATGCACCGCAAGCTGGCGGCTGCCAAGCAGCGACGTTACAGCGAACTGGGCAATGATTTTTACCAAAAAATCTTTGAGCCAAAAGCTCACGGTGGCAATCAAGAAAAAACCTGTGGCGTATGTGGCGTGGAGCGTGATGATGTTCATGAAATCAAAGATGAGGATACTCTAAATGCGTCCACGCGCATGAATATTTGCAGATTGTGCGCCTCTTTCTACGATGAATTGGGCAAAAAGCTGCCCAACGCCCCGTACGTAATCCTGGGAATCGGCCAGCCAAAAGACACCCGCAGCGGATCCGCGCTGGACGCCCTGGCCGCCTTCGGCCTCAGCCTGGCATTTCCCAATGGGAATATGCAACACTTCAAAGACGCCGATTACGCCATGATCTGGGCGCTCAATGATCCGCAGCCCACCCAACCCTGGCCGGGCCTACAGAACCTGCCGGCGGCGCGCGGACTACGCTACACCGTCAACCGCGTGCCGGTGGACCAGCAGGGAGACGCCGTTGCCTTCGATGAATTACAGAAGCGATCAATATCAAATAGGTTCGAACGCCTGGGCGTGCTGCGCATGGACGTGGATGGTCTCGGCAAAATATTCAAACAAGGTTTTGGTGAAGGTCAGCAGAGCATCGCCAGCCTGGCGCGCGTCTCCACCCTGTCGTTCCAGCTCTCGCTCTTCTTTGAAGGCTGGATTAAACAGATTTGCGAGCAAGTGTCCGATGATATCTATGCCGTTTACGCTGGCGGCGACGACGTGTTCCTCATCGCGCCCTGGGACCAGGTGCCAGGTCTGGCCTTGCGCATTGTCGAAGGCTTTGGCAGGTACACCGGCGGAAACCCCGACCTGCACATCTCCGGCGGCATGGCCTTCATCCACGGCAAATACCCCATTCACCAGGCCGCGCAAGACGCCGGCCGCGCCCTGGACGACGGCGCCAAGCGCGTGGACGGCAAAAACGCCTTCCACTTCCTCGGCGAAAACTGGAAGTGGCCGCAGTTCAAAGAACTGGCCGAAAAACAAAAGCTGCTGGTCGAGGTCTCTGACCCCAAAAACAGCCAGCAGGCTCCCCGGGCCTTGCTGCAGGTCTTGCAAGGATTGGCCAACCAAGAGCAAAAGCGGCGACAGGAACGGCCCAACGACAAGCGCGTCTGGGGCCCCTGGATGTGGATCGGTGATTACCAGCTTACCCGCATGATCGAACGGTCTTCCGGCGAGTTGAAAGAGAAACTGAAGCACATCCACCAGCAAGCCCGCGGCGACCTGTATGCCAATATCTTGCAATGGGGCAAAGCCGCCCGCTGGGCGCAATTAGAAATAAGAAAAACTAAGGAGTAAAAATGCCTGAAGATTCTTCTCGCAATTTTGACTCAAATTTCTTTCTGGACAAAGTGAACAGATGGACGGAAGGACCACGTCTGGATTTCAAGGAAGTTTATTACAACCTTAAAGACGAGGAACAACTTGTAAAGTTCATTAAGCATGTCATTGCATTTTCAAATGTTGCGAGAAGAATCGGCAAAGTATGTTGGATATTATTTGGTGTCAAAGATGACACAAAGGAAATATTGGATATTCGGGATAAATTTCCAAGCAAGCAACCAAAAGGCTGGAATAATCCAAAGGTAGATTTTGGATCTATGATGACTCAAGGTTTTGTAGAAGAATTTCGAAATTGCTTTACTGCTTGGATATCTCCCGTTATTCCAGATTTTACATTCGAGTATGGGTATGTGATCGATCAAAAGGACAATAAAAGAAAATTTGTTAGTTATTTAATTATCGAACCAACTTCTACCGAAACTCATTTCTGCTTAAAAAAGAGTCCTCAGTCCGGAAAATACAAAGTCGGTGATACCTTTATTCGCAAAAATTCTTCAACCGTCTCAGTTGCAAAAGATCAAGAAAGGTATTTACTATCAAGATCAAAAATTGAATATTTTTCAAAACATGATTGGGAAAAAATCGTCAATCATCATCTTACCGGAGACTTCCAAAGGTTCATGTATATTCAGCCATATATTACTCCGGGAATCGAAAAGTGTGAAGATAAAGTTGATTCGATTCAAGCAATTATGGATAACATTAAAATGCATAAAATCCAGGTAATTATTGGTGGAAGAGGAGAAGGAAAATCGATCTTGCTTCATCGAGTCGCATATAAATTAGCTGAGCAAGCATCAAATTGGATTACACAAGTATATGAATACGGACAAAGCGATGATAGAAATATGGAAAATGATGATTACATCGTTGAATCTATAGAAAAGGAAATTGAGATAGAAGCAAAGAGTCCTATACCAATCTATTTTAGCTTGAGAACAAGTTTTCAATCTGTCACAGATTTCGAAAATCAGATCTGTGGTTTGATAAACTCAATTCTAGCCAAAATAAAGAACACATTTTCAAACCTTTCTGCATTTACGAATATGCCAGGTACTCGCTGGGTAATATTATTGGATGGTGTTGATGAACTAAGGAATAAAGACGTTGCTGGGCAAGAATTGCAAAAATGGCTAAGATATCTTCCCGAAAACGTCAATGTAATAATGACTGCCAGACCATTATCTGTAATTGGTATTGATGACTATTATCGAATGAAAATTAAACCTCTTTCGACAACACAGATAGATCAACTTTTACAAACAAGAATAAATGAAAATAGCGTCTTTTTTGATGCGTTTAAATTTACTGATTCCAATCCATTTCAAACTATAAAGGATTGGGTTATTTCAAATCCTGATATTCAAAATCTATTAACAAATTTTCGAGCACTGGATTGTTTTATAAAATATCTCATTCCATCAAATATTCTAGTCAAACCTGATATAGACGATATGCTACCAATTGTCGACTATAAAAATGAAGAAAAAAGCATTATCAAGGAAAAAGAAGGGGAGATTAATAAACCAGCAATCAACGACTTGACCTTTGATGATGCTGATCTTGCTTATGAGAATAGAATATCACTAAATGAACAGAAAACTGGCTCTGATACAGAATTTGAAGAGCCGTTTAATACTGAGATTGAAGATCTGAGAGAAGAATTTATTATTCCAGAAATTTCAATTGTACTGAAAAGTATCATAGATTCATTAGAAAATGATGAGATACATAGGATGCAAGGAATTAATACAAACACACCACAATTCGCTAGAAACACACGGAACTCATTATGCAGAATAGCCTGGTATGACAATTGGGATAATGTTGAATTCAATTGTGAAAAATACAAAGTAAAAAAGAAATGGATTGATGACGACCAATTGTATTGGGGAGAGAATATTGGCTATATACAACACAACCCAAATTATATCTTTTATAAATTCATTGATTCATTGATAAGGATTTACTTTGCAGCAGAGTACGCATTTGAAAGCAGGTTGGAAAACGAGGATGTCATATCAATGGTTGATAATCAAAAAAGAAGAATCAAGAATGAAACAGCAATACAAAAATTGATCTCGATACTCAACGGGCTATTGAACGCCAATGGTAGAGAGAAATTAAACATAAACTTTGGAGGGTAACCAATGAGCGTACAACAAATCATGACAGCCGATGAAACCGGAGAAAAACTGGTCAAGTTTGCCGACGAGACCGCCGACAAACTGGTCAGAGCCAGCTTGACCCGCGCGCAGATTCGCAACATCTTCACCGAAGTGCGCCAGATTGAATCGCTGTGGGGAATGAACCGTGCTGACGCACTGCGCCGCCTGAATATGCTGAAACCCAAACTGGCTTACCAGACTGCGCGCACCCCACAAATGAAAGATTTACAATCTGTGCTTTCTGAAGCCATTACCCTGGTCTCCAATGCTGCCAACGATGAAGAAAAGGACCAGCGTTTTGAGCGCTTCATGGATTTATTTGAAGCCATTCTCGCATACCACCGCGCCAAGGGCGGACGTAACTAAACTGGGAGGAAACCATCATGGATAAAAAAGTACAACTCTGCGGACGTGTTTTTATTGAAGCAACCATCGAAGCGGTAACCGGTTTGCATATTGGCGGTTCTTCGGAAGGGATGGAGATTGGCGGCGTGGACAACCCGGTCATCCGCGATGTAATGACCCAAAAGCCCTATATTCCCGGCTCCAGCCTGCGCGGAAAAATGCGCTCCCAGCTTGAAAAATCGCTCGGCTTGCAGCAGAATAACCGCATCGGCCAGGTGAGCATTCATACCTGCAAAACCGTTCAAGAATATAACAAAGATGGCGGTTGCCTGGTCTGCCACATCTTTGGTGTACCCGGCGAAGTGGAAGCCACCGGCCCTACCCTATTGGTTGTGCGAGACACTTTCCTGTCCCAAGACTCAGCCGAAAAGCTGGAAAAAGCCCACACCGACGCGGCTTACAGTGAATTAAAAACCGAAGTCGCCATAGACCGCGTAACCAGCGCCGCCTCGCCGCGCAACATCGAGCGCGTGCCCGCCGGCGCGGAATTCGGCCCGGCCGAACTGGTCTTCAGCATCTACGAAGACGCGGATGTGCAGCGCCTCAAAACCGTGCTGGACGGTCTGCTGCTGGTCGAAGATGATTACCTGGGCGGCTCCGGCTCGCGCGGCAGCGGCAAGGTCAAATTCAAAAACGTCAAAGTTTCGGCGCGCGGCAGCCGCAATTACAGCCTGAAAAAGGAATTTAAAGAGCTTGCTTCCGTGCAGGAGCTGGCCGACCTATTTGACGATCTGCAAGGGTGGATCCGCGAGACCATCCGGGAGTGATGGCATGCAAATTGAACTCTGGAACATTTCCGGCAGGAGCTTCCATTTTGGGCGCCATGGCATGGGCCAGGAAGAATCCGCCGAAACCTTAACCTCCGACAGCCTCTTCGCCGCGCTGGTCGCGCGCCTGGCCGCCTTGCGCGGCGGTGCGGCCGTGGACGCCTGGGTGCGGCCATTCCTGGGGGAACAGCCGCCCTTCGCCTTGTCTTCTGCCTTTCCGCGCGCGGGAGAGGTGCGCTTTTACCCCGCACCGCTCTCGCTCAAAAACAGCGCCGCGAAACTGGACGGGGTGGATGTCAAATCCATTAAAAAAGTGCGCTTCCTTTCTGAAGCGCTGTTTCGCCGCGTGATAAACGGCGAGGCGCTCAACCAAATGATATATGATAGCTGCCTGAAATTGAATGAAGGCCGTCTGCTGTGCGCCGCGGAAGACGCCCCGCACCTGCCAACCGCCCTGCGCAAAGACGACGCGCAATTATGGACAGTGGAGCAGCGCCCGCGCGTCACCATCCAGCGCGACACCAACCAGTCGAATCTGTACTTTACCGGCCAAACGCTTTTCGCGGAAGGCTGCGGTCTGTGGTTTGGCCTGCGCTGGCTGAGCGAAGACTCCGGCCTGCGCGCCGACCTGGCCGCGCTGCTAACCGACCTGGGCG
>Ga0209269_1000578_pt1 | contig 31966 bp, 33 predicted proteins | sample MTBAKMMethaMetaG_FD_187455 | JGI IMG/M metagenome (GOLD analysis project Ga0209269, IMG submission 187455) | Enrichment culture microbial communities from Arthur Kill intertidal strait, New Jersey, USA, that are MTBE-degrading - MTBE-AKM (Arthur... | ecosystem: Environmental > Aquatic > Marine >... | reverse complement strand
TCGCCCATTCGTGTCCTTTTCTCCAGAGCATCAGAGGGGCTGCGAGCAGGGCGGCCATCTCCAGGGAACGGGCCGCGATCCATAACTGGGTCGGGAGGTTCGGATCGTCGGGGAAGATAGCCATACCCTGGTAGGTGAGCGTATGGATCAGGTCGATGAAACCGGTGAAAAGGAAGGCGATCCCGATGAAAACGAGGAAATCACTCTTCTGAAACCGGCGGGTGTTCCATGCCAGGATAAAGATGCCCCCGGCGATGGCGATAGAAAATAACTCTGTAAAGACATGGAAGAGAAGGTAACTGTATAAACTCGTGGCCGCAGCTCCTGCAATAGTGAGTGAAAGCACTAAAAAAAACCATGCTGGTTCTTTTTTCAACAATTAATCAATCCTGATCGATTGATGGGGCCGACCAAATAAAATCTTTTGGATCCTATTATTTATCCGCTTGCTCCCCTATTACCCCTCATGACCGGCGGGATTGAAACGACCATCGAGTTTCAGATGAGCCTTCTCCTCTTTATCGCTCTGGCCGGATATCTGGTTGCTTCCCGGATCAACCAGTCTGCGGTCATAGGGGAGATCCTCGTGGGCCTTCTGGTGGGGCCGAGCCTTCTGGGCCTGATCACCTATACCGACTTCGTCGGGAGCCTTGCCGCCCTCGGCGCCGTCATTCTGCTCTTCGTGATCGGGCTCGAATTCGACCTCGGAGATATTCTGGATATCAGGTACATCGTCATCGGGCTCTCCGGGGTAATCTTTCCGTGGATCGGCGGCTACTGGCTGACCGCAGCTCTCGGCTACGGCTTTGAAAGTGCTGTCTTTGTCGGTACGGCCATGACCGCGACGAGCATTGCGATCACGGCGAACGTGTTGCGGGAGATGGGAGTGCTGGACACGCGGGTCGCCCGTGCGATCATCGGCACGGCGGTGATCGACGACGTCCTCTCTCTGATGGCCCTCTCGATCTCGATCGACGTCGTATCAGGTACGTTTTCGGCCTTTTCTCTCGCCGGCATCGTCGTCAAGGATATCGTGTTCATCGCCGTCGCTGCCTTTGTCGGGATCAGGGTTATTGCACCCTTCCTTGAACGGATCGATCGCAGACCGTTCGCCCGGAAATATCCCGAATTTATTTTCATCACTGCGATGATGTTCGCCTTCCTTTTTGCTCTCGGGGCAGAGGCGGTCGGTATATCCGCGATCATCGGGGCCTTCATCGCGGGGATGTCGTTTCGGGGCGTTAATCTCATGCACTCGCGCGACCTCAAGGAAGGGGCCGAGTATCTTCACATCATCTTTGCATCGATCTTCTTCGTATCCCTCGGCATCCTGGCGGACTTCTCGGCGCTCACCCCCGGCATCATCCTTTTCCTCATCGCCCTGACGGCGATGGCGCTGGCGACGAAACTCGTCGGCTGCGGGATGCCGGCGCGTCTCCAGGGGATGGGGAGTCGTGACTCACTTGTCCTTGGATTCGGGATGGTGCCCCGGGGTGAGGTGGCGATGATCGTCGCCCTCATCGGCCTGAATCTGGAACTCATCGACCAGGGGATCTACGTGGCGATCGTGTTGATGAGCCTGCTTACGACGGTGATCACCCCGATCGTTTACCGGAGCTGGCTATTTAAAAAAGAGAAGGCAGGGGCGGCGGCCTGATCAGGATCAAGCGCCTGTTGCGGTATATGTCCGGAGAACTCTTGCAAGTCTCCGGATCCCCTCCTCTATCCGGTCGTCCCCGGCGTTCGAGAAATTAAGCCGCAGTGTGTTGTCTCCCCCGCCGTCGGTATAGAAGGGGATGCCCGGGAGCACCGCGACGTTTTCGACGAGCCCCCGCTCGAAGAGGTCCATCGACGAGATGCCGGCAGGCAGGGTCGCCCAGATGAACATCCCGCCTTCCGGGCGCGTGTGCGTCACGCCTTCAGGGAAGAGGTCGTCGATCAGGCCGCCCATCAGGTCGCAACGGCGCCGGTACGTATCGCAGATCCGTTTGATCGGTGCGTCGATATTGTTGTCTGCCAGATAACGGGCCAGGATCCGCTGGGTCAGGATGGGAGTGTGAAGGTCGGTGGCCTGCTTTGCAACGGTCAGTTGGTCGAGGATCTCTTTCTTTGCACAGATCCAGCCGAGCCGCATGCCCGGGGCGGCGATCTTCGAGAAGGATCCGGTCATGACCGTTCCCTCAGGAAGGTATTTTTTCACCGGCGGCATCGGCTCCCCGGAAAAACGAAGTTCTCCGTAGGCGTCGTCTTCGACGAACACCGCCCCGGCGTCCCTGAGAAGAGCGGCGACCTCTCGCCGTTTCTCTTTCGACCAGGTGATGCCGGAGGGGTTCTGGGAGTTCGGGACGCCATAGAACAGTTTGACCTCTGTTTTCTGCAGGAGGTCTGCAAGCGCCCCTGTGTCAGGCCCGTCCTCCGTCAGGGGCACCGGGCAGAACGCCGGCTCGTAGAGGGAAAATGCCTGGATGGCGCCGAGATAACCCGGGCGCTCGATCGCCACGGCGTCGCCGGCGTCGATGAAGACCTTGCCGATCAGGTCGAGGGACTGCTGCGACCCGCTGGTGATCAGGATCTCGTCGGTGTTCACGTCAAGACCGAGTCTCCGGCGGTAACGCTCCGCGACGAACTCCCTGAGCGGTGCATAGCCTTCGGTCGTCGAATACTGGAGGGCTGCCGCACCCTCGGTCTCGAACACCACGCGTGCCGCCTCGGCAAGCTCCTTCACGGCGATCAGGGAAGGATCGGGAAGTCCGCCGGCAAAAGAGATGATATCCGGGCTCTCGGTGACCTTCAGGATCTCTCTGATGAACGAGCGCGGCGTCTTCGCCATTCTGGCGGCAAAGTGGTACGGCATGCTCTAAGTATCGCTATTTTCCTGTAAATATTCTTTTGTCGGAGAGACTCAGACCTTCGCCTCTTCCTTCACCGTATACTCGGCGTCGAGAACCCCTTCTTCCTCTTCCGGTATGATCAGCCATGCCAGAAGATAGACGACGATGCCGGTGAATACAAAACCTACAACGGTAATAACCGCCCATATCAGCCGTATCCACACCGGATCGATCTCGAAGTAGCGGGCGATGCCGCTGCAGACCCCGGCGATGACGCGGTCGTCCCGCGGTCGGACCAATCGTTTTTCTGCCATCAGATCTTCTTTTGTGTTGGGTATACATAGGACTGTCGGGACCGGGAGAGGGTGCGAAGATCAGAGGAACTTCAGAACCACCGGTGAAGGGCCGGATTTTTATAGTGTCCTGTTCTTATGAACCGTATGGAAGAAAAAGAGAGACTCAAAGGGGTTCCCGGGATGCTCAGGCCGTTCAAGCAGTACCTTGTCGGGGCCGGTCTCCCGGAGGGGGCCCAGATCGTCTACTATGGATGTCCGGGCACCTGCACGCCCTTCATCGAGCTCCTCGCCTTTTCGGTTCGCGACCTGCCCGTCGGTCAGGTGTTCGTCCCTTATCTCGACGAGACGAAAGCCCGGACGATACGGGCCGTCCCCGACGTCGGCATGCAAATCGGCGACGCTCCTACGTCCTTCAGACCTGACGTCGTCGTGGTGATGGGCGGGCTTGCGATGCCGAACGTCCCGGTTACTGCAGAGGAAACCGCCTCGACCCTCGGAAGATATCCGGATGCGAGACGGATCGGCGTCTGCTTCATGAGCATGTTCGAGAAGGAGAACTGGACCGATAAAATCGGTTTCGATCTCCTCGTCGACGCCTCTCTCGATCCCGTGACGGTGTACCGGTAACCTTCCGTCAGTTCATCATCATGATGGGCTCTTTTCCCGCCATGATCCTGACGAGATCCCCGACCATTTTTTCAATCTGCGACTTCCGGGCGGAGCGGCCGCCGACCATCAGGTTCAGATCGCCCCTGGTGATCAGCGAGATCGCGGCGAGCCCTTCAAAAAGTGGCATCTCCACCAGTTCTTCAAAGGTGATACTCTCTTTCATTACGTCCCCCGACTTTCGCTATGGCGTTTGAATTATTTAATTTTTCGTGAAGACGGGAGACGAATTCTGAGAAAATTGTGCATTTTTTATCGGGTATTAATGGCCGGAACGTGTCCTCACAAGCCGGAATCGAATGAAAACGGAAGAATGCATGGGCATTCCTCCGCCCACAGAGAGACGTGCAAAAAATAAATTTAGAGGTAGGGGTTGCGCAGGCCCTTGCCGACGCCGAACGTTGCGCGGGCTTCGAGGGTCTTCTGGTTCTTCGTGATCTTCTCGGTGGCGAGCTTGGTCACGAGTTCCAGGCCGGGCTTGACACCGGCGATGTCCTGCGTCTCGAAGCAGCCGGCGGCGACCGCCTTGCTCCAGGCATCGTCACCGATCTTCGTCCTGACCATGACCGTGCTCCAGCCGTCCGGGGTGCCGACCGATCCGGTCGAGACATCGGCGAGGTTGGAGACGTAGTCGAGGCAGACGTGGCAGCCCGGCTGTTCGTACTTGTGGGTGACCTTCAGCGGGATCTGAGAGACCGCACCGCGCTCGGTGTAGGCCCAGAACTTGCCCTTGCCGATGTCCATCTTGGTGACGGACTCGAGTTTCACATTGCAGTGGTCCTCGACGATCGCCTCGATCGACTGGTACGGGAAGTTCTCCATGCAGAAGATCCCGATGGCGAGGGCGATCTTGTCGGGAACGTCGCGCATGCCTACGGGGTAGAGCTGGGCTTTCCTGACGGCCTGCATCTGGCACGGGGTGCCGACGATACCGACTTTGTCGAGGCCGTAGCTCCGGGTCGCCTCCTTGAGGAGGGAGAGGTTCGGGGAGAGGTTGTACTTCGTGCCGCGTGCCGCGAGGAGTTCGGCCTTCGTCGTGGCGACGATCGGCTCGGGCTTCCAGGGCTCGTCGGACGGCCCCGCTACGATGGCACCGTCGATGATCCCCTCTTCGAGTGCATACACGAAGAGCTGGGTGACGATGCCTCCGTCCTGGGCTCCCTTCAGGATTTCCTTGTCGGTGCTGCGTGCAGCAACACAGGTCTTGTAGTTACCGAGTACCATTTTTCTTCACCTCACTCCATGACTCCCTTGATGAGTTCGGTAATGCCCTCGAACTCGTTCATCACATCGAAGTTGAAGAAGCTCCTCGGGCACTGGGCGTAGCAGGCGCCGCACTTGATGCAGAGGTCGCGCTCGATCTGCGGCTTGCCGTACTCCATGCTGATGGCGCGGACCGGGCAGGCAGCGGCGCAGGAGCCGCAGCCCATGCACAGGCCCTGGTTTACGACACCGATCATCAGGTCGCAGCCGCAGGCCTCACTGCTGAACTCGGCATTGGAGCCGCGCTGGGCAAGGGCCATGAGCGGCTTTAAGTATGCGGTCGCGAGTTCCTTCTGCTCGTCGGTACCCCTCAGGAGCAGGAATGCCATGATGCAGACGTTCCTGATCTGCTGCGGGGTCGGCGCACAGCCGGGGATATAGACATCGACGTCGATCAGATCTGCGATCGGGACGTACGACTCCATCTGCGGCTGGTTCCACTGGCCGCCGCGGCAGAACCGGGTGATGTTCCCGTATGCCGCACAGCCGCCGAGGGCGACGACGACTTTCGCCTTCTCCCTGGTCTCCTTGATCTCTTCCACTGAGATCTTGTCCTGGAGACAGACAGAGCCCTCGACAAGGGCGACGTCCATCTCAGGGACATGCCTGACATCTACAAGGGTCAGTGCATAGACGAGGTCTGCGTAGTTGTCCAGAATCTTGAAGAGTCCTTCGTAGTTGTCTGCAAAGGACACAAGGCATCCGGTACAGCCGCTCATGTGCACGTGCCCCACGGTAATCTTTTCTACCACAGGTCTTTCCTCCTTAGTGTTTTCAACCTTTATTTCCGCTTCAATCTCAGAAGGTTTCGCTACAGGTCTGGGTGCCGGTTCAACGGTCGTCTCGACCGTCTCGACCGCTTTGGCAGGCTTCTCGGCAGGTTTCTGCCGGGCCTCTTTGACGGGTGCAGCACCGGGCGCCGGTGTGGGCACGGGCTTTTTCACCCATTTTACTGTTCCCCGCTCCTCGGACGGCGCAGGCTCGGGTTTCGCCGCAGCCTCGACTGGCTTTGGCTCCTTTCCTGCGGCCTCTTCGGGCGCGGGCGGCTCTTTCCTTCCAAAGATCCCTTTAAGAAACGATAGTAGCCCCATAATCCACCCCAATTTCAGTAAGTACGTGTTGCACTACTTTGGGAATGGCCTTCTGTACCTCTTCAGAGAGCCCGATTTCCATATCGGGTGCTGTTACCCGTTTCGGCTGAACGCCGTAGATCGTGATCTCGACGCTGTCCTTGAGCCGCTGGAGTGGTTCGGTGAGGTCCCACGAGTGGGCATCACGGTAGCTCCCGGGTGGCAGATCCTCCACCGCGAGTTTTGTGAGCGAGCCTGGCTCCGCACCGAAGTCCACGATGTCGATGATGACGATCTTCTTTGTGACCGCCTGATCGATCAGCGTGAAAATAAAGTGCGGGGCTCCGAGCCCCCCGTCGACGGCTTTGATATTGTCGGGAAGTTGCAGGCGGTTGAGCTCCTCGATCACCGCGGGGCCGAGGCCGTCGTCGGCGAAGAGGGGGTTGCCGCATCCTACAATCACGATTTCAGGGTATAGCATGTGCGCTCTCATTCGAGGAGTTTCTGGGCCACTATCCTCTTGTCTTCATCGACCACCAGCATATGGGTGGCGCACGATACACACGGGTCGTAAGCCCGGACGATGACCTCGGCGAGCTCCCACGGTGCGCCGGCGAGTGCACGGCTGCAGGTCGGGAAGTTCCAGGTGGTCGGGACGAGCATCGAGAACCAGCGGACCTTGCCGTCCTTCACCTTTGCGAGGTGGACGTCACAGCCACGCGGGGCTTCGTTTGCCGCCCAGCCGAGCGTGCCGTCTCCCTGCGGGATCTCGTCGGCAATGACCTTGCCCGAGCAGTCGAGTGCGTCCACGGCCTCGATCATGCCGTAACAGGTCGCCTCGTACTCCATCTGCCGTGCGATCTGCAGGCCGATTGCTCCCTTCTCGTCGTAGTTCTTGAACGTGACGAGACGGGCACGCGGACCTACTTCGACCGGCTGACCGTCGTACAGGGGCACGCCGGTGCAGGCCTGCATCTGCGGCCAGGCCTTCTCGCCTGCCGGGGTGGTGCCGCCGACCGGATAGTCCTTGTCTTCGAGGGTGATCTCTTCCTCGCCCATGTACCAGTCCCAGGGGCGGACTTCGGTCCAGCGCTCGGGGAACCAGGTCGGGTGCTCGTCCAGGCTGCTGCTGCCGTAGATCGGAGCGGCTGCCATGTAGCCCTGGTTGTGGTAGCCGAGATCCTTGGGGATGGGGACCTGACGGCCGGCAACCTCTGCCCAGTCGCGCTTCTGGAAGTTCCGGAAGACCGCGATCATGAACTCGGACTGCTCGTGGGCAAGCTTGCGGCCTTCCTTTGCAAGGTCGTAGACCTTCTGCTTTGCCAGCGGGCTGATGTTCTTGTACATACCGCCGACGCGGGGGTTGGACGGGTGGACCGCTTCGCCGCCGACGATCTCGCCGATGGTCTGGCCAATCTCACGCAGCCGCTGGATCCTCAGTGCGACAGACCGTACCGGCTCCTCGGGGGAGAACGGGTTGATCTTCGTGTCCGTGCCCGGAAGGTACATGTCGGGCAGGGAGAGGATGTTGTGCAGGGCGTGGGAATGTAGTCTGTTCGCGCACTGGAGGATGTACCGAAGAAGCATTGCGTCCTCGGGGACTTCGCATCCAATGGATGCCTCCATTGCCTCTGTTGCTGCGAGCGTGTGAGCGATCGGACAGATGCCGCACACGCGGGAGGCAATCTTGGGCACCTGGTGCATCGTCTTGCCGACGGCAAGCTTCTCTACACCCCTGACGGGGGTGATGGAGAGCCAGTCACCACGTTCGACGATGCCCTCGTCATTTACCTTCAGGACAAGCTTGGAGTGTCCCTCGTGCCTCGTGGTTGGGGAAATCTCTACAACTTTCGACAAATATATCGCCTCATTTCATTCGGGTTGTTCAAACAGCGATACAACTCTTCGAACCTGTGCAATAGGTGTGACACGTACCTCAGAAGTACGTTAGAAGCAATTGTCACAGGGTTTTAGTTATACCTTTCGATTTATTGCAGATCAAACGCAAGTGGTTTTCGTTAACAATCGTTAAGAATCTCCCCAATTAAACGAGGAATAATTATATAATTAGTTAATTATTTTATTTGCGACTATTTCATATTTTTAATAAAGTTTTTGTCTCATTACGTCAGGCATATGGCTTGATTCCGGTAAAATATTGATTATAGGCAGATCCGTTCGGGCATCCGGGCACGGAGATCCAGGTTAATATAATATCAAAAACAGGCCCAATATATTCAATTAAATTATTTGACTCTGCCCGATCCGCCCCTCTACGTCAGCCCGGGATGAATAAAAAATCACGAATAATTTTATCGTTTTAATAGTATATTGCGCGTGTGTATTATGTGCGGTGATGAGGAGGAACATCTCAGGAGCATCAAAAAAATTCTCAGGCAAAATCCGAAAGGACTGAGCATATCTGAAATATCAAGAAAAGCGCACTTGAACCGGAACTCTGTTTCGAAATATCTTCAGATCCTTCTCGCTTCCGGGAAGGCCGAACTCAGGACCGTCGGGGTGGCGAGAGTGTATATGCCGTCTCGCCGTCTTCCAGTCTCCGCACTGCTGGAATATTCAAACGACCTGATCGCGGTCCTCGACAGGGAAGGAGAGATCCTGCAGATCAATGCCCATTTCCTCGAATTTTCAGGACTTAATCGGGAAACTATCCTGGGAACACGGATTCAGGATGCAGGCCTCCATGTCCTGTCGACCCCGGCGCTCAGGTCCGCCCTCGCCGGTCCCCCGGTCGAAGAGATCGTGGTCCCCGAGGTTCCATGGGAGAACGGAGTAGTGTTCCGGGCGAAAATTCTCCCGACAAACTTCGAAGACGGAGGACACGGGACAACGGTCATTCTTGAAGACATAACCGAGGAGAAGAAAGCGGGGAGGATCCGCCTGCTCCTCGCCTCGATTGTCGAATTCACCGACGACGCCATCCTCGGAAAAAGCCTTGACGGCATCGCCCTGTCCTGGAACAGGGCGGCAGAACGCCTGTACGGCTATACGGCAGATGAGATGATCGGGCAGCCTCTCGATCGCCTCGTCCCGCCCGACCGGGCCTCAGAGATGGCGGCGATCATGGAACAGATCAAACACGGGCGAGCGGTAGAGCATATCGAGACGGTCAGGATCCGCAAAGACGGGACGCGCGTTGACGTTGCCCTCACCATATCACCCATCCGCAACGAGAGCGGGGAGGTGATCGGCGCCTCGACGATCGCACGGGACATCACTGCCCTGAAAGATGCGGAGGCGGAGAAAGAACTTCACCTTAAGAATATGGCTTTCCTTTCCGGGACCGCAACGGCCTTCGTCAGGATGAAAGACGAAGAGATCTATCGGTACGTCGCAGGGAAGATGAGGGAGCTCGTGCCCGGCGCCATCGTTGCGATCTTGTCCTACGATCCGGTGAACAATACGCTGACTGTGGAGGAGGTGGCCGCCTCGCCGCGCGCTCTCGAGGTGATGGCCGGGCATATGTGCAGGTGGCCGATCGGGATCACCATCCCGGTTCTTGACGAGTACATGGACGATTTTAAGGAGCCGGGTCTTGCCCCCGGCCCGCCGATCTACTCCATTATGATGCATACGGTGCCGGAAGAGAACTGCAGGAGGATCGAGGCGGACCTTGACCTCAACGGGAGCCTCTACGCCCCTATCATCTCGGAAGGCCAGTTTCTGGGCAACGTGATCGTTATTCTGAAGAAGGGGGCCGTGATGGAAAACCAGGCGCTGATAGAGACGTTCGTCGACCGGGCGGCGGTTGCGATCCAGCGTCAGATTGCCGTAATATCCCTCCATAGAAGCAGAAAACAGGCGAAGGAACTGCTCAACGCCACACATGATCTTGCCATACTGACCACCGCCGACGGCGAGGTGCTCGACCTGAACGAGGGCGCCGCCAGGTTCCTGGGGCTGCCGGAAGAGGAGGTGATCGGTCGCTCAATCAGGAGCGTCCTGCTTCCAGAAGTTGCGTTGCTGGAGGATGCGCACGCCAGAGCAGGAGAAAAGGTCAGTGGGTCCGTCCGGTTCGAGATCCCTATCTCCGGGCGGCTCTTCGACGTTTCCGTTTCCTCGGTCATGGACGAGCGCTCCCTCTGTCCGAAATCGGCCGTATTTCTCCGGGATATCACGGCAGAACGGGCTGCTGAGGATCAGATCCGGCAGATGAACCGGCGGCTCACCGACATCATCGAGTTCCTGCCCGACGCCACCTTCGTCATCGACGCGAACGGGATCGTGACCGCATGGAACCGGGCGATGGAGGCGATCACCGGCGTTCCGAAGGAAGAAATAATCGGGAAAGGTGATTACGCGTACGCCGTTCCCTTTTATGGCGAGGAGCGGCAGATCCTGATCGACGCGCCGGACGAGGTCCTCCCCGGGTACGTCCGTGTAGATCGTGCCCTCCACGAGATCGTCGGGAGCGCCTTTTGCCCCCTGGTTGCCGACGGGAAAGGGGCCTATCTCTGGGGCAAGGCCACGGCACTCTTTGACGATATTGGCGGGCGCGTCGGTGCGATCGAGTCTATCCGGGACATTAGCCCACTTGTACGTGCGGAAAACGCTCTCAAACAGAGCGAAGCGAAGTACAGGGATCTCGTCGAAAATTCGAATTCGATCATCCTCAAACTGGACACGGACGGGAAGATCACCTTTTTCAACCGGTTTGCAGAGACCTTTTTCGGTTATGCCGGCGATGAGGTGCTCGGCAAGAGCGTCCTCGGCCTGATCGTCCCTGAGATCGACTCGACCGGGAGGGATCTCAGGTTCATGGTTTCCGCCCTCTGCACCCGTCCCGACCGGTTCGAGGATATCGAGAATGAAAATATCACCCGGGACGGGAGCACGGTGTGGGTTTCCTGGACGAACCGCGCGATATACGGGCCGAATGGAGAGATAATCGGCGTCACCTGCGTCGGCAACGACATCACCGCCCGCAAAATGATGGAAGAGAGGCTAAAGGCGGCGCAGCAGGACCTTGAGGCGATGGTGCAGTGCCAGACGGCCGACCTGATCTTTGCCAACAACTTGCTCAGGGAGGAGATCCGTGAGCGTGCTGCAGCAGAGGAAGCGCTGGAAAAAAACAGAAACAATCTCAGGTTGATGCTTGAGGTGATCGCAGACTGCATCTTCGTGGTCGGGATGGACTGCGGGGTCTGGTCTGTCAGCACGCCGGGCGAGGCCCTGCGGGGGGTGCCGGTCGATGCGATCCTCCCTGACTCCCTGCGCCGGGGACGGATTGAACGGGTGTTTGCAGAGGGGAGGCCGGTCAGGCAGGAGATCAGACTCGTTTCCTTCGGGCGGGAGATCGCTCTCGACACATGGCTGATACCCGTTCCCGACTGGGAGGGAAAGGGGCCGGCGATCGTTGGTGTCGCCAGGGAAAGAGCGCTGAATTAAAATTAAAGGAGAATAGTCTCCCTCTCGTTACGGGAGGGGATCACTCACCGTTCAACTCTGCGATCAGTTCGGCGAGCGTCGCCTTGCGCTCGGCGTAGGCGTCGTGCTGGTGGATGCTCTCCTCGTTTGTCTGGCGGATCAGAACCAGTGCGTCGCCCGGGAGAGACCCGAACTCGGCGACGACCCTTTTGGCCATCTCGCGCACGCAGTCCTCAACGAAGCGTGGATTGCGGTGGGCCTGCATCACGACGTAGTTTTCGTCGCCGCGCTTTAAGAGTTCGTAGATCTGGGCGCTCATCGAGTTTTTCAGCACGCTGATGATCGCCTCGAGGGAAACGTGCTGGTCGTCGTCGGTCTCGATGCAGAGGAAGCCGCGGCCGCGCTGGTTGTGGGTGGCCATCGGCACCTCCTCGAAGAACTTTCCGATCTTCTCCGCTTCGATTCCGAGGTTCTCCATCACGCGCATGGCATGGTCCTTGACAATGTCCTGAGCGCAGGGGCAGGCGGTCATCCCGGTAACCTCGGCGCCGATGCTCTTTCTGATAATGGGGTGGTGGCCGGTCCTCTTGGCGATAGCACGGGCATGGACCTTCACCACCTCGTGGCAGCTCGTCTTGGAGACCGGGGTGTCCCGGCGGACCATGAACTCGCTGCGCATCTGGACCTCGGTCCGGTCGGCATACTCGTGGTGGTCGAGAAGTTTCCTTGCAACGATGCTGCAAAGTTCCTCGATCTCGGTAACCTGACCGTTGATGGCATCCTGCAGCACTTCATCGATCACCTCGAAGTTCCGTGAAAGGTTCGCACCCTTCAGGCTCCCTGGCAGGTCGACGTAAACATCGAAATTGGAGATGAAGATAACCGGGCGTTTGCCAGGGCGGCTGACCTCGACAAGTTTCTTCACATTTTTTACGCCGACCCTTGTCAGGTTGATGCGGACATCAGGGGTGGTCGACTGAACATCTGGAAGTTCCATTCTTGTAAACCTCGAATCACTGAAGATTATTGCATGAAATCGCGGCGTAGACCGGGAGATTCAGGGGCGCCGAAATTATAGTGGTTTTAGGTACACCCCTATAATTATTTATGAACTTCGTTCTCACCATATGGTGGTACAGTATGGTCGAGAAATACTTTGATGCCGACGCGGATATGAGCGTTCTGGCTGGAAAGAAGATCGCGGTCGTCGGCTACGGGTCGCAGGGGCGGGGTCAGGCCATGAACCTGAAGGACTCCGGCCTCGACGTGATCATCGGGGTCAGGCCCGGCAGAAGCTGGGAGGCCGCGATAAAGGACGGGTTTGAAGTCTACCAGGTGGTCGATGCCGCCAGAATGGCGGACATCATTCAGGTTCTTCTTCCAGACGAGGACCAGGCCACTATCTATCAGGCGTCCATCAGGCAGGGGCTTGTCGCAGGAAAGACCCTGATGTTCTCCCACGGCTTCAACATCCACTATGGCCAGATTGTGCCCCCGCCCGACGTCAACGTCGTGATGGTCGCCCCGAAGGGTCCGGGTCATATGGTGAGGAGGATGTACGAGGAGGGCAAGGGCGTCCCGGCCCTCATCGCCATCGAGCAGGACGCGACCGGCGGGGCGAAGGCGATCGCCCTGGCGTACGCGAAGGGCATCGGGGCCACGAGGGCCGCCGTCTTCGAAACCACCTTCAAGGAAGAGACCGAGACCGATCTCTTCGGTGAGCAGGCGGTGCTCTGCGGCGGCTGCACGGCCCTGATCCAGGCCGGTTTCGAGACGCTTGTGGCGAACGGCTATGCGCCGGAGATGGCCTACCTCGAGGTGCTCCACGAGCTGAAACTGATCGTCGACCTCATCTACGAGGGCGGGTTTACGAAGATGCGCGATTCGATCTCGAACACCGCCCAGTACGGCGACCTCACCCGCGGTCCCCGGGTGATCGGCCCCGAGTCGTATGCGGCGATGCAGGAGATCCTCGAAGAGATCCAGGACGGACGGTTCGCGAAGGAGTGGATCCTCGAGAACATGACCCGCCGCCCGGTCTTCACCGCCCTCACCCGTGCGGGCGAGGAGCACGAGATCGAGGAAGTCGGCGCCGAAATTCGGGCGCTGATGCCCCAGTTCCAGAAATAAATTCAATTTTTTTTTTGAACGGTCCGGCCTTTCCCGGCCGTTTATTTCTCGCCGTCGCAACCGCCTTATGGCACCCGGTGCATCTCTCTTTCATGAAGGCCTGCATCGTTTTCTACTCGGCCACCGGGAACACGAAAAGCCTTGCTGCGGCCGCCGCCAGGGCGACCGGGGCCGATCTGGTCGAAGTGAAGGATCTCGCGGATTATTCGAAGGTGATGATGTATCTTAAAGGGGCGCCGCGGGCGCGGCGCGGCGAGGCCGCCAGGATCGATCCCGCGGCGATCGACGTCGCAGAATACGATCTCGTCGCCGTCGGCACGCCGGTCTGGGCGTTCAAGCCGACGCCGGCGGCGAACGCCATCGTCGCCGCCCTTGAGAACTGCGAGGGAAAACGGGCGGTCGCCTTTGCGACGAGCGGCGGGATGCCGGGCGACACCCTGGAGGTGCTGAGCGCGAACCTGAGAGAACGGGGCATGAAGGTCGTCGGGACCTTCCATGCAACCGATAAAGAGGTAAAAAACGGTGGGGGGGCGGACGGGCTCGCCCGTCTGATCAGTAGCGCATCAGGCGCGTGATCGAGGAGAGGGAGAACTCGATCTCCTCCGGGGAGAGGGCGAACCTCTCGTTCCCGACCGCGATCCTGAGCCCTTCTCCGCCCGCCGTGCCGATCACGGCGTACGGCAGCCCGGCAAGGTCGGCCTCGTTTTTTACGGCGACCAGGAAGCGGCCGTAGGTCTCGGAGAAGAGGGCGGTCACGGGATCGCCCGCAAGCCGCACTTCCGCGTTCGGAGCGAGTTTCGCAAGGGCGACGAGCAGCCCGCCCTTCGAGAGGTCGGTGACGCCGGAGAACCGGTCCGCGGCCACCCGCTCGCGGATCGCCGGGAGGAGCGAGGGTTCGGCCAGTGGGGGGGCCGCCCCGCCGCAGCCGGTCACGGCGTCCAGGACCGAACCGCCGAGGTGCTCGCCGGTCTCCCCGACGAGGGCGAGGATGTCGCCGTCCGCCGCCTTCGTCCAGTGGCGGACCGGCCCTTTTCCTGCCATGCCGATCGAGGGCGTCGGCTTGATCTCGGTCTCGTACTCGTCGGACTCGTTGTACAGGGAGACGTTCCCGCCGACGACCGGGACGTCCAGGGTGCGTGCCATATCGCCGAGGCCGAGGACCGCCTGCTCCATGTCATGGAAGACCTCGGGGTGGAGGGGGCTGGCGAAGTTGAGGCAGTTGACGATGCAGAGGGGTTCGGCGCCGACGCAGGCGAGGTTTGCGGCGTTTTCGTACACGGCGTTTGCGGCGTTCGCATAGGGGGCGAGGGCGATCTGTCTCGGGTTGCAGCCGCAGGAGAGGACGAGGGCGGCGTCTTCGAGCCGCAGCACGGCGGCGTCGTGGGAGAGGGATACGGTGCGCACCTGCACGTCGTGGTCGTACTGCTCGGTGATCCATACCTTGGAGGCGATGTCCGGGTGGGAGAGCACGGCCAGGGCGAGCGCCTTGAGATCTCCGGCCGGGGGCGCATAGGTCGTTTCGATCGCCCGCGGCGCTTTCGGGAGAGCGCACGGCGGCGTCCCGCCGACCAGGAGGTCTATGGGGAGGTCGCAGACGATTTCATCCTTAAATTCGACGATATAGTGTGGCTCTGTGATCACTTCGCCGATCTCGCTCCAGCCGAGATCGTATTTTGCGGCGATCGCACCCATGAGGGCGACGTCTTCGGGAGCCACTTCGAGGAGCATCCTCTCCTGAGACTCGGCGAGCATGATCTCGACGGCGTTCATCCCCTTCTCCCTGAGGTGGACGCGATCGGCGACGATCCGGGCCCCGAAGGTGCTTGCCATCTCTGAGGATGCTCCTGCAAGCCCGGCGGCGCCGAGGTCGCGGCAGGATAGCACCTTGCCGGTATCGGCCATCTCGGTAATAGCCTCGATCAGGAGTTTTTCGGTGAAGGGATCGCCTACCTGAACGCTCGGCCGGTCCTCGGCCTCGGATTCTTCGGAAAGGTCCCGCGAGGCGAACGACGCCCCGCCGAGCCCGTCCCTGCCTGTGGACGATCCGACCAGGACAAGCCTGTTGCCCGGCACCTTTACTCTTGCCGTGAGGAAGCGTTCGGGGTCGACGACGCCCACACAGACGACGTTCACCAGGGGGTTGCCCTGGTACGAGGGATCGAAGACGGTTTCGCCGCGCACCACGGGAACACCGATGCAGTTGCCGTAGTCACCGATGCCGGCCACCACGTGTTCGAGGAGGTACCGGGTCTTCTCGGCGGCGAGCGAGCCGAAGTACAGCGGGTCCATCAGGGCGATGGGGCGGGAGCCCATGGAGATGACGTCCCGTACGATCCCCCCGACCCCGGTGGCGGCCCCGTCGTACGGGTCCACGTACGATGGATGGTTGTGGCTTTCCATCCCGATGGCGAGGGCGAGCGAGTCTGAGAACCGCACGATCGCGGCGTCGTCGCCCGGGCCGAGGATGACGTTTTTCCCCTCGGTCGGGAGGGTCTTCAACAGTGAGCGGGTGGAACGGTAGGAGCAGTGCTCGCTCCAGAGGTTCTCAAAGCAGGCGATCTCCACATCGGTGAGGTCGCGGCCCAGTGTTCCGGTGATGAAGGCGAGGTCCTCGGCAGACAGCATGTACACACAGATGGGTTTCGCGCGCCTTTATATCCATCTCAGCGTGTGCAGGGGCGCTATCCCTTTTATCCCATCCCCGCCATAGTATAGATCATGGCAGATCCTTACGAAGAGTTGCTGAAAAAAGCATATTCCAATATCACCGAGATAAGCGATTCAGCCGAGCGGTTCCAGATCCCCGAGGGAAAGATCTATCAGGAGGGCAAGACGACGGTCCTCGAAAACTTCATCGAGATTGCGGAGTATATCAGGCGCGAGCCCGACCACCTGATGAAATACCTCCTCGGCGAACTGGGAACGGCCGGAAAGGTCGAGGGGAACCGCGCCGTCTTCAACGGCAAGTTCGAAGTGTCGGTGATCACTTCTGCGATCAAGAAATATGTCGATGACTATGTGATCTGCTCTGAGTGCGGCCGGCCCGACACGCGTCTTGTCAAGGACGACCGGGTGCTGATCCTCCGCTGCGACGCCTGCGGTGGCCACAGACCGGTGAGAAAGCGCCGTGCCAAGGCCGACGACGGGGCTCCGCGGCTTGAGGAGGGGTCGATCCTGGACGTCAAGATCGAGTCGATCTCCAAGCGCGGCGACGGTGTGGTGAAGATGGGAAAATATATCATGTACGTCCCCAACGCCCGTCCCGGACAGGTGGTGAAGGTGAAGATCGCCCGGATCTCCGGCTCGATCCTCTTCACCGAGCGGGCTTGAGTCAGGTTTTTTTGATTTCGACCCAGAACCCTGTTTCTTCTTTTTTGATCCCTGCAGAGGGAACCCCTGCGGCCCTGAGGTCCAGGAGCAGGTCTTCGGGCGGCGCCGAGGCGCTCCGACGTGCGATGTCCCGGTCCCAGTGCGGGTTTTCTTCCCGCATCCGGGCAAATATTTCCTCTCTCAGAGCCGCCGTTCCGAAGCTCCCGCCGAGATAGGCGGCCCCTCCCGGAGCAAGGGCCCGGTAGATCCCGGAGAATACTCCGGCCCTGTTCTCCCAGAAAAAGATCGAGCCGCGTGATACGAACAGATTGACTGAATTGTCGCAAAACGGCAGGTGGTGGACATCGCCGAGGAGCGGAGCCACCCTGCCGGACAGGCCCGCCTCCCTGATGTGCCCTGCTGCAAAATAGAGCATCTTTACGTCGAGGTCCAGAGCGAAGACGTCCATGGACGACGTTTCTGCGACGGCGATCGCGAGCAGGCCCGGACCGGTGCCGAGATCCACACAGATCCCGTCTCTTTTCCCGGCCCATGAAAGAAGGCGCTCCGCGATCACCGGGTAGATGGGGGCGAAGATCCGGGTTGCGATCCGATCGAAACCGGCGGCGTCCCGTCCCATGCCCCTATCACGCCGTCTTCAGGGCCCTGACCTGTTCCAGGAGTTCGTCGCACTGGGCGGTGAGGCGGGAGCAGGCCTCCTTGATCACAAGGAACGGGTCCTTTTCGCCTTTTGTCGTAACGAGGAGTTCGGGATCCGAAAACTGATATTTGACAACATATTTTGCCACATCGACCGCGGGATCGGCGAGGATCTCCTCGGTGAGGGCATTCATGAAGGTGTGTCCCTGACCCTTCAGGACCATACGCACTTTGTCCCCTTCGCGCTCAAGGATCTTGATATCCATGTAGACATAGGTGGTGGGCAGGAGAGTATATAGATATGGGTACTGGAAACGGCCCCGAATTCTGACCGTCGACGGAGGCGAATGATAGGGTTGCGGCTTTCGGAGGGCCTGCTCCAGATGGACGCAGCCTCTCGGAGGTGGCGTGTTAAGCGCTATATATTCGGGCGGCGATCTTCTCCTCATGGCGAGAGAGGGAGCGCTCAGGCGGGAGCTCGGCCTTGCCGGCGTGACGGTCTCGGGCGTCGGCATCATTCTGGGGGCAGGGATCTATGCCCTTCTCGGCGAGGCGGCCGGGCTTGCCGGGAATGCCGTCTGGCTCTCTTTCGGGATCGCTGCCGTCATGGCGGCCTGCACCGCCCTCTCGTATGCCGAACTCTCCTCGATGTTCCCGTCCGCGGCCGCAGAGTTCGAGTATGTCTCGCAGGCGTTCGGCCAGCGGATCGCCTTTGTCGCCGGCTGGCTGATCCTTGCAAGCGGTGTCCTCTCCACGGCGACGGTGGCGCTGGGCTTCGGCGGATATATTGCCGGGGCCACCGGTCTGCCGGTTGTTCCGGCGGCACTGCTCCTCATCGCCGGGCTCTGTGCGCTCGCGATCAGGGGGATCAGGGAGACCGCCCTGTTTGCGATCGCCATGACCCTGATCGAGGCCGCAGGGATCGTGTTCGTGATCCTTATCGGTCTGCCGGCCCTTGGTTCGGTGGACTATTTCACAATGCCGAACGGGGCTTCGGGTGTGTTCAAAGGGGCGGCCCTTGTCTTCTTTGCCTTCATGGGTTTCGAGGAGATGGTGAAACTCGCCGAAGAGACGAAAAATCCTGAACAGACAATCCCGAGAGCGATACTTCTTGCACTCGGTATCGCTGTTGCGCTCTACATGCTCGTCACGGTGAGCGCCGTCTCGGTCCTCGGATGGGAGCGGCTCGCATCTTCGAGCGCCCCCTTCGCCGAGATCGCCGGGGCCGTCCTCGGCGAGAACGCTTTCGCCGTGATCACGATGGTCGCCCTTTTTGCAACGGCGAACACCGCCCTCCTCCTTCTCGTCGCCGCCTCCCGCCTTGCGTACGGGATGGCGGCGGCCGGGTCGCTCCCGTCGCTCCTCGGGCGGGTGCACGGCAGGCTCGGGACGCCGTGGGTTGCGGTCGTTGCGGCAGGCGTGATCTCCGCGGGTTTTCTCTTTGCAGGGAACATCGCCTATGTCGCAAACGCCACCAACGTCGCCCTTTTCCTCACCTTCATGACGATCAATGCCGCGGCGATCGTGCTGCGGTTCAGGGCCAGGGACACGGTCAGGCCGTTCCGGATGCCCCTGTCGGTTTTCGAGATTCCGCTGATCCCGCTGCTGGGCATCTTTTTCTCTGTCTTTCTCCTCGCCCAGCTCGATCCGACCGTCCTCACCCTCGGGGCGGTGCTTGTCGCTTCAGGCACCGTGATCGCCTGTTTCAGGCGGTAATTGGGGGATCAGAGATCGAATGTCTCCCCGTCCATGGCGAGGTGGGGCGTGTCCCAGGGCATGAGATGGCTTGCATGTGTGCAACGAAACGCACGGGGGTGCAGCTCCGCCGCAAGAGCGACGGCGTCGGCGTAGTTCATGTGTTTCGTGATCGTGTAGCCGCCGGGGGCGATGGCGTCGAGCACCAGGAGATCGGCACCTGAAAGCACTGTTTTGCTCCGCTCGGGGATGCAGGCGTTGGTGTCGGACGTCATGGAGAGGGTTGCGCCCTCGTACTCGATGCGGACGCCGAAGGTCGGCATGTGCGGGTGGTTCACCGGGAAAAGCGTGACCGAGGCACCGAAGAGATCGAACGGGCAGTATGGGTGGGCAGCGTGTGTGTCAAAGCGAAGAAAAGAAAAGATCGATCCGGCGTATTCAAGGGTCGGTTCGGCTGCAAAGACAGGCGGGGCTTTCTGCACCCGGTAGAACTCGCCGAAGCCCATGAAGTGATCGTAGTGGCCGTGCGTCCAGATGACGGCGTCGATGTGCGGCGAGCCCGCGGCGAGGAGCTGGGCTCTCAGGTCCGGGCCTGAGTCGACGAGGATGTTTTTCTCCCCGATCTCGACGAGCGTTGTCGACCTGAGGCGCTGCCGGCCGGCGGCGCGGGCCTCCGAGCAGACCGGGCAGGTGCACCCGATCTTCGGTGTCCCGATGGCGTCTCCGGTCCCGAGCAGCGTGACCTTCATCCTATCCCCAGGAGCAGCTGCGGATCAGGCTCCTGTTCGAGACTGATTCGAGGGCGCCGTCGATATCTTCCTGGGAAACGACTCTTCTTCCGTCCATCAGGGCCGATATCACCGCTTCCTTGATGGTCATCCGCAGCTCGGCGCCGGAAAAGCCCGCAGAACGCGAAGCGGCCTCTGCAAGGTCGCACGTGCAATCGAGGGAGAGGACGAATCTTCTCAGGATCGCCTCGCGCGTCGCCTCGTCGGGAAGCACGAATTCGATCACCTCGTCGAAGCGCCGCCATGCCGCCTCGTCGAGGAGCTGGGGGTGGTTTGTGGCCCCGATCAGGAGCACGCCGTTTTTGATCAGGCTGATCCTGTCGATGTTCTTCAGGAGCATGTTCACGGCACGCTTCATCGCCCCGTGGTCGTCTGAGACCCGGCTTTTGGCCACGAAGTCGAATTCGTCGATGAAGAGGACGCAGGGTGAGAGGTTCTTCGCCAGATCGAAGATCCGGTCGATGTTCTTGGAGGTCTCGCCGAGGTACTGCGAGGTGACCATCGAGAGGCGGACCTCGAGCAGGGGCATCCTGAGCTCGCTGGAGAGCGCGAGGGCCAGCGATGTCTTGCCCGTGCCGGGGGGGCCGACAAAGAGAAGTTTGCCGACTTCCGAGATATTGTGCTCCCTGAGGAAGTCACGGTTGTCGATCGCCGTCCTGATCCGTGTGATCATCTCCTTCTGGTCCTCTGTGCAGACGAGCTCTTCCATCTGCTGCTCGATCTCGGCGGGGGCAGAGATGATCACCAGTTCCATCGCCTCCTTGAGCGCCTCGTCCCGTGCAAGGATCTTTGCGACCCGCTGGTCAAGGGCGGTCCTTGAATCGGCGAACCTGGGGTTTCTCTCCCGCACGCTCCGGTAATCGACCCCTATCGAGTCGTAGCTCCCGATAAAAAAGGCAAGGGTGGGGTTCTTCTCCAGCCGGTTCTTGCCGCCGTGGCCGACAAACCATTCGGCCGCCGCCTGCAGATCGGTGAGATGATACTGGAGGTTGAGGGTGTCAAACTCCACGAAAGGATTTTTCAGGAGGTTTTTCACGGGCTCGTCAGACTGTCCGCTCACCCGCTTGAGAAATCCCTCGGTAACGAGGACCGGTCGTTTCACCTCAGACACTTCGGGGCCTGCAAGGAAGAGGCTCCGGTGCTGGGGGGAGAGGTCGTCCACATCAAGCTGGGGGGTTCGGTTGAACACCTCAGCTGTCAGGATGACCTCCATCAGCCGGATGACGTCGTCTCTGCTGTCAGCACTCAACATGGATGTAACATCTTCTATTGTTGGTATACTCCGATAATACTATCCCTGGCGTGTCGTCACAATGCAGCCGTCAGCAGTGACGACGAGGGTATGCTCCGCCTGGGAGACAAAGGAGCCGGCCACATCGTGGAGTACCGGATATCCGTAGAGGACACCGTTTTTGACGAGTGCCGAAAGGGCGATCTCGACCTTGTCCTGTGGGAGCCATCGGCGGGAAAACGGCATGCCGCGCCGTTCTCTGATCCCGCCGAGGATGCGCTTTGCCGACGGGAGCCGTACCGCTTTTACGGCGATCTGCTGGTAGATCTCGATCCGCGCCCGGTCGCTCACCCTCCCGCTGCCGGTGGTGGCGAAGGGCTCGATGGCAATGGCCATCCCCTCTTCGAGTACGGCACCGCCGGCGACCCCGACGTTGGGGATGGTGGGGGCGGTGTGGATCTGGTACGGGGCGAGCCCGTGGCCGGTGAGGTTTGCCACCGGGAGAAAGCCCCGGCCCTCGATCTCGGTCTGGATGGCGGCCCCGATCTCTCCGGCGGTGACCCCGGGGCGTACAAGGGAGATCGCACGATCAAGGGCGGCGACGGAGGCGGCGACGAGCGCTTCGTGCCCGCCGAGGTCCACCGAAAGGGCGGTGTCGGCGATCCGGCCGTCAAGGGCGACGCCGAGATCGAGTTTGATCAGGTCGCCGGCTGAAAAGATCCGGTCGTCGCCTGCCGAGGCGGTGTCGTGGGCGGCGTCTTCGTTGAAAGAGAGGTTTAAGGGGAAGGCGAGTTCTGCCCCGGACTCCGTCACCATCGCCTCGACGGTCTCCACGACCTCGAGGACCGATCCGCCGGGCGTCACCATCTCTGCTCCCCTGTGTAAAATCCGTTCTGCGATACGCCCTGCTTCCAGGTACTGTTCCAATTCATCGTCTTTCATACGATCAGTTCCCTGCTGTAATCGGTGTAACAGTCAAATCCGCCAGTGGTAACGACGCCCATGTCCTCGATCCGCACCCCGCCGATCCCGGCATAGTAGAGGCCTGGCTCGACGGTCACGACGTTGCCGGCGGCGAGCGGGCCGCCTGAAGGGGAGAGGGAGGGGGACTCGTGCACCTCGAGCCCGACGCCGTGGCCGAGACTGTGGACGAACCCCTTTGCGCCGCTTTCGTAGCCCTGCTCGTCGAAGAGTTTCACGACGGCGTTGTGGACGTCGGACCCGGCGACGCCGGCGCGGATAAGGGACTTGCCCAGGTTCTGCGCCTCCTGGACCGCCCGGTGCATCTCCGCAATCTCCGGGGAGGGCTCGCCCTTCACGACCGTCCTGGACATGTCGGCATAGTAGCCGGTCGCCTCGTCGCACGGGAAGACGTCGAAGACGATCGGCTCGTCGGGTCTGAGGGGGCCCGCGCCCTGGCGGTGGGGCATTGCCGACTCCTCTCCGCATGCGACGATCGTCTCGCGGGCGATGCAGCCCTGCTCCATCAGGAAGGTGTGCATCACGGTCTTTACCCGCTCCGAGGTGAGCACCTCGCCGTCGAGGACGAGGACGCCGCCTTGCGGTGAGGAACGACGGATCATGCTGATACCGAGGTCCACCGCCGTCGCCGTCGCCGCCTGGGCCGTCCTGATCGCCGCGAGTTCGCGCGAGGTCTTGACGGCCCGCATCGCCTGCAGCGCCCCGCCGGTGTCGATGACGACCTCTCCGTGCCCTTCGAGCAGGCGGCCGAGGAGGTACGGGAGGTTTTCCGGGACGAATACCGGCCCCCCGGCGAGGGAGGCGGCGGTGTGCGCCAGCGCTTTCCAGGGGTCTTTATCCTCGTCGAGGTAGGTGAGATACCCTGAGGCGGCCCTGGTCACCGGCACCGCTGCAGCCTCGACCGCCGCGCGGGCATACTCCATCTGGGGGACGACCAACATGGCCGTTTCTCCCAACCGCTTCACGTACAGGAGGGCGTCGGAGACCTGGAACCGGGTGAGGTACCTGAAGTCCGCGTCCTGTGAAGAGGCATAGGTCACGTAGGCGGCGCATCCGGCGGCCGCAACGGCATCGTCCAGTCTGTTCATGGGTCGTTCCCGGCGGGCAGGGCCCGCCATTCTGTGTACCTATGGGGGGGATACCACAAGTACTTAATCACCAAAATGCAACTACGAATGATGGAGGACGCAGATAAGCAGGTCTTCAAGTTGAAGTTCTGGAAATTGACGATCATCTTAAACATCATCATCATCTTCGTCGCCCTTGCCATAGGTCTTTACTTCAAGGCACCGCAGCCGTACGGCCCTACCATTGCGCTTGTGCTCATCCTTGCCGACATCCCTCTGATCTGGTATTTCCGGAAGGACTATTACCAGACGAAGGCGTGGCTGGAAATCCATGCCCCTTCTCCGGAGAAGAAAGAGGACAATGCTCGAAAAACTGAAGACTGAGATCGATCTGATCGCCCGCCACCTGGAAATTCTGCGGGCGGTGGCCGCTCATCAGCCCATCGGCATCATGAAACTCGCCGAGGTGCTGGGGCTGCCGTACCACCGCGTCCGCTATTCCCTGCGTGTGCTCGAAGGGATGGGCTACATAAAGGCCTCGCCCGCGGGGGCGGTGGCGACCGAGCGCGCCCTCGTCTTCCTCGATCGGCTTGACGACGATCTCGACGCCATGATCGCCCTTCTTGAGGGGATGCGCAGATCCGGCTCCCATAACGTTTAATAGGGGCGACAAGATAGGTATTAAGGCACAACGTTACTGTGCCGCCATAACTCAGTTGGTAGAGTGGCTGGCTGTTAACCAGCATGTCACAGGTTCGAGTCCTGTTGGCGGCGTATCTCTGCTTTTTGATTCTTCGTTCTTGCCCGGGCATCGTGAACTCTGCTCGCCGGCGCAATCTTCATCATCTCCTCATCATCAGGTACGCTCAGGAGGCGAGCAGAACCCTTGTGGCAGTCGATGCGCAGCGAGAGGAGAAAAGCATCTCCGTTGCCAGGCTCGAAGGAGTGCTCCCGCTGCTCGGGGAGCGGTTCGGCGTGGCGCGGATCGGGATCTTTGGTTCGATCGCCCGCGGCGAAGACCGCCCGGATAGTGACGTGGATATTCTGGTCGAGTTCGCGCCGGGAGAGACGACGTTTTTGGAACTTCATGGAACTCGCGTTGTATCTTGAAGGCCTCTTCGGGCGTCGGGTGGATCTCGTCACCGAAGGGGGGCTCGACCGGTCCCTCCGGCCGCATGTCGAACGGGAGGTTGTCTGGTGTGAAGCGTGACGATCTCTATCTCAGGCACATCCTCGACGAGATCGTGTTTCTCCGTGAGGTCGGCAGAGGGTTGACCTAAGAGGGGCTGTTTGCAGATCCGGTGCGGCAGCGTGCCGTTGTCCGCTCAATCGAGATCATCGGAGAGGCGACGAAGAACATCTCCGCGCACCTGAAAGAGCAGCACCCTGATATCCCCTGGCGATTGATTGCCGGTTCGAAAGATAAACTGATTCACGCTGATTTCGAGGTGGACTGGAGGATCGTCTGGAGCATTCTTCAGGATGAAATCCCGGTTCTTGAGCCGGGAGTACAGGCCATTCTTGCCGAATTCGACACGACGGCAGAGGGATCTGGATGAGGTAATCCGCTCCCGGCGATCTGCCGTATGTCTGCCCAGGGATAGGCGTGGTATTAAGTGCAGTCGATCCGTCGCTTTCTGTTTTCAGCAACCTTTTTTTGCGGCGGCGTCCGATTCTCAGAGGAATACAGGGGTCAGGCGATGAGATGCGTCACGGTCAATGGGAACACGTTTTATAACGGCGACTGCATTGCGGGCGCAGAACGCTATCTCTCCGACAACTCGGTGGACCTGATCGTCACCGATCCCCCGTACGGGATCGACGGCGGAGGGCTGCACAAACACTACAATCGGGACGAGGCGTTCGTCGTCGACGGATACGTCGAGGTGCCCTCTTCGGAATACGGAGAGTTCAGTCTGCGATGGATTGCGCAGGCCGAACGTATTCTCAAACCCGGCGGATCGATCTACATCGTCTCCGGCTACACCAACCTCTACCACATCCTCCATGCCCTGCGGCAGACCTCGCTTGAAGAAATAAACCATATCATCTGGAAATATAATTTCGGTGTTTACACGAGCAGAAAGTACGTCTCATCCCATTACCACGTTCTCTATTATCAAAAACCCGGCGGAAAAAGGACGTTCAATCTCGAATCACGGTACGGGCTGATCGAGAAAGACCCTTCCAACGGCTCCCTGAACTATCAGGACAGGGAAGATGTCTGGACTATGAACCGGGACTACAAACCCGGCCTCGTCAAAAACAAGAACGAGCTCCCACCGGACCTGCTCGTAAAAATGCTCCAGTACAGCAGCAATGAGGGGGATCTCGTCTGCGATATGTTCCTCGGCGGCTTTTCGACGGCGAAGGCGGCGATCGGCCTCAACCGGCAGGCCATGGGGTTTGAACTTTCCCCCTCGATCTTCGACCGGAAAATTCCGGAGGTCAGGAAGACGGTCGCCGGGGGACTGCTCGCCGATCTGCGGCGGCCTCGGATCGAGCCCCCGCAAAACCGGGGGAGGCGCTGGAGCGTGGAGGAAACCGAGGCGCTCGTCGCCGGTTATCGCTGCCTGACAGCCGGCGGCACGACGAAAAAAGAGGCGGTGCGTTTGCTCGGCGCCGAGTTCGGGCGCGGGCGCTGGGCGATCGAAAAGATGCTCAAGAAACTGGGTCTCTAAAGGCCTGATTCCGTCGGCTTTTTCAGGAGCGCCGCCCTGCTGAGCCTGATTCCGGGCGTGCCGGCGATGGTCAGCCCGGCCGCCCCCGCTGCCCGGAGCGTGCGCTCGAACTCCGCCGCCGTTACTTCACCGTGCGGTTCGACGACCAGCATCAGCCCGCCGGGGCGCAGAACCGCCGCTGCCTCCTGCAGGAGTCGGTCCCCGTCCCGCGCCTCGTGGACGACGTAGAAGGCGAGCGCGAAATCGACCGGCCCCAGGCCTGCGAGATCGAGGGAGCGGGGCTGCGTCCGGTGGAGGCGTATGCGGTCGAGAAGCCCCTTTCGCCCGGCCCGCTCCGCAAGCATGGCGAGCATCTCCTCCTGGACGTCGGCGGCGATCACGCACCCCTCCTTCCCCACCATGACGGCCATCGGCCTGGTGAAAAAACCGGAGGCGCACCCGATATCGAGCACGGTGTCGCCGGGGCTGACGTACGGGCCGACGATCCGTTTCGGCGACTGGATGAGTCTGCGGAGGGGGTGGTCCAGCAGCCAGGCGCGCGATGCCGGGCAGATTCTGTGCCCGCCCGCTGTCGGTCCGGTAGCGGCGTTCATACCCACCGATGGTCGGCATCGGTGATGAACCCGATCCCTTCTCCGGGCCGGGAGAAAAAAAGTGTTCAGTGGTTTCTTCCCAGGAAATAGACGCCGGCGCATATCACGCCGATCGAGACGGCCATTGCCAGCATGTCGATCGATGTCGTGAACTCCATCGAGAGAATCCGCTGGAAGAAGCTGACGATGAGCACCATGATGATGACCTTGATGATCTTGTTCTTCAGGTCATCGAGGCTGGATACCTCCAGGATGCTCCCGAACTCGCCTCCCATTCGTGCGATATCGATCTCGGAGATGAAGAGCTCGTAGATGCCGAAGCTGAAGATCAGCAGCACCAGGGCGATCAGGTAGAAATCGATCGCACCGATCACGCCGATCAGGATCTCCTCGTGCGTCAGGTGGCTGTTGGAAAACGTTGCATATTCTAAGAGGATATCGAATATCTCCATCGAACCGGCGATGAACAGGACGATCGCACTGAGCGCTCCGAAGACCACGCCGAGGAGGACGACGTACCTGGAGTTCCAGAGGATCCATTCAAAAATCTTCTCGATGGTCGGCTGATCGTGCGTTCTGGCGGGAGGGGCCGGCCGGTCCTTTCTGTCGGTGCTCTCCATAATATTCCCCGGATTTGTGATCTACGCGTTCTGTCCTGCGAGGGGATAACACCTCGTCTCAGGTGCGGCGAAGGGGCGTGCGTATAAATAGCGGCGGGGGCGAGTCGTATCCATGGTGTTCTTCCTCCCCGGCCTCGTCAACCCCTTCGTTCTGGGCGTGGCCCGCCGGTACCTCCTCGGCAGGGTCTTCAGGGCCGTCGCCCTCCCCTTCGTTGCGGGCGTCGCCGTGCTGGCGCTCTTCGCCGTTCCCGTCATCCTGTTTGCGCCCATGCTCGGACGGAAAGCGGGACGATCCGTCAGCCCGCCTGCCGGGAGCGACGCGTCAGCTGCATAACTTCGCCGCGATCGGCATTCTCCGCCCCGAGCCGAAGGCCTTCGGTGTCACCCTGAGGCCGGGTGCGGCCTGCCGCCGCTTGTACTCGTTCCGGTCGACGGTGCGCACGACCCCTTTCACGACCGCGGGGTCAAAGCCCAGGCCGACGATCCCCTCGATCGAGTCGTTCTCGTCGACGTAGCGCTGCAGGATGGGGTCGAGGACGTCGTAGGGGGGCAGGGTGTCCTGGTCCTGCTGGTCGGGCCGCAGCTCCGCGGACGGCGGTTTGGTCAGGGTCTCCTCAGGGATGAGGGAGGTCGAGCGGTTGATGTGCCCGGCCAGCCGGTAGATCAGCGTCTTCGAGACGTCCGAGATGACGGCGAGCCCGCCGGACATGTCGCCGTAGAGGGTGCAGTAGCCCACCGCGAGTTCGCTCTTGTTGCCGGTGGAGAGGACCAGGTGGCCGTACTCGTTCGAGAGCGCCATCAGGACGTTGCCCCTGATCCGCGCCTGGACGTTTTCAAGGGTGACGCCGATCCCTTCTTCGGCGGCGAGGTGGCCGGCGAGAGCATTTTTATAGGCGCTATAGACCGGGGTGATCGGAACCTCGGCGAACCTGATCCCGAGATTGTGGGCAAGGGCGCGGGCGTCCCTGAGGCTCCCGGCCGAGGAGTAGGGGCCGGGCATCGCCACCCCGACGACGTTTTCGGCGCCGAGCGCTTCGGCGGCCAGGCAGCAGACCACCGCCGAGTCGATCCCACCCGAGAGGCCGAGCACGACCGAGGAGAACCCGCATTTTCGCACGTAGTCGCGCAGGCCGAGCACCAGCGCCCGGTGCAGGCTTTCGATCTCGTCCTGCGGCCGGTAGACGGGAGCGGGAGAGGGGGGCCGGTCGATATCGACCGTCAGCACTGCCTCTTCGAAGGCTGGGAGGACGGCGACCGGGTTTCCGCCGCCGTCGACGCACATGCTCCTGCCGTCGAAGACGAGTTCGTCGTTGCCGCCGACCTGGTTTACGTACACGAAGGGGATGCGGTGTTTTCCGGCGTGGTTCTGGAAGATCCTGGTTCTGACGATCTCTTTTCCGAGGTGGAAGGGAGAGGCTGAGATGTTGATCAAAAGCGTCGCCCCCTTCGCGGCCAGCGTGCTCTGGGGGTCGACCGGGTAGAACCGGCGCGGCCAGAGCTCCGGGTCGTTCCAGGCGTCCTCGCAGATCGAGATCCCGAGCACATGGCCCTTGAAGGCGACCACCTCCACCGTCCGTGCGGGGTCGAAGTACCGCCCTTCGTCGAAGACGTCGTAGGTGGGGAGGAGGGACTTGGCCTGGGAGAAGAGGAGGCGGCCGTTTTCGATCAGGAGCGCCGCGTTGTACAGCCCCTTGCCCCAGTCGGCCTCGGTCGCGACGGGTGCGCCGAGGACGATCCCGGTCTCCGGGTGGCGCTCGGAGATCTCGAAGACCCGTTCGAGCGAGCGGTTCGCCCGTTTGAGGAACCAGTCCCGCTCCAGCAGGTCGCGGGGTGGGTAGCCGGTGAGGAAGAGTTCGGGAAAGACCGCGAGGTCCGGCGCCTCTCCGGCGCAGGCGTCGAGCGTTTCCTCAAGGATGCGAACGTTGCCGTCCGTGTCGCCGACGGTCGGGTTGCATTGGGCGATTGCGATCTTCACTTCCATCTCCTCCGGCGCAGTGCAGGGAGATATGATCCCTCCGCAAAATCAATGTTTCCGGCTTTTTTCCTCAGCAGCTCCGTCCGTCGGCGCGGAGACGGGGCCACCAAATGTATTTATGAGGAGATGCAATGGGTATATGCATCCTCTGGGCCCGTAGCTTAGTGGTGGAGCGCCCGGCTCATAACCGGGTGGCCGTGGGTTCGAATCCCTCCGGGCCCACCAGGTTTCGTCCTTGTTTTGAGAAAACGTGAATAAAACGGGATCTATTCCTGATTGAGCACTCATGATGAGTGCTTCGACAAATCGGGAAACATTCGTGACAGATTCGTGCAAAAACGTGTGCGCCTCTTCTGAGATCGTGATGTTCAGTCTTCGCCTTTTACGCTCGTAACTCTTTTCTTTCGCCATTTTCTCCTCTCCACGCTTTTATCTTCTACTGTCCGCACTGTTTCGGGTTGCCCTAACATCTCATGCGGCGCGGCCCTGATAAAGAGGTGGTAACAAAAGTGGCGGGGGGCGAGCATGTCTGCTACAGCAAAAGGACGGCGAAGAACGAATCAAAAGAGATATTATAGTACCTGCATATCTGGTTGCTACTATAAACTCTGTAAAATCAGGTGATGATCAAATGAACATTCTGTACGATGCGCTGATTTTTATTCTCAAGTATTATCCTTATTTAGCAATAGTAGGAGCATTCAGTGCGGGGCTATATTTTAAAATACACAAAAAAAGAAGCAACGGGGATGCTTATCTATTTGCCACTGTAATACTCATATTTTTTGGGATCGTGTATTTATCTATCCCAGTAGTTATGAAATATGAACTCCCGCAATATTTATTAAACGAATTTACGATAATGAGCCTAATTCTTGCCTTTATAGCCTTAGCATTCAATAATCTAAAAGAACTCTGCGCAGATCGACCCTTTATATCTTTGAATTCGAAAATCAAAGCCATTCAAGATGAAATTAACACCAAAGGAGACCATAATACCCAGCAGATCATCGCACAAATAAAGCAGTTAGAGGAGTCGCAAAAGGCGTTGGCAGACCAGATCCGATCCCTGCAAGATCGTATCCCTGTGTTTGAACTCTCTGAGCCATCGGAGGGTGATGACATAGCGGGCATCCCCACCAGAAATTAATAATTTTAATGATGCTTCCCCCCCACTCGACCCGCTCCATACCTTGATCCGCCTCGTTCAACGGTGGTCGGATCCGTTCTCCCGACCTTACCGCACGGATTTGGGCAATATAAATCCCGGCAGAAAAAAATCTGCTGATATGAAAAAATACCTCGCCCCTGCGATCGTTGCAGTCGTGGCGATCGTTCTGGTACTCGCGGCCGCCGTTTTTCTCGGCAACGTCGCCTCGTTCGGCGGCAGCGGTGCGGGCGGCACGTCTGCCGCTCCTTCGAGCACCACCTCCGGTGAGGCTGCGTCCGGTGAGGCCGCGTCCCCGGAGGCCGCCGTCACCTCCGGCGACTATGACGAAGACGACCTTGACGCCGGCTGGAGCAGCGCCGGCGCCACCTCCATCGTCTTAAACGGCGGTTCGATCGCCGTGGACGGGAGCGGTGCGACGGTCGACGGCACGACCGTCACCATCACCGCGGCCGGGACCTACGTCATCAGCGGCACTCTCACCGACGGGCAGATCAGGGTGGACTCCGACGACGATGGGACGGTGAAGATCGTATTGAACGGCGCCGACATCACCTGCTCGACGAGTGCTCCCATCTACGTCCTCAACGCCGACAAGACGGTGATCACCCTCGCGGACGGCACGGACAACGCCGTGACCGACGGGACCTCGTACGTCCTCGAGGACGCCGAGTCCGACGAGCCCAACGCCGCGATCTTCAGCAAAGACGACCTCACGATCAACGGCGACGGCTCGCTGACCGTCAACGCGAACTACAACAACGGCATCCAGAGCAAGGACGACCTCGTGATCGTCAGCGGCACCATCACCGTGCACGCCGCCAACGACGGCATCAAGGGCAAGGACTCGGTCGCCGTGCGGGACGGCGCGATCACGATCGACGCCGGCGGCGACGGCATCCAGTCCACCAACGACTCTGATCCTGAGAAGGGCTACGTCGTGATCGAGGGCGGCACCCTCACCATCACCGCCGGGACCGACGGCATCCAGGCCGAGACCAGCGTCGCCGTCACCGGCGGCACGATCACCGTCACCTCGGGCGGCGGCAGCGCCAACGGCAGCAGCGGGACCGCGTGGGGTGCATGGGGCAGAGAGAACATTGCCGCTGAGGACGAGACCTCGGACAGCGCCAAGGGCATAAAGGCCGAGGTCGCCGTCACCATCACCGGCGGCACGATCACGATCGACTCGTCCGACGACTCGGTCCACTCGAACGACAGCATCACGATCGGCGGCGGGACGCTCGTCCTGACCTCCGGAGACGACGGCATGCACGCGGACTCGGTCCTGCAGATCGACGACGGCGAGATCAGCATTACGAAGTCCTACGAGGGCCTCGAAAGCGCGTCGATCACCATCAACGGCGGAAACATCCGCATCGTTGCAAGCGACGACGGCATCAACGTCGCCGGCGGCAACGACGGCTCCTCGATAAACGGCAGGCCAGGGCAGAACACCTTCGAAGCCGCCGGAAACTACTACCTCTCCATCAACGGCGGCTACGTGTACGTCGACGCTGGCGGCGACGGCCTCGACTCGAACGGCTCGATGGA
>Ga0209269_1000571_pt1 | contig 32492 bp, 29 predicted proteins | sample MTBAKMMethaMetaG_FD_187455 | JGI IMG/M metagenome (GOLD analysis project Ga0209269, IMG submission 187455) | Enrichment culture microbial communities from Arthur Kill intertidal strait, New Jersey, USA, that are MTBE-degrading - MTBE-AKM (Arthur... | ecosystem: Environmental > Aquatic > Marine >... | reverse complement strand
CGAAGGACGCCGTCGGGTAATCGTACGCCGTGATCCAGGCCGCCTTTTCACCGGCCTGCTTCATCTGGACCAGTTCCAGCCTTCCCTTTTTCTTCGCCACAGAAACACATCCCCTTTCCGGATTGGGTTGCATTTTTCTAAAGTGCCCGCCGGCAATGCAAAAACCGCCCGCATAGGCTCCGAGGGCCAAGCGCCGCTAAGCCCCCTTTGTGTTTCGACAGACAAAACAATGTTTTGAAAATATCCAAAAGGTACCATGCCAGGTTCATGGCTGTCAATCCGGAGCCGGTTTGCGAAGGAAACCCGGCAGGTTTTTTTAACCGCGAACCACTTGACAGGGAGGGCGAGGCTGTGTTAGATTCCTCGCCATGATGAATCGATATAATGGCATCGATACAGCAACGAACGTGAAGGCACTTTGGTGGTGGGGGTCCTAGGCCCCCGCCCTCCTTGGCTGCGTGCCGGGGCCGCGGGGAAACACTTTCCCGCGGCCCCTTTCTTACCCAAAAAACAGGTGGGGGGCCCGAAGGGCTTCCCGCTTTTTTTTGTTCCCAAAAACCATTTTCGAGGAGGAAGACGAGATGAGGCAGACGAGCGAAGCAAAGAAGAGCCTGAGAGGGTATTACGGGGAATACGGGGGAAGGTTCGTGCCGGAGGCGATCGGGACCTTGCTGGACGAACTCGAGGGGGCCTTTGACGCGGCCATGGCCGACAGAACCTTCGTGGCGGAGATGGACCGCCTGCTGGGGGAATACGTGGGACGCCCCTCCCCCATCACCGAGTGCGCCAACCTGTCCAGGGAACTCGGGGGGGGCCGTCTCTTCCTGAAGCGGGAAGACCTGAACCATACGGGGGCGCACAAGATCAACAATGCCCTGGGGCAGGCGCTCCTGGCGAAGCGTATGGGCAAGACCCGGCTGATCGCCGAAACGGGGGCGGGGATGCACGGTACGGCCAGTGCCACCGCGGCGGCGTTGATGGGCATGGAATGTACGGTCTACATGGGGGCGGTGGACGTGGAAAGACAGGCGCCCAACGTGTCCCGGATGAAGGTGCTGGGTGCGAAGGTGGTGGCGGTGAAAGAGGGGCAGGCCACCCTGAAGGAAGCGGTCGACGCCGCGCTGGCAGCGTGGATAGAGGATCCGGAGGCTTTCTACCTTTTGGGGTCGGTTGTGGGTCCCTCTCCCTACCCGGAGATCGTGAGAACTTTCCAGTCGGTGATCGGCCGGGAGGCCAGGCGGCAGTTCCTGGAAAGGGAAGGACGCCTGCCTGACGAGGTGGCAGCCTGCGTGGGGGGCGGAAGCAACGCCATGGGACTTTTCTCGGGGTTCCTGGATGACCCGGAGGTTCTCCTCACCGGGGTCGAGCCCGGAGGAAAAGGGGTTGAAAAAGGCCTGGGTGCCCATGCTGCCACTCTTTGCGCGGGGACGAGAGGCGTGGTTCACGGCTTCAGGACGGTGGTCCTGTCGGATGCCTCGGGCGAACCGGCTCCCGTCCATTCCGTCGCTGCAGGCCTGGATTATCCCGGCGTGGGTCCCGAACATGCCCACCTGAGGGACACGGGGCGGGCCCGGTACGTGTCGGTGACGGACGACGAAACACTGGAAGCCTTCGGCAGGCTTTGCCGGACCGAGGGGATCATTCCCGCACTGGAAAGTTCCCACGCGCTGGCCTACGCGCTGAAGCGCCTCCCGGTAATGGCGACGGGGCAATGCCTGCTGGTGAACCTGTCCGGGCGAGGAGACAAGGACCTCGACACGGTCCTGTCCGTGAATGAATCGAAGACCCCGGGCGGTGAAGGCGGGGGTGTCGCGGGGATCCAGTCGAGAGGGCTGTTCTACGTCTAGGGATTACCTTTTTCAGGCCGTGGATTTCCAGTGCTTGAAGCCCTTGCCGAAGACCTCCGTGGCGTCGGTCTGGATCAGGAAGGCGTTCGGGTCGTGCTCGGCGAGGTAGATCTTGAGGTCGGCCACCTGGCGCGGCAGCAGGAGGGACATGACGATCGGGCGCTCCTGGCCGGTATAGGCACCCTCGCTGTGGATCACCGACGCCCCCCGGCGGAGCTCTTCGAGTATGTACCGCCTGACTTCCGCGTGCCTGTCCGAGATGATGAAGACCTGGGCGCAGCGGTCGAAGGACCGGAGCGCGCCGTCCAGGAAAGTGGAACCGGCGAAAAGCATGGCCACGGCATAGAGGGTGTTCTCGATCCCCACGACGAAGATCGCGGGAACCAGGACGAACGAGTTGATCCAGAAGGTGAATTTCCCGATCTCCATGCCGGTCTTCCTGCGGACGATGGCGGCTAGGATGTCCGTGCCCCCCATGGATCCTCCCGCGTTGAACACGAGGGCGCCGCTGATCCCGTTGATCGCCGCCGCAGTGAGGACGGCCAGCAGCTTGTCGCTGAGGGGAGGCGGCGGAAGCATCCTGAAAAGGTCCAGCATGGAGGAGAAAATAAGCACGGAATAGGCGGTCAGGAAAAGGAAGCGTTTTGGCAGGACCCGCCAGCCCAGGGCGAAGAGGCCGATGTTGAACAGGAGGTTCATGAGCCCGACGGGCAGGCCCAGCGTGTAGTTCAGGAGAATGGAAATGCCCGTGAAACCCGTGCTGGGAAAACGGTAGGGCAGCACGAGCAGGGAGATGGCCAGGGCGTAGAGGACCGTTCCCAGGGTCACTCGCAGGACTCCGGGCATTTCCCGGCGCAGGACCCTTTTTGTCAGGTTAATGCGGGCCATGACACGCATCTTTACAACCCTCCCTTGATAGATCTGCGGGATGATGCCATCCGTAGTTTAAGTCATTCCCGGCTTTTCGTGGCGGGAGATTTCGACAGGATCGTGACCAATATTGACCAATGGTGTAAAATACCTCTCCGGGAAACAGAAAACCTGAACCGGGAGGTCGATTCTCTTGAGCGAAAACAGGGCGAAGCAACACCACTCTTTCCAGGCGGAGGCCAGGCAGGTCCTCGACCTGATGATCCATGCGGTCTATTCGAACAAGGACGTGTTCCTGAGGGAACTGGTCAGCAATGCCTCGGACGCGCTGGACAAGCTGCGCCTCGAGTCCCTGACGAACGAGGTCCTGGCGGGTGCCGTCCAGGAACCGGGGATCACGATCGAGCGAAAACAGGAAGAACGGATCCTGTCCGTTTCCGACAACGGGATCGGCATGTCAAAGGATGACCTGATCCTTTTCCTCGGCACGATCGCCAAGTCGGGGACGAAGGAATTCCTGCGCTTTCTAAAGGATTCCGGCCGGGGATCCGACCCGGAGGCCCTCATCGGGCAGTTCGGCGTCGGGTTCTACGCCTCGTTCATGGTGGCGGACAGGGTTTCGGTGGTCAGCCGCAAGGCTGGGACGGACGAGGCCTGGAAGTGGGAATCGGAAGGGGACGGCGGCTATACCCTCGAGCCTGCGGAAAGGGCATCGTCCGGGACGACCGTTACCCTGCACCTGCGCCCCGCGGATGAGGAAGACGGGATCAAGGACTACACGGACGAATGGGTCCTGAAGGAGATCGTCCGGCAATATTCGGATTTCGTGGCCTACCCCATCCGCATGGGTGAGGAAACCCTCAACAGCATGAAGGCGATCTGGGCCCGTCCGAAGGCCGAGGTCAAGGACTCGGACTACGACGAGTTCTACCGGCATGTCAGCCACGACTGGAACCCTCCCTTGAAGCGGATCGCCTGGAAGGCGGAGGGGGCCGTCACGTTCGACGCCCTCCTTTTCATCCCGTCGAAGGCCCCCCTGGACCTGTTCATCCGGGACGTGGACCGGGGGCTGCAGCTTTACGTCAAGCGCGTCTTCATCAAGGGAGACTGCCGGGAGCTCTTGCCCGACTATCTCCGTTTCGTCCGGGGCGTGGTGGACAGCGAGGACCTTTCGCTCAACATGTCGAGGGAGATCCTCCAGCAGAGCCGCCAGATGGAACTCATCCGGACGGGATTGACGCGGCGGATTCTCTCCACGCTCGAGGAAATGCGAAACGGGGACCCCGGGAACTACCGGACCTTCTGGAAGGAGTTCGGTCGGGTCCTGAAGGAGGGGCTTTTCCTGGACGGGAAGAACCGGGAGAAGCTCCTGGAGCTCTGCCTTTTCAAGTCCTCCATCTCGGGGGAGGAATGGGTCACCCTGGACGAGGCCGCCTCGCGTCTGCCCGAAGGCAGGAAGGAGATCTACTACCTGGTGGGAGAGGACCGGTCGGTCCTGGAACAGTCGCCGGTTCTCGAGGCCTTCCGGTCCCGTGGGGCCGAGGTCCTGTTCATGACGGATCCCGTGGACGAGATCTGGCTCCAGGCCGTGGACGGCTTCAAGGATTTGAGCTTGCGGGACGCGGCGAAAGGCGAGATCGACCTGGCGAGCGGCGAGGAAAAGGAAAAGGCCATGGACGAACGGACCAAAGCCGAGGCTCGTTTCCGCCCGCTGATGGATTACCTGAAAAACCGTCTTTCCGCGTCCGTCCGGGAGGTGCGCCTGTCGAGGCGCCTGACGGATTCACCCGCCTGCCTGGTCCACGACGAAAGGGACCCTTCTCCGCAATTTGCCAGGGTCCTGGCCTCGCTCGGGCAGGAGGCTCCCCAAACGCGCCGTATTCTCGAACTGAACCCGGAACACGCCATCGTCAGGGGAATGGAAAGACTTTACGGGGATGACCCGGCGAACGTCGCACTTGAAGCCTACGCGGAACTGCTCTACGGAGTGGCTGCCCTGGCGGAAGGCAGCCTGCCGGAGGATGCCCCCGCCCTTTCCAGGAGACTCTCCGCCCTCCTGGGGGAACAGATGGCACCCGGCGGAGGGGTGCCGAGCAGGGGCTTGCCAGAATAAAGAGCTAAGCTTATATTTGGGTGAAGAAAAAGGATAGAAAGGTTGCCGGCTACAATTCCAAAAGGGGAGGTGTCTTGGGCGTGTTGACGAATCGTCACGTGGAGTGCCCGCACTGCGGGACCGAGTTCAATGTCTACCTGAACTACAAGGAAGGCAAACTGGTCTGCCCCGGTTGTTCAAAGAGTTTCGTCCCGGAATACTTCAACCTGGACTTCAAGCAGTTGGAGGAAGGAACCGAAAAGAAGTAAGGCCGGCAATAAATGGCAGAACGGCAAGGGGTTCGGCACTTTCGCGGAAAAGTGCCGAACCCTTTTTTTCGCTTTCCTCAGAAAAGGTAGCGCAGGTAGAGGTAGGCCGAAGATACCGAAAGAGTTGCCAGCGTGATCGGGATGCCCTTGCGCAGGAAATTCCAGAAGGTGACGGGGCGTCCCGCCTTTTCAGCCAGCCCCGCCATGACCAGGTTGGCCGAGGCCCCGACGAGCGTGGCATTGCCTCCCAGGCAGGCCCCCAGCGAAAGGGCCCACCAGAGAGGGCGAGCGTCCAGCTGGGCCAGCCCAGCCATCTCCCGGACGAGAGGGATCACCGCAGCGGCGTAGGGAACGTTGTCCACCACGGCCGAGATGGCACCGGATCCCCATACGAGCAGCATCGCGAAAAGCTTGGGATGGTCGCCGGCGACTGTTGCGACCGAGCGGGCGGCAAGCCCGATGATATCCAGGTGTTCGAGGGTGCCGACCAGCATGAACAGGGCCGAAAAGAACAGGATCGTCACCCAGTCGATCTCTTCAAGGGTTTTCTCGACTTTCACGGGGCAGACGACCAGCCCAAGGGTCGCTCCGGCCAGGGCGATGGTTGCGGCCTCCAGGTGCAGCCAGCCGTGGAGGAAGAAGGCGGCAAGCACCAGGCCCAGGACCGCCAGTACACGGATTGCCAGGGGCCGGTCAAGATGCCTTCTCAGGGTGGCCAGTCCTTCCACGAGGTCGTCTATCGGCTTTTCCTGCGACAGTTCCCTGGCGTAGAGAAGATGGAGGGCACCGTACATGGCCCCAAGGGAAAGGAGGGCTGGCGGACCGACGTTCAGCAGGAAGTCGTTGAAAGACAGCCCTGCGGCCGAGCCGATGAGGATGTTCGGGGGATCCCCGATCAGGGTGGCCGAGCCTCCGATGTTCGATGCGAAAATCTCCGCGAAAATGAACGGCATAGGGTCCAGGTCGAGCGTTTCACAGACGGCCAGGGCGACGGGGCCGACCAGGAGGATCGTCGTGACGTTGTCCAGGAAGGCCGAGACGATTGCGGTCAAAAGGGAGAGGAGGACCAGGAGGCGCCAGGGATTGCCCCTGCTTTCCCGGATTGCGACGAGGGCGGTATACTGGATCAGGCCGGTCTGCTTGACGATGCCGACAAGGATCATCATGCCGATCAATAGGCCGATGGTGTTGAAGTCGATAAACCCGAAGGCGTCGTGCTGCTCGGCAAGCCTCAGCAGCAGGACCCCGCTAAGGCCCACGAGGGCCGCCTTCAGGCGGTGCATGCGCTCCGTGACGATGAGGGCATAAGTGAAAACGAAAAGGCCCAGGGCTATCCACTGTGTTGTCGACATTTTTCCCGTCTCCCTTTCGCGGGTTTCATTCGCCCGATGACCGCGTATTCTAGCAACAACCGCGGAGAGCAGCAATGGGATTTTGAAAAAACAGATCAATTCAGAAAAGGCAGAATATTGCCATGTCGCGAAGGAGAGAAGGAGGATGTCCCCGTGAACTTGAGAGATCGCTTGTCGAAGTGCCCTCCCTGAATGCTGGTTTGGGGAGCCGTGGCTCTCGTCGCAATTCTCCTCTGGCTTTCCAGGATACTGAAAGCCTAGGGGTGCGATTGAAAAGGGACCCGGGGTTTTTCTCCCGGGTCCCTTTCGGCCATCTCACTTTTTAAACAGGTAGGGGTAGCGTTTCGTTTGGGGTTTTTCTTCCGGCGGCGATGCCGCCTTGGATTCCGGCCCGGAATCCTGCCTGAAGCCTGCCAGCGAAAGTGCGTCCTGGGCCAGCGCCTCTTCGGAGGCCTTGCCGATCAGGGCGAACACGCGGCCCGCTGTGGCCTGGATGTTTTCCCGGACCGAATCGCGCACCGTCTGGGAAAGAGCCTGGATTTTCCTTTCCAGGTCGTCCGATTTCTGCAAAGCTCCCCCGACCTGCTGGTAGAATTCATTGAGGCGATCCTCGAAGTGGCTCCTGAGGTCCCGCTCCAGGGCGCCGAACTGGGCAATGAGGTCGGAGGAAAGCCCGTGGATCTCGTTGCGGTCACGAAGGACCGATTCTTCGACCAAGGCCAGGCGGGCGACCTGTTCCTGGAAAATCTTCTCGAGGACCTGCAGCCTTTCCCCGGTATCCGGCGGAAGGTTCCGGGTGATCCCTGCCAGGTGGTTCACTTCCGATGCGAGGGGCCGCAGCGATTCCAGGGCTTTCTCGTTTTGTTCCGCCGAGAGCCGGGATTTTTCCTCGAGACCGGCCAGGAGCTCCTTCCGGGTCGATTCCACGAGGTTGCCGAAGAACGAAAGGCGTTTTTCCTGGTCTTCCTTGTCGCTTTCGGCTTCCTGGACGATTCGTTTCCGTGCTTCCTCCAGGGTGTCGTTCACTTCGTCCTGGATGCGGGTTATGCGCTCGTTGATCGACATGACGGAATCACGCAATCCCCTCGTCTCGGCGGAAAAGCGGTCGCTGGTTTCGAGAATGCGGCGCTCGAGGTTTTCCTGGATGCGGACGGAGGTTTCACGGATTTCCCTTGAGGCTTCCGAGATGCGGCTATGGCAGAACAGGAGGCCGACTGCCCCGATGCCGAACAGGATGAGCAGGGTCAGGGTGTTGAATTCGAAGTTCATATCCAGTGTCTCCCCCCTTAAAGGGTTCGTTAAAATTCATTTCAGAATAGATTGTAAAAAGCAGCGTTCCTATCATAACATGGGGTGTCGATTTGGTAACCAAGTCAAGAGGTCAACTAGGCTTTTTTTGTACTTTACCGATTAGTTATGGATTGGAGGATCCCCTTTGAACCGGACCCCTGGAAACGTCCTGCTCCATTTCCTTTTCGGACTGCTCGTGACGGCTTACTTCCTCTCCTTTTTCTTCCGGGTTTCGGCCGCCGTTATCCTTCCTCGCCTGGCCCTGGAACTGGGGATGTCGGCGGCGATGACGGGATTCGTATCCAGCCTTTACTACTATGCCTACGCGGTGGTCCAACCTCTTTGCGGCTCCCTGAACGACCGGTGGGGCCCCCTGAGGGTCGTTGCGGCCGGTCTCGTCGTCACCTCTGCCGGTGCGGCCATCTTCATGTTTGCCTCTACCCCCTGGAGCCTTGCTGCAGGCCGCCTGCTGACCGGCCTCGGGCTCGCCCCGATGTTTTCCGGGGCGCTCGTTTACCAGGCGACGGCGTTTCCGCCCCACCGTTACGCTTTTTATTCATCAATCACGTTTGCCATGGGAAACCTCGGTGCCGTCGTTTCGGTAGGTCCCCTGGGGGCGGCGATCGACCGCTGGGGACGATCGGTTGTTTTCCTGCTTCTTGCCGTTGCAAGCCTCCTTCTCGCCGGGTTCCTGGCCATGAGCCGGAAGACGGACCCGGTCAGGGCCTCGACCCGCCGGGCGACCCAGCCGAGGGTCCGTTTCCGGGAACACTTATGGCTGGGATTTTCCACCCTGTGGTCTTCCCGGGAGTTCCGTTCCCTGGCGCTGCTCTGGGGCGTTTCGGTTGCCGCGTTGCTCGCTTTCCAGGGGCTCTGGTCTGTTGCCTGGTACGAGACGGCCTATGGCGTTACGGCGTCTTCGGCCCGCAACTGGGCGGGCGCCACCGGGATCGGCGTCATGGTGGGAACCCTTCTCGGGGGTCGCCTGTCTCCAGGCCTGGAGGGCCGGATGAAAGCCATCAGGCTGGGATTGTCCCTGAATCTCGGTGCCTGGGTAGCCCTGTGGCTCGGAATTGCCCTGCGCCTTCCCCTTTGGCTCACCGGAACGCTGGGGTTCCTGCTCGGTTCTTCGACCGGAGTTTTGGTCGTCCATTTCGCCTCCGCCCTCAACGAGATGACCCCTCGCCCGAGGGCAGGGGCCGTCCTGGGAGTGGTCAACATGCTGATCATGGTGGCCGTCATCGTTTTCCAGTGGGGAACCGGGGCCATCCTGGGCCGTTTCCCGGGATTGCAGCCCGGATCCTACTCGCCGCTCGGTTTCCTTGTCACCTTCGGGGCGGCGATCGCCGTGGTTGCCTTGAGCGCCATGGCCCTCGGCGGCATGAAGAATTTCCGGGAAGTGACGAAAGGGGCGGCAGCGGAATGAAGCGGCGTGCATTTGCCCTTTGCCTGGTCCTGCTCCTTGTTTTCGGCACTTCAGCCATGGGGGGCGTAATCCGCTCCGAACGGGCAGACGAGTGGGGAGGCATGGCTGGCCTGGGGAAGAAGTCCTTCCGCTTCCTGGTCCTTGGGGATACCCAGCCTCTCGGCCCGGGCCGGGCTCTGTCGCCCCTGGTGGACCGCCTGCTGACGGAAGCGGGATGGCTGGGGCCGGATTTCATCGTCCACCTGGGGGACAGTATCTCCGGATACGGGGATTCCCTGGAGGAAGCCAGGATTGAGTTTGCCGCCCTGAAGGAGAAGATCGACCGGCTGGTTCCCGGCATCCCCTTCCTGGCGGTTCCGGGAAATCATGACCAGGCAACGCGGGGAGCCCTTGCGGCCTATCGTGAAACCTTCGGCCAGTTCCTCTACTACGATTTTCCCTACGGAAACAGCCGGTTTGTGGTCCTCAACGGCAATTTCCCCGCCTGGATGGCCCCAAGGGGGAAGGATTACGGTTTTTTCAACCTGAACGACGGCATGCATGTCCTTCCCATGATCGACTGGGCGAAGGAAGCCTTCGACCGGGGAGGACGAAACCTTTTCGTCTTTCTCCACACGCCGCCCTTCCCGGCATATACCCCGCCACCGGGCAACGGGACCCATGGCTTTCTCACGGCCTCCAACCGCGATGCCTTTGTCGCTTCCCTCCCGAAGGACAGGACCAGGGCTGTCTTCTCTGGACACGAGCATCTCTTCTACGTCGAGGAACATGAAAGGATCAAGTTCTTCACGGTCGGCACCGGCGGAGGTCCCCTTTCCGGGCCCGTGACGGGACCTGCGGGGGTCAACGCGGGAATTCCCCCGAAGTTCAACATCCTGAAAGGGGATCCCGAAGTCGACCGTGCGGGCGGGACCTCCCGGGGTCTCTTTCGCTCCGGGGCCCTGGGCATCTTCGCTTCGCTGGTCGTAAATGTGGACGGGGAGAAGGTGGCTTATGAACTGGCCGTTCCTTTCACCCTGGAGGTCGCCTTCCCTGAGGGTAGCGACGGCGTTTCCACCCGGGCACGGGCCGTCCTGGAGAACCGGGGGCGCTTCGCGCGGGTCCTGAAGGGGATCACTTTTCTCATGCCGTCTTCCCCTGGAGGGTATGTTTTGAAGGCCACTGCCCGTAACGGGGACCGGTCGGCCGTGGAAATAGGCCCGGCGCCGGAGGTGCTGGAGGTTATTCCCGCAGGCCCCGGGAGGTCCCTGGTGCGGGTGCAGGCGGCGGTTCCCCCCGCACTGGCCGTGGACCTGCGGATCGAGTTGCGATAGAGGCCCCTTTCGGGGCCTCTTTTTCGTTGGCCAGGCTTTCGCGGGCGGGACTTAGGCTCGTTTCCAGGCTGCCGGCCGGGCGAAGCGGGCCAGAAAACTTCAGCCGGGAAGTGAAGGCTAGGCGCTCCTCAGGACTTGCTCCAGCGTGACCTGCCTGCGAAGTTCGGGATTTTTCAGGGCCAGGTCCCCGTCACACAGGGACTCGATCTGCCGCCTCGAAAGCCGGAGAGGCGCGCGCCCCATCCTATTGCCAAGGAAAGACAGGATTCGTTTCATCGGAAAACCTCCTTTGGGGTAGGGGTAACAATTTGATATCTTCCGATGAAAATAATGTCACACCGTTTTTGTTTTGTCAACTGCCTGTTGTCTTTTTTGCACCACCTGAAGCCCTGAGTTGCACAAGTTGGCCCATGGCCTCTTCCAGGTGCCGCCGAAGCGCGGCCATGGCCCCTTCCGGATCCCTGCGGGCGATGGAATCCACGAGGAGTTCGTGCTCTCCCAGGATCTTGCCGGACATCCCCGAGAAGGATAAAAGGAGGCTGCGGCTCGTCACGATGTATTTTTCCATCGTCGTGGCCAGTCCCTCGTAAACGCGCGTCAGGATGGGATTGTGGGCCGCGCTGACGACGAGAGCGTGAAGGAGGGAGTCCCAGTAGGCCCCCGAGGAGGCCCCCCCGTCCGGAGCAGCATGGACTTCCTCGAGCTGAATGACGCACTTTCTCATCTGCTCCAGCTCCTCTTCGGTTCGGCGGAGGGCTGACAGGCCGGCCGCCGGCACCTCCACGACCAGGCGCATTTCCATCAGGTGGATGAGGATGTCCTCCGGCCAAAGATTGAGCGTCCGCAGGCTCACGGCGAAATCTTCTTCCCGGGGGGTCCGGACGAAGATCCCCTGCCGTTCCCGGACCTCCAGCACTCCCAGTGCCTCCAGCGTGATGACCGCTTCCCTCAGGAGGGTTCGGCTGACTCCCATTTCCCTGGCCAGTTCTCGTTCCGGGGGCAGGTGCCCGCTGGGGAACCGGTCCGGGTTTCCAATCCATCCGGAAAGCTTGCGAACGACTTCTTCCCGCTTATTCTCCATACAGGGGCCTCCTTAACTGAAAGTCAACGCCTGTCCCTCTTTTCACTTTTACGGGTCAATGATAAACTAAATGGCATATTTTTGGTAGGTCCTTGGTTGGACCAAATTTTGGGGAGGTGTTCAAGAATGAAAAAGGCATTTTCCGTTTTCCTGGTGGCCCTGTTCCTGTTCTCCATGGCGGCGTCCGCGTTTGCCCTGGAGATCAAGCTGGCCCACGTCGTGAACGAAAAGGACTCGTTCCACCTGGCCGCAGAGAAGTTCAAGGCCCTCACAGAGAAGTACACGAACGGTTCGGTGACCGTCACGATCTTCCCCAACGCCAAGCTCGGTGACGAGAGAACGCTGCTCGAACGCATGAAGATGGGGATCGTCGATGCCGGGATCATCACGAACGGACCCATCATCAACTTCGTTCCCCGCTTCGGGGCCATCGATCTGCCCTTCCTCTTCAGGAACCCGGAGCACGCCTACAAGGTTCTTGACGGGTCCATCGGGCAGGGCCTCTTCGCGGACCTCGAGAAGCAGGGATGGAAGGGGCTGGCCTGGGCCGAGCGCGGTTTCCGGAACCTGACGAACAGCAAGAAGGCCGTGAATAGCCCGGATGACGTGAAGGGCCTCAAGATCCGCGTCATGCAGAACCCGGTCTACGTCGATTCCTTCAAGGCCCTTGGCGCCAACGCGGTGCCCATGGCCTGGACAGAGGCCCTCACAGCGCTCCAGCAGGGCACCGTCGACGGCCAGGAGAACCCGCTGAACGTCATCGTGGCCTTCAAGCTGAACGAAAGCCAGAAATACATGGCTATCACCCGCCATGCCTATGCCCCGGCCCCGATCCTCATGAGCATGGTCACCTGGAAGAAGCTCAACCCCGACCAGCAGAAGGCCGTCGTGAAAGCCGCACAGGAAGCCGCCGTCTACGAACGGGCCTTCAACAACGCCAGCGAAAAGCTCTGGGTCAAGGAACTGGAAGGCAAGGGAATGAAGGTCACGACCCCCGACCTGAAGCCTTTCCTTGCGGCCGTGAAGCCGGTTTACGATGCCTACACGCCGAAGTTCGGGAAGGACTTCATCGCGGCCATCCAGAACACCAAGTAGGTGTCGCGTCTTGAAGGCTGAAAGGCAGCCGGAGGGGGCTTCACGCCCCCTCCTTCAAGTCTTGAGCGACTCGGTCAACGTTTGGAGCGAGAGGGCCCTTTTCGTCCTGATGCTCCTGATGATCGGCGTGACGACGGCCCAGGTGGTCTTCAGGTTCTTCTTCCAGGCCCTCACCTGGTCGGAAGAGCTTTCCTGCTTCCTTCTCGTCCTGGCGTCCCTCCTCGGTGCCGCCGTGGCCTTCAAGCGGGGCAGCCACATCGCCGTAACCTTCGTGACGCAGAAGCTTTCGGGCGGCATGAGAAAAGCGATGGCGGTGCTGGTCAACCTTCTGGGGATCCTCTTTTTCGGCATCGTGGTGGTCTACGGGGCGCTCCTCATGAAAACCGAGGCAGGCCAGACCACTCCCGCCATGATGATCTCCATGGCTTGGGTCTACGCCATGTACCCGGTCCTGGGCGCGGTCGTCATCCTGCACCTCGTTGCAGGCCTGGGTGAAATCTTCGGGGGAGGGCGTTCCTGATGGGCTGGATCATCTTCGGTTCCTTCTTCCTCCTGATGCTCATAGGGGTGCCCATAGGTCTTTCGATCGGCCTTGCGGCCCTCGTCGTCTTCCTGGCGAGCGGCATTCCCCTCCAGATGGTTCCCCAGACGCTCCTCGAGGGGAACAATTCCTTTGCCCTGGTGGCCGTTCCCTTTTTCGTGCTGGCGGGTGACATTCTGGCACGGGGCGGGATATCCGAGCGCATCGTGGCCTTTGCGGAGGCGACTCTCGGGCGCATCCGGGGGGGACTTTCCATCGTCTCGGTCCTGGCCTCCATGTTCATCGCGGCGATCTCGGGATCGGGTGCGGCCACGACGGCTGCCGTCGGATCGGCCCTGCTGCCCGAGCTGAAAACGAAAAAATACGACGTCGACTTCTCCGCCGCCCTCATCGCCTCGGCGGGCACGATCGGCGTGGTCATCCCGCCCAGCGTTCCCATGGTCCTCTACGCGGTCATCGCAGGGGAGTCCGTGGCCAAGCTCTTCATGGCCGGCTTCATCCCCGGGGCTCTCATGGGCGGAGGGCTCATCGCCTATGCCCTCTGGATTGCGAAGAAGCGCGGCTACCCGGCCGGGGAGAAGCTTCCCGGTGCCGAGGTGGGGCGGCGCTTCGTGTCTGCCCTCTGGGGGCTGATGACCCCCGTCATCATCCTCGGCGGCATCTTCACGGGAATCTTCACCCCGTCCGAGGCGGCGGCCATCGCCGTGGACTACACCCTGCTCGTCGCCTGGCTAGTCTACCGGGCTTTGGACTTCAAAAGGTTCTATGAACTCGTGGTCGGCGCAGGGGTGACCTCCGCGCTGATCATGTTCATCATCGCCACGGCGAAGCTCTTCGGCTGGGGGCTGGCCTTCTACCAGATTCCCGAGGCCATCGCGCAAACCCTTATGGCTGTTGCGGGCAACAACACCTTCATGATCTACCTGATGATCAACGTCATCATCCTGCTGGCCGGGATGTTCATGGAAACGGCCTCCGCCCTGATCATCCTGACGCCGATCTTCCTGCCGGCCATCATCGGGATCGGGGGCAACACGATCCACTTCGGACTCCTGATCACCATCGGCCTGGCGATCGGTATGGCTACGCCGCCCGTGGCGATCGATATCTACGTGGCCAGCGCGATAACGGGCCTCTCAATGGAAGAGATCAGCAAGCCGATCCTGCCCATGGTCCTGATCCTTATGACCGTGCTCTTCCTCTGCACCTACGTCCCGTCGCTCGTGCTGATGCTGCCCCGCCTGTTCATGGCAGGGGTTTGATCCTGGGAAAGGAAGTGTGACAAGAGATGCGTAGCGACAGCGCCAAGAAAGGCATCGAAAGAGCCCCGCACCGTTCGCTCATGAAGGCTTCCGGCTACACCGACTGGGAGATCGAACGCCCCTGGGTCGGGGTGGTCAACGCCTACAACGCGATCATTCCCGGGCATGTCCACCTGAACCGCCTGGCAGCCGCCGTCAAGGCGGGGGTCTACGCTGCAGGCGGACTGCCCATCGAGTTCCCGGTCATCGGGGTCTGCGACGGCATCGCCATGAACCACGCCGGGATGAAGTTCTCCCTGCCGAGCCGCGAACTGATCATGGATTCCATCGAGGTGATGGCACAGGGACATGCCCTTGACGCCCTCGTCATGGTGACGAACTGTGACAAGATCATCCCGGGCATGGCCATGGCCGCCGCCCGGCTGAACATTCCCACCGTCGTCATCAGCGGGGGGCCCATGATGGCAGGGATCCGCGGGGGCAAGGACATCGATCTTTCGACCGTCTTCGAGACGGTAGGCAAGTGTATCGCCGGCAGTGCGACCGAGGAAGAGCTTGCCGAGGTTGAAAACGCGGCATGCCCTGGCTGCGGTTCCTGCGCGGGGATGTTCACGGCCAACACGATGAACTGCATGATGGAAGCCCTGGGCCTTGCGCTGCCGGGCAACGGTACGATCCCGGCCGTCCTGGCCGAGCGGGAGCGCCTCGCGAAGGATGCGGGCCGGGCCATCATGGCTCTCGTCGAGAAAAATATTCGTCCCCGGGATATCCTCACGAAGGAAGCTTTCGAGAACGCCGTCTCGGTGGACCTGGCCCTGGGAGGGTCGACGAACACGGCCCTTCACCTGCCGGCCATCGCCCACGCGGCAGGGCTTGACTTGCCCCTCGAACTGTTCAACACCCTGGGAGCCAAGGTCCCTCACCTTTGCAGCATGAGTCCTGCGGGGCCGCACCATATCCAGGATCTCTACCTGGCCGGAGGGGTCCAGGCGGTGATGGCTCGACTGGCTGAACGAGGCCTGGTCCACGGGGAATCCCTCACCGTCACGACGAAAACGATCAGGGAGAACCTGGCCGATGTACGGGTGCGCGACAGCGAAATCATCCGCCCGCTGGAGAATCCGTACCACGAGCAGGGGGGACTCGCTTTCATCAAGGGCTCGCTCGCACCCGACGGAGGCATCGTCAAGCAGTCCGCGGTGGCCGAAAACATGTTGAAGCACCAGGGACCGGCAAGGGTTTTCGACAGCGAGGAAGAGGCCTACAAGGCGGTCCAGGCCCGTTCCATCCTGCCAGGCGATGTCGTGGTGATCCGCTACGAGGGACCCAGGGGCGGTCCCGGCATGCGGGAGATGCTGTCTCCCACCTCCGCCCTGGCCGGGATGGGCCTGGACAAGTCCGTGGCCCTGCTCACGGACGGCCGTTTCAGTGGGGCGACACGAGGCGCGGCTATTGGCCACGTTTCCCCCGAGGCGGCGGCAGGAGGTCCCATCGCACTGGTCCGCGAGGGCGACACCATTTCCATCGACATTCCCGGGAAACGGCTGGACCTGCTCGTTGACGAAGCGGAACTCGAACGCCGGAAGGCCGAGTGGAAACCCTGGATGCAACCCGTGGAGAGCGCTTTCCTGAACCGGTACCGAGCCTTTGTCACCTCCGGGGTGAACGGGGCGGTCATGAAAGACGGGATATAGCGGGAAGGGGAACGATGGTTGAATACAGGGGGAATTGCCTGCGGGCATTCCCCCTGTTCCTTTTGGGGGCAGGGGACCCGGGGTTTAGAATGGATTGCAGGTAGGGGAGGTGGTTTCATTGGAGGGGACGGAAAAGGCAAGCCCTGTTCTCGAGCGGGGTCTCATGCAGGTTTACACCGGGAACGGGAAGGGCAAGACGACGGCCGCCCTGGGGCTGGCTCTTCGCATGGCCGGCCAGGGCGGACGAGTGGCCTTCATCCAGTTCATGAAAGGCTGGGACTTTTACGGGGAAATCGAGGGATTGAAGAGAATCCCGAACGTGCGTCACGAGAGGACGGGAACTCCCGATTACGTTTACCGCGGCCAGGAAAGCCCTGTCGATCAAAACGAGGCACAAAGGGGGTTCGAGCTGGCCCGCGAATGCCTGCAAGGCGGCCATTACGACCTGGTGGTGCTGGACGAGCTGAACGTCGTCCTGGACTTTGGCCTTCTTGATCTCGAACCGGTCATGGAAATGCTCCGTTCGCGTCCTTCGCACGTGGAAGTCGTCGTCACGGGAAGGGGAGCCCCGCAGCTCCTTTTGGATGCGGCCGACCTCGTCACGGAGATGAGAGAGATTCGCCACCCCTACGCGAAAGGCATGGTTTCCCGTCGGGGAATCGATTACTGAAGCGGTGCATTTCCCAGGAAAAAGAAACCCAGGGGGCCGGTAGACCGGCCCCCTGGGTTTCTTCGCGGTATCGGCACCCTATTCGACGGGAATGTCCATCGAGTCCCGGCGTTTCTTCCTGGCGCGCCAATCGGAGATGAACGGCCAGGCCAGGGAGAGGACGGCCGCGACGAGCAGCGTGTTGGAAATTCCCGAACGGAAGAAGATCCCCAGGGAACCGTCGGAAAGCATGAGGGACTGGCGGAATGACGATTCCATCGAGGCCCCCACGACGGAAGCCAGGATCAGGGGGGCGGTCGGGACCTTGAACTTCTTCATCAGGTAGCCCACGAAGCCCAGGCCCACGAGCAGGTAAAAGTCCATGAGGCTGAAATTGATCGTGTAGACTCCCAGGAAGGCAAGGACGACGACCAGTGGGTACAGGAGCTTGGGAGGAATGGAAAGGACCCGGACCAAAAGGCCGGCCAGGGGGATGTTGATGAACGCGCAGGCGATATTCCCCAAAAACATGCTGGCAATGACGCCCCAGGCGACATCCGGATGCTGTTCGAAGAGGAGCGGGCCCGGCTGGAGGCCGAGGATCAGGAGAGCGCCCAGCATGACGGCGGTCGTCCCGGAGCCAGGCACGCCGAGCGTCATCATGGGGATCAGGGCACCAACGGAACAGGCGTTGTTGGCGGCCTCGGGGGCTGCCAACCCCTCGATGGCTCCCTTGCCGAACTCCTCGGGGTGTTTCGATATCTGCTTTTCGTTGTTGTAGGCCATCAGGGCGGCGATCGTTGCTCCTGCCCCGGGCAGGACGCCGACAAAAAACCCGACGGGTGTCTGGCGGAGGATGGGCCCGATGCTGCGTTTCCATTGCGCCATGGAGACCCAGATACGGCCGAACTTGGTCTGGACGGGCTTTACGATCTGTTGCGCGATGTGCTCCAGGTTCACGAAGACCTCGCTGATGCCGTAGATCCCGATGATAACCACGACGAAATCGATCCCCATCTGCAACTCCTGGGAACCGAAGGTGAAGCGGGGAACGCCGGACTGGAAATCCAGTCCCACCGTGGTGAACATCAGGCCCAGCACCAGGGCAATGACCCCTTTCAGGAGGGCCTCCTTTGAGATGGCGGCCGTGGCGGCCAGGGCGAAAATCATCAGGCAGAAATACTCCGGCGGACCGAAACGGAGAGCAAAACGGGCGACGGGGAGAGCAACGAGGACGAAGGCGATCGTGGCGAGAAGGCCGCCTATGAACGAAGCAATGGCGGAAATGGCCAGGGCGGCTTCCGCCTGGCCGTTTCGGGCCATGGGATAGCCGTCGAAGCAGGAGGCGACGGCTGCACCGTCACCCGGGACGTTCAACAGGATCGAGCTTCTCGACCCGCCGAACATGGCCCCGTAGTAGATGGCCGACATGGCTATCAGGGCGGTGTCAGGCCGCATGCCGAAGGTCAGGGGCAAAAGGAGCGCGATGCCCGTGGAGGGGCCGAGCCCGGGCAGCATGCCGAGGATCGTTCCCAGGACCGAGCCGCCCATCAGCCAGGCCAGGTTCAGGGGGGTCAGGGCGACGGCGAAGCCTTGCATCAGGTGATTGAAAATTTCCATGTCCGACTCCCCTCTCCTACGGCAGGTTGATCTGGAAAAGCTTGACGAAGGTGTACCAGGCACCGAACGTGAAGCCAAGGGTCAGGATCGCGTTGAGTTTCCAGGCCCTGGTGCCATTGATCAGGAAAAGGAGGGCACCCAGGAAGATCAGCGTGGAGACGATGAAGCCCAGCCTCTCGAAGATGAGGGCGTAGAGGATGCAGAGCGCAGCCGCCCCGAAAATCAGCTTGAGGCTGGACGCCTGGAACTTGGGGCGCTTGACCCCTTCCAGGTTCGTCAGGCCCTTCCTGGCCTCCAGGACGATCTGGAGCAGGCCGAGGCAGGCCATGAGGATTCCGAGGCCTACGGGAAAGTAAACCGGGGCCCAGGGGTTGCCGATCATGGCCTTGGGAAGGTTGAACGCCTGGATCGCGTAAACGATGCCCAGGAACAACGCGGTGAAGCCGACCAGCGCATTGGGTCGCATGGGATCACTCCTCAGGGAGGTGTCAGGGCGGGCCTGGCTGTACAGGCCCGCCCTGGACGGTGCAATGTTTTTACTGGACCTTCAGCATTCCGATCTCGCCCAGCAGGGTCTTGTATTCCGCGTTGGTCTTGTCCAGGAACTTCGCGAAGTCGGCGGCGTTCATGTAGACCTGGGTCCAGCCGTTTCTCTGTGCGATTTCCTTCCATTCCGGGGTCTTCACCATCTTGGCCAGGGCGTCTTCCATGTACTTCACCGCGGGGGCGGGCATGCCCTCGGGGCCGAAGATTCCGCGCCAGTTGATGAACTCTGCGTTTACTCCGGATTCCTTCAGGGTCGGGACGGTCATCATGGGACCGGACTTGATGCGGGTCGGCGAAGAGACGGCCAGGACCTTGATGTCACCTGACTGCATGGGTCCGACGGTCTCGGCCATGCCCGTGGAGAGGAGGTCGATGTGGCCGCCCATGAGGGCCGCGATTCCTTCACCGCCCTGGAAGGCGATGTACTGGATCGCCTTCAGGTCCTTCACGCCGGCTGCCTTGGCCGCGACGAGGAACTGGATGTGATCCATGCTGCCCATGGCGGAGGTGCCGCCGACCTTGACGCTCTTGGGGTCCTTCTTGATCGCTTCCAGGACTTCCTTGATGTTCTTGTACTTCGAGTTCTTCGGCACGGCGTAGGCCCCGAAGTCGTTGATCAGCATCGAGATGGGCGTCACGTTCTTGTAGCCCAGCGGCGTGGAACCGGTCAGGTTGATCAGGAGGAGAGGCGGGGAGTAGACGACGAGCGTATCGTCCTTGCCTTTCTTCTTCTGCAGGTAGGAAAGGGCGACGCCGCCGCCTCCGCCGGGCTTGTTGATGACCGGCATGGGGACGGTCACGAGTTTCTTCTCGGTCAGGACCTTCGTCACCATTCGCATCGTCGTGTCCCAGCCGCCGCCAGGGCCGGCAGGGGCGATGCATTCAAAAGCCCTCGTGGGATAGGCAGCGGAGGCCACGCCCGCGAATAGGCCCGCCAGGGTCAGTGCGAAAAGCGTAAGGAACAGGAACTTCCTCATCATCTTGCTCATCAGGTTACCCCCCTCTATCAGTCTTGTTCCAAAAAAAGCCCGTATGTTGCTCCGCGGTGTTCCCTGTATTGAACCGGGCCGGTTTCACTCCCCCCCGTTCATCGCCCTGTAGGGGCCTGTCGGTTTTTTTTCCCCGGGAAACTCTTCAGGTAGGCCTCGAGGGCGCCGCGGATATGTTCCCGGGTCAGGGCCTCTGCCCGCTTTTCGTCCCGGTCGCGGATGGCTTCGAGGATTCCTCTGTGTTCCCGCCGCACGAGTTCCCTTCGTGAGGGGCCGGCCAGGGTGACGCGCCGGAATCGCTCAAGGTATTCCTTGTAGGTGTTGATGACCTGGATCAGCCGGGGCATGTGGCAGGCCTCGATGACCCCCTCGGAGAAAGCGCGGTTGGCCTCGAAGATATCGGCTGCGCTCGCCTTGTCGCCCAGGTCGCACAGGCGGTCGATCTCGTCCATGGCCCTTTCGAGGCGCTCGATCTCTTCGTTGGTGGCCCTGCGGACCGCCTGGACGGCTGCGAGGGCTTCCATGGCTTCCCGGAGGGTGTAGATCTCGAGGATGTCATCCTCGCTGAAGGCCTTTACGACGACACCCTTTCGGCGCTGGTGTTCCAGCAGGCCCTCGGCCTCCAGCTTTCGGATGGCTTCCCGGACGGGCATCCGGCTGACGTTGAGCGTTTCGGCGAGCTCGCTCTCGACAAGCCTTTCGCCAGGGGGGATGGATCCGTCCAGGATGGCCTGCCGGAGCGTGTCGTAGACGACGTTCCGTATCGGGACAAGCAGGCTCGGGTCAATGGCCTGTAGATCGGTTCCCACTCGAAAGCCCTCCTTTGGGATACGGGATCCTAAATCCCGGATCCTATGGTAAAATTTACTCGGTTTCTTCCTGGATGTCAATTGAACGAGAATGTTTTCAGGGATGGTGATCAGGTTGATTATGAGGATGGCACAGGCGGGAACGCTGGAATCCGCCGATTGCCTGGTGACGGTAGCCCCAGCGGAAGGATTCGGGCTGGACTACCGGGGCGGCAATCGGAAACTTTTCGGCGAACGGACCCGGAGGCTCGTTTCGGAAACCCTGGAGCGCTTGGAGGTCACCGGGGTCCAGGTCACCATCCAGGACCAGGGGGCCTTGGAGCTTGTGATCCGGGCGAGGCTGGAAACGGCCCTCGCACGCGCCATGAAGGAGGCCTGATCCCATGAGGGCCATGAGATCGATGCTTTACATCCCCGGCAACGCGCCGGGCATGATCCAGAATGCGGCCATTTTCGGGGCGGACATGGTTATGATCGACCTGGAGGACGCCGTCGCCCTGTTAGAGAAGGACGCGGCCCGGGACATCGCGTCCGGTTTCTTGAGGCACTACGATTTTGGCGACCTCCCGGTCATCGTGCGGATCAACGGCGCCGACACTCCCTTCTTCGAAGCGGACCTGGAAGCGATCGTCCCCCTCAAGCCCTTTGCCGTCCGCCTGCCCAAGTGCCAGGATCCCTCCGATGTTTTCGTGGCCGATTCGCGAATGACGGAAATCGAGAAAAGGGCCGGCCTGCCCGTCGGTACCGTGCCCATCCATGCCATGCTCGAATCCGCCCGGGGAATCGAAAACGCCTACGCGGTTGCCACGGCGAGCACGCGGGTGGGTGCACTGACCTTGGGAGGGCAGGACCTGACAGCCGACATGGGCATCCAGAAGACGCGGGACGGGTGGGAGTTCTTCTATGCCCGCAGCCGGGTGGTCATGGCGGCCAAGGCGGCCGGCATCGACGCGTTCGACACGGTCTGGACGGACTTCAACGACCCCGAGGGGCTTTTCAGGGAGTCCAGGCAGGTCGTGGAAATGGGTTTTACCGGCAAGGCGGCCATCCACCCCAGCCAGGTGGCAATCATTCACCGGGCTTTCCGCCCCGATGCAAAGGAAGTCAGGAAAGCGGAGCGAATCGTCGCCGCGGCTTCGGAGGCTGAGCGACAGGGCCGCGGCGTGGTGGCCGTCGACGGGAAAATGGTGGATGGGCCGATCATCGTGCGGGCCCGCCACCTCATCAGCCTGGCAAGCCTTTACGGCATGGAAGGGGGAGAGGCCTGATGAACCTTGTAAGGAACGCGCTAGGCAGACTGGTTCCGGCGGAAGTCAGGGGAGCGGGGGCCTTTGACCCCTACGAAGGGGCTTTTGCCCGAATCCTGGCAGGAAGGCCATCGCCTGCCGCTTTCCCGATCCGCAAGCCCGAGCCTCCGAGCCGGAGCAAGGTCGCCCGGGACCTCCAAACCGCGATCGAGCGTTCCGGCCTTGAAAACGGCATGACCATCTCGTTCCACCACCACCTGCGGAACGGGGACGAGGTCATCCCGCTGGTTCTCGAAACGCTCCTCCAGATGGGTTTCAGGGATCTCACCTTCGCGCCGAGCTCGATTCCCGACTCTCACGACTGCGTGGCGAATTACGTCCGAAAGGGACTCATCCGCCGGATCTGGACCTCCGGCGCCCGGGGCGAGGTGGGCCGGATGATCTCGCGGGGCGAAATGGAAGAGACCGTCATCATCCGGAGCCACGGCGGCAGGGCCAGGGCCATAGAGGAAGGCTCCATCGCGATCGACGTGGCCTTCCTGGCCGCCCCGGCCTGCGATGTCCTGGGAAACAGCGCAGGGTGTGCCGGGAAATCGGCCTGCGGTTCCCTGGGCTACGCCATCACGGATGCCCGTTTTGCCCGGCACGTCATCGCCGTGACGGACAACCTGGTGGAGTATCCGCTTCACCCCCACATCTCGATTTCCCAAAACCTCGTGAACCAGGTCGTCGTCGTGGACAGCCTTGGAGACCCGGCGAAGATCGCCACCGGTGCCGCCCGCATCACGCGAAACCCGCTGGACTTGAAGGTTGCGGAAAACGCCTATCGCCTGATCGCGGCTTCGGGGATCCTGGCGCCCGGATGCTCGTTCCAGGTGGGAGCCGGCGGGGCGAGCCTGGCCGTGGCTGCCTTCGTGCGCGACTACATGAAGGAAAAGGGAATCCAGGGCAGCTTCGGGCTCGGCGGCATCTCGGGCTACATGGCCCAGATGCTGGAAGAGGGCCTCTTCCGGGGGCTTTTCGACGTCCAGAGCTTCGACTCCGCCGTGACGGGTTCCATGGTCAAGAACCGTGCCCACATGGAGATCGATCCGTCGTGGTATGCGAACCCGATGAACCAGGGATGCCTGGTCCACAACCTGGACGTCGTCATCCTGGCGGCCCTGGACGTCGACACGGATTTCCACGTCAACGTCATGACCGGGAACGATGGGGTTCTCCGGGGGGCTTCCGGCGGTCACAGCGACACGGCAGCCGGGGCCAAGCTGGCAATCGTGGTGGCACCTTCCTTCCGGGGCGGCGTTCCCACGATCAAGGACCGGGTCCAGGCTGTCGTGACCCCGGGTGAGACGGTGGACGCCATCGTCACGGAGCGGGGCATCTGCATCAACCCGAACCGGGCCGATCTCTGGGAGGCGGCCCGCAAGGCCAACCTCCCGGTGAAGGAGATCGGCGACCTCAAGAAGGAGGTCGAGCGGTTCACCGGCGTGCCCGAACCGATCGAGATGGACATGAGCCGGGTCGTCGCCGTCGTGGAATACCGGGACGGGACCCTGGTCGACAGCATCTACCGGGTGAAGGAATAACGAATATCTAAAAAGGAGAAGGCGGAGAACAACTCCGCCTTCTCCTTTTTAGTCCCGGCTCAGCAACAACTCGAGCAACGGCAGAATGTGCCTCTCTCCCCCGACTACCGTGGGCTTCCCGCCGATGCGGACGGCTCCCATCTTCAGGTAGAAACCCTCCGCCCGAGGTTCGGCCGTGATCGTCATCCTGCTTGCTCCAGCTTTCCGCGCCTCCTGGATCGCCCGTTCGAACATCCGGCGGCCCACTCCCCTGCCCTGTCCTTGGGGCAGGACCCAGAAATGATCGAGGTCCAGGGTGTCGGGCCGCTCCACCGGCATGAGGGAGAAAAAACCGACCGGAAAGGGTCGCCCATCGCGTTCCTCCTCGGCGACGAAATAGGCTTCTTCGCGAAGATGTTCCTCCAGGACCGTGAGGGGGCCGTTCCACTCGTCCAGGGTTTCCTCCGGGTATCCCCATGTTCGCTTGGAGGCGTAGGCCAGTTCCGTCAGCATCGGTCCCTCGTCAAGGCGGGCGGGCCGGATGTCGAGGCGGTCCATCAGGCGATCGTCAGCACCTTTGGAGCCGCCAGCAGCGCGTCGGTGATCTCCATCATGTTCGAGATGCAGCCGACCCCGATCTTCTCCGTCACGCCGAAATGCTTCGTGCAGGTTCCGCAGACCAGGACCGGGACCCCTTTTTCTTCCAGTTTCTTCAGGGTTTCGCAGGTCGAGGTTCCTTCCACGGCAAGGAAGACGGAGCCGTTCATGAGGGCGACGACCAGGGGGGGGGCATCCCTGTCGGCCAGGTTGCTCAGGAAAGCCTTCATGAGGGCTTCTCCCAGCATTGCGTCCGGGGAGCCCAGGAGGCTGCTCTCAAGGAAAACCGCGTATCCCTTGCCCGTGGCCGGCATTTTCCCGGGCCTTGCCGCCGGGGCGGGATTGGGAGTGCCGGTTCCCCTGATGACGAAATCCGCGCCGTGCAGCTCTTCCGTGGCCGAGAATCCCTGGCTTTCGAGGAAGCGCTTGACGTTGGAAGCCGAAACGGCATTGTCGACGACGATTTCCAGGTTTGCCGCTCCCTGCTCGAGGGCTCTTTTGACCAGTACGACCGGTTGAGGACAGGGTTTCCCTCGTGCGTCAATCATCATTTCCATGGGTGGATTTCCCCCTTTTGTCGAGACTCCAACCGCTTTCACAAGGTTGAACCCTACAAGTTTACCCCGGAAAACGAGCTTTTTCAGGACCTGAAAAAGCTCGACGGGCCCTGGAGGACCTTCCAGCCGGCTTCTTCAAGGATGGTCCGGCATTCACCCACGCTCATCCCCCGCTCTTTCTCGGTTTTCTCGGAGGTGTCCCTGGGGTTCGAGCCCGCTTCGGCCCAGAGGAGGTTCGCCCCGGCAAAGGCCCCGATCCCGTCGGGTTCGTGGGTGCAGTTGCCCGGAACGGACAGGGGCGTCAGGAGCCTGACTGCAGCGATGACCAGGGCCATGCGGGCCTTGTCCGTCATCCCCCGGTTCACCATTTGCGTCCCGGGGATCGCGATCCGCCGTGCAGCCCCGCTGAAGGCGGGAAGGGCCGCCACGGCGGTGAAGGTTTTTTCGGCCAGTTCGGCGGCCGTATGTTCGGGACCCACGGGTTCGACACAGGTCCCCACGACCAGTCCCGCTTCCCGGCCGATACGCATCGTCTCCCGCCGTTTTTCGGGATCCAGGGTCGTGTCACGTCCCTCTCCCAGGCGCTCGGCGTGGTAGATCCCGCTAAATCCCGCCTCGAGAAGGGCCATTGCCTGGCGTGGGTCCAGGTCGCCCGTGTTGGCCACGAGAGGGGTCCCGGCTTTCAGGGCCTTCCTGGCCTCGCGACCGACTTCGAGAAACCGGTCGAATGGGTGGCTTGCCGTTTCCATCAGGTAGATCGCGTTGGCCCCCTGGGTTTCGAAGGCCACGGCCCTTTCGACCACTTCTTCGATCGGGAGCATCCGCATTTCATTGAAAATGCCGTTTATTGCCGCGAAGGCGCAGAAAAGACAGTTCTTCGGACAGGCCCCGACGTTCAGTCCCACCTGGGCGTGGACTTCGGCCACTCCACCCGACGCCTGTTCGCTCTTGCGGCGCCCGGCGGAGAGAAGAAGGCCCGCCTCGTCGGAAAAGAGGGGAACCTCGAAAAGGGTTTCGGCTTCTTTCATGGATACGGGTTCGTCGGCCAGGGTCCTGGCAACCAGGTCGCGGGTTTCTTCCTTCAGGATGATCACCCCTTCTCCAGCAGTTTACTACGGGAATCCCGTTCATGGGACAGCCTTGCCGCTGGCTGTTACAATTCACTGGAAGCGTTGGGGAGGATCCGGATGGACTGGTCGATCGATTTCCTGCATCTTTTTGCCATCGGGGTACCGGGCTGGCTTCTGCTCCGTTTTTTGCGCGTTCCGGCCGCGGCGATGATAGGGGCCATGCTTTCCGCGGGTTTTTTCGCGGTAAGGGGATGGAGCCTGCCCGATGTCCCGGCGGGGGCGAACCTGCTCCTGCAGGTCGTCCTCGGGCTTTTCATCGGCGTGCGGGTCACCCGGGAGGCCCGGGACGAGTTCAGGAAGTGTGCGCCGGTCGCCTTGCTCGCCGGAGTCTGGTGGCTCCTGCTTCCCCTGGCGCTTGGATGGCTGGTGACAAGGTGGTTCGGCCTGGACCTTCCCACCTCCCTTTTGGGCACCGTGCCCGGGGGAATTGCCGAGATGAGCCTCCTGGCCCTGACCCTGAATGCGAATGCCGCCCTCGTGGCCCTGATGCAGTTTTTCCGTTTGGCGGCCGTTCTCGTCGGCATGCCGTTCGTATCCGCCTGGATCAACCGAAAAATGGGGGACCAGGAAGCGACCCGTCCGGTGCCCGTTTGCCGGCCGGAATCGGCTGTGGCGTCCGTTCACCCCTTCCGGGGAGTGGTCGCGGCCCTGGTGCTGGCGATCCTGGGGGGGCTTGCGGGTTCGTGGGCAGGGCTTCCGGCGGGTGCTTTCGTGGGGGCCATGGCCCTGACCGGGATTGCCTCGGTTTCGGGATTGCGGCTTTGCCCTTTGCCCACCGCTTTCCGTACCGCGGCCCAGGTTGGCCTCGGCGCCCTCATCGGCCTCAACGTCAACCCCGAGGTGATCGGGGTCCTCCGGGCGATGCTTTTGCCCACCCTTGCCGTGACCGTCGCCATGGTGGCCTGGGGAATCATCCTGGCTTTCATGGTGAGGCATCGCACCGGGTGGAACCTCATGACCTGTCTCATCGCCACCTGCCCCGGCGGGATTACCCAGCTTGCCTCCATTGCGGACGAACTTGGCGCGGATCCCCTTCGCGTGAGCCTGCTCCACCTCGTACGTCTCTTCACGATCTTCCTTGTCCTGCCTCCCCTCATCACGCGTATCCTCGTCTAGGTTCAATAGCGGGACCGGGTTGCGCTAAAATGAAACAGGTTGTTTTCCAGTGGCAAGGAAAAGGAGGAGCGTTCCCGGGGCCGCAGAAAAGTTCGCGGGCCTGACCCGGGGGGAAACCTATTCTGGCCGGAGAGCCCTCTTCCCGGCAAATAGAGGTGAAAGCAATGCGCGCACTGCGCACAGCCACCCCCCTGGTAGAACCCGCGGCTTCGGAAGGGAGCGGGCAGCGATGACCTGGTCCCTTGAGAACAGCCCGGAGGGACTCTACCGTCTCCTCCTGGACCTCGCAAGGATCCCCAGCGTTTCCCTGACCCGGGGCGAAGTCGAAATCGCCGAGCGGATCGAGGCGTCCCTGCGGGCCCTCCCCTATTTCCGTTCCAACCCGGAGGACCTCGGTTTCATTCCCATTCCTGAAGATCCCATGGGGCGAAAAAGCGTGATGGCCCTTGTCCGGGCAAAACCGGCTACGCGAAGGACGATCATCGTGATCGGCCATGCGGACGTCGTTGGGCCGGAACCCTACGGAAACCTGGCCGAACTGGCTTTCGACCCGGTTGCCCTGACAGCCCGGATGAAAAAAGAAGACCTGTCCCCCGAAGTCCGGGCAGACCTTGAAAGCGGAGATTTCCTTTTCGGCCGGGGTGTCGGCGACATGAAGGCCGGGGTGGCCCTCGGAATGGGCCTGGTGGCTGAGCGGTCGAAGGACCCTGCCTCCATGGGCGCGAACCTGCTTTTCCTCGCCCTCGTGGACGAGGAGATCAGCTCCGGCGGGATGCGGGCAGCCGTCCCCGTTCTCGCGGAAATGCAGGAAGAACTGGATTTCATCGCCTGCCTGAACACCGAGCCTTCCGATCCCGGTTTTTCCCAGGGACGGAACCATTGTTTCTCCCTGGGGTCCGCGGGAAAGCACAACCTGTTTTTCCTCTTCGCGGGCAAGGCCTCCCACAGTACGGCCTATTTCGAGGGGTTCAACGCCATCCTGCCGGCTGCGCACCTGGCGGTCCTGCTGGAAGGGAACGATTCCCTGACCGATCGATCCCCCCGGGACACTTTTTCCCCCATGGGCTGCCTCAAGCTGAAGGACCTGCGGAACACTTACTCTGGGACCCTTCCGGAGACGGCTGCCGCATACGTCAACCTGAACCCGGCCCACAGGATGCCGGGTGAGATCCTCACCTCCCTGGAGAGGTTTTCCAGGGAAGCCCTGGACCGCTCCATTCGCCAGGTCAGGGACGCCTACCTCCGATACGGGGAAAACATCGGGCAATGGCCCCCCAGGGGGGAATGGCACGGAAAGGTGCTCTCCTATTCCGAGCTGGAAGAGGCAGCTTCGGGGCTTACCGGCCCCGCTTTCGAAGAGATCATGAAGGCTTTTGTCGAGGGTTTGCCCCCGGGAATGGAAGAGCAGGACCGCTGCATCGCCGTGGCGGAAGAGACATTGCGGAGGTCCGGGCTGGAGGGGCCCCTGGTCGTTTACGGCTTCCTCCCGCCCTATTACCCGCAGAGGGTTACCACCGGGCGGACTCCCCTTGAGAAGGCGCTGGTCGATGCGGTCCAGTGGGCTGTTTCCGAGGGAGCTTCGCGGTTTGGGGCCATGATCGATGTGAACGATTACTTCGGAGGCGTCTCGGACCTGAGCTTTTTCGGCTATCAGGGAACACGGGAAGACATGGGTGCGCTTTCCAGGAACCTCCCGGGGTGGGGAACGGTTTTCCGCCTCCCCGCGGAGGAACTGCTCCGGCTGGACGTCCCGGTGGCGAACATTGCGCCGGCAGGAAAGGACAGCCACAAGAAGACCGAGCGGCTGGAACTGTCCTATTCGCTGAAGGTGGTGCCCCGTCTCCTGGCCGGGGTTTTCGGCCGGCTGTCGAGAGAGGGCGCCTGAAGGGATCAGGCGTTGTGAAAGCCTCTCCAGAGCCCCCTGAAGAAGTGGGCCGCGTTGCTTCCCAGGACGCGGGTGTTGTAGCCCCCCTCCTGCACGACCAGCGTCGGCAGGGCGAGGCTGCCGACGAGGCGGCCGTTCCGCTCGAAGTCGCGACCGGTTAGCGACCAGGAGCCTGTCGGGTCGTTCTTTGCCGTGTCGAGGCCGAGGCAGACGACCAGGAACTTCGGGGAGAAGGCCCTGATTCGCTTGAGGGCCTTCTCCAGTTTTTCTTCGTAGGCGGGCCCATCCGCCGTTTCGGGGAGGGGAAGGTTCAGGTTGAATCCCCTCCCGGGGCCCTCCCCCGTTTCTTCCGCAAAACCCGAAAAATAGGGATAGGCGAAGCTCGGATGCCCATGGATCGACACGGTGAGAACGTCGGGCCGGTTGAGGAAGATGTCTTGGGTGCCGTTCCCGTGATGGTAATCGAGGTCGAGGACCGCGACGGTTCCGTGACCGCTCAGTTTATGGGCGGCCACCGCGGCGTTGTTGAAGTAGCAGAAACCGCCGAAAACCCGTCGCTCCGCGTGGTGTCCCGGCGGCCGGACGAGGGCGTAAGCCAGGTTGGTTCCCTTCAGGATCTCGCCCGCACAGGTCAGGGTGCAGTCCACCCCCCGCCTGGCGGCAATGTAGGCATTCGCGTTCAGGGGGGTGAAGGTGTCGATGCAGTAATAGCCCGCCCGCAGGGGGAGTTCGCGAGGGGGGCGCGCCGAGTTGCGGATCGGGAAAACATAGGGGTAGACCGAGCGCCCCGCCTCCACTCTCCTGCAGACCCTCCGCAGGTAGTCGCAGTACCCGCCGTCGTGAACGGCCCGAATGGGCTCCTCGCTGAAGTGCCTTGGCTTGCAGATGCGGAAAAGCCCCGTTTTCATGAGCTCATCCTGGATGACCCTGACCCTCACCGGCGATTCGACATACCCTCTCTCCCTGACGTGGTGGATCTCGTGAAGGTCGTTCACCACCATGAGGATTTGACTGTCGGGCGGGAGAACGGGCTGCGCCTCCGGCGGGCGGGTTGGGGCGCCGTACCGGGGAGGACGCAGGCGTACGGGGTCGTCGGTGAAGGATTTGATGATCTTTCGGTTGTACTCGGGAGAGCAGAGATGGGCGTACTTCCGCGTGAGGATCGCCGAAACGATGCGCCTTGCCAAGTGGCGTCGCAGGGGCTTTTCCTGCCCGAGCCCGTCGAAGACGAGGTAAGGGGGGTTGTCGTCCCCCTCTGTGAGGGGGGTCTCGTAAAGCGTCCCCGCGACGGGTCTTGCCCCGTACCGCTCGTAAAAGCGAAGCCGGGCCACATTTTCCCTGCGTGTGGCCGGGTCCCGGCTCAGGGCCGGGTCGTCGGGCAGGCATTCGAAGAAAAGCCCGACGCACCCGAGGGAAAGGGCCTCTTCCCTTACCCTTTCGTAGAGCACACCGCCGAAGCCGCGCCCGGTTTCAAGCTTTCCGGCGGCGATCCAGTCCAGCCAGGCAAAGGAAAGGACGGGATCGTAGAACACGAGGGCAAAGCCCTTGACCTCTCCCCCCATTCCTTCCGCGACGACAAGGACAATCTGGAAGCCGTAGCGGTACTGGTGTCTCAGCTTGCCGGGCAGTTCCGCGATTTCCTCTTTCCGCATTGCGGGAAACTGGTCAAGGAGAATGGACTGGACCTGCCGTATGGCTTCCTGGTTCACGGGGAGGATGTCGCTGTATATCCTTCGGATTCGGAACATGCCCGGTTCCCCCTTCCATTTTTTCGGGGGGATGCCCCCGTGAAGCCGGCATCCCCCCGAAATTCCCCATGGGGTTCAGGAATTCCCTTGCCCCTCCGTCCGCCTTTTCCTGGCGGTTGTTTCCGGCTGGAGCGCGACGCGGTCTCCCTCGAAGAGGGGGATCATCCCTTCCCGGGAAAGAGCCCGCTGCCTTTCGCAGAACCCGGCGCAATGTTCCGGGCAATGACTGATCTTGTCCTCGGGCTCCGTGTAGGTCGTAAAGGTCCCCTCGTAGTTTCGCAGGATGACCTTCCGGTCCGACATGGAGACCAGGTAGTTGGGAAGGATTGGGATCTTGCCGCCCCCTCCCGGACTGTCGATGATGAAATAGGGAACCGCGAGCCCGGACGTGTGACCCCGGAGGTATTCCATGATCTGGATCCCCTTGGCCACTGCCGTCCGGAAATGCTCGATGCCCGGCGAGAGGTCGCATTGGTAGATGTAGTAGGGGCGTACCCGGATCGTCAGCAGCTTCTGGTTCAGTTCCCTGAAGATGTACGGGCAGTCGTTCACCCCTTTCAGGAGTACCGACTGGTTCCCCAGGGGGACGCCGGCCCTTGCAAGCCTGTCGCAGGCAGCCTTGGATTCCGGGGTGATCTCGTTCGGGTGGTTGAAGTGGGTGTTCAGCCAGACGGGCGGGTATTTTTCCAGGATGCGGCAAAGATTGTCCGTGATGCGCTGCGGCATGACAACGGGCGTCCGGGTCCCGAAGCGGACGATCTCCAGGTGCGGGATGCTGGAGGCCTCCTTAAGGAGCCACTCGATCGTATCGTCGTCGACGGTGAAGGGGTCCCCGCCAGTGAAGAGAAGGTCCCTGAAGGTCGGGGTTTTCCGGATGTAGTCGAAGCAGGCTTCCATCTGAGTCCGGGAGAAGGGACGGTCGGTTTCCCCGGCCATTCGGCGTCTTGTGCAGTGGCGGCAGTACATGGAGCACTGGTCCGTCACCAGGATGATGCCCCGGTCAGGGTAAAGCTGGGTCAGCCCGGGGACGGGGGAATGGTGGACTTCCGCCTGCTGGTCCAGCAGGTCGTAGTCCTTGATGTCGGTTTCCGCGATCGTGGGGACCGCTTGCCTGCGGATCGGGTCGTCGGGGTTTTCCGGGTCGATGAGGGAGGCATAGTAGGGAGTGATCGCCATCCTCAGGCGGTTCAGGCTCTTGTCCAGGACCTGGGCCTCTTCGGGGGCCAGGGGGAGGATTTTTTCCAGGGCCTCCCGGGTCGTGATGCGGTTTGCGATTTGCCAGCGCCAGTCATTCCACTGCTCTTCGGGAACGTCCTTCCAGGGGGTTTTCTTCCGCGTGTCGCTCATGTTCTTCACCTCGATGAGGACCTCCGGGCAGGCTGCGGCTCGTCCGCGGTTTCTTGCGGATCCGTCATGCCCGGACCGGTCAGAATGAAATTCCCCCCAGGTCAGGCCCACGCGTGCCGTGCGCGGCCCCGGGAACGCTCCTCCTTTCCCTTGCCTTTTTAAGGATACGGTTACATTGTACCGCATCCTCAAGGACCGATGCCCGCACCGGGCGGAGTTTTCCAAAAAGGGGGCCTGGCGGGAGGATTGCGGAGGCAGGAAAGGAGCCGGGGCCGCATCTTCGCGGCAGGATTCATTTTGCTTCACTTGCCCGGAGGTTTATGATGAGATCTGCGGTGAAATGGAGACCGACGTCTTTCAATAGGGAGAAGCCATGTCCTTCAAGGTGATCCGGCGCTGGGCCGAAAAACATCCGTTTCTCTTCGCACCGGGACTCGTGGGAGCAGCCACCCTGCTTTTCCTTCCCGGCAGGGAACTGCTGGGGAAGGGACACTGGGCGCTGCTCTACCTTCTCGTCATTTCCGTCGTTGCCTCGGTGGCCGGGTCAAGGCCCTC
>Ga0209269_1000570_pt1 | contig 32506 bp, 31 predicted proteins | sample MTBAKMMethaMetaG_FD_187455 | JGI IMG/M metagenome (GOLD analysis project Ga0209269, IMG submission 187455) | Enrichment culture microbial communities from Arthur Kill intertidal strait, New Jersey, USA, that are MTBE-degrading - MTBE-AKM (Arthur... | ecosystem: Environmental > Aquatic > Marine >... | reverse complement strand
AATTCTCCTTATAAGATTTCAGACCCTGGATTCTTGAAAAATCATTCTCAATGTATCCAGACGGAAGTTATCAAGTACTATACCACCAAGGACAACTTATTTATGTTACCTGGACTACAATTTTTGATAAGTGTTTTTTTAATAACGCCGTAGAATTCCCAATTCTTTCCTTTAAGAATCTGGCCTAAGGCAATATTTCGAGTATACTAATTCGTATTCTGAAAACTTGGTAGTTGATTTTTTGATTACCCTGATTCTTAGAGTATGAGTTTCCGATTATTGGTTATAAAAAATGCCTGATAAATCCAGTATCTATAGTCGTTTATGGGGCAAACTGTTCACAGGATCCCCTACTATTTCATTAAATAAAAACACGGTCATCATTGAAGAGGGCGAAACAATTGACCGTGTATATTACATTGTCAGCGGTCGGGTTAAGTTTTCCATCATTACTTCTGAGGGAAACGAAAAGACCATGTACATATTAAATAAAGGGAGTGTTTTTGGGGATGTTTGGGCTGCGGCTAGCCGGCCATATTTTTTATCAGCCACAACTTTCACCAAATGCACTCTAGCATACAAAACTCCCGATGATTTTATTGCTCAGGTCTCTTCTAATCCCCAATATATGCAAGACTGGCTCTCTTATATTTGCGAGATTGTTGAGTTCCTGGTGGAACATATTACTGATATCACCTTTTTAGACAGGGAAGCGCTATTACGAAAATATTTATATCGGCTGAGTTTTAATTATGGAATTCAGACTGATGATGGTGTGAAATTGAACACTCGAATCACACACCAATTATTGGCCGATCTAATTGGATGTTCGCGGGTCACAATCTCAAAAATTATGGCGAAATTATTAAGAACTGGGGAGTTGATCAAAATTGATGGATATTTTTACATCCCCAATATGGATACCTTTAAAGAAGAAGATGATTAAGTTGTTATAGAAGATTGTAAGAATTTGTTGATAAAACATTATTTTCTGGAATAATCTTGAATCTTAACAAAAGCGCTTCATAAAACGCAATGCGCTCCGACAGAAAGTGGTTATACACGAACCACGCTTGCCCGAAATTGACTGTCAGCAGTTGTTCCTAGGCGGCGTTGGGGTATAAACGATAGCGAAAGGCTTTGCTGATGAGCATGTCTAAGATTATTCTAGCACAAATTTTCAATTATTAATCCTTTTGTGCGTCCCTCACGCTCCTGTCTACCATTCATCCGCTGAAGCAGGTGGTTTTAAGGCAGAAATCCTATAAATCATAGGTGATTTGCCAACTCAACTAATGTATTAGCTAATACAGAAATGCCATCAGCAATATCTTCAGGGGAAACGAATTCTTCAGGACAATGACTGCGTCCATCCAGGCAACGCACAAAGATCATTCCCATATTTGTTGTTTTCGACATGACTAATGCATCATGTACAGCCCAACTTACTAATTCCAAATGAGAGACACCGGCTCTCACCATACCTTTTTTGATCGCCGTTCTCATCTTTTTTGAAGAAATTGCTGCTGGAGAATCTGATAACACTTCAATTTCATATTTCAATTCATGTTTGTGACATACTCTTGATATTACTAAACGTACTTCCCTCTCAACCTTTTCCGAAGTTTCAATATCTGCCGAACGAGTATCGATATTAAAAAACGTTTCCCCTGCAACTACATTAGTCATATCTGGAATCACATTAATTTTTCCAACTGTCAACCTGGCAGAATCCGGAAATTGCTCTACTCCTATCCTTCTTAATTCCAAAATCACCTCTGAAGCAGCCAATAATGTATCACGACGATCGACATAAGCAGTACTTCCCGCATGATCAGACTGACCTATCAAATGAATTCTGAAGAATTTCAGACCTGCAATACTGGTAACCAATCCCACTGATTTCTGATTAGCTTCTAATAGTTTAGCTTGCTCTAGATGTAATTCGATATATGATTCTACATTTTCATTCAATATTTTATTTGGATCAATTGGATAGGGAAGATTTAATCGACTGACAACATCCAAAAATGGTTCGTTATCTGCATTTCGTAATTTTCCAATTTCCGAATCGCTTAGTTGACCTGTTGCTAACAAACTACCAAGAAGTATTTTTTGAAAAACATTCCCTTCTTCCTCAATGAATGCAACAACCTCTATATTCTTTTTTATTTCTAATCCACTTTCTTTGATCATCCGCACAGCTTCAATAGAAGATATAATCCCTAATAATCCGTCAAAATTTCCACCATTCTTCACACTGTCAAGATGCGAACCCGTAAGGATATACGATTCGCTCTCAACGCATTCATATCTACCATATAGATTTCCCCAACGATCAAAATAGACTTTCAATCCGATTTCATTCATCCAATCTGCAATTATGGAAGCAGATTTCAAGAAACCAGTATTAAATGTACATCGAGTAACACCACCATTATGTGCTCTACTGACATAAGCTATTTTATCTAATTCTTCCTTTACTTTATTGATATTAATTTCTTTAGGCTGAAACATGAATTTTATCCTTACATACTTTCAAAACTATGAACTCTATCTTTTTAAATAGTTACTCCATGAAACAGGTTCGAAATCTGCTCATGGAGTAACGAAATACAATCAACTAATCATCAGCTGCAAATAATTTTCTCCATTCACAACCAACTTTTTCCATCTCAGAGGCAACACCTGTTCTCCGCATGCGGTGTAAATGTGGCATACCAAGTTGCCATTCTTGCATCCAATTTGCTGCAAAATCTCCGCTCTCTGTTTCTTCAAAGATCTTTTCAATCTCTGCCCGATTTATAACCCTTGGACCACTTCTTCTTATGGCAAATTCACATGTTCGACTACTTCGCTCAGATATGTATGCTTCAATTCCAATCTTATCCATTACATCTACAACTGATCGAAGCGAGCGAATAGCTTTAGCATAAGCGAAATAAGGTGGATAACCATGTTCAACCATAACTTCAAATACCGCGCGCATCAAATGGATCGTGCCACCGTACAATGCTTGTTCTTCAAAATTATCCCCTTCTGTTTCCATTTGGAAAGACACTTCAACAACACCAACTCGTGTGCTTCCAACCGATTTGGCGATTGCTAAAACAATATCCTTTGAATCCCCCGTTACATCTTGATCAACCGCAATTGCGCCATAAATACCAGAACCTGCTAAATATTTCTCCCGAACTAAATGACCAGGGGAATTGGGCACAAAAAGAACCACATTCACGTCTTTAGGAGGAAATATCGCACCATATAGAACATTGAATCCATGACCAAAGCACAATGTACAATTGGATTTTAAGTTATTATGAATTGATTCATAATAAACCGATGGTTGAGCTGGATCAGCAATTAAGACATGTACAATATCTGCTTTCTTGGTAGCCTCTTCAATGGACATCACTTCAAAACCATCTTCAACAGCTTTGTCCCAGGAGGAAGATTCCTGATGAGAACGTGTACCGATGATAACATTCAATCCACTATCTCGCATACATAATGCTTGGGGACGTCCTTGAATTCCATAACCGATAATCGCTACTACTTTATCTTTTATTAAATCCAAGTTTGCATCTTCATCCCTATACACATTATTTAAAGACATGTTTCGCTCCTCTTTTGGAGATTACAAACTAATAATCACGAAAGCTTCAAATCTCTATTTACATCTTTATAAAGCAAGTAGGCAGCTTTATTCCAACCCAATGTAAAGAAGAATTGTGGGCAAAAAGGAGCCATATAAATGAAATCGTTCTGCTCAACTTCAATATAATCCTGATTTAACCAATAAATTCCATTACCATAAAGCATATATAGACCATGTTCCATAATATGCGATTCAACAAAACTGAAATACGTGCCTGGATCAAACACTTGAATGTTGATTCCCATATCAAAGCCTATGCTCTCATATGGAGTAAGATGTTGCTCCATATAAGTGTCCACGGGTTCTGCGGCAACATCTTTTTCATGAGCAATAATAGCATCTGGAATTTTTATTCCTGCTACCTCTTCATACTTTCGACGAATCCATAGAAACTGGTTTGTTTCTTCAGATTTATTTGAAAATTTAAAAACTGAATGAGGTGGAAGCCAAAAATATCCACCTTCCTTCAATTCATACTTCTGATTGCCATACTCTAAAGTAAGTCCACCTTTATGGATAAAGACAAACTGTTCGTATTCCTGTTCGAGCCAGTTTTCTGTTCCCCCATTTTGATGAAGATTTACTTTATACTGAATAAAATTGGCTCCTATCTGAGGACCTGCCAACACCTCTGTGTCCGCACCAACTAATCCTGGTATATTTGTAAATACTCTATTGCTTTGTGGAAGAATAGTATAGATACCTGGTTTATGAATGGCTCGACAGGAAGTAGTAATATCTGCTTTGCTAACAATTAGTTTTTTATCTTGCATTTCATTCCTCAACTCTTAAAAAATAAGGATTTTTCTTAATCAAACAAAATGCTTGCTACTAATGCCATCCGAATTGAAACACTATATGCAATAGCCTCAAAGTACAACTGATGTTCAGAATTATCGATTCGTAAATCCATCTCACCTGCACGCCTCGGTAAAGTGTGTGTAACTGAAATGATTCTTCCTTCGTCCATCTTTACTTTGTTCAGAGTATCAAAACTAACATAGTAGTCATCCATGATCTTCTTGAATTTTTCTGCTTCCGGTCCTTTTGGAGCACTACACCCGGGAAGATAGACCATATCCATTCCTGAAATATAATCATTGAATGTTTTCTGTGTGAAATCATATTCTTCTTGGACTTTCACATTCAAAGCTTCAATTTTTGAAATAACATCTCTAGGAATACTTTTAGACTTTAAACTTGCCAAACTAACATTTGCTCCTAATCGAGCCAAGCCATAAGCCATTGAGTGACCTGTTCTGGCTTCAACTAAATCAGGACTTGCAATACAAACCTTGAGACCTTCAATTTTTCCGTAAGTACGCCAAATTGTATATAAATCTAATAAAGCTTGGGTAGGATGCTCCCAATGACCAAATCCGCCATTAATAATCGGCGACTCACTAAATTCAACAGCTTCACGGGCAGCTTTGTCATCAAAATGCCTCATAATGATAATATTGGCATATTTTGAGATCACCTTCAACGAATCCCCTAGACTTTCTTCTTTTGCTGCAGAGGAAGTAACTAGTGGATTTGCCTCACTTATAACTCGACCACCCAAACGGTGCATCGCTGTTTCAAAACTCATCCTGGTCCGGGTGCTAGGCTGAAAAAACAATGTTGACATTACCTTGTCATCCAGCAAATCAACCTTTGATCGATTCCAAGGTTCCAATACCAGGGCCAACTCAAATAATTTTATAATCTGATCATTGCTTAGATCATTAATTGAAAGTAAGCTTTTACCTCTAAAATCAATAGCATCCACCAAACTTCGAATCGTTTTAAGGTTATTCTTCATATTCTATATTTCCTCTAATAATTCCTTCAAATCCGTATATTCTTCCTCATTCTATAATAATGACGATAAGTTTCCCCTAAAGAAAATATAAAGATACAATTAAAAAATCCCTTCATTTTTTCTAAGCACTTCAAGTCTTTAATCAGCTTTTTCGCAGTAGGTCTTAGCAATGCTTCTATTCCAAATCCTTCTAAAGGAAAAGATCCAAAAATTATTCCTACCTATTCCCGAAAATTCTATACATCTTCTAAATCCACATTATTGATCCATGAGATTTCAATGTTTTTAAGGATTAGGGTTTACCCAAACAAACCTACTTTATGAATTTTTCGAAGCACTTTTCCATATCCAGGATTAACCATAATTTTTCCATCTTGATAAACCAATTTACCTCGAATAAAAGTTTTCTCAACACAACCTTTGAAATTGGATCCTACAAATGCAGAATGCTTATTTTTGGATAAAAGATCATCCGTTTTTAGTGTCCATTCCTTATCTAGATCAACCAATATGAAATCTGCATCAGTACCTGGTAGCAAACTGCCCTTCTCTGGATAAACACCATAAGTCCTTGCTGGATTAGTAGACATTAAATGCACCAACCGCAACAAAGATAACCCACGTTTATGAACGCCTTCAGTCAAAATTACCGGCAACATTGTTTGTATACCAGTAACTCCACCCCATGCCTCCCAGATATTATTTATGCCTTTTAATTTATCGCTTTCCAGGCAAGGAGAATGATCCGAAGCAATAATATCTAAAGTGCCATCTACTACCAGACTCCACATCTCTTCTACCATGCTTCGAGAGCGCAAAGGTGGAGCACATTTTGCTTCTGGTCCAATTCGTTCAAAATCCTTTTGATCAAAGAAGAGATAATGCGGACAAGTTTCAGAGGTAATATGGACTCCCCTTTGTTTGGCCTTTGCAATGATTTTTACTCCCTCCGGAGTTGAAACATGAGCAACGTTCACATATCCACGCGCTAATTCAGTAAGCAAACATACCCTTTGGATTGCTTCAATCTCAGCTTCAGGAGGCCGTGCTTCATACCAAGCAGCGCGATCTATTCTTCCTTCTTTCTTGAATTTCTCCGAAAGATAATTAATAATGAATTCATTTTCTGAATGGATACTGATTACATTACCAAAACTAGCAATCTTCTTAAGCCCTTCAAACAATAAATCATCATTTACCCTTTGAAAATCAACTCCACTGTTGCTCAAGAATGTCTTATATCCAATCACACCCTCTGCTTCCAAAGCACCAATTTCTTCAAGATTATTGTCGACCAAGCCCCCAAATTGGGCAATATCAATGATTGATTCCTTCTCAACTATCTCTCTTTTCTTTCCTAGCTCATGTTTATTTATTGTCGGTGGAGTACTATTTAAAGGCATATCAAAAACAGTAGTAACCCCACCCGCAGCAGCGGCAAAACTTCCAGCTTGTATTCCCTCCCATTCGGTTCGCCCTGGTTCATTGAAATGACAATGAGGATCCACCAAACCCGGTAAAAGATACTTTTCTTGAGCGTCAATGATCAAATCCGCAGAGATTTCTTGATCACCGTATACTAATGCCTGAATTTTTTCATTGTTAATAAGAATCCCCCCATTAAATATGTTAGTCCCAGTTACAACTTTTGCATTTTTAATATAAAGAGACATTTAGATTCTCCCATTTTCTTGACCAAATTTATCTTTGAATTGAAATTAAATTTGATAATTCTAAAAATAGAAAATTACTTAAATTCAAAGTTAATACAAAGCTCATTTCTATTCTTCATTAATTAATTGGGGTTTATCTTCCAAAAGACCTCTATCGTATTGAATTTACAAATTTTCTTGGAAAACAATGATGTACATCAATTGCACTATTATTCATTATAAATTTCATTCGTAAAGATTCCATAAAGATAATGTGTGAAAATATTGAATATGCCTCGAGGATGAATAAAACGGTGCTGAGGTAATCCATCTTGCCACAGGACTAATCGTGATATATTCGCACTATCAAAATATTACCTGTACTACTAGGCATCTCTCCTAACTACTCTTAAAGAATGAAAGATAGACCAAGGAGAGTAAATAATAGATAAGAATAATATAGACAATTAGTGTATCTTGGTGTATAACCCGGCATATAAATATGGCTGAAAATACTTATTAAATCGGAACATTCCCAAAACTTGTCGGAGTGACTGTCCGTACCCTTAAACGATGGGATGATAGCGGAAAGTTGCTTTTCCATAAGACCGCTACTGGACTTAGGTTTTATACCGAATCGCAGTATCGGGAATATATGAATATTGCGGAACCAGAAAAGGTAAAAAGGTTATTTGTTGTACCAGAGTGTCCGGTAGTAATCAAAAAGCCGATCTCCAAAACCAAGTAAAGGCAATGGAAAATTTTGTTGTCGCTCATGGAAAAACCGTAGATGAGTGGTATTCCGATATAGGTAGCGGTTTGAATTACAAACGACCATATTTTCTGAAGATCATAGAAGAAGTCGAAACTAATTCTGTCTCAGAGATCATTATCGCACATAAGGATCGGCTAGTAAGATTTGGGTACGAATGGTTTGAGGACTTCTGTAACAGGCATGACTGCAAAATCACGGTTATGAATTTGCAGAGTCTTTCCCCCGAAGAAGAAGTAACGCAGGACTTGCTTACGATCATTCACTGTTTCTCATCCCGTCTGTATGGACTAGGCCGTTATAAAAAAGAAATTCAGAAGATGGTCTCTGAATCGGAACAATAACCCATGCGGACAATCAAACGGTACAGCTATAAAGTTAATAATGGTGAATGGAATCAGCTTTGCGAAATTGCACGGCTGTACCGGGATGAGAAAAATTTCCACCTGAAAATCTACAACCAAGATAAAAACTACTGCAACTGCCAAAACGAGCGTTCAAGACGGGACGCACTGGTCAAAGAGAAATATCAACCGTCCACGAATCTTCAAGCCCGCCAGTGGAAAACGGCTTTAACCGAAGCGCACGATGCCGTTGACAAGAACTGGTGCGCTCTGGCAGTCGAAATTAAGTCCCTGATCGCCAAGCACAAAGGCACATGGTCTGACGCAGAAATGCACTACGCCTACTGGCTGACCTACAAAGGAAAACGTCTGGCGGAACTGATGGGGAGCGAAAAAGCACCCGAACCGGACCATTTTGAAATATCGCACGCCGAGAAAAAGCGGGGGCGGAACTACCTTCGGCGGGTCATCCGCCGAAAAAGAGGTGGCCGACCAATTGCACGGCTCACAAGGTCTTTCGCTTTAGATGCGAATATGTACTCGCTGGTTGAAAAAGTTGATTTTAACGGGGAGAAGGTGCAATTCATAAAAATTATGGGACTTACACCCCGAAAAATGATCGTTGTCCCGCTGACAGGCTACTCCAATTTTAGTGGCAACATTCGTATCGTTCTGGACTTTTACCGCCATCGAATCGAAGTTCATACGACCAGCGACGTCACTATTGGCATCATTCCAGAACAAGGGGGTGTTGTAGCTCTGGACGCTGGTTGTTCGGAAGTTTTTACGGATGAAAACAGCACGGCTTACGAACCAGCCTTCGGGAAAACCCTGCTTACTGCTTCCGAAAAGCTCTGCGAAACCATGAAGGCACGCAACAAATCTGCCGCCTTGATGAAAAAGTCGAGCAAGCACAAGGCGCACCGCATTCTCAAGTTCAATCTCGGCAAACAAAAAATGCGAGATCGTAAGCGCAAAATTCGTATTCGCGTCAAACAACAAATCAGCCATGCCATTCGGCAAGTCTGCCATGATCGCAAGCCATCGATCGTTGTGACAGAGAATCTGGATATTCGTGGCAAGGCAAAAAACAAGAAAATGTCGCGTCTGGTTTCATTCTGGATGCGAAGTAGTTTGAAAGAACGTTTAGAATTTCTGGCGTTGGTGGAAAGTTTCCATCACAAGCAGGTCAATCCGGCGTATACGTCTCAAATGTGTCCAACCTGTCTGTTTGTCCACAAGGATAATCGGAAAGGCGACATATTTCAATGCCTGAACTGCGGGCATACTGACCTTGCCGACCGGGTTGCCGCAATCAACCTCAAAGCGAGATACTACGACCCCAACATTACGATTTATACGCCAAAATCAGTCGTGTGGTCAATCTTGCAAAAAAGGTTCATCGCCTCTTTGGAAAGTTCCAACAGCACCATCGTTGGGGCTACTGTTTCGGGCAGGACTGGCGCACAATGCAAGGTGCGTCAGAGCGAAACGCCGTTGCCTAATTCAAACAATGGGCGCGGTACAGAAATGTCGTATTTAATGACATTTTGAGAAACAGTTCTGTGGCAAAGAAACACATCCCTTTGAATTCTACCTGTCTATCAATGATATTGAGCATCGTACCGCCAGAGTAAGGAGACCGCAGACAAATGGTTTTGTTGAACGATTCAACAGAACTTTTCTGGATGAATTCTTTCCCACAGCCTTTCGCACCAAGTTCTATGAATCAGTTGAGACACAACAGGAGGATTTGAGCCAATGGCTCGTCCATTACAACAAAGTACAGCCCACCAGGGCTATCACAATATGTGTCATCATCCTATGGATACGATCAACTTGTTTGTGAACAAGAATGTAAATGGAGAAGCCTAGTAATATAGTTTAAGGCTTATTAGGCAAGAAAACAGAGGGAAACAACACATATCTGTAACTTCTAATCAATACCTTTTCAAACAAATTAAAAACCCCACTCAATAGATGGTAAATAACCACAGATCTAGATTTTCCATAAATCTTTACCTTTTGTTTATGATTATCTTTATGCATTAATTATGATATTTATTCTATAGTTATTCTTTAGATAAAGTCATATTGGATAGTTTTTTAAATAGGTCGTAAACCCTATGCATCAAGGGAACCCACTAATATCCATTTAAACTTTATCTATCAAAATTTAGAAGACTTCATATAAATATTTCTTATTGGTCTTTTTTTAATCTCGCTTAAAGGATATTTTCTATGAACATAATTGTTCCCATTAAGCAAGTTCCCGAAACCAGCAACGTAAAAATGGATCCGGAAACGGGAAGGATGCAACGAACTGGGGTAGAAGGAATTGTTAATCCGTTAGATTTATTCGCAATCGAAGCAGCATTACGTCTTCGCGAGGCAAATGGAGGAACAGTAACCGCAATTACGATGGGGCCACCCAAGGCAGACACTGCTTTACGAGATGCACTAGCAATGGGATGTGATGGAGCCATTTTGTTGAGTGATCGTCGATTTGGAGGTTCAGATACTTGGGCAACGGCTTACGTCCTCTCTAAAGCAATTCAGAAATTATCTCCTTTCGATCTTGTCATTTGCGGTGAAAGAGCCACAGATGGTGAAACCGGTCAGGTTGGACCTGGAATCGCAGCCTTCCTTAACCTTCCCCTAGCCACTTATGTAAGTCGGATAATTGAATCTGGGGAGGAAAGTTTGCGCATTGAAAGATTGATTGAAGGTGGTCGAGAGATTATCTGGTCACCGCTTCCCATGGTGATAACCGTTGTAAAAGAAATCGGCGCTCCCCGATTAGGTACAGTACGAAATAAATTGAGAGCTCGAAAAACAGAAATTCCGACCTGGGATGCAGATGTAATTAACGCCAACGTAGAATTGATAGGGTTGAAAGGATCGCCCACTCGAGTGGTCAAAATCTATTCACCGAATTTGAGCCGAAAAGGCCTGGTGGTAGAAATCAAGAATCCAGAAGATCTCGAGAAAGCTGGTGCAGCTTTTGCTCAATTCCTTCAAGATCGTGATTTAACAAATTTTATTCCTAAATGTGATTGTGGAGAGTGAGCTATGGCTGGAGAAATTTGGACTTTTTCTGAACAAAAAAACAACCAACTGCGTGATGTATCGTTTGAATTGTTGACTTGGGGTCGCAAGCTTGCTCTCGAATGTGGAACAGAATTATGTGCAGTGGTTCTGGCAAATGGTATGTCAGATTTGGAATTAGAAAAATTAATCCAATTCGGTGCTGACAAGGTTTATGTAATTCAGGATCCGATATTTGAGCATTTTTTGGTTGAACCACAAGTCCAAACAATGCAATATCTACTAGAAATTTATGAACCTGAAATTATCATTGCTGCAGCAACAACCACCGGTCGCACCGTAATGCCATATCTTTCAATTCTTGTACACACTGGTTTAACCGCTGATTGTACCGACCTACAAATTGAACCCGAAACTGGCCACTTGCTGCAAATTCGCCCTGCAATTGGTGGCAACATCATGGCGACTATCAAAACTCCAGACACCCGCCCACAAATGGCTACAGTACGTCCAAAGTCGATCAATTTACCGGACGCAGATCTCTCCCGTAAGGGAAAAATTATCCCCGTGACAGTTCCTACCAAGGCGTTGACCTCACGAATGCGATTTGAAATGTATACATCTGAAGGTAAAAATTCTACTGACCTTGAGGAGGCAAATATAGTAGTTTCAGGTGGTTTGGGGTTGCAAGCCTCTGAGCAATTTGAGCTTGTTGAAAATCTAGCTACTACACTAGGAGCAACTGTTGGTTCTTCTCGACCGCCTGTCGATCATGGATGGCAGCCTTATGTCCGTCAGGTTGGGTTAAGCGGGAAGACAATCAGCCCTGAGCTATATATTGCCTGTGGTATCTCTGGTGCTGTCCAGCATTTAGCCGGCATTCAGACCGCAAAGAATATTATCGCTATCAACAACGACCCCGAAGCACCGATCTTTCAAATTGCTGATTTTGGAATTGTTGGCGATATCAATGATGTATTACCAGTTCTAAAAAAGTATGTATCAAAATTAAAAAAATCGAATTGCCAAAATCATTCTAATTAAAGAAATTCTGGCTACCTCGGTGTTGAAATTACACAAGTCAATATAGAAAGGAGTTTGTCATAATTATGGAAAAGAAACGTGTGGGTATTATCGGAGGTGGAATTGTCGGTGCTGCACTGGGATATAATTTGAGTCTCCATCCCAATATTGAGGTAAGCTTGTTTGAAAAAGACCAGATCGGTTCAGGCGCAACCGCTAAATCGGCAGGAACAGTTTGCTTATTTGATGATTCAATTTCTCATGAATTTTGGCAAATGCGTTTGTTCGGATTCCAAACTTATGAACGAATGGAAGCTGAAGAAAAAGGTTCAGCTGGATTTGATAAAACAGGAACATTAGCAGTAGCCACTACTCCTGAAGTGGAAGCTTATACAAAAGCTGGAATTGCACTTGCAAAAGGGGTTGGTTATTCTGGTGAATATATCACGGATAAAAGCCGCATCAAGGAAATTATTCCCGACTTAAACCTCGACAATGTTCTAGGTGCAGGTTGGACCGCAGATGATGGTTACTTTGACGCCACAATGGCATCGAACACCTTTGTCAAGAAAATGAAAGCAAATGGCGGTCAGGTGTTTACCTTCACGAAAGTCGAAGCATTAAAGATTTTCAATAATAAAGTTACCGGTTTGGAAACCAACAAAGGTAGCTATGACTTTGATGTTGTTGTTGATGCATCCGGCGCATGGACACGTTATACATCACGAATGGCCGGTTTAGAGTTGCCAATCTGGCATACCAAAGCTGAGGTTTTCTTCCTGGTTCCACCTTCCAAAAAGCTTTCTTATACCTTCCCTGTTCTCAAATACCCGCGTTTCTATGCACGGCGTGAGGGTGATAATATCTTTATATGTAAGGCCCACTTAACAATGGATCTGAATGACCCGATGCATGCAGGAATCTGGGATCCGGATAAACTAAAACCAACTGGAGGAACTGACGACTACTTCCTCGAATTCCTCTTTGGTGAATTAAATGATCATGTTCCCGGATTAGTAGATTCCGGTGTAGCCTCCTCCTGGTTGGGCTACCGGGCTGAACCACCAGATTTCCTGCCCATTCTGGGAGACACTTCTGTAGAAGGTTACATGTTGGCCATTGGTTGCGGTGGTAACGGTGTCATTGAAGCCCCGATGATCGGTCAAGACCTAGCACTGTATATTGCCTACGGTAAAAAATCTCCTCTTATTGAGCGATTCTCCTATTCGCGATTCGAATAAGTTTTCTAATAATTTAATTAGAGGCTGTCTTGTTAATTCTACAAGACAGTCCTTTATTTAAACATATTTTTCAGGATGTGGGTAATCTAAAAATATTATGCAACAATGATTTTTTTATGATAATCCAGACGAAAAAAGTAAGAGCATATTCGCGCCCTTAAATTCAGCCAACGCTCTGAGAATAATATATCAGGCGTATGAAATGTTCGTATTTATTAGAGGGGAGTACATACTGGCGAATCAAACCACTTGTGTTTTTATTATCGCCTTTTTTTATCAGCCTTCAAACCGATAGCCAACGCCCGGTTCAGTTATAACATACTTTGTTTCCAACGAATTATCACCTAATTTTTTCCGTATTTGAGAAATGAATACCCTTAAATACTCACGCTCATCACCATATTCTGTACCCCAAATCGATCTAAGGATCTCTCTATGGGTTACAACCTGTCCTTGTTTTTGTGCTAGATAGACCAAAATATCATATTCTGTTGGCGTTAATCTTACAATATTATTATTATGAAATACTTTTCTAGCTAAAAGGTCAATGCGCAAACCATTAAACAGGATGACATCTTCATTTAGGTCATCAGTTTTATTGTTTTGAGCATTGTTATAATTACTCCATCGTCGAATCGAGGAACGTACTCGAGCTAAAAATTCTTCCATCGAAAATGGCATCACCAAATAATCATCTGCGCCATAATCTAATGCTTTAATTTTTCGGCTCTCTTCACCAATTGCAGATAATCCAATTAATGGCACCTTACTTTTTTCTCGAATTGATGTGCAAATTTCTAATCCATCAACATCAATGGATGTGAAATCCAAGTTTAGAACAAACAAATCAAAATTATATCGAAGAATCAGTTGTCCTGCTTCAGAGCCATCTAATGCAAGATTAACATCATACCCTCTCTCAAGAAGATTTCTTCGAAGCATCCTTAGCAAGCCAGGCTCATCACCTATCAATAATATGTTAAATCTACCCGCTTGTTGATACACTGCAGCACTCACTTATCTATTGACCCAATTCTGTTTATTTGTAATGGATAAACTTATAGCACCATCGCTTACAAGAAGATTAACATTAATCATTTGTAAAAGCCTGCAAAAAGTATAAAGATTTAGCACAATCAATGGTGAAAATTTGTTCTTGTAGACGGGTTTATTACCTGTATCTATCATTTCTTTAATAATACTTGTTACCGTACCAGGAAGGTCATAAATAATAATCGAATATAATTTATTTTCCCCCTCCAAAATTCCTACTTGCACGGACACATCATGATCAACTTCGATTACTGCTTCAAAGAATAATTTACAAGCAATGATAAAGTATTCTGAATCTAAATAGGTAAATAAATCTTCTTCAAAATAATTAATCCGAACATACTTTGAAAGATTTTCCTTTTCCAAACTTCTATTCAAAGAAATAAAAAGCTCTTGAAGAGATTGAAATGCAGTATTAACCCGGAGTGTCTCAGCTTCAATACGAGATAACAAGGAAAAAATGATTCCGAATTTAGCAATTTGATCAATACTTGTGTGTATTTCCTCTAAAATCGCATATTGAGTAGATGGATCAAAAATTATATTATGATCCATTAAACTCGTAACCCCCGTTTTTGCAGACGTGGAAAAAACCTGTAATCTAGTACTTACTTGTGTCATTAATTGCCATACAAAAGTGTCTGAAGTATTCAGATTATCCAAATTGCATAATTGAAATAAGTTGTTTTCCATTATTCGTATCCCATAATTGTCATCTGAACATAACAACACTATTTAAAAACTCTATCTCGTTATGATCAAACCATATTCTTTTAAAGTACTTTCTTTCAATTTTCTCAAAGTTGTAATGATTACCTTTTTTCCGTCTTTATGCAAGAAATCTGAAGCAGCATGCAATATTGAAGAAACTGTATTGGTATTAATCTTATTACTCTCCAATAAACAATCGACTTCTTTTATACTCATCTCGATTAATGCTTCTGTGGTTAATTTTGCATAATTAAATTTTGTGTCATTTTCTATTACGAATAATAGAGTATCAGCACCTATCTTATTTGCTAATATACTTGCTACTTGGGGTGATTGAATAACAGCTTCAATACCCTCTAAATTTCCTTCAGAATTAAAATAAACAGGTATACCACCACCACCTGCTGCAATAACAATAGCGCCTGTCTCGCACAAACTTTTAATTCGACTAACTCCAATGATATCCTTTGCTGGAAATAGAGGTACTGTTCGCCGAAATCCTCTACCTGGTTCTTCAACAATACTCCATCCTCTTATCTGGCGATATTGTTCTGCTTTAATTCTATCAAACCATGGACCAACAGCTTTTTCAGAAATCGGCATTTTCTCATCAACAACTGTCTGGGTTACTAATGTTACAACTTCTCTTTTAATATTGTGATTTTTTAATGTGTTGACCAAAGCTTGTTCTACCAGATACCCTGTTGCACCTTGTGTGTCTGCTCCACAAACATCAAGAGGAATCGGATGTAATACATGACTTGCCAGTTCGGCACGAAAAAGAACATACCCAATTTGTGGTTTATTGCCATGCAGAAGAACAATATCATAATCTGAATCTAATAGATGAACCAAAGCCGTAGACAATTCACAAGCTTTTTGTTTCTGATCTTCAATAGTAAAACTTTGATTGCCGGCTAAAACTTCACCTCTAATTGATACAACCAGTTTTTCTCTCATCTCTTCCTTCCAAAATTATCATTACGCCCTAAATCTTATAGTTTCAATTCGATAATTACACAATTTAAAAATTTGCATCTCTAATTCAATCTAAAGGTTATGGTAATCACTTATCTTATTCGCTTTTTTTGTTGGCTCCACATAATCCTTCAAGAGAACGTCTATTGCACGAATACCTTTTGGAATTCTATTTTGGGTCAAAACCGTTTTTTGGGAGAAGAACAAGAAATTCTACATGATTAAAAAGGATTATATCTATAATTTGACGTTATTTCATCCTTTTTCTTCACTATATGTATTCACAATTATACTTCTGATTTCCTTCTCCACAATCAATCTTAGATTAGCTGTGATCTGAGAATGAATTCTCAAAGCATAGGTGCTTAGTCACACAAAAAGAACAAAATTGATAGGATTTTATTCATCTTCAATCTTATACTTTCATCTTTTAGAATATTATTCTTCGAATAAGCCTAACCTTATCTTTGTAATTAGAAGTGGAAATACCTAAACCTAGTCAGAGAAAGGAAAGGCATAACCACCTACTTTACTAATCTTTAGACCAAGATTCACCAACTTTTCTGCTTCAGCAATCGCACACTTCACTGGGTCCAACACCGGAACACCCAATTCACTAATTAATAATTTTTCCATTCCAGCCATTACAGCTCCACCCAATATAAGGGCTTCTGCATTTTTTAGTTCTACCGCCCTTCTCGCTGCGGATAAGCTTTCTTTATAAATATCTTCACTTTGAGAAGCTGTATCAGACACGCGCGCCTGGAAGGTCTCAATACTAACGCAATAATCTTCCATATGATAAGATCGTACTAAGCGAGAAAGAATAGAATTAAATCTGTGCAATGGAGTTAAAATACTAAAATTATGCGCAATTTGAACAGCTGTATGCATAGATGCTTCTGCGATTCCAACTACTGGCACATTTACTAAAGAACGAACGGCGTGCAACCCAGGGTCACTAAAACAAGCTAAAACAAAAGCATCTGCCTCGTTTTTATACTTTAAAACTTCCTCAAAAACTGCACTTGCAGATAAAGTTTCTGAATAATACCCTTCAATCGCTTTTGGAGCATTTGAGGGAGTAATCATTGTGATTTGCGTGTTGGGATTCACCACAATTTGAGCAGATTTCAGAATATTTTTGCTGGCTTCCAGATTTGAATTTCCATTTATTAGCGCAATATTCATTTTTTAATTTTCCCTAAATTTCTATGCCACAAGTTTCAATTTATTCTTTACTTTTTCCATAAACCTTGAGATTAAATCAATATCCCAAAGCACAACCTCACCCATTGTTTTCGATTTCTTTAAAGAACTGCTCACAATTGCGCCATCAGCATGGTCCAATGCTTGGTCCACATTTTGTATTGTAACGCTTCCTCCAATGTACAATGGCTTATGAATTTTTTCCTTTCGGACATTATCCAGAATCTGCAATGACTCATCAAATGTATTTCCAGTTAAAATTAGACAATCAGCACCAATATTTGACGCCCATTTAGCAGCTTTTGTAATAGGCACATCGACTACTGGTATTCCTGTGCGATCATACACATCAGCAAGAATTAGAATATCATCACCACCAATTTTATTTCGGTAATCAACGGCTTCTATACCACAACCTTGTTGAATACCAGAAGACTTCAGCATAGCCCCAACAAAGACTTTAATTCGCACAAACGAAAGACCCGCAGCATGAGCAACAGCAAGAGGAGTATAAGGATCATGAGCTTCTATTATTACACCCAGATCCATTGAAGGAAATTCTTTTTTTGCAAGTCTGGCCAAAGCTGCCATTATTGCAACTGTCTCAGTCCTGGCATAGCCTGAATTTCTAGACTCATCTTGTAGTATGACCGATGATATTCCACCACTTTGGAAAACATCCAAATTTTGGCACATATAATCTTCAATTTCTGCGATACAATATTTTTCACCTTCCAATAAAGCCGGTAAATGTAGAGCTGCAATAATTGGAGAGAGTTGTTCTTTTCTGTTATCCATTTTGTTCTCTTTCTACTAATTACATTATTTTAAGTCAAATCTTTGTTCGTTTAACGCCATTCGGTTATGCCCCCAAAAATTCTTTGGAAATCTTTTGTGTTTCTCCAGATCAGCTCGTTCAATCAGAGCAAAGGCTTCTTCATTCGCCTTATCGATTATTTCATTCTCATTAGCATTTAGCACTCGACGTCTGTTCATAAGAACTTTTCCCTGTACAATGACATCATCAACATCATTGCCAACGGTTTCATAGATTAGTCTATGTACAGGCATGAAATTTGGCGTGAGATGTGGCTGTTTCATGTTTATTGTGATGATATCGGCTTGTTTACCTTTTTCAAGTGAGCCAAGTTCGTTCTCCCAACCTAATGCGCGCGCAGCATCAATCGTAACCATCTCCAATAATTTACCTGCCGGAAGATAATATGAATCCCGAAAATGATATTGATGAATTAATTGAACCATTCGGATCATCTGGAAAAGGTCAAATGGACGTCTTGGTGAAGTTCCATCAGTAGTTATGGCAACTGTTACTCCTGCTTTTATTAATTCAGGAACAGGGGTTCGGGCAATGGCATGTCCAGCGCTTGCTACATGTCCAATCCGAGTATCAGTCTTTGCCAATATCTCAATCTCATCTAAAGAAAGGCCATTACAATGTTGCAATGAAACATCAGGTCCCAATAAACCGTTTGAATCCTGGTATGCAAGACTTACCATTCCCCCAAACGCATCTGAATGGATGCGTGTATTATATTTTGCAGCCAACTCACGCACAGCCTTAGTCATCATCAAATCATTTTCAGTTAGTGAAGGGGCCAAATCTGGGGGAGTTGGACCCTTTGAATTCAAACTTGGAACAATCAAAAAAGGTGTGACAAAAACTCGTATTCGATCATTAGCCCTGTGATTACACTCTTGGATGACTTCCTCAGTTCCTTTAATTAATTGATTAAAACTGACTGTTTTCTTTATTTTCTTTCCATCTTTCCAACGACTTACTTCAACTGGCCATGGTGGATTACAAGGTCCAACCGCAACCACTTCTCGAATCCCAATTTCCTCATAAGCTTTCGCATGATTTATAGCAAAGATCCGATCATCACTTCTCGGTTGAGATCCAATTACACTCAATCCACAGGTTATTCCAGCTTTTAATCGCTCCAGTGCAGACAACCTTCCCTCTATATACCAGAAATTGTCCGTTGTGAAATTGAAGTATGTATGCGTAACCAGTTCACTCCAAAATGATGGAGTATCAGATGCCATAGTTTTTATTAAGCAATGTCCAGCATGACCATGCGCATCTATTAATCCAGGAAGCACAATTTTATCTTTTGCACAAATTTGTGTCTTTGCTGAATATTTTTCTCTTATAACCTCAGAAGAATCAATATCAAGGATCTCACCTTCATCAACCGCTATTGAATACCCTTCCAAAATTTCTCGTTGAGGATTCATCGTAACGATCGTGCCACCATCAATAATGAGATCAATCATGCTTATTTCACTACCCTTCCTTGTTCTTAATTCGCAGTTGCTTTTACTTTGTGCCATAAATTATCACAACGTAATTGAGCTTCCTGAACCAATAACTTTTCATCAATGTTCACTAAGCAGCCCTTGTCCACAACCAATTTTCCATCCACAAATACTGTTTCCACATCATTTCCAAATCCATTAAAAACCAGATTTGCTACAGGATCTACAACTGGAATACTATGAATCCCTTGTATATTTATGATCACGATATCCGCTTTTTTCCCTACTTTTAACGAACCTATCTCATCTTCCATATGAAGCGCACTCGCCCCATTTATTGTTGCCATTTTAAGCACGTCCATAGCTCGCAAGGCTTGATAATCTTTTTCCAGCATCCTGGCTGTACACACCGCCATCTTCATCGTTTCAATCATGTTTCCGGTCATATTATCTGTTCCCAAACAGATTACCGCACCATTATCTTTAAGTTTATTAATCGGAGCCATCATTGCATTTTTGGCATTACTATCACTTAGATGTGACACATTGGTTTGGTTTTTTCCCAATAAACCCATGTCATGCTGGTTGAGATATATGCAATGCCCAGCGATTAGATGTGAATTTAATAGATTCAGACGAGATAAATATTCAGTGGGTGAACACCCTTCTCGGCTCAAAATATGAGCTTCTTCTCTCCGGCTTTGCGATAAATGAATCACTAAACCTATACCATAATGCTCTGCCAAATCACGAATTTGAGCAAGAAAATCAGAGGAGCAAGTATCAGGGGCGTGTGGTCCAAATCGGCATCGAATTCGGCCTTCTGCTCCGCCCTCCCATTTTTCTACGAAATTTATTGCCCTTTCGAGTGTTTCAGAACCAATTTGATCGCTGAATTCATATTTATTTTCTGGAATTTTAAATAAATTTGTATTATGAAGCCGTTCACTTAATACTGCTCTACTACCCAATTCTTTTACTGCTTTTGCAGTCTGCTCAATAAATATATAGTTATCTACAATTGTTGTCGAACCAAATAACAAAGCCTCGCCAGCTCCAAGCAATGAAAACGTATAACAGTCGTCATCCGACATCAAAACACCTTGGGGAACTTTTGGACTATAAGCAGGGGCTATGCCAATATCATCACCTATTCCCCGCAAAATTGAAAGTGCCGTATGCGTATGTGTATTAATAAACCCAGGAAGAACTAACTTACCAGTCGCATTAATGGATGGAAACGATTGATATCGTGATGGGAGTTCATCAGATGGACCTAACCAATCGATCCTATCCTTTACAATTGCAAGTGAACCATTTGCCCACTGCATTGGCTCATCTTCCATCGTAATTATCCACGCGTTTTTAATGACGTATGTCATAAAACAAACCTTTACCTATCTTCAAAAGCCTTTCCTGGAATAAACTGTCCAAAGCCTTGCCCCTGAGGGAAATCTCCATTTTCATAAACTATTTTTCCACGCACAATGGTTTTTGCAATCTTTCCTTTTAGATTCCAATCATTATATGGACTCCATTTGTTTTTTGTATAGAGTGATTCACTTTTTACCACCCAATCCATTTGTGGATCAAAAAGCGACAAATCCGCATCTGATCCTAATTCAATACAACCTTTTTTCGGGTATAAGCCAAATAATTTTGCTGTATTGGTTGACATAAGTTGAGATAATAATTGAAGACCCGATGGATCTTTGTGTATAAAACTCCAGTAAAGCAAAGAAATTCCCAACTCAAGTCCATTTATTCCAGGAGGTGCTTTCGAAAAATCCTTCTTGCCTAAATCCTTATCACTCGTTGTATATGGCGAATGATCACTTACAATACAATCAATTTTTCTATCCAAAATCGCCTTCCAGAGGTTCGCCCGATTAATATCATCACGAATTGGTGGATTGCACTTTGCATACGCCCCAAATTTACGATATGCGGTATTGTCAAGCACTAAATAATGAGGACAAGTTTCAACAGTTACCTTAACACCACGTAATTTGGCCCGCTCTATATTCTCAACACCTTTCGCTGCAGAAAGATGAAGTATATGCACCTTTGCATTTGAATCCTCAGCCAATGAAATCACACGCTCAATAGCTTCAACTTCCGCAATTTCAGGACGTGTTAGGTGATAGTATTCTGGATTTTGAATCACTTGAGAAATATTTCTCTTTGTAAAAGTGTTTATGATAAATTGGTTTTCGCAATGAATTCCTAATAACATTCCAAGAGAAGCTATCTTCTGCATTGCGAGCAATAGTTCTCCATCCTCTACCATCGGATAATAGGGATCTGAGGAACAAACAAAAGCCTTAAAGGCACAAGCACCCAATTTTGCTAATGTCTCAATTTGATCAAGATTTGAAGGTATCACGCCCGCCCACAAACCGAAATCCACATAACTCTTCTGAGCTACATCTTCTAATTTGCGTTTAAATATTTCAGGTGTTGTAGTAGGCGGAGTATCAACTGGATGTTCTAATATTGTAGTTATACCACCCGCAGCCGCAGCTCTCGTACCTGTTATAAAATCTTCTTCTTCGTTTGGACCTGGTTCACGAAAATGAACATGTGGATCAATGAATCCTGGAAAAACAACGAATCGGGAAGCATCTATAATTATTCCCTCAGAATTCATTTGATTTAGTTCACCAATCCAAGTGATTTTTTCACCAGTTATACCAATATCTGTTTGAATAACACCTTGTTCGGTGACGACAGTACCATTCTTAATTATCAAATCAAATGTCATAATCTAGATCCTCCAAGCGTTGTAAGGCCACTTCACGAGTAATAAACCGAATAGATTGATAATTAGTTCTCTCAATAATTAATGATGCTGAAACTGTTCCATATTTTGCTGCAAGGATTGCATTATTCGATTCAACCATTCCAGCTAGAAATCCACCACAATATGCATCTCCAGCGCCATTTAAATTTCTTGGATTTGCTTTATAAGCTGGTACGTGGACAATTTTGTTAGATTTTCTATCCAAGATCAAAGAACCTTTACCTCCCAATTTCACACCAACAATTCTCGATGGAAAGTCAGTCAATCGGATTAATGCATCCTCAGGAGAAAGATTTGGCATCAGAGCATTCAATTCAACTTCACTTGGCAAAAAGGCATCAATGTATTCAAACAATGAATTTAGCTTGCCCTTCGATATGCTTCTCAAATAAAAGGCAGGATCCAAAGTAATAAAAATATTTCGATTGATTTCTTTGATTGCCTTTGCAAAAGAAGAATGAACTTCATAAGAATTTGTAGCGATATGGCAGCCCTTAATAGTAGAGAAATCTATTGTGTCCAACATATCAGTTTTTAATGGATAAGTCCTAACAAGATCTCCATATGAAAATCCCTTACCCCCTTGGCTTTTCTGGATAATTTCCTGTTGTAATAATGAAATCTCTGTCTCGTTTAGAAATTCACCATCGGTTATTTTTCTAATAGTTTCTGCCGATGCAAACAAGCCATCCAACCTGCTTCCATCCTTCCTATAGAAAAACCATTCCTCGGAATCCACAACATCTTCCCGTTCTATCAGGTTTCTTAAATCAAGTCCTCGTTGTTTAAGAAAGTCCAATAAATAAACGGGGTAATTCTTGGGAATTTGACTAAGAATTCCTACATCCTCTCTCCAAAACAATGCACCTAATGCAGAAAATACGCTATTTCCCCCTAGTTGTCTCAATAGAATCTGTTTTTCTGGAGTGATAATATTATCTATTGAAAAATTACCTATAAATAGCAAATTCATAAAAGTATATCAATCCTCTGCATTTTCTATTGAATGGATCAAATATATTTCGATTATCCAAATTCTTCATGTCTCACGAGTAGATATATGATTTTCAAGACCTCATAAATCTATTCTATTCATTGAATGAATTATCAAATCTCCTTTAAAAAAGCAGGTGTGTAACCAAGCCCAAGCGCAAATTTTTGTTTTGCCAAATGATAAGCAAAGAAATGTAGCGGCACGCAGTAAACAATGGGAGCTATTAATTCGTTCATCTTGGGCATTTTATAAACCCAATGCGCAACACGGGTAATTTCCTCTTCATCTTCTGGTACCAGAGCAAAAATCAATCCTCCATCATATCGACCAACTTCAGCAGTTTCAAGGGCTCTTTTATGACTGACCTTATCCGGGGCAATAAGAAACAAAGGATCACCAGGCTTGAGAGACCTGTAATGATGAAATTCTTCTAAGGGTATTGTTGTAGCGTGGATCGGACATAACTCTTTGATTTTTGCTCCACCGATAGCTGCAGATGCTAAATTTGGACCCCCACCACAGAAGAACATAAATTGAGCCGCAGCTAATTTGTGTGCCAGTTTCTCCATCGAAGAATCGACTTTCGCTGTGCATATTTCCATTATTTCGGGTAGTTTTTCCAATCCTTCTTCGAGTTCTTCAATCCCCTTTACTTGATTGTTACGTCCCCATTCCAGAGCTATTTTGCAAATTAAAGCCATTGCAGCGGTACTGGCTTGAGTTGGCCACCCTTTTCTAGTCGCGTGAATTATCAAAGCGCTGTCAAATGCTTCTGTGATCAGACTGCCTGGAGTATTAGTTAAGCCTACACAAAACGCTCCTCTGGCCTGTGCTTCTTTCATTCCATCAATAACTGCTGGTGTGCTGCCCCCAGAGCTAATACCAATAACCAAAGTCTGGGCATTAACAGTTTTGTGATAATAAAGAGTGAAGTCGAGGGCTTGCATTGCCTCAACTGGAATTCCTAATACTTTTTCTAATGTATAACGTACAGCTACTCCTACATGCCAAGAATCCCCACAACCAACTATAAGAACTCTATTAAACTTCCGGTGGCATAATTCTTTGGCAAGCTCTAATATTCTTGCTTCTTCCAATTGTAGAGTTTCTCTTATTGCATCTGCTTGTTTTAAAGCTTCTACTTTTGTTTGCTCAACTCGATTCAAACGATTTTGGTCATAAGGTTGGTCTGTTGAAGGTTCCTTGGCTTTTGCTTCTGGTCGCTCTAACTTAATTTGATTGAATTGAATTTCCATAATAAATTCCTTACTCATTCTTCATAATAAAAAAATGAATTTATCCTTTAACTGCCCCTAAAGTTAAACCTTTGACAAGATACTTTTGAAGAACAAAGGTTACTAAAACCGGCAGGATAATTAGAATAGACCCAATTGCCGACACCTCACCCCATTGAATAGAATATTCTCCCACAAAATTAGAAGCTTCAACTGGAAGAGTACGAGCATTTGTTGAACTTAAGATTAACCCGAAGAAGAAGTGATTCCATGCGCCCATAAAATTATAAATTCCGGTAACAACAAAACCTGGTAAAGCTAAAGGAATCACAATCCTGATAAATGTGCCAAAACGACTACAACCGTCTACCAATGCCGATTCTTCAATTTCAAAAGGAATTTCAGAAAAAAAAGCAATTAAAAGCCAGATCGTATTAGGTAAAAGAAAAGCTACATATGCGATCACCAAACCACTTAATGTGTCGACTAATTTTAGTCTGCTGAACAAAATAAATAAGGGCAAACCTAATACAACGGGAGGTAATACACGCAACACCAGTGTCGAATACAAGGCCGGTTTTCCGCCTGTTTTAAATCGGGCAATACTATAAGCTGCCATTGCACCGATAATCAAAGTAAAAATGGAAGCAACAATACTTACAAGTGTAGTATTTAAAAAGATCTTTCCCATTTCAGGACGAGATAAAACAGCAAGATAGTTTTCGAAAGTAGGTTTAAAAAACCAGGTTGGTGGAATTATAAACATATCCTTTTCGGGTTTGAAGGAAGTAAGGACCATCCAAAAAGGCGGAAATATTAAGAATATCACCATAAATATTGCGATTACCATGGCAACTATATAATTTATAGTTCTTTGTGCTTTCAAGTTCATTTTTTTCTCCACTAATTACTTGAAAGACCATCTATTAATTTAGTGGTCAATAACATAATAATGATTGTTAAAATAATTGCTTGTGCTGCAGCAATCCCATAATTGCCACTTTCAAACGCGGTCTTAAATAACTCTAAAGTGAACACCCGCGTCGCATCTCCAGGTCCTCCCCCCGTAAGTGTGTATATTATGTCAAACTCTCTCAATGCATCAATAATTCGTAGCATAGTAACAATTAATAAAACAGGTTTCAATAAAGGTAATGTAATGTACCTGAAAGCCTGTGTTTGAGTCGCACCATCTATATAAGCAGCTTCATATGGCTCTGTGGGTAAACTCGCTAATCCACCTAAAATAACCAAAAACACAAATGATACTCCCCACCAAACCTGTACAATTACCACTGTCATTAAAGCAATTTTGGGATCAGCAAGCCAAAGTTGTGGTTCAATCCCAATAAGACTTAAGAAGTAATTTAATACACCCCATTTTGAATTTAGAATTATTCGCCAAAAAAGACCCACCGCTACAGGTGTTATCATCATTGGAGCTAATACCAGTGGCATTAATATTCTTTTTCCAAACAATTCGATATTAAATGCCAATGCGGTGATTAAACCTAATATCAGCTGCAAGAATACTGTAAAGAAGGCAAAAATCATCGTTCGAATAAACGATTTTTGAACAAATGGATCTAATATAACCGTCTGAAAATTTTGAAAACCTACAAATCTCCATTCTGAAACATTTCTAACATTATAGAGAGATACATTATTTACACTTATTACAACATTGTATATCAATGGAAAAATAATGATTCCTAGTAAAAGAAACATCGCAGGAGCAATTAAAACGATATTTATATGCTTGTCTAAATAATTACCTATATTTCTTAAGGTTACTTTGAGGCTCATTCTTCCTCTGCTAATATAATTGTTTTGCTCTCGTTGTCGGAGTTAAGTACCTAGAAAAGGTATGCAAAACAGAATAAAGTGTAGGTTCACGTTATGTAAAATAATTTTCTAAATAATTAAAGTGTATGTCTTTATCTAAAAAAGAAGACTTTCAAAAATATTCGGAATTCTTTTCTTTATTAGATTTAGCTTTAATTATTAGTGAAACTTACCGTTTAAACTCGTTGAAATTTGTTTCAGGGTAGTAAATCTATAAATAACATAATCGACCAGAATTAGAATTCCTTTGAAATATTCAATAGATCTACTACCCTCGATTTCACAATAATCGATTACTCACCCAAAAGTGTACGTAACTCTTCTGCAGCGTTTCTTAAGGCTTCTTCCGCTGAAATATCACATGAAGTTGCTTGATCTACCCATTTATTGAATACATCATTAATCTCACCAGCTCGTCCAACTCGTAAAGAACCTGCGCCATTTACAGAAGCTTCATAAACAGCTGGTATCCAAGGACGTTCTGAAATCAACTTTTCATCAGAAAGAATGCTTTCACGCGGACTGGTACCACCAAAATCTGTATATACTTTCCCGCCATCAGGACCAGTTAACCATTCGAGAAAAGCCCAGACAGCATCAAGTTTAGTACTGGCAGCATTCACCATAATTCCTAATGGATTAATACGAGTGAACGAACCATTTGGGCCTGAGGGTTGTGGCGCAAAAGCGATTTTGTCACATACGTCTGGTGATTGTTCACAATCCGTCAATACGGGCATACCTGCCGTAAAGAATGAAGCCTGAGGAATCATACCTGTTTGCAGACCGACCAAAAGCTCAGGATAATCCCATGCCGTGATATCTGGAGGAGTTACTCCATCTTTACATTTCATATCGACGAGGAAGGAAAGTGCATCAATTGCTTCTTGGTTGTCAACAACTACTTTACCGTCCTCATCGAGAATATAAGCACCATAGGCATTTTGGATACCAATCCAAGTACCAACCATAGTACCAGGAGATGCTGCATATGCATAACCGAAATCAGTTGGAGAATCACTGTTTAAATCTTTTGTATATTGCTCAGCAATATCTCTTAATTCTTCCCAAGTTTGTGGAGGTTCTGGAATGAGGTCAGTGCGATAAACATAAGACTCTTCAGAAATATCAGTTGGTACCATATACCAATCATCGCCCATTTTCATCTCTTCCTGAACAGCCACAGGAATTTCGTCCAAGTTATAACCTTCAGCATTATTCACATAATCTGTCAAGGGGGCTAACAACCCCGCAGCAGCTAAACTGGGTGTTACGCGGCTAATATCTAAGATGCCATCTACATCAGTACTTCCAGCAGCCAGCGCAGTATTATATTTTTGGCGATATCCAGACCGACCAACAACAACCACATTCACTGGATTTCCAGTCTCTCGAGTATAAACCAGAGCTGAATTCTTCAGTGCATCAGCTTCGGGTCCGGTTTTTGCCCAAAGAGTAATTTCCGGTAATGTCGTCTGCTCAGATTCATTTGAAACACTAACGTCCTGTGTTGCAGCAGGAGCTGCCTGTTCAGATTCATTTGAAACACTAACATCCTGTGTTGCTGCAGGTGCACATTGTGCCGCAATTAATGAAAACAACACGAAAAATAAGACTAATTTAATTTTCTTCATTTCTTCGTCCTTTGTCCTTTCATTTCGGTCAACAATTTATTGGAACCGTGTTAAGCAGATAAAAAAAACAACACCTCCTTTACAATTACTCAAAATCCTAAATTCTGTTAATCAGGTAATTTTCATCCTCTAATAATATTTCATATTTTACAAGTGCATTGTAAGGTTCACATTAAGAAAATATAAAGATGCGAGTTAATATTTCCTAATGCGTTGGTGTAGCATTTATTTCTGTAAAAATCTTGAACTTTAACAAAAGCGGTGAGTCAGAAGTTTCCCTAAATGTCTACCAAACAAAATGGGGACAACCAAATGACTCACCAAAAATGACTATACCTTTTCCCAAGAGTTTACGACGAAAGGATTAGATGCTGTCCCCGAACTGCTCAAAGTTTTGATCGATCAAGCTATGCAAGCGGAAGGGGCAAAGTATCTGCAAGCCGCTGACTATGAACGCGCTGAAGTACAAAGAGGTCAAGCAAACGGGTATAAAACCAAAACTGTGAAGACCCATGTGAGCGCGATCACCATTGCTGTTCTCCAGTTTCGTGAAAGCGGATTTTTTTCTCTGCATGAGTGATCGCCCTTACCAAATTATACGCTCAGGGAGTGCCCACTCCCATAGTCAAAGCGAATATCGAGGAATTATGCGGAGGAGAAGTTTATGCCATACAGGTTAGCCGCTTCTCAGCCCAGCTGGATGCAATGCTGCAAGAGCGGAGCGAGAGACCGCTGGATGAAATCACATCCCTGTACGTAGATGCGCGCTACGAAAAGGTGCGTGAAAGCTGTCGGGTTCAAGATGCGGCTGTATTGGTGGCTTCCGGGATCACTCCCGAATGTGAAAGACGGGTGTTGGACGTTCGATAGCGATGAGTGAGAATGCAGCCAATCCCCAAAGTAATACTTCGCGATGGTAATCTTTCTGAAAGGGCGAAAAGATCGTGAGGGGCATGTAATTCAGTTAGTGATTAGCGATGATCACTTTAGTCTTGGGACAGCCCATAAAGCGGTTTCAGGAAGTATTCACCAATTTGCGCACTCCACGTGGCAAAGATTTCAATTTCACCTACAGCAAAACACCGGGGTGTACCTACCGTACCAACCGTGCGCATGGAGGTGGCCACAGAAATTCAAGCCATGTTCAATGCTCTGGACCGTTAGACTGCCGAGAGATACCTGCATGAAGCCGTTCGCAAGTACGCAGTCTCCGCTCCTGGATTGTCAGCACGAATGGAGGATAACCTCGCGAAAGGCTTTACGATGCATGACTTTCCCCTGGAACATCTGCGTCCGCTTAGAACCTCAAACAGTTTGGAGCGTATCAATAGGAAGATTCCGCTGCCGCACTCGGATGGTTGGAGTTTTTCGAACGATGTATCTTGTATCAGATTGATTTCCGCCCTGCTCATGGAAACCAGTGAGGAATAGCAGATCAGTAAGCGTTATTGCGCTGGTAAGTCATTTGATTGTTGAAGTGCGTTGGATATTTCTGACCTCAATTTACAGAAAAGGTTGCGTAATCACTTGGAAAATCACATATCTAATTTTTGGTATGCTTTATAATGATTTGGCACAAATCTCTATTTCTTATTAAAACAGTTATACCCAGCGAGGAGAAATGATGAAAGAATTTGATGTATATTCTTACGGTGTTATCTCATCCAGCACTTTAAACCTTCTTCGTCTTCCTTTTCCTTCTGCAGATGCTTATTCTGAATTGGGTGAAACCTACGCGATGACCGGCGGTGAAGCGCTTAATTCCTCGATCGTTCTCAGCCGGTTGGGATTATCCATTCTCCTGGATGGAAACTGGATTGGCGATACGCCAGAAGGCAAACAACTTCTGGAAAGAATCCAGACCTATAATATTGACGTAAGCCGGTTGACTGTGAAAGAAGGTTATTCCGGTGTCAGAGAAATTGTATTTTCTGACGATAAGACTCGAACGATCTTTGGAAATTACATCGATTTGTTGACAACAACCCGCAAGTGGAATATCCCAAACAAAGCAGATATTGAGAAGGCAAAGATCGTTTGCGTTGATCCACCATTTGGTGAAGAAAGCGCTCTGGTTGGAAAGTATTCTGCCGAATTGGGTATTCCTTTTGTCAGTATTGATTGTGCTTACGATCACCCATTGGCCACTGAAGCGGAGGTTGTAATCCTTTCTGGTGAATTTCGAGCTCGGGAATATCCACAGGCCGATTTGGAAAAGTTGTTTGATGAATATGTGAAGCGGGCAAAGGGAATGGTGGTGCTGACGGTAGGCAGCGAGGACATCCTGTATGGTCGCAAGGGAGAGCCTATGAAGCGCTTCAAGCCATATCAAGTCAAGGTCGTCGATAGCGCGGGCGCGGGTGACTCTTTCCGGTCCGGCATAATTTATGGATTACTGCAGAATTGGTCTGATGAAAAAACAATCCAATTTGCGTCCGCGGTGGCAGCCCTGGTATGCGCCAGTTTTCCAGGTGTGTTGAACAGCCCCTCTCTTTCTGAGGTATCTCAATTAATAGAAAAAAACGCTTGATTTGCATATAATTGAAAAGGATAGCCATATCTATTGTTTTAAGGACTGATCCTCTATTGAAGTTAGATCTATCAATAGAGGATCGGTATTATTAACCATCTAAGTGGATTCCCAATCAGGGAATCAGAGGTTTCTACCTATAGTAATTTCTCAAGGTGGATTTGGATTTCCCAATTCTTCTTTTCACCGGCATTCAAGATGGATACACGCTCATTGTTAGCCGCGACCATCAGGCTGTCGTAATATCCACTACATGGTTCCAGAGCGGCCACAGGAACAGCGCTGTGGATACCTTCGTCAATCCACAATCCAAAATAGGGTAAATCTTTGGCTGACCAGGAAAGTTTCAACTGGCAGCCCAAGCCTTCGTGTTGAAGGGCTGCCCAATCAATGGGCTGATCTGGCTGAATATAAAATTTTCGACACGCCCGGTGTTCCACTCCCCTCACCCGGTCTAGCTGCCAGACTGTCCCATTCGCGGAGACCGCTTCCGGCCAGTCAACCGGTGTTTCCACCACACCCCAAACCGGATCATTTTCAATAATATTTAACACTTTGGTTACTTGCGAAGGAAACTTTATCCGGGTCTGGGCATCTGCCAGAAACTGGGGATGGGCCGCATACAAATAAGGTATTGCTTTTGCACTTCGGTTTTCCATTTCATACTGGAGTGCCAAACAATTCTCAGCAGATAAGATCGCTTTGCGCGTAATGCGATAGGGCAAAGCAATTCCAGATGTGGTTAATGTAACCTGATTCTCGAGGCTTTCGATATCCCAGGGGATACTCCACACTTCCCCATGGTCAGGCAAGAAAACTCCATCGAATTCACAGGCGTTGATCGTCGGCATCATCTCATCCCAACCGCTCATATCCTGCTTAACAAATGTTGCCCCGTAGGATAATTCTTTCACCGGACGCACGGGAGGAACAAGCCATTCATATTGGCTTACTTTGTCAAACATTGAAACGATTTTCGCACCCAGTTGGGGCACCATGACCACCCGGATTTTGGTGCTATCCAGGTTGATCGCCTTGAATCCGTGCCACATTGATTCAGAGATATTCATTAATATTCTGGTTCCCTTAATTTCCAATCGATTGTGAATGAATAATAGCACCCTGGTGATACGCGTCTATCCTTAATACTTCATCGAAGCACTGCTTTGCAAAGAGCAAATCACCCAGACCCAATGCGCCTAAAGCCATCAGATACTGACAGTGTACTTCATTTTTCTTTTTCAGGCTTTGTTCAAAGACCAGAAAATCTGGCAGCGATACGGCAAAATAATCCATCTTTACATCATCATCCAAATGCGCGCGTCCATAATCAATCAAACGCCGGAAGATTTCATTGGCTTCTTCCCTTTGACCTAATTTCAACCTGGCAAGTCCCTGGTAGTAGATCATTTCGGGTGGCTGGTCATTATAATACATTGCAGACGCCGGTTCACTCAATCCGTTTGAGGCGCGCAAAAAACAATTCCGGGCTTCGTCCACATCACCCAACTGGTCATAGGCACAACCCAAATAATAATAAATATTATTTTCTTGCGCACCGTACAGCTTTCCTTCACCCAGATTATGTGGGTATTCTTGCGTTCGAAGTAGCAAGTCAATGGCTTCCTTTGCTTCACCGAGGGACAGTTTTTGTCTGGCCATTTGTACCAGGCTGGTCACATATTGGGAAGG
>Ga0209269_1000567_pt1 | contig 32864 bp, 27 predicted proteins | sample MTBAKMMethaMetaG_FD_187455 | JGI IMG/M metagenome (GOLD analysis project Ga0209269, IMG submission 187455) | Enrichment culture microbial communities from Arthur Kill intertidal strait, New Jersey, USA, that are MTBE-degrading - MTBE-AKM (Arthur... | ecosystem: Environmental > Aquatic > Marine >... | reverse complement strand
CGGAACTGTCCGTTGAAGCCATTCCCGAAACGATAGCGGACCTGATAGCCCGGGAAAAGGTGATCGGCTGGTTTCAGGGACGGATGGAATTCGGCCCCCGCGCCCTGGGCAGCCGTTCGATTATCGGAGACGCGCGCTCCCGGAAGATGCAGGAGATCATGAACCTGAAGATAAAGTTCCGCGAGAGTTTCCGTCCTTTTGCCCCCTCTGTTCTCAGGGAGAGGGTCTCCGACTTCTTTGAAATGGACACGGAGAGTCCGTATATGCTATTAGTAGCCCCGGTAAAGGGAGAGATCTGCCGGGAGATGTCTCCGGAGGAGCAAAAGCTCTTCGGACTCGACAAGCTCCACGTCGCCCGCTCCGTCATCCCCGCCGTCACGCATGTCGATTACTCGGCCCGCGTGCAGACGGTCAGCATGGAGGACAACCCTTTATACTATCAACTGATCGCAAAATTTGACGAGAAGTATCGGTGCCCGGTCATCATCAACACCTCATTCAATGTCAGGGGTGAGCCGATCGTGTGCACCCCTGAAGACGCCTATCTTTGCTTCATGCGGACGAACATGGATTACCTGGTGATGGGGAGGTATCTGATAGAAAAAGACAGGCAGAAGCCGCTGGAGCATGACATAGACTGGCAGAAGAAATTCGAGCTGGATTAGGTGAAGCGCCATGATTATTGAGGAAATACGGGCTCTCAGACAGGAGAAATCCGATCTCCGCAAGTTCGGGATCACCATGGGGGTCGCGCTGATGCTGCTGGGGGGAGTATTGTGGTGGCGTGCCATTGATTGGTACGGCTATCTCTTCATCGGCGCCGGTGTATTCATTCTGCTGGGTCTCGCTATTCCAATCACCTTGAAGACGGTTCACACAGCGTGGATGGCCTTTGCCTTTGTGCTGGGATGGGTCATGACGAGGGTGATCCTGACCGTTCTTTTTTACCTGGTGGTCACCCCTACCGGATGGCTGGGAAAGATATTCGGGGAACGATTCCTTGACGTCAAAATAGATCCGGGTGCGAACAGCTACTGGATTCGCAGGGAAAGACCACACGGCAGCAAGTCGGATTACGAAAAACAATTTTAACGGACACTATCAGTTGAGGAAAAATGGAATGAGTAAATTGTCAATCATTATGGAGTTCTGGGATTTTTTAAGGGTGCGCAAGAAGTGGTGGCTGGCGCCGGTCATCATCTTCCTCCTGTTCATCGGGGCGATGCTCATCCTGGCGGAGGGATCGGCGGTCGCGCCGTTCATATATACGTTGTTCTAAAGCAGGTCCGGCGCAGTGTTGTACAGGAAAAAGGGTGTCCGTGTGAAAAAAAAGATCACATCTTTCTTCGTCAATGGCATGCTGATGGTCCTCTCCCTTGGCGCCGCAGTGTTGCTTGTCGAGGTTGCGCTTCCCTTTTGTAACATTCGTACCATCGAAGAGGCGGTCTATCAGGCACGGCGACCGGTGGTGCAGACCATATACGGCGAATACCACCCGCAGCTTCTCTGTACGTTGCAGAAGAACCTGCGAAACGTACGATTATCCTATCCGGGGCAACTGGACTATACGGTTGATACCAATCGACAGGGGTTCCGGGGGCCTGACTGGGACCTGTCTCCCGAGAGAAAAAACATTGTTGTTCTCGGCGACTCATTTGCCTTTGGGTGGGGCGTTCAGTGGGAAGAAACCATGGGACAGCTCCTCGAAAGGGAGCTGCAAAAATCCGACCCTTCGTATCAGGTGGTAAATCTGGCTATCCCCGGCTGGGATATCGATCTGATCATTCAGAGCCTCGAATTGTACCAAGATGTATTACACCCTGTTGCCTTGGTATATCTTTTTTGCCCGAACGATCTCTCCGGCACCATCAGAAGGCTGCCTTCCGGCGCTTATGACATCGAATATCAAGCCAAACCGGATGACAGGGAAAAATTCGAGGCTATGGTTGCGCGCCAGCAACCCGATTACTGGTCATGGAACAAGTTCTACCGGAGCTCGTACGGTAAGGCCTACCATGCCCGTATCATAAGGCCCCTGTTCAGCACGCGAATCCGCAAATCCCTGAGCATTGATACCGCTCCTGAGGGGTATGATTTTCCGCCTCCGATCGATCCGCCTGATGAATGCACCCTTGATGAAGAACAGAAACAGTTTTTCAGATACTGTCTCAACCGCCTTGACCGGGACGCGGGTAAAGGGAATCTGTATATCTTGGACACATCGGATAAGTCGATCCTGTACAAGAAAGACCGCCCTGATAACAGAAGATGGATTATGCGGAACTTTGCGCAGACGACGGCAGGCGTATTTTTTATAGATTTTGAAAGCTTTATCAGAAAGACGCCCGATGGGAGGAAATTCTACCTGGATTATGACGACCACTGGTCTCCCGAGGGGCACGCTGCCGCTGCCGAGCTGCTCCTGGCGCGATGGAACGACACGCAATAGACGGCTAGCCGCAGTGCCCCACATCGCCGAAAGAGGGCTATGCCGTATGGAGAATGGTTGCCGGGGATGGTGGTTCCGCAAGGGCTTTGGACTGATTGCTTTTTTTCATATATCGGGGGCATGCACCCCGGCTGACTGTGGGACTGGATCCCCGCACGTTCAGCATTCGGAGGAAGGGTCTCCATGATGAACAGAGTGAAGAAATATCTTTATGATCAATATCCGCTTCTGTCCGTTGCGAGCGGTTACTGGAGTGTCGCGCGGGACATGAGAAAATATGGTGTCGGGACCACGCCTTTCGGGTTCCGGTTTATGGGTCCGAAAGAGCTGCAGGAAGGACGGTACGAACCCGCCATAACGGAACTGATCAGGATCTGTCTGAAGGAATCCACCGTCTTTGTCGATATCGGGGCCAATATGGGGTACTACACCTGCCTGGCGAGGCACACCGGGGTGAAGGTCCTGGCGGTCGAGCCCTTGTTGTACAATCTCGAATACCTGTACCTGAATCTTGAGACCAACGGGTATCTCGATGTGGAGGTGTTCCCATGCGGATTAGCCGCCGGGCCGGGCCTTGCCCCGCTCTACGGTCCGGGGACCGCCGCATCGCTGATCCGGGACTGGGCGGGGACGTCAACGAAGAAGAGGATCATCCCCCTGTCGACGCTTGACATTATCATGGGTGATCGGTTTGCCGGTGAGAAACTGCTGATCAAGGTCGATGTCGAAGGGGCCGAATACGAACTGCTGAAGGGGGCCGGGAAGACACTGGCCGCCTTCCCCGATGCGACATGGGCGGTCGAGATCGGCCTTGCGGGGAATCACCCCGAGGGGCTGAATCCGAATTTCCTGGGAACATTCGAGACCTTTTGGGCCCATGGATTGAAGGCCTGCACGATCGATGATGACCGTCGGGTGGTGTCACGGGCGGATGTCGAACGGTGGATCGATACGCGCAGCGGAGGAGGGAACTTTCTCTTTACGAGGGAGCTGTAGGGATGGCGAAACGCAAAACACGGCATGTGAAGATACTCCTGGTGAACATCGGTCTGCTCCTCCTCCTGCTGGGCCTCTATGAAGGGTATATGTTCGTGATGGTCAGGAGTCCGGGCCTGCTTGCAATGTGCCCGCAGAAGATACAGAACAGCATGGGATACCTCTATGCATGGGGTGACCGGGATATCATTCAGTTTATGCCCGCCTGTGCCATGTATGACAAGGAACTCGGATACACGCTCAGACCCGGCTCCTGTGTCTTCTCGGGAAGGGAATTCAGGAACGTCTATGAGGTAAACAGCATCGGTGTCAGAGATGACGAGGCGTCATTGGATCATCCCGAGATCATTGTGGCGGGGGATTCCGTCGCCATGGGCTGGGGAGTGGATCAGGAAGAGACCTACGCGCAGCTGATAGAGGAGAAGCTGGACATGGTCGTCTTGAATGCCGCTGTTTCATCGTACGGCACGGCGCGGGAAATGATGCTGCTCTCCCGCGTTCCGACGGACAGGCTCAGATATCTGATCGTGCAATACAGCGGCAATGACTACGGCGAGAACGAACAGTTCTACCGGGACAATCATGTGCTGCATACCATGACGGAAGAGACATACGATCACTATACAAACCTGTATAACCGGTCAAAGGATTATTTCGTGGGGAAATATCTTTTGATGAAGATAAAGAAGAGAATCCGCGAATTCAAACCAACCGATGAAGCAGAGGCAGCCTCTCCGGTGGATCAGGACGAGATCGGTCTATTCCTCAATGCCCTCATGCATGGACCGGTCAATCTGCGGGATGTGCAGATTATTGCCTTTGTGATCAACGGGAGAAACCCGGCCGATAATGTCGATTTCACGAGGGGGCTGAAGGATCGCATCGCGAACCGAGATTTTCCTCCTTTTATCAGAGGCATGATCGTCCTGGACACGGGTACCATGATGAAACGACATCACTTTTACGTCCTGGATGACCACCCGAATCGGGCGGGACATGAAGTGATTGCAGATGCGATAGCGGAGGCGATCAAAGAGTCTCAAAGGCACGGTAACAACAAGTCGTAAGCGGGTTTGAGCGCTGCTGCCTCTGGGTAGCCGTTCGAATGGGTTTCATTGGAAATGCTGAACCCGCCCCGGGAAGCGTACAGGAAAGGCATCGGATGTTTGAATCGATGTATCAATTCGGAAAGGAAAGATTGCTCCAGGCACGGGAAAAGGCCCCCTCCCTTGATCTCCTGAATAGTTCCATCCCGATCCTGATGGGGGTGTATATCTTCATCAATCCCTTTCCTCATATAACCGCGATAAAGGGGGTCTGCCTGTATCTCTCTTTCCTGTTTGTGTGTGTACTACTGATCTTCAGGAAGATCGACTTTTCATTCCGGACGCCGCTTCTGATCCCCTTTTGTCTGTTTACCGGCTGGGTCCTCTACGGTCTCTTCTTTGCGATTGACAAGGAAAACAGCATACACGATTTTCATGCGCACCTCCTGCGATATATAGCGATCTATTTCATATTGATCAATGTGTTCAATTCAAGAAAACGGTTCGTCGCCCTGTCCCAAATAATCATAGCTTCTTCAACGGCTTATTCTGTTCTGGGAATCTCCTATTTCTACCTCATACTGGGAAACGCCTGGACCACGCGTTTCAGTTACGGGGAGACGGGATTAATGGGTTTTGAAGTTTTAGGAAACAGCGTCTGCGCGCTGGTCATCTTCTCCGTATTGCTTTCGCTGAAGTTTTGCATGGGGAAAGAGCCGCTGCGTGGCAGGATCGTCCTGTGCCTGTGTCTTCTCCCCCAGGCAGCGCTGATATTTCTGGTGCAATCACGGGGTGCGTTCATCGCCCTGTTCCTGTCCCTGATACTGATGTTGTGGAACAACAAAAGGGTTCTCCTGTCGATAATTATTGTGCTGTTCATTGGTGTGGCCACCCTGTCCCCGATAAAACAGGTACTAACGGTGGAAGCTTTTCTGAAGAATCCCCGGGTAAAGGTATGGCTCACAACGCTGGCGGTTGTGAAAGATTACCCGACAGTGGGGATCGGGTTCGGGAATGAGACATATAGGGATAAGCTGGATCTGATGATGTACAACAACCGCCTGCCTCAGGAATACAGGCAGACGAAGGGGTACGTCGTCGGCGCGCCCCATAACGTCTTTCTCAACATCCTGGTGAGGACCGGGTACTTGGGGTTGGCCCTTTTCTTGTCTATCATCGGTGTGTTTTTCTGGATGTGCGGGAGGTGCGCGCTCAGAGGAGAGGACGATTTCATCAGGCGATGGGGGGTCTGCATGGGTGCAGCCATCGTTTCATTCCTCGTTATCGGGATGTTTGAGCAGATGTTCCATCATGTGACGGAGGGGGTTTTATATACGATCCTGGCGATGGGGACGATCGTGTGGCGGATACACCGGGACACGGGGTGGACCCTTAACACGGACACAAAGAAGGAGAGCCATAGGTGTTAGACAGGATATTGATGCACATATCGGGGAACGCTTTCTTCCAAAGGCTGCTCGAGCGAACGGTCGATAAATCTCAATCCCTTATGGGTATTGGGTCTGGAACCGATGTGGAATCCAGTGGCGAAAAAGTTGTCATGGGTATGCTGCAGAAGACATATGGCCCTCCGTATTGCATTTTTGATGTTGGGTCAAACACGGGGCAGTTCCTGAAATTGGTTTTGCACAACCTCTTGACAGAGGACTTCGTTATTCATTGCTTTGAGCCGGCACGGGAGACATTTCGGCGGCTTGCTGAAACGTGCGGACCTGATCGCCGCATCGTATTAAACAACATGGGGTTGGGTAAAGAGCAAGGGGAGGCATGTTTATATTATGATGCGCCGGGATCAGGGCTCGCCTCTCTGACAAAACGGAGGCTGAGCCACTTCAATATACCGTTTAATCAATCCGAAAATGTCAGGATTACTACCGTTGATGATTACTGCCGGGAAAGGGATGTTGAGAAGATCCATCTGCTCAAGATAGACGTTGAAGGACATGAGCTGGATGTTCTGTCCGGGGCGGCAACGATGATCAGGGGCAAGGCCATCGGAATGATTTCTTTTGAATTTGGGGGGTGTAATATCGACACCAGGTCATTTTTCCAGGACTTTTACTATTTTTTCAATGACTGTAATATGAGCATATTCCGTATTACCCCTTCGGGATACCTGTATCCGATTGATTCTTACAAGGAGATATTTGAGCAGTTCCGGACCACCAATTTTCTTGCAATGCAAGAGAACCCCTAACCCTGCCGGTGCTTAAAAAAGCGGGTTGACGGTTTGGGAGAAGGAGCTTCTACAACCGTAGACTTACTCTATATCACGTGTGTGCAGCCGCTGTTTGAAATATCTCGGGATGTTATTTTACGGCAGAATGGTTTTATTTCTGAGGAGTATATCATCCGGGTACCTGACGAGAACTTCAAACTCAGGCAATTCTTTCAGAAGCTGTTTCAGTGACAGCTGCCCTTCATAGAGTTCCTTGTTGTTGTATTCGGTATACAGAAAGCGCGTCTTGTGCAGGGCGTTTCTTCCCCCCCGGATGACATCGATTTCGGCGCCCTGGACATCCATCCATATAAAATCGATCCTGTCTATCCACTGTTCCGCGCACCAGGTGTCCAGGGTTTTTGTCTGTACCGTAATGTTTTGTTCAAAGGTTAACCAGGGATGGACCAGCGTAACGTTCTTCGGTTTGCGAATCGAGCCTGAATAATCCCACCCTTCGGGCATCTCTTCGGTCTCTTCGCCGCCGCTCATATAGAAAGTCTCTTCCCCGTTTTTGCTGCCGATAGCGTATTCATAGAAACTGATTTCGGGCCGCTCGCCGATCTTGTGTCTGAAACGTGATGCGGCCCGGGGATCGGGCTCAAAGCAGAAGATTCTGGGGGCTTGGAAGGCTTCCAGGAACCAGAGCGTGTTGGTCCCGTCATTGCAGCCGATCTCCAGGATCGTCGGGTCCGGTCGTGACACAAGCCGGTGTATAAACTCTTTGGTAATGGCCGCATCCGTTAAGGGGGGCTCGCCCCTGAGACGGTAATACAGGCTGGAGGGGAGATTTTTCAGTCTTGAAAGGATATCGGGGACCTCTTCATATTGTTTCATCTTTTCACCATGACACACAGAATAGGGTCCTCCCCGTCGCATTACCGCCGGGTAAAGTCAAAAGGGATCTCCTGATGGGCGCTTTCGTTTATAAAACCGTACAGACCCCTGAAATCCATCTGATATCCCTGCCGCCACTGTTCCAACAGGGAGTCCTGATGCAAGTCCCCGCATAAGTTTTTATTCTCTGTCTGTACCTTGTTGCAGGGGATATTGACGATCTTCGATTTCCTGTAACAGATCCCCGTGCGCGACAGAAAAAACCTGCGGAATTTCTGGAGCTGATCCTCGAGGGTATTCGGCGCCGAGAAATCGATCAGGCGTACCATGGTGGTCATCTCGTGGGTGGAGAAAAAGTGTCCGTCCACGGAGAGGGGATACGACCAGTCGTAGAGACCGTCGCCCCACGTCCACGTCACGGTCTCTTTCGTCGGGCCGGGTGTCAAGGGGGGCAGTGGTTGCTCTGCCTGAAGGGTATAACATTTCTTCAGATTCAACCCCATGCGCAGTGTCGGGACGAACGTGTCGGTGTCAAGGTTCGCAAAATCTGTTACATCGAAATCTTCCGTAAAAACAATATCATCGACCAGGAAAAACATTCTTTCAGAACAAATTGCTTGTAAGAGCCTCATGAGATCATCGCGGAAAGAACCACCCGAGGCCTGCTTGTGAAACGAAATACTCGTTTGAGGAAACAGCTCTCTGACCTCTTCATACGCCCTCTGATGCGCCTGTGTCGATGTGTGGTACAGGACGTGAAACGGGATCTGCGGGGTCACCTTTTCCAGGCAGGAGGCGAGGAGCGCGTGGAGCTGCAGGGCTCGATCTCTGGAAAAGACGATACACTCCGCAGGCCACGTGCCGGGTGAGGCGACATGCCCAATCCGCGATTGGTACAGTTCCGCGAATGCCGTCCGTTCCCACTCCACCTCCTCATCCGTGAGTACGAGATCGAATTTTCTTAGGAGCGTATTGATGGCTGTACGGAAAGATGTTCGCATATGTGTATATCGTTGATCAGTGGTTGTATTTTCGTAACAATGTCTTGATGGTTGAAATCAGTTCATGCCGAAATCTCCCCATGAAACGAGGACCCGCACGGTAGAAATCCCGCTCCCGCCGGCACGCCGCCGCGAGATGTGCATATTCAGGGCAGGAAAGGGGGCTCGGCACATCCCCTGTGCCGTTCAGGACTGCTTCGAAGACCTGTACCGCCGCCTGGTAGTTCTGGATGCGGTCCAGCTTTGAATAGTATGTGGTAGGTGTCTTCCTGAAGATGACATGAGGATCGGGGAGGACCCAAACCTCCCCCAGGACACCCACCCGCAGCCACACATCATAGTCTTCACCGATGGGGGGATCGAGGGTTTCATTGTACAGCCCCGCCTGTTCAAAGGCGGATCGTCTGAGCATCGCGGAGGAATGGACGATATAATTCTGCCGCAGGAGGGCTCGATAGTCGATCTTCCCCAACCGTTCTTTCTTGTAATATAAAGGGCTTTCTTCCCGCGGATCGATCCCGTTCCAATAGAAGGAATTGCACCCCAGCAGAACACAGGCCGGATGAGTCTGTAAGAATTCGATCTGCCGTTCCAGCTTTTCCGGCAGCCAGAGGTCATCGTCATCGAGCAGGGCCACATAGGGGGCTTCTCCCAGGCGAATAGCACGGTTCCGCGGAACGGCGGGAAATCCGGCATGTTCCCCGGGCACATACTGGAATCGATCGTCCGCGAGAAACGGCTTGACGGCATCCCATGTTTTTTCCGTTTCTCCGTCTTCGGCGACCCAGCATCTCCAGTGAGGGTATGTCTGATCGGCGACGCTCCGGAGGGTTTCCGGCAGGATGTGAGGCCGGTTGTATGTGGGGATAACGATGTCTACTTCCATGTGTCTCCCGTGTGAGAGCGATCTTGCTTACAACGGATTAACGGAAAAATCATTATTTTAATCACCTTACAACTGTGGTATGGTGATGCCCCTATACCACAATTTGGATATTTGTATCAAACGATGAGTGGAAAAGCCCCGCTTTCAGTGGCCGTCATTACGAAGGATGAAGCCGGGAACCTGCCGGACTGTCTGGCGAGCGTTGAGTTCGCCGAGCAGGTCGTCGTGGTGGATTCCGGCAGCACGGATGATACCGTGAGGATCGCCGCCGATCTCGGGTGCGAGGTGTTTGACGAGCCCTGGCGGGGGTTCGGCCCGCAGAAGCAGTTTGCCATCGATCAATGCCGGCACCCGTGGGTGCTCGTCCTTGACGCGGATGAGCGGATCCCCCCCGAAACTGCAAGGGTTATCCGCGATATCGTCTCGAGAGGGCCGGCAGAGACGGCCGGGTACAGCTTTCCCCGGAGAAACTGGTTCCAGGGCCGCTGGATCAGGCACCTGTGGGGAGGGGACCGGGTAGTGAGGCTGTTCCAAAAAGGGCTGGGACGGATGACGCCGGCGGCCGTCCATGAATCGGTGGAAGTCGACGGCACGGTGGAATCTTTACAGGTACCTATTGAACATTATACGGAAAGCGATCTGAGCAAGATCCTGATCAAGATCGATCGCTATTCCACTCTAGGGGCCCGGGAGGCCTTCGAGAGCGGCAGGCGGGGATCCGTTTACGGCGCCTGCGGACGAGCGGCGGCCACCTTTCTCCAGGACTATTTTCTGAGGCGGGGGTTTCTTGACGGGCCGCAGGGGCTCACCCTCTCGGTCACCGATGCCGTCAACAAGTTCTGCAAGTATGCCAAACTGAGCGCCCTGCACAGACAGGCCCGGTCGTCGGCGCGGAGCCGGTAGGAAGGCGCCGCCGCATGGATATCACCATCGTCATAGTCAACTGGAACACGCGGGACCTCCTGCGCCAGTGCCTGCGATCCGTCTACGAGACGGTCAGGGGTGTAACCTTTGAGGTCATCATGGTGGACAACGCCTCCGGGGACGGAAGCGTACTCATGGTGAGGGAGGAGTTCCCCGATGTCCGGGTCATTGAAAACGACGAGAACCGCGGATTCAGCACGGCCAGCAATCAGGCGTTCGCCGTCATGGAGGGGCGCTACGCCCTCCTGCTCAATACCGATGCCGTCCTGACCGAGGGAGCCGTTCGTGAACTGTTCGCCTTTATGGAGGAGCGCACCGATGCGGCCATAGCCGGGGGGCAGCTCCTGCACGAGGACGGGAGCCGGCAGAACTCGATAGCGAACGTTCCCACCCTCTTTTCGCTCCTGATGAATCTTCCCCTCCTGGAGATCCTCTTCCCCGGAAGATACCCGAGCAAGCGGTATACACACACGGAGCCCCTGGCCGTTGAATCGGTCATCGGCGCCTGCATGCTCGTCCGCAGGGAGGCCATGGACGAGGTGGGAGTTCTGGACGAAGATTACTTCTTCTTCTTTGAAGAAACGGACTGGGCCCTCCGGATGCGGGCCGCAGGCTGGAAGGTCTACCATGTTCCGTCGGCGCGGATCTATCACCTGCAGGGGAGGAGCATCGGGCGGGATGCCCATTCGCGTATAGCGTTCTACCGGTCACGATACCGTTTTTTCGGCAAATGGAAGGGGCGCATGTACAACAGGGCCGTGCGTGGCGTTATATTCGTCCGGCTGCTGGCAAACTGGCTCCTCACCTCCGCCGGCACGATCCTGACCGCAGGGATAAACCGGGAGATAAGGGATAAGTGGTTGATATACTCCCGTCTCATCCTGTGGCACCTGCAGGGATGTCCCTAGCATGAACGATTCATTGCCCTCCGGCACTGGTGGTACGGCGGCGTTGTGGTAAAATGGTTGCTTTCGGGGGGTCTTTTCTGATACATCTTCCAACCTTGTGGTATAGTATGCGCAGCATGCCGTAGTATGCATCTCCGGATGGGCGGAAGGAGTGGTATCATCGAGACGATACGGATAGGAACACGGGGAAGCGACCTCGCCCTGGTTCAGGCGCGGATGGTTGCCGATCGCCTGAAAGGGATACGCCCCGATCTGGCAGTGGAGGTCGTTTCGATCAAGACACGGGGGGACCGCATGCAGAATGTCTCCCTGGTGGAGATCGGGGGGAAGGGGGTCTTCGTCAAGGAGATCGAGGAGGCCCTGCTTCGCGGGGACATCGCGATGGCTGTTCACAGTATGAAGGATGTCCCCGTGGAACTCCTCGACGGGCTGATGATAGCAGCCGTGCCGGAGCGGGAAGATCCGCGGGACGTCCTCGTCTCCAAAGGCGGGAAGAAGATCGAAAGGCTTGCCAAGGGGGCGCGGATCGGCACCGGCTCGCTCCGGAGAGGGATGCAGATCAGGACCCTCATGCCGGACATAGAGGTTGTCCCCATACGCGGGAACATCGACACGAGGATACGGAAGATTACATCGGAGAATCTGGACGGGATCATCATCGCGGCGGCGGGGATGAAGCGGGTCGGACGTGCCGCAGAGATCTCCCAGTACATCCCCATCGAGATGATGATGCCCGCTGTCGGCCAGGGGGTCCTGGGGATCGAGGTGTCGGAAGGTGATACGATGGTCCGCGACCTGGTCGGTCCCCTCAATCACCCGGATACGGTGGTGGAAAGCTCAGCCGAGCGGGCCTTTCTCCGGCGCCTGGGCGGGGGCTGCCAGGTGCCGATAGCGGGGATTGCCCAGAAACAGGGTGACACGCTGATTATCAAGGGTCTTGTCGGTTCTGTCGACGGCAGGGTCATGATCATGGACGAGGTCAGGGGAAACAGTCGCGACGCGGAGGATATGGGGTGCGCGCTGGCGGAAAGGATCCTGTCCAGGGGAGGACGAGCCGTCCTGGATGAGGTGTATACGTAAGAACCCCCGATGCGGGAACGCAAGAGACCGGATATGAACAAACCCGGAATGGTGTACATAATTGGGGCGGGGCCCGGCGACCCCGGCCTCATGACGATCAGAGGCGTCGAATGTCTGGAGACGGCCGACGTGGTGGTGTACGACTACCTCGTAAGCGCTGAGATCCTCCGGCGCGCCGGGACGGATGCCCGCCTCGTCTACGTCGGCAAGATCGGGGGGCGGCACAACATCGCCCAGGAAGATCTGAATCAAATCCTCGTGGAAGAAGCCCTGAAGGGCAACACCGTGGCCCGGCTCAAGGGGGGCGATCCCTTCATCTTCGGGCGGGGGGGGGAAGAGGCCGAGGCCCTCGAAGAGGCGGGGATCTCCTTCGAGATCATACCGGGGGTGACATCGGCGATCGCCGTCCCGGCCTATGCCGGGATACCCCTGACGCACCGGGCATTTACTTCTACGGTAGCCTTCGTGACGGGGCACGAGGACCCCGCGAAGGATGAGAGCAGTATCGATTGGAAGGGCATAGCCTCTATCGGGACCCTCGTTTTTCTGATGGGGGTCAAAAACCTTTCACGGATCACCGACGCCCTCATGAGACAGGGGAGAGACCCCGCCACGCCGGTGGCCCTGATCAGGTGGGGGACGACCCCCGATCAGGAGACCCTGACGGGGACCCTTGGCGATATCGCCGCCCTGGCCGAAAAACATGGTTTTGCTCCCCCCGCAATCTGTGTCATGGGAGAGGTCGTCGGTCTCAGAAAGCGCCTCAGATGGTTTGAAAAGAGACCTCTCTTCGGGAAGGGGGTCGTCATCACGAGGCCGGAGAGACAGGCGGAGGAGCTTGCGGCCCTCCTGCGCGAAAGGGGAGCGCGGGTCATCTCATTTCCAACGATCGAGATCGTCCCGCCGGAGGACTCCGGCGACCTGGACCGCGCCATCCGGCATATCGAAGAGTACCAGTGGATCATCTTCACCAGCGCGAACGGGGTACGGTCGTTCTTCCAGCGCTTTCTCGATCTGCGAGGCGACGTTCGCGATCTCCGGGGGATACGGATCTGCACCATCGGCCCGGCCACCCGGGCCTGCGTGGAGGGGTACCACATCCCCGTGGACCTCGTCCCCGGAGAGTATCTCTCCGAAGGGGTCGTGGGGGCGTTCAGGGATCTGGACATGACAGGAAAGAAGGTCCTCCTGCCCCGTGCCGATATCGCCGGGGATGTCATCCCCGAAGGACTGTCCGCGCTGGGGGCTCGGGTGGACGTCGCCGTCGCCTACCGGACGGTATCCCCGGCCGGGGACGGCAGGGAGATCCGTGAACTGATGGAAAGCGGAAAAGTCGACGTCCTGACCTTTACCAGTCCGTCCACCGTGCACAACTTTATGGATATCGTCGGCGGCCGGGAGGCGATCCCCGATCATGTCAAGATCGCCTGTATCGGCCCCGTGACCGAGCGCGCCTGCATGGAGGCCGGCCTGCGCGTCGATATCATGCAGGGCCCCTATTCGATTCCCGGCCTGGTCGAGGCGATCGAGAGGGACTTGGCGCAGATGTAAGGAAGCAACGGCAATGATCGGAATCTCGAAACTGTACTGCGGGGCGGTGGAGCTCTCCGATGTCCTCCGATACGGGGCTCAGTCGGACCGCCTTCCCTCGCACCTCCTACAGTTCTCCCGGGACAAACGGCCGGTGGTGGTGTGGAATGTCACCCGGCGCTGCAACCTGAAGTGCGTCCACTGTTACTCGAACTCCCGGAACAGGCGCTACAGCGACGAGCTGAGCACCGATGAAGGGAAGGCGTTGATCACCGACCTTGCCTCTTTCGGCTCGCCGGTGATCCTCTTCTCGGGGGGCGAACCCCTGATGAGAAAGGACCTCCCCGAGCTTATCGGTTTCGCCGTGGAGAGCGGGATGCGGGCGGTCATTTCGACGAACGGAACTCTGATCACCGAGAAAGCTGCCGCCACCTTCGCCGGGTTCGGCCTCTCGTACGTCGGGATCAGCCTGGACGGGATCGGGGAGATCCATGATCGATTCAGGGGGGTGAAGGGTGCTTTCGATGCCGCTGTTCGAGGCATTCACAACTGTCAGGAAGCGGGGATCAAGGTAGGGGTCCGCTTTACGATAACGGGAGAGAACAGCGGCGAGATCCCCGCGATCTTCGATTTTATCGAACGAGAGCAGATTCCCCGGGTCTGCTTCTACCACCTCGTCTATGCGGGGCGGGGTTCGGCCCTGATGGAAAAGGACCTGCCGCACGACCGGACGAGGGAGGTGGTGGACCTGATCATGGATCGGACACGCGCCCTCTTCGACCGGGGGATGCCGACGGAGGTCCTGACCGTGGACAACCACGCCGACGGCCCCTATCTCTACCTGCGTCTCCTCAGGGAAGACCCGGCGCGGGCGGCCGAGGTCCTGAAGCTCCTCGAGATGAACGAGGGGAACAACTCGGGGCGCGGGATCGGGTGCGTCAGCTGGGGCGGCGAGGTGCATCCGGATCAGTTCTGGCGGGAGATCTCCTTCGGGAACGTGAGGAAACGTGCATTCAGCGAGATCTGGACGGATACCTCCAACGAGCTGATGGCACAATTGAAGGATAAAAAATCGTATGTAACGGGCCGATGCGTAACCTGCCGGTGGCTCGACGTGTGCGGGGGGAACTTCCGCGCCCGGGCCGAGGCGGCGACGGGAGACATCTGGGCCCCCGATCCGGCCTGTTACCTGACCGATGACGAGATACGAGGTGCCGTATGAACTTTCCCGACTACCGCCCGAGGCGGCTGAGAAAAAACGAGAATCTCCGGAGGATGATCCGGGAGACCCGGCTGTCGGTGAATGACCTGGTCTGCCCCCTCTTCGTGACCCACGGGAGCGGGGTAAGAAACCCCATCCCGTCCATGCCGGGGCACTTTCAACTGTCGGTCGACACCCTCATCGGAGAGGTGCAAAAGATCCGTGATCTGGGGATCCCCGCGATCCTCCTCTTCGGGATCCCCGAGACGAAGGACGAAGAGGGCTCTGGCGCCTGGATCGAGGAGGGGATCATCCAGCAGGCGGTCCGGCGGATCAAGAAGGAAGTTCCGGATATCCTGGCCATCACGGACGTCTGCCTCTGCGAGTACACGAGCCACGGCCACTGCGGCGTCCTCGACGGCGAAGAGGTGGATAACGACGCCACGCTGGAACTCCTCGCGCGGACGGCGCTGTCGCATGCCCGTGCCGGGGCGGACATGGTGGCCCCGTCGGCGATGATGGACGGTCAGGTCCTCGCGATCCGCGATGCCCTCGATGAAGACGGCTTCGGTGATATCCCTATCATGGCGTATGCGGCCAAGTACGCCTCCTGCTTTTACGGTCCCTTCCGTGAGGCCGCGGAGGGGGCCCCGCAGTTCGGCGACCGGACCTCCTATCAGATGGATCCCCCCAACGCCCAAGAAGCGCTCAGGGAGATTGCCCTCGATGTGGAAGAAGGGGCCGATATCATCATGGTGAAACCGGCCCTTCCCTACCTAGATATCATACGCATAGCGAAGGACGAATTCGATCTCCCCGTGGCGGCCTACAACGTCAGCGGCGAGTTTGCCATGATCAAGGCGGCGGACGAACGGGGCTGGCTCGACGGGAAGCGGGCCATGATGGAATCACTGGTTTCGATCAAGCGGGCCGGGGCGGATATCATCATCACCTACTTTGCGCAGGAGGCGGCCGGCCTGCTGCGCTGAACGGCTTCGACGGGATAGACACATGGCGTCTCAACAATCGCTCCTCCTCCTCCCCTCCACCCTCCGCATGATCGCCTGGGAGGTGACCCGGGGATGCAACCTTGCGTGTGTCCACTGCCGCGCGTCGTCGAAATGCGGCCCCTATGAAGGCGAACTGGACACGACGCGCTGTCTGAAGCTCATCGATGAGATTGCCGCCTTCAGCTCCCCCGTGATCATCCTGACCGGGGGGGAGCCCTACTTCCGCGAAGACATCTTTGAGATCGCCTCTTACGGGACAGAGCAGGGCCTCCGCATGGTCCTCGCGACCAACGGCACGCTCGTCACCGACGGGATCGCGCGCAAGTCCCTCGACGCGGGGATACAGCGGGTCAGCATCAGTATCGACGGTCCCGATGCCGAAAGCCACGATGCCTTCCGCGGTGTCCCCGGCGCCTTTGCGGGGGCGATGGCGGGGATCGACGCCTTCAAGCGGGCGGGGATGGAATTCCAGATCAACACCACCATTACCTGCCTCAATCTGGACCGCATGGAGGAGATCTATGAAATGGCAATCAGGATAGGGGCAGTCGCCCACCACATCTTCCTTCTGGTCCCGACGGGGCGCGGCCGGGAGATGGCGGACCAGGAGATCTCGGCCGAAGAGTACGAGAGAGCGCTCGGCTGGTTCTATGAACAGGGGTTCACCTCCCCCATTCAGCTCAAGGCGACCTGCGCCCCGCAGTACTACCGGATCTTCCACCAGCGGAAGAAGGGCGAACGGCGCGAGCGGCAGAGCGGCGCGAGCCCCTTCCACTCGATGACCCGGGGGTGCATGGGGGGGAGCTCGTTCTGCTTTATCTCCCATACCGGGCAGGTCCAACCCTGCGGGTTCCTCGAGATCGACTGCGGTCGGATCACGGAGACGGGCTTCGAGAAGATCTGGAATGACTCACGGATATTTAATGACCTGAGAGATCTGGGGAAGTACGAGGGGAAGTGCGGGCACTGCGAGTTTCTGAAGGTGTGCGGGGGCTGTCGCGCCCGCGCATACGAGATCAGCGGTAATTACCTGGCCGAAGAACCGCTGTGTGTCTATGAACCGGGTACGCGTTGACATTCCAATGACAAAGGATTTCTATCATCCTGATGAATACTGAGATTCACGATACATTCGACGTAACGATCATCGGGGCCGGGGTGGTGGGGCTCGCCATCGCGGAAGAACTCTCCGGCCGGTACGGGAATGTTCTGCTTCTGGAGAAGAATCCGAACTACGGGATGGAGACGAGCAGCCGGCACAGCGGGGTCATCCACGCCGGCATTTACTACCCCGCCGGATTTCTCAAGGCCGGTTTCTGCAGGGAGGGGAACCGGTTGCTCTACAAGCTCTGCGAGGGGCGGGGCATCCCCCACAAAAAAACAGGAAAGCTGATCGTGGCGGCGGATGACGAGGAGATTGAGGAGCTCTCGAAAATCCGGGAGAAGGCGGAGATGAACGGCGTCGACGACCTCTCCTATGTCTCGCAGAAACAGCTGAAGGCGATGGAGCCGGAAGTGAGCGCCCGGGAGGCCCTCTTTTCCCCCTCCACCGGGATCATCGATGCCCACGCCCTGATGACCACCTTCTATCTCAGGGCGCAGTCCGAAGGCGTCGTCATCGTCTTCCGCTCGGAAGTGACGGGGATTGAACCCTCCAACGGTCCGTATGACGTGCAGGTAAACGGCGGGGAGTATTCCTTCAGGACCCGTGTTCTTATCAACTGCGCCGGGCTATATGCCGACAGGATCGCCTCGCTCGCGGGGATCGACATAGACGAAAAGGGCTACCGCCTCAAGTACTGCAAGGGAGACTATTTTGCGGCCTCCCCTTCCCCGAAACTTGCGCACCTCGTCTATCCGGTGCCTCAGGAGGAGCAGGTGGGGCTCGGGGTCCACGCGACCCTCGATCTGGCCGGCAGGGTGCGGTTCGGACCGGACACGGCATATGTGACCGCCCTGGAGTATGCCGTTGACGAGAAGAAGGGGGACGCCTTCTGGGAGTCCGTGAGGAGGTATCTCCCCGGCGTGCAGAGGGAGCAGATCCAGCCCGATACGAGCGGCATCCGGCCCAAACTCCAGGGACCGGGCGACCCCTATCGCGACTTCGTCATCACCGAGGAGAGCGGGGCGGGCTGCCCCGGCCTGATCAACCTGATCGGGATCGAATCCCCGGGAATGACATCGTGCATCCCTATAGCGCGGTACGTTGCGCGGCTTGTCGGATCATATCTGAACTGAAAATCTGCTATTAAATCAATTGTAAGTGCAGGGGGTGTGGGCCTAAATTTTCCGGGGCTTCATTATTCACGGGGTAGCAAGATCGTGTCCGGGGTGGCAAAAAGCAAGACCTGACACCAATGGATCAATGGATTCGTTCAGGGAGTTTTTACAGGTGTTAGAAACAGCTCGTGCAGTGTCGATCAGGAAATGTCATTTCGAATCCCGATGTATCGGGATGAGAAATCTTGGCAATGGAACACTTCAAAAACACAAGATTTCACCCTGACGGGCACTATAGTTCCCTGCGGTCGAAATGACGGATTGTGCGAGTATGATTTTTTACTGTTACCGTTTATATCAAACGCTACTTTATCAGCATGCTGGAAGCGTCCAGGGCCAGTTTCGACAGGCCTGAGACCACCTTCTCCGGTCCCTTCAGCGGCTGTATCCGGACGTCCGTTCCCTCCGGCTGGAGCTTGAGGGCGACGTCGAACAGATCCTGAATGCTCTGGAGCGAAGGCGGGAATTCACCCGCGGGCGTCTCTTCGTGACGGTGGGTATGGACGCTGAACCACACCTGCAGTGACGTCTCCGCGGCAAGGGCTTTCATGTCCACGAGACATTCCCGTATCGATTCGTCGAACTTGAGACCGTCGACAATGACCATGTCGGGGTGAAAGATGCCCTGCGCGTCGAGGTCCGCGAGCCGCTCCCGCAATTTCGGTATATTAAATCCCGCGATCCTGAAGGTCATGATAAACCGGTGCGGGAGCAGGGATTCCAGCAGGAGGCCGCCCTGTTCCACGTCATCCCGCTGGGTCAGGTGATGGAACAGTTCCTCGTACCACAGAGTCACCTTATCGACCGGATCGTTCATGCTGATATGCAGGACATTTTTGTCCCTCAGCATGGCGTTCAGCGCAAGTTGTACCAGAAGGGCGGTCTTGCCGACGCCGGCCCGTGAAAGAACCGCCCCGAACTGCCCCCCTGAGATGATATCCGTTTCATCCCCCTTTAGTCCAAAGGGATGCCTGGTGATCAGATCCTTTTTTACCATGTGTGTGCTCCTCTATGTTCCGTTCCGGCCCCTGCTATTTACCCTTCCTTGCCTGTGCCGCCTTTTCGGCCAGTTCCTCAGCGATCGACTGGGGGACCAGTTTGTAGAGTGCGAACTCCATGGTGAACTGGGCCTGCCCCTGTGTCGCCGATCTCAGGACGGTCGAGAATCCGAACATCTCCGCGAGCGGCACCTGCGACTCGATCACGCACATGGGCCCGTCGTCCTGCGAACCGACGATCATCCCGCGTCGCTGGTTTAAGAGGCCCATGCAGGGGCCCTGGAATTCGGTCGGCGTCTCGACGACGACCTTCATCACCGGCTCGTGGATGACGACCCCCGCCCTGGCGTAGGCCTCCAGAAAACCTCCCCGCGCCGCCGCCTGGAAGGCCATCTCCGAAGAGTCCACGCTGTGCGCCGCTCCGTCGTTGATAACCACCCGCACGCCGGTTACCGGGAACTCCAGTTTGGGGCCCTTTGCCATACACGCACGAAATCCCTTCTCGCACGCGGGAATGAAATTTGTGGGAATGGCCCCCCCCGTGATCTTGTTGACGAATTCGAACTCTCCCTCCGGGAAGGGCTCGATGTATCCCGCAATCCGGCCGTACTGCCCCGATCCTCCGGTCTGCTTCTTGTGCGTGTAGTTGAATTCCGCCTTCCGGGTAATGGTCTCGCGATAGGCGACGCGGGGGTTGCCGGTCTCGACCTCGGCCCCATATTCACGCCGCATGCGCTCGACATAGATCTCCAGGTGCAGCTCTCCCATCCCTTCGATGATCGTTTCCTTCGTCTCCTCGTCGACATGGGTCTTGAAGGTGGGGTCTTCCTTGGTGAAGCGGTTCAGGGCCTTGGACATGCTTATCTGCGCCTTATTGTCCTTCGGGGTGATGGACAGCGAAATCACCGGCGCGGCGACGAACATGGAGCTCATGGCAAGGGTGACTCCCGGTGACGTAAAGGTATCGCCCGATGCACATTCAATACCGAAGAGCGCCCCAATGTATCCGGCCGGGATTGTATCGAGGTCCTCCATCTGGTCGGCATGCATGCGTATAACACGCCCGACCTTGACCTTCTTCTCGGTCCGGGCGTTGACGATCGTATCCCCCTTCCCGATCGAGCCCTGGTATACCCGGATGTAGGTAAGCTGGCCGTAAGGGCCGTCTTCCAGTTTGAAGGCGAGGGCAACCGTGGGGTCTGCAGGATCGGATGAGAGGATGACCGGTTGCTCGTTATGTGCCAGGTCGAGGGCCTCGTTTTTCATGTCAGCGGGGCAGGGAAGCAGTGCTGTCACGGCGTCGAGCATGGGTTGAACGCCCTTGTTCTTGTAAGCCGATCCCATGCAAACCAGCGTTATCTCACGCGTGAGGGTCCCCCTGCGCAGGGCGTTGAGAAGAAGATCCTGAGGAATCTCCCGTTCTTCGAGAACGGCTTCGGTGAGTTCGTCTGAAAACATGGAGGCGGCATCGATCAGCACTTCCCGCTTGGCGGCGGCTTCGGGCAGCAGGGCGTCCGGAATGTCCTCAATACGGACGATCTCTCCGTTCTCGCCGTCGAAGTAGACCGCCTTCATGGAGACGAGGTCAACGATCCCCTGGAAGCTGTTTTCCAGTCCGATGGGGATCTGCATGGCGACGGCGTTATGCCCCAGTTTCGATCTGAGCTGGCCGATAACGCGATCGGGGTTCGCACCGCTCCGGTCGCACTTGTTCACGAAGGCGATGCAGGGGACCTTGTACCGCTTCATCTGCTGATCGACGGTAATCGACTGCGATTGCACGCCGCCCACCGCGCACAGAACAAGGACGGCCCCGTCGAGAACCCGGAGGGAGCGCTCAACCTCCACGGTGAAGTCGACGTGGCCGGGGGTGTCGATGATATTGATCTCATGTCCCTTCCACTGGCAGAATGTGGCCGCCGAAGCGATGGTGATCCCGCGCTCCCTCTCGAGGTCCATGGAATCCATGGTGGCCCCTACGCCGTCCTTCCCCTTCACGTCATGGATCGCGTGGATGCGCTGAGTATAAAAGAGGATCCGCTCCGTCAGGGTCGTTTTCCCCGAGTCGATATGCGCACTGATCCCGATGTTCCGTACCTTCCTGTCGTCCATTCCTGCTGTTCCCATGAGTAATGAAAGATATGATCGCTTCAAGCAAATAACCCCCTCGCGGCCCTTCGCCACAGGGGGCATGGTGATTTTTTCGATGCGAAAGATCGCGGCTTATAGTACATTTGCCGGTACCTGTCAAGGATTATTTTGGCGGATTTTCCCTGCACCAAATAGCGTCTTGACTTTTGATGGGTGAGTTGGCATAATTGAGCCACCGTTGGATCTTGCTGGGGAAAAGTCGAGGCTGGGCGTGGAGTTAGAGAAGTTTGGCGAGCTTGAACGAAAGATACGGGAACTGGTAGAAGGGCATGCCGCGTTAAGGCATCGGAACCAGGAGCTGGAACGGTTATTGGAAGAGAGAAGCGCCCGGCTGGAGGAGGCGGAAGCCAATACGCAGGCCTTGATTGAACAGAAAGATGCCGTGCGTGCTAAGGTGGATACCCTCCTTGATATGCTGCGCGATGTAGGAAAATCGTAGGAGAGCCACAGGGGAATCGCGTTTGAAAAAGCGTTTCGATATACGTGTGATGGGGCGAGAGTTCTCGGTCCTGAGCGATAAAGGGGATGAGTATGTAGAGAGAGTTGTCCGGTATATAAATGAGAGGGCTAAGGAGATAGGAGAGGCCTCAGAGAATGCAACAGCTTCAGATATTGCCATTTTGGTTGCTTTAAATATTGCCGAAGAACTGTTTGGAGTACAAGAAGGAGAAAAGAATCTGCGCAACAGATTCGAAGGTGAAATTGAAAAATTAATTGGCTATATTGACAGGAAAAATACGATAATCCCCTGCGATGCGCGTGATGACCTGTAGTTTTTTGAACCAACACCTTATGACGGAAGTGCCCTTCTTTGTTTGTGGTGTGCATGTCCAGCGGCCCCCGCGAGGGACGGATTGGAAAGCCTGAAACAGCAACAGGGCGCTAATTCTTTTATAAGGTTCAAAAGAATGGTTGTCACGGCATAGGCGGGGGAGACGTATGAAAGAAGCGGTTTCATCTCTCTCAAGGCCCTGGGTTCGATGTATCGAGCCCTGTCTCCGGCGGTTGTCCTTCGGGTACAACACGCCGTCTTCCTGCACCCTCCCATTTTTCCAAGGATAAGTTTCCTGTTCCTGTGAAATCATTACGGGGGGGAGGTACACAACGTTGTCAAACATCAGCTTTATAATACTGGTCGTGTTGGTGTCTGCGGCTCTGGGTGCGGCGCTGGGATATTATGTGCGCAAGAGCATTTCCGGGAAAATGCTTGAGTCGTCCGAAAGCCTGTCACTGAGAATTACCAGTGAGGCCAAGAAAGAGGCGGAGAACATCAAGAAAGAGGCCATTCTCCAGGCCAAGGACAGTCTCCTCAAGGCCAAGAATGAATTTGAAAAAGAAACCCGAGACAGGAGGGCGGAGATTGAGAAGGTAGAGGAGCGGATCCATCAGAAGGAGATGAATCTGGACAAGAAGACGGATCTGCTCGCTCAACGCGAAGCCGCCATGGAAAGAAGGGAAAGCGCTGTCCTCGGTAAAGAGGGACTTCTGAAAGAAAAACATGACAGGGTGGACAGGATTATCGAAGAGCAGCGGGTGCAATTGGAAAAGATCGCCGGGATTTCCTCGGAAGAGGCGCGGGAGTCCCTCGTCCAGTTGATGGTGGATGATGCTCGGCACGAGGCGGGCGGTATCATACGGAGAGTGGAAGAGGAAACGAAGCGGGAATCGGAGAAGAAGGCGCGCGAGATACTGGCCTATGCGGTGCAGAGATATGCCTCCGATTTTGTGGCGGAGAACACCGTGTCGGTGGTCAACCTCCCCTCGGACGAGATGAAGGGGAGGATAATCGGCAGAGAGGGGAGAAACATCCGGGCCATAGAGGCCGCCACCGGTACCGACTTGATCATTGACGATACCCCGGAGGCCGTGGTGATCTCCAGCTTCGACCCCGTCCGGAGGGAGGTTGCAAAGAGGTCTCTGGAGAGTCTGATCCATGACGGAAGGATCCATCCCGGAAGAATCGAGGAGATCGTTGCAAAGGTACAGACCGAGGTCGACAAGGTGATCCGTGAAACCGGGGAGCGGATATCATTTGACGCGGGGGTACATGATGTCCATCCCGAACTGCTGACTCTCCTCGGGCGGCTGCGATTCCGTACGAGTTTTTCACAGAACGTCCTGGAACACTCCATTGAGGTTTCACATCTTGCGGGAATGATGGCCGCCGAACTCAAGGTGAATGTCAAGGATGCCAAGCGGGCCGGGTTGCTGCACGACATCGGGAAGGCCGTCGATCATGAAATCGAGGGGCCGCATGCCGCCATCGGGGCGGAGTATGCCCGGAAATTCGGCGAGTCAGAGCGGATTGTCCAGGCGATCGCGCAGCACCATGACGACGGGCACAACAACACCATTCTGGGTGTCCTGATACAAGCGGCGGACACCCTTTCAGCCGCACGGCCCGGCGCACGCAGGGAGATGCTGGCGACCTATGTAAAACGATTGACGGAACTGGAAGAGATAGCGACCTCGTTCAGCGGCGTTGACAAGTGTTATGCCATCCAGGCCGGGAGGGAGATCCGCATTCTCGTGGAGAACGAGAAGGTCTCCGATAATGATGCCGTCATGCTCTGCAGGGATATCGTCAAAAAGGTTGAATCGGAGTTGACCTACCCCGGGCAGATAAAGGTCACGGTCATACGGGAGATGCGCGTCTCCGATTTCGCAAAATAGGATGGGAAGGTCTGGACTGTGAAGATACTCTTTATCGGAGACATCGTGGGAAAGCCGGGCCGAAAGGCGGTGCGCGCCCTCCTCCCCGGCATCGTGGGGCGCTGTGGGGTGGATATCGTCATCGCGAACTGTGAGAATGCCGCCGGGGGATTCGGCGTGACCAGGAAAGTGGTGGATGAGCTCTACGGGAGCGAGATCGATGTCCTGACGTCGGGGAACCATATATGGGACAAGAAGGATATAGAAGAGTTCATTGACGACTACGAAACCCTCCTGCGCCCGGCGAATTATCCCGTGGAAACCGTCGGCAGGGGGAGCGTGGTGGTCCATGCCGGGTCGGGGACATCCCTCGCCGTCCTGAATCTGGAAGGACGGGTCTTTATGAAACCCCTCGACTGTCCCTTCCGGGTCGCCGAGAGGGAAATCGATGCACTGAAGGGGAAGACGGATATCATCCTTGTCGATATGCACGCCGAGGCGACCTCCGAAAAGGAGGCGTTGGGATGGTTTCTGGATGGACGGGTCAGCGCCGTCGTGGGAACGCACACCCATGTGCAGACGGCGGACGAGAGGATCCTTCCCCGCGGGACGGCGTACATTACGGATGCAGGGATGACGGGCTCTTTTGACTCCGTCTTGGGGATCAGGAAGGAGGTGGCGCTTGAGCGGTTCCTGACCCTCCTGCCCAACCGCTACGACGTCGCAAAAGGGGATGTTCGACTTCAGGGAGTGGTGATAGATATCGATGATGCAACGGGGAGGAGCCTTTCGATCGAAAGGCTGACCGTTGCCATGGAAGGTTGACGGATATGAGCGGGAAAAGCGCATATGATGTCTTGTATGAAAGGGGATTTGTAGAGCAGGTAACGGACGAGGAACCCATCAGGGGGCTTCTCAAAGGGAAAGGTATCACCTGTTACATCGGATTCGATCCCACGGCCGCGAGCCTCCACATCGGGAGTCTCGTTCCGATCATGTCGCTTGTCCATATGCAGCGATGCGGGCACCATCCCATCGCCCTTGTCGGCGGCGGCACCGCCCTGATCGGCGACCCCAGCGGAAAGACCGAGATGCGCCGCATCCTGACGCGTGGTGAGATAGATGCCAACGCGGAGGCCATCAAGAAACAGCTGTCCCAATACCTCGATTTCGGGGAGGGGAAAGCGATCCTCTTGAACAACGCGGACTGGCTGACGGAGCTCAACTATGTCGAGTTTCTGAGGGACATCGGGCGCTGCTTCAGCGTCAACCGGATGCTCGCCGCAGAAAGCTACAGGATGCGGCTGGAAAAGGGGCTCAATTTTATAGAATTCAACTACATGCTCCTCCAATCCTATGATTTTTATTATCTCTGCAAGCACTATGACTGTGTCCTGCAGATGGGGGGGAATGACCAGTGGGGGAATATCGTGGCGGGGATCGATTTGGCGAGGAGACTCGAGGACAAAAAGATATACGGGATAACCTTTCCTCTCCTCGCGACGTCCCAGGGGCACAAAATGGGAAAGACGGAAAAGGGGACCGTATGGCTGGACGCCGGCCTCACCACCCCCTATGATTATTTCCAGTATTGGATCAATACGGAAGACGCGGATGTGAAACGGTTCCTTGCCCTCTTCACCCTCTTGCCGATGGAGGAGATCAGGGAGACGGAAAAACTGTCGGATGCCGATCTGAATATGGCGAAGGCCGTTCTCGCCTTCGAGGCGACACGGATCACCCATGGAGATGAGGCGGCGACCGCCGCCTGGGGGGCCGCGGTGAACAACTTCGGCCTGAAGCCGATACGCTCCGATCTGTTCCCGTCAAGCACCATTCCCCGAACCGGTGCCGATGCCGATGCGTCGGCCGTTCCCACCGTGGAAAAAACCAGGAGTGCATTGGAGGAAGGGATTCCCGCCTTCGAGCTCTTTCACGATGTCGGTCTTTGCAAGTCCCGGGGCGAAGCACGGCGGCTGATCGTACAGGGTGGCGCTTACGTCAACGATCGGCAGGTGGGTGAATTCGATGAAAAGATAGGAACGGCCGAGATCAGAGATGGGGCGATCCGCCTGAGAAAAGGGAAGAAGCAGCATATGCTGATCAGGGTGTTCTAGGGTGTGAAAAGACCTCGAGAAGCTGGGATGCCCGGCGGGAGCGCGCGCGTTATGCCTTACGGGTTTTTTTGTCTGTCCGATCCGCCCCGATACCTTCCGCCAGCGTTCTGTTGATAAGCGCCTTGTTGTAAGCCGAAAAGATATCTCGCCGTGAGAGGATGCCAATGAGCTTGCGGGGGTTGTTCCTGTCGACCACCGGGAGCTGCTCGATGTTCCGCAGTCCGATCTTTTTGAGCGCCTCGTCCAGACTCTCGTTTTCGGTTATGGTTATGACATCGGGGGTGGCGATATCCTTCACCACCACGAGGTCTCCCAAGCCATCTTCATAGACCACTTCCTTGAAATCCTGAAAAGTAACGATCCCGCTGAGCAGACCTCGTTCATCGACCACGGGGAAGCTCGCATACTTGCTTGCGAAGGTGTGTTCCAGCAGTTTATTGAGGTGCATATTCTCGGATACCGTTGCCACCTCCCTCGTCATGGCATCCCTGACGAGGAGGGACTTCATGATGTTGACCTCTCTCCCCGCCTTGATATCGATTCCCCTGCGAACGAGTTTTAACGTGAAGATCGATTCCTTCTTGACCTGTGAGGCAACCAGGTATGCGGTAATGCAGGAAAGCATCAGGGGAACGATAACCGTATAATCTCCGGTCATCTCAAATATGATGAGGATGGCGTGGAGCGGGCCGTGCGTGGTCGCCGCCAGAACAGCCCCCATTCCAACCAGACAGTAAGCTCCCGCGGGTGCGGTTATGGAGGGAAAGAGCAGGTGTATGAAATACCCGAACGCTCCCCCGGTCATGGCCCCGATAAAGAGAGAGGGGGCGAAGATCCCGCCGGATCCTCCCGATCCTATGGTGAGAGAGGTTGCCGCTATTTTCACGAATATAAGAATAAGCAGCATATACCACACGAGATGTGTCTGGAGCGCGAGACCGATGGCATCGTATCCCACCCCGTATACATGGGGAAGCACTATCCCGATGCACCCCACCATCAGGCCGCCGACTGCCGCCTTCGCATAGTCGGGGAGCGGTATCAGCTTGAATAGATCTTCCGTCTTATAGAGAGTCAGCGTGAACAGGACCCCTGCCAGCCCTGCGGCGATCCCCAGGCACAGGTAGAAGGGCAGTTCGAGGGGGCTGACCAGGGCGTACCCAGGGATAAGAAAGGCAGGGTAGTCCCCCAGGTATATCCTTGATATCACCGTTCCCATGACGGATGAGATGATGATCGGGCTGAAGGTGGCGATCCCGTAATTGCCGATGATGATCTCCATGGCGAACATGACGCCGGCGATAGGCGCATTAAAGGTAGCCGCGATCCCCGCCGCCGCCCCGCAGCCGACCAGGGTTCTCATCCGGTCTGCAGACACTCTCGTGATCTGGCCGACAAGAGAACCGATTGCCGAGCCGATCTGAACGATGGGTCCCTCTCTTCCCGCCGAACCTCCCGAACCGATGCACAGGGCCGCTGCGATAATCTTGACGGCAAACACCCTCTTCCTGATCAGGCCGCCTCGCACGGCCACGGCTTCCATGGTCTCTGAGACACCGGGTCCCTGCGCTTCCCGGGCAAAAAAATACACGATGGGACCGACGATGAGACCTCCGATCATGGGAGGGAACAGTTTGGCGTACCAGGGAAGGGCCATGAGGCGGTCGAGAAAACTGCCCCCTTCCGTGCCGAAGAAGAGGGACTGGAAGAAACCGATTGCCAGCCTGAAAACAACCGCTCCATACCCCCCGAGCGTTCCCACAATCATCGCCATGATCATCATGACGACATGTTCGTTCACCCTGATGGGCATTTTCAGACCATGGAAAGGATAGTATTTCATCGGACTGTTTCTCGGTAGTTTTTAGCCGCTCATAACTTACTATCGTTGGAGGCTCTTTTTTGCAAGAGAAATTTCATACTTACACGCTGATTTGCCGGCATGTACAATCTTGTTTTGCCCTCCCCCCGGTGTTGTGTTATGGATAAATGCAGCAATTTTCCTTCCCGGCAAAGCGGCTATGAAGATAACATCAGCAGAATTCGTAAAGAGCGCCGTCGATTCCTCCCAGTATCCCGACAGCCCGTTGCCGGAGGTGGCGTTTGTCGGCAGGTCGAACGTGGGGAAGTCCTCCCTGATCAATGCCTTGGTGGGAAGAAAAGGCCTTGCGAAGACAAGCAACACGCCGGGACGTACCCGGCTTGTCAATTTCTTCGTGATCAACAAGGCCCTCTCGTTCGTCGATCTCCCCGGCTACGGGTACGCCAAGGTCCCCCTCTCCGTCAAGAAAGGGTGGCAGGCGATGGTGGATGGGTATCTCGAGGGACGTCATAATCTGCGGCTCGTGGTGATGATACTGGATATCCGCCGGGAGCCCTCGGAGCATGACGACATGCTGATTGAGTGGCTCCGCAGCAGGCGTATCGCCACGGTGTTTGTCCTGACCAAGGCGGATAAATTCTCCAGGGGTCGGGTCACGGTAGCGCGCCGGCAGATAGGGGAACATCTGGGTGTGCCACATGACGACCTCCTCCCTTTTTCGGCAAAGACACGCTCCGGTACGAACGAGATCTGGCGGGCGATCGAGACGGCCTGTTTCCCCGCTGCCTGACCGCGGATTCCCTTACTGCACGGGATTAAAACCCTTTTACTGAGCCCTTTCAATTGGGGCTTCGCAAGCTGCAATTATGTCTTGACATGAAATGCAAATCCTGTTACCCAACCACCGGTTGATTATTAAGTGACCGGCGGTCAGAACACGATAACCCAGGGACCCGCCGTGGCAGGTCCTTACATCAAATCTGAGGTGCAAAAAGCGGTGGTACACGATAGCGAAAAGATCGGCGCTGTGATGGTAGTCGGGTCCGGGATAGCCGGGATCCAGTCCTCTCTGGACCTTGCCAATTCAGGAATGAAGGTCTATCTCGTTGAAAACGATATCAGCATCGGCGGCATCATGGCCCAGCTGGACAAGACCTTCCCGACCAATGACTGTTCCGCATGTATCCTCTCCCCCAAACTCGTCGAGGTGGGGAGGCATCCCAACGTTGAGATATTAACGAAGAGAACCGTACAGGCGGTTGAGGGCGAGCCGGGACGGTTTCAGGTCAAGCTTAAGAGCGCGCCGCGATTCGTCGATATCGACAAGTGTACCGGCTGCGGGGACTGCGCCAAGGTCTGCCCGGTGACGGTGCCGAATATCTTTAACGAAGGGCTGGACGCGCGCAAAGCCATCTACCGGAAATTCCCCCAGGCGATTCCCAGCGCCTTCGCGGTTGACAAACTCGGCACGGCCCCCTGCAAGGCGGCCTGCCCCACCCATATCAGTGTCCAGGGCTACGTGGCGCTCATTGCCGAGGGCAAATACAAGGAAGCACTGAAACTGATAAAACAGGAAAACCCACTCCCCTCCGTCTGCGGGCGAGTCTGCAACCATCCCTGCGAGGCGGCCTGTAAGAGGGGAGAGGTCGACCAGCCGATCTCCATCATGTACCTCAAGCGGTTCGTGGCCGACCTCGATCTGAATGACGAGACGAAATATGTCCCCGAGGTCAAGGAAAGGAAAGACAAGAAGGTCGCGGTCATCGGCGCCGGGCCTGCGGGTCTGACGGCAGCGTATTATCTGGCGATTGAGGGATACCAGGTTACAATCTTTGAGGCGCTCCCCGTCGCGGGGGGGATGCTGACCGTGGGTATCCCCGAATACCGCCTCCCGAAGGCCACCCTGAATGCCGAGATCAAGACCATTGAGGAACTCGGCGTCGAGTTCAGGTACAATACGAAGGTGGGCACGGATGTTACGATGGACGCCCTCCGGAAAGATTTCGATTCCATTTTCATCGGCGTGGGAGCGCATATCAGCAGTAAACTGGGCGTTCCCGGGGAAGACGATCTGGAAGGGGTGGTGCATGGTATCGATTTCCTGCGGCGGGTCGCTCTCGGCGAGAAGGTATTTCTTGGAGAGCGTGTCGCGGTGGTCGGCGGCGGTAACGTCGCCATGGACGCCGTAAGAACGGCCCTGAGGACCGGTTCCAAGGAGGCCTTCGTCCTGTACCGGAGAACGCGTGCCGAAATGCCCGCCGCTGATGAGGAGATCGAAGAGGCCCTGCAGGAAGGGATCCAGATGGAGTTTCTGGCCGCCCCGGTGAAAGTGCTGGGGAGCGGCGGCAAGGTCACGGGGATCGAATGTATCCGGATGGAACTGGGCGAACCAGACGCGAGCGGGAGGAGACGCCCCGTTCCGATCAAGGGTTCGGAGTTTACCATCGAGGCCGATGCGATTATCCCCGCAATCGGGCAGACCTGCGATATGTCCTGTGTCGATGAAGAGTGCGGAGTTGCCGTCAACAAATGGAGCACCTTCGATGTGGACCCGGTAACCTTCGCCACGAACGTGGAAGGGATCTTTGCCGGCGGTGATGATGTGACCGGGCCGGCGACGGTGATCGAGGCAATCAATGCCGGTAAGGAAGCGGCCAGATCGATCGATCGCTACCTGCGCGGCGAGGACATAAAACTGGGGCGCGCACGAGACTGGACGCAGAATATCGCCGACAAGGCCGACACGAGTTCTGTGGCGAAAGAGGGCCGCCCGTCCATGCCGGAGCTCGATCCCGGAACGCGGCGGACCAATTTTGAAGAGGTTGTCAAGGGATACAGCGAAGAAGATGTCCTGAGAGAGGCACGGCGGTGCCTGAGCTGCGGCATCTGTTCCGAGTGTTACCAGTGCGTCGAGGCCTGCGTGGCCGGCGCTATCGATCACGAGATGATAGAACAGGAAGAGACCGTCGAGGTGGGGGCGATCATCGCTGCGCCGGGGACGGAACTCTTCAACGCCTCCCTCAGGGGAGAGTACGGCTTCGGCATCTACGACAACGTGGTTACCAGCATCCAGTTCGAACGCATCCTCTCCGCCTCGGGTCCCTATTTCGGTCACGTCCAGCGCATCTCCGACGGGAAGGAACCGAAGAAGGTAGCCTTCATCCAGTGCGTGGGCTCGCGCGATGTGAACTGCGGCAACAGCTGGTGTTCCTCCGTCTGCTGCATGTACGCCACGAAGGAGGCGATCATCGGCAAGGAACACGCCAAGGGGATGGAACCGACCATCTTCTATATCGATATCCGCGCCTACGGTAAGGACTTCGACCGGTTCGTCAACCGGGCGAAGGAGGAGTACGGTATCCGGTACATCCGGTCCATGCCCTCCTCAGTAAAAGAACTTCAGCAGAGCAAGAATCTCCTCCTCACCTACGTCAGGGAGGACGGGACGCTGGTCGAAGAAGAGTTCGACATGGTCGTCCTCTCCGTCGGGCTGGCTCCGCCGAAGGAGGCGCGGGAGCTGGCCGCAAGCCTGGGGATCGAGCTTGAGGAGCACGGTTTCTGCAGGACCTCCCTGGAAAACCCCGTGCAGACCTCCAAGGACGGTGTCTTTGTCTGCGGTGTCTTCGGCGGTCCCAAGGACATCCCCGAGACGGTCATGGAGGCGTCAGGCGCCGCGGCGTGCGCGGGAGGGCTCCTCGCCTCTCAGCGCGGATCGCTGACCAGTGCGGAAGAACTTCCGGAAGAGATGGATATGCGCGGCACCGGCCCCCGGATCGGCGCCTTTATCTGCCACTGCGGGATCAATATCGGGGGCGTGGTCAATGTCCCCGAGGTGGTCGAATATGTGAAGACCCTCCCCAACGTGGTCTATGCCGAGGACAACCTCTTTACCTGCTCCCAGGACACCGCCGTCAAGATGGGGGAGATGATCAAGGAGCACAACTTGACAAGGGTCGTCGTGGCATCCTGTTCACCGCGGACGCATGAGGGGCTCTTCCAGGAGAACTGCGAGAAGGCCGGACTCAACCGGTACCTCTTCGAAATGGCAAACATCAGAGACCAGGATTCGTGGGTCCATATGCAAGAGCCCGAGGCGGCCACCGAGAAGGCGAAGGACCTGGTCCGCATGGCGATCGCCAAGGCCCAATACCTGAAGCCCCTGAAACCCGGACAGCTCAGCGTCAACAAGGCAGCGCTGGTGATCGGCGGAGGACTTGCCGGGCTGACAGCCGCCCTTTCGCTCGCCGATCAGGGTTTCGAAACCCACATCGTCGAGAAGGAGGCCGAGCTGGGCGGCAACTACAAGAAGCTCTACCGTACCCTTGAGGGGCTCGACACAGTGAAACACCTGGCCGGGCTTCTGGAGCGGGTCGAAAAGAGCGATCTCATCCATGTCCACACCGGGGCCGAGATCGAGAAGATCGAGGGATTCATCGGCAACTACAAGACGACGATCAAGGCCGGCGGAAAGCAGGAACAGTTCGAACACGGCGTTGTCATCGTGGCGACCGGGGCCTATGAGAACGAGACGAAGGAATACCTCTACGGCACCAACGACCGGGTTGTCACGCAGCGCGAGTTGGAGGCCCTTATCCACGAAAAGGACGCCACGGTGACCGGCGCCGGCAGCGTGGTCATGATCCAGTGTGTCGGTTCCCGGTGCGACGAGCGACCCTACTGCAGCCGGTACTGCTGCAGCGAGGCGATGAAGAACGCCATCGCCCTCAAGGAGGAAAA
>Ga0209269_1000566_pt1 | contig 32973 bp, 38 predicted proteins | sample MTBAKMMethaMetaG_FD_187455 | JGI IMG/M metagenome (GOLD analysis project Ga0209269, IMG submission 187455) | Enrichment culture microbial communities from Arthur Kill intertidal strait, New Jersey, USA, that are MTBE-degrading - MTBE-AKM (Arthur... | ecosystem: Environmental > Aquatic > Marine >... | reverse complement strand
CGTTCCGGTATCGGCGTATGCGCAAGCACCAGGTGATCCAGCTCCGGGTCAGCCCGGACGACAAGGCGATGATCGAGGAGAAGGCGGCGGGCTGCAACCTGTCGGTGTCCGCCTACCTGCGGAAGCTGGCCCTGGAACACGAGCTGCAAAGCACGTTCGACGAGGCAGCCGTCCGCCAGTTGCAGCGGATCGGCCGCAACCTGAACCAGGCCGTCAAACTGATGCACCGCGGAGATTTTTCCGGCGAGATCCAGGAGAACCTGCGGCGCTGCCTGAAGGCGTTCCACATCGCCATGGGGGGCGAGGCGTGACGTCGTTCTGCAAGGTCACCACCTGCACGAGCCGCGGCGGCACCGCCGCCAACGCCCAGTATATCCTGCGCGAGAGCGCCTGTGCCCGCTGGGACACCCGGCACATCGACGAGCATCTGATCCTGGGCAACACGGCGCTGGAACGCAAGCGGTCCGCCATTGAGGAGCTGTCCGCCGTCGCCGAGGCGGGGGACGGCTGCCGGAAATCGTTCCGGGTGATTCTCAGTTTCGAGCGCGAGGTCCCGCCTGAGCGCGCCCTGGCCATGGCCCGGGAGTTTCTGAATCAGTCCCCGCTGCGGGACAATCCGGCGCTGCTGGCGGTCCACACGAACACGGACCACGTCCACGTGCACGCGGCCGTCACCGTGCGCAAGACGGACGGGCTGAAGATCCAGTTGGACCGGCAGGAATACCGGTCTTTCGACAAGCTGTGGGCGAAGATCTACCAGCACGAGCTCACCCGTGACGCCGCGCCGGACCGGCCCGGCACGCGCGGGATCGAGACGCAGCGGGAGGCCGTGGCCGGCCGGGAGATTAGCCTGGAGGAATGGCGGCGGCGCTACGGGCAGCTTCGCCGGGACGGCCGGACCCCGGACGAAATCAAGGCGGTCATCGGGCCGCGGCCCGGCCGGCCGCGCCTGGAAGTCCGCGTGCACCACATCCGGAAGAACGAACATGAAAAAAGCAGAGTGGCAGACAGTCTGCGCGGAGCAAGAAGCGTTGCTGAACGAGCTGCGCGCGCTCCTGGAGCAGAAGCTGGGCGCGCTCGAAGGCGCGCGCTTGACGGTCCGGACGCAGGACGACGAGCTGAACGCGCTGCGGGCGGAGAACGCCCGGCTCCGGAGCGAGCTCGAGGAGGCGGACTCGACCTGGCGGGCCGAGTTCAAGAATTTGTCGGCCGGTTACCAAAGCTCGCTGGCGACCCTGAACAAATCCTGGTCCGAGAATTTCAACGCGTTGGAAGCCAGCTTGCGGCAGTGTGTCGAAACCGAATTGTCGAATATGGCCGAACGGCTCCGGCAGGAGGACCCCGGCGAGTACGAGCGCATGCTGACCGACTGGCTCATGGAATTTCTGGCCGATTTGGAGAACGCGTTGCAACGGCCGCCGGCGTGAACTTCACGGAACGGCTCTACCCGGCCCTGCGCTGCTGCGAGCGGTATCTCCAGCAGCTCCCCCTCCGGTTCGACGATGTCCGGGCCCGGTTCAAGCAACTCTACGACCGCGCCTGGCTGCGCTTTACCGGCCGGACGCCGGGGTTCCGCGAGGAATACGAGCTGAACCGCAAAGAGCCCCCCCTGCGGCGGGAGCAACCCCTGGACGTGCGAAAAACCCTGGGACACATTCTATTCCGCGGCCCCACCCGTTAGACGCCCCCTCGCCACGCCCCAGGATGCCCCAGGACGGGCGACCGCCCCCCGGCCCTATACCGAGGTGCCCCCCTCCGGCGGCTGTGCCGGGAACAGGTCAATCCGGGGCGGTTCGATGCCGCCCCACGCGGCCACCGGCGCCGGGTGCTCGGCCTGATCCCCGGCCGCCTCGGCCGGGGCCTCCTGTTGCGGGCGGCGGGCGGCCGCGGCCGCCTGCACGTATCGGTCGATGAAATGCGGCTGCCGGGTGTCGCAGAACGCCTTTGGCACCGCGGCCGTGGCGATGCCGTAGCCGCCGACCTTGGCGATGGCCCGAAAATCCGGGATGCTCATGAACTCGGAGGGCAGCATCACCCGTTCGGTGCGGTCCTGGTCGGACAGCGACTTGCGGTCGCCGGCGTCCCGGGGGGACATCTGCCGGCTGCCCATGACCTTGATCACCTGCCGGTCGCCGATGCTCCGGGACACGAATTCGGCCGTGTCCGGGTCGTTGAGCCGCAGGATGATGCCGGTGTTGAAATTGTTGTAAAACGTGCGCGTGTTGGCCCGGCCGTACACGTCCTCGATCTTGCCCAGGTCCTGATTGGCCACCAGCAGGCATCCGCCCTTGGAGCGGGCCACGGTCAGCAGATCCAGCAGCACGCCGATCTGGTTGAGGCTGCCGATTTCGTCAATGCAGAACCAGATCCGGCGGCGCTCCTGCGGGTTCGTGTCCGGCAGGCTCAGGGTCTCCCGGATCAGCAGGTCGAAGACGAAGGTCATCAGCGGGCGGAAGGTGTCGGCGTAGTTCTTGATGTTGAGCAGGAACAGGTTCCGGCTGGCCGGTTGGGCGATGTAGTCCCGGAACGAAAAGTCCCCGTCCAGATCCACCAGGCTCTCAAACCAGTCGATCTTCTCCGTCAGGACGGAGATGACGGATTGCGCCGGCCCGGACCCGTCCGATTCGATATGCTTGAGCGCCCCCTGCTGCTCCAGGGGCAGCTCCCGGATCTTCTTGACCAGGCCGGCCTTGTTCTGGGCGAAAAAGCTCCAGATATCGGCGTTGCGCGTCTCGCCCACCGCCCGGAGGTAGCGCAGTCCGGCGATGAAGACGGCCTTGGCGGCGTTGTTCCAGAACGGATCGGCGCTCGTCTCCCTGGCCGGGCGGAAGATGATCTCACTCAGCACCTTGATGTCCTCGTCGGTGCGGCACTCGTTGAAGAAGCTCCAGCGCAGGCAGCGTGCGTCGGGCGGGTAGAACACCAGATCCGCCGGGCGGCGGTGCTTGGCTAGGAACTCGCCCTTGACGTCATAGACGATGGCTCGCTCATGGGTCCGACCCCCCTCCATCCGCCGGATGATCTGGCCGAGGATCTGGTTGACCAGGACACTCTTGCCGGTGCCGGTGGTGCCCAGAATCAGGAGGTGGCGCGTCTCGAGCTCCCGCGGCAGGGCCAGGCCGCAGACGGACAGGCGGCGCCGGCCGTCCGTCTCGGCCCGGGCGTCCCGTTCCAGCCGGCGGCGCAGCACCGCCAGCGAAACCCGGCGGGCGCCCCGGACGTGCCGGGTGTCGCTCATCCGCCGGGCGCGGGCGAAGAAGATGCCGAAGTAGACGGCCGACAGCAGGTAGGCGGCGCAGGACCCGGCCAGCGCCGCCTGTAGGCCGGCGGTGAAGCCGGCGATCCGGTCCCCGAAGTATTTTTCCATCACCGCCCGGTAGACGCCGGCCGTCACGCGCCGCTCCGGAACGCCCTCCCGTTGGAAAAAGGGGCGCAGCGGCGGCTCCACCTCGTACCGGGTTTCCCGGCCGAAGAGCTCCAGGGGCGGGGCCAGGCATTTCAGCACGGAGCGGAAGGGGACCGTGAAGGCGCGGCCGTCGGCCAGCGGAACGACGAACTGGCGGTCCCAGGCCTGCCGGGCCAGCCAGCCGACGGCCGCCACCTGCAAGACGAGGCCGAGCCCGAGGGCATAGACGGCCATCTTCCAATACATCCGGACGTCGGCCACGAACGCTTCGTGCTGCTGGTAGCCTTTCATTCCCGCTCAATCAGCCACAACTGGGAAGGCTCCCAGCCGATGGCCAGCTCCTCGCCCGCTTCCAACCGGGTGGTCACCTTGAGGTAATATTCCTCCTCTTCCACCCCGGCGGCGCCACAGGAGTCCGCGCAGGACGAGCCCGTGTAGACGCTGCAGGCGGCGCTGCCTCCGCCGCCGCAGCGGCAGGAACGGTACAGCGTCAGGCCGGCGGCGGCGGGAGCGCCGTCGCCCGGGCCGGAGATCTCCGCCACCAGCCCACCGGCGTCCAAGGCGGCGCGGACCGCATCCCGGCATTCCGCCGGGAGGTAGATCCGGAGGTGGCTTTCGCCGGCATAGGTGTATTCAATCCGTACTACGGAAAACAGCGCCGCTTCGGCGCTGTCCGCCCGCAGCTCCACGACGTGAAAGCCGCCGGTGTGCCAGTCCCGTTCGTATTGTTCCGCGCCGCGGGCCGGGCGCGCGCCCAGCCCTCCCAGGACGGCCAGCGCCAGCATCACCCAACGCGCACTGCCCATTGTGACCTCCTCGAGCTCAAAATAGAAACCGCCGGCGCTTCGGCGCCGGCTCCCGGCGCACCGCCTCCCGGAAGGCGGCGGCCGCGGCCGCCAGCCGCCGCCGGATGTCGCCGGCCAGCGCCGCCGGCCGCAGCGCCCGCCGGACGCGCGCCCACTCCGCCCGCAGGGAGCGGCGAAACTGGTCCCAACTGGGTTTGCCGGCGGGGCTCACGGGCCGTCTCTCCAGAATGCCGGGATCGCATCCGGCTGGAACGTCCTCAGCCGCTCCACGTACCGCGGCGGGCCCGCCACTTCGAACCGCCCGCGGACGCGGCGGTTTTCCATGCCGTCGGGCCGGAAGCGGTACAGCCCGGCGATTGTATAGGGGCCGTCCGGCGCGGTCCGGTCCAGGCCGTGCACTTCGGCGATTTCGACAATTTTCCGGCTGTGGTCGGGCAACATCTCCACCTGGATCACCACATGCACCGCCCGGGCGATCGTCTCCCGCACCGCCCGCGCCGACGATTCCAGGCCCGACTGCAGGTACAGCGTCTCCAGCGCCAGCAGCGCGTCGAAGGCGCTGTTGGCGTGGATGGTGCCGATGGCCGCCTGGCCGGTGTTCATCGCCCGGCAGAGGTCGTGCGCCTCCGGGCCCCGCACCTCGCCCACGATCAGCCAGCGCGGGTTCATCCGCAGGGCGTTGCGCACCAGGTCGCGCAGGGTGTATTCCGTGTCGTCGGCGTAGATCTTCTTCTTGGATTCCAGGGCGGCCCAGAGCTCGTGGCCGATCCGGATCTCCCGCGCGTCCTCCACGGTCACGATCAGGTCGCCGTCCGGGATGAAGCTGCACAGGGCGTTGAGCAGGGTGGTCTTGCCGCTGCCCACGCCGCCGGAGATCAGAATGTTCCGGCCGGCGGCCACGATGCTTTTCAGCACGGCCAGCCCGGCCGGATCGAACGCACCCAGCCGCATCAGTTCGTCCACCCCCAGCGGGTCCTGGCCGTGGATCCGCAGGGCCACCAATGCCCCGCCGGCCGCGTAGCACGGCTCCATGATCACGTTGACCCGGGAGCCGTCGGGCAGCCGGGCGTCCAGAATCGGGTTGTCCCGGTCCAGCTTGCGCTTGATGAAGCGGGAGATGGCCTCCAGGCAGATGGCTAGGTCCTCGTCGGAGCGCCAGCCGCCGGCGAACCGGGCGAATTCCGAGCGACGGCGGCGGACGTAGATTTTCCGGGCGCTGAAGACCAGGATGTCGGTCATCTCCGGATCGGCCAGGAGCGGCTTGAGCGGTCCCAGCGTGTCCTGGATGATTTCGGCGGTCAGCTCCATGGCGACGCCCGGTTACTCGTCCTCCGGCGCGGCCGCTTGTCCGGGCGCGGATTCGCCCCGGACGAAGGCCACCCGGCCGGCCTCCAGTCTCAGACGGGCGGAGTACCGGCGGGACCCGTCCCGGGTGACGAAGCCGTCCAGCCGGTCCGTCTCCCCCCTGGCCAGCAGGTCCTCCACCGCCTCCTCGGGCAGCAGGAGCCCGCCGTATTCCTTCCAGATGGTCAGCGGGCACTTGTTCTTGGGAAAATTCGTGCAGCCGTATGCCTTCGGGCTGCTGGCATACACCCAGCCGCCGCACAGGGGGCAGCGGCCGTACACCGGCACCTCCACATCCACTTCCTGGCCATACAGCCGTCCGGTCAGGGTCACGGTTTCCATGGGTCCCTCCTCTCCTGTTGCTGCGTCAGCCGCATCAGGAATGCGGCCGCCTGCAGCAGGGTCTCGTCCAGCGTCGGACGGCCGAAGGCGTACCGGATATACCGGGCCTTGTTCGTCCGGACGTTGAGCATGTAGGCCTCGAGCAGCACGCCGGCCAGGCCCGGGCGGGCGGTGCGGTCCACCCCCAGGAGACACACCCCCGTTTCCAGGTCGGACCGGCCCACCGGCCGCAGGCCGGCGTCCACCGCGCCGGCGACCAGCGCGTAGCGCAGCGCCGCCTCGTAGTGCGTCAGCTCCGGCACGCAGCGGACCACCCGCAGGCGGACGGTCGTGCCTGCCGGGGGCGTGTAGCCCTCGTCGTGGCGGTAGCCGAAGAACGGGTTGCCGCGCAGCCTGGCGTAGATCTCCGGGGTGAAAAATTTGCCGATCGTTTGCGGGTCGTCCCGCACATCCGGAGAATCCTCCAGAAACGGCCGGAACTCCGCCATCCGGCGCATGAACTCCAGGTCCGCCGCCGATTCCGCGCCGGCGGGCGGCGACGGAGCGCCCTGCCCCGCCGCCGCGGCGGCCAGCAGGCCGATGCACCCGAACAGAATCAGGCGGGTCTTAACGCGCATAGCTCCGCTCGTCGATCCGGCTGTAGGCGCTGATTTCCACATCGTCGGCCAGGTACACCTTGACCTTCTTGCCGGCGTCCACGGTGATGGTGGGGACGATGTTGGTGTAGCGCTGCATGATGGTGTTGAGGATCTTCTCGAAGTTGTCGGTGGTGTCCTCGATGACGTAGGCCCGGCCGGAGTAGGGGTCGGTGTGCTGCTGGGCGGCCGCCCCGAGTCCCTCGATGGCGCCCACGAACAGCGCCGTGCCGAACTGCAGCATCCAGTGGCGGTTCACCTTGGACACGACGCCGTGGGCGCCGGTTTGATCCAGCGCCCGGGCGGCCTTTTTCGACTCCGGGAAATAGACCAGGCTGCCGTTGGGCAGCACCATGCGGTTGAATTTGACAAACAGCCGCGCGGCCCCCATGTAATCGACCGCCTGGCTGAGCCCGATCAGCCGGGTGCCGGTCGGGAACACGACCCATTTCCCGGCCGGATCGAAGTGGTCCTTGGCGACGTAGCACACCACCGGCGAGGGTTCCGTGTCGGCCACGATGCGGTTTTGCAGCACCGTGTCGATGAAGTCGCCCTCATACAACCGCACCGCCGGCCGGTCGCCATAGGCGACCTGGGAGACCCGGGCGCCCGCGAGGCGGGGCGGGCCGCCGTCCCCTGCCCGTTCGTTGTGCGCGCCGAGGCGGGCGGCGGAATCCGCCGCCTCCGGCTCGGCCCGGTCCGGGCGCATCTCCGCCGGGCCCGACCGGGCCGGCGGTTCGTCATACAGATCGGCCTGCTTCATCGTCCGCGAGTAGCAGAACATGGTCTGCCGTTCCCGGGCGTAGTCCTTGTCCCGTTGTTCGGCGGCGGCCCGGGTGTCGGCACTCCGGGACTCCGCGCCGCGGTACAGCAGGCGGCTGTCGGCCGCCTCCGCCGGCCGGGCCGGCGCCGCCGTCAGGGCCGCGTCCTGCTGCGCCGCCGCCTGCTGCAGGATGCCGCGAATCATCAGGTTGCCCTCGGCCCTCGTATGTTGGGCTTCGGCCGCCTGCTGGGCGATGGCTTCCGGCGTCATCTCCCGGGTCTGCGCCGCCGGATCGGCCAGGACGTCCGTCTGGTGCAGCGTCCGGTCCTTCAGGTTCATCCGGCTTTTCCGCTCGATTTCCGCCAGGATCTTCTGCTGGGCCTGGGCGTCGGCGCTCGGGGCCGTTGTCTCCGGCCGGCCGGAATTGCCCAGGGCGGCCAGGATGACCACGCCCAGGAGGATCAGCAGCACCATGCCGACGCCGCCGGCCACCAGAAAGGCCCGGGGCCGGCGCGGTGGCTTCCCGCCGCCCGGAAGCTCGTCCCGCGACTCGAAAACGTGCGTGTCCTCACGGGACACCCGGCCGGCGTCCCGTTCCTCTGCCGGCCCGGTCCGGTCTCCGGTTGCTGCAGCCATCATCGCCCCTCGCGGGTGATGTCCACGGTCTGTTTGTCCAGCTTCAGCACGAGCCGGTCGGCGGCATGGCCGAGCACGTGGCTGACCCGGTAATACCCGCCCTGATCGGTGTAGGCCAGCGGCTCGAGCTGGTCCTTTTTGGCCCCCCGGCCCAGCAGGTACACCGCCGGCTTGACCTGGGCCCGCGGCATGAAAATGTACGTAAACACGCCGTCATCGGCCACCCGCTCCACCGGGAAGGCGTCGCCCTGGATCCGGTAGTTGCTCTGCACCTTGGCCAGCAGGTGCAGCCGCTGGGCCTCCAGTTGCTTGTCCAGTTCCACCTGGTGGCTCCGCTCCAGATTCTCCGTCTGCCGGCGGACCTCTCCGGCGACGGTTTGCCGGAACAGGTTCTTGTCGTGCGCCTCGATCACCACCAGCGTGTCGGCGACCGGCGCCGGCGCGGACGACACCAGAAACACGTAGGTCGCGCCGCTGTCCGTGTGCACCACGGCGGTGGTCTCCTTGTTCTCGGCCAGGGCCTTGATGACGGCGATGGTGCCGTTGGACTGGCCGAAGAACAGCTTGGAATCCGACACCACGAAGTCCTGAATCCGTGCCCCCTCGGGCAGCTTGAAGGTGGTGCCAATCCCCACCGGCGACACCACCGGATAGACCGTGTCTTCGTTCTCCCCGTCGAAGTTGGCCACCAGCGTCCGCGGCGTCACGCCGAGGGCGCAGACGCCGAGCGCCAGCCCGAGAACCGCCCCCACCACGATTCGGTTCATATCACTCCTCCCGCACGAAATTGCTCTGCGAATACTCCACCAGCAGCAGGCCGCTGGGCGTGTCCGCCGTCCGCGGCACCGTCTTGAGCCGCAGCGAGGCCACCCGCCGCTGGCTGTCCGTCAGACCCTGCGGCGAAATGGCTTTGCTGCTGAAATAACACTGCACCAGAATATTGGGACTGGTTTGCAGGATGTTGACCGCCTGGAGCTCGACCACGCCCTGATCCCCCGCCTGCAAGTGCCGTTGCCGCGCCTCGATGTTGACGGCGTCCTTGATCTGCAGGGTCGCGTCCGGGACGCAGCAGCGGAAGGCCTCCGCCAGGTTGGACGAGGCGGTGTAGCGGGTGTAGGTGTAGATGTTGCGCAGCAGTTGCCGGACAAAATAATGCACTTCCGCCGGCTTGCGGTCCTCGCCGGCGGCATCCACCACCCGCCAGTCGATGGGCCGGCTCTCGCCGGTGGCCTCGTTGATCACGATCGGGATGGCCCGGACTTCGCCGGCGTGGCGGGAGATCAGAACCAGCGCCACCACCAGGCCCGCGCAGACCAGCCCCAGCACGAACAGGGCGTACTTGAGAAAGAGGTTCACAAAGGCCAGGTGGCCGGTCGAACGGATGTAGTCATCCACGTTGCCCTTGACCATGATCTACCCCCGCGCCGCCGACTGGGCCGCGGCACTGGCCGCGCCCGCGGCCGCGCTGGCTGTTCCCGCCGCCGCCGTGGCCGCCAGGCCGGCCCCGCCGGTCGCCGCACCGCCGGCGGCGCTGCCCGCGGCGGTTCCGCCGCCGCCGGAGGAGGAGGCCCCTGCCCCGGCCGCGATGGAGGCCGCCCCGGCGGCAATCCCGGCGGCCAGGGAGCCCGTGGACCCGAAATACCCCCCGGTGACCTGGCTGACGATCTTGTTGACCGACAGAATGACGGAGGCCTGCAGGATCGGCACGACGCACATCCCGAACAACTGTTCCATCGGGTTGTGGGCCAGGCTGAGGGTCGAGGCCAGCAGCTTGCCCGTGAACGTGGCGCAGATCGCCAGGCCGATCCCGTACATCGGAATGACGATGAAGATGCTCACCGTCACCCCGATCCACCGGGCCAGATACTGCCGGAACGTCTGCAGCATGGACAGCGCGACGAACACCGGCCCGATCAGCAGATAGAACGCCAGCACCACAAACACGCCGACGATGCTGACCATGATGTAGAGCATGGCGGCCACGATGATGACGAGACAGAGCACCGAGCTCAGCGCGTAGATGCCGGCGTTGTTCAGGTTGCCCACCGCCGCCATCCAGCCCGAGATGGACGACAGATTGAGGTACCGCTGCGCCTCCATCTGTTGCTGGTAGGCCGACAGCATCGGTTGAAACACCTGGTTGTAGAAGTCCGTGGCGAATCCGTTGGCCACCCCGGCGGCCAGACCGTAGATGGTGTGCGCGATCCCGTCCCACGACCCCACCACGGCGTAGATCGCCAGGAACTTGACGATGTCCCCGACCAGGTGTTGCGTCTCCCCCAGGGCCATCCGGTAGGCCGAGCGGGAGAAGTGGAGGATGGCCATGGCGGTGGTCAGCACCAGCGCCGCGTTGCGCATGATGACGATGTAGTCCGCGCCCCCCGCCCCCCCCGCGATGGCCGCCCAGATCGTGTCGATGATGTGGCCCAGGGACAGCGACCCCCCGGCCCCCTGCGCCAGTAACAGGCCGTCCATGGGACCTACCTCTTTCGCTTCGGCTGGGCCGGCGGGGCATCCTGGAGGGGTGCCAGCAGCTGGTCCAGCACGCCCGTGCGGCTCTCCTCGTGAGTCCCGTTGATGATCAGCGACTTCTGCATCTGCTCCTCCGCCTCGATCTGCCGCGCCAGCAGCAGGGCCGTCAGCTCCGCGACCTCGTTGTTCTGCTTGACCTGCTCCAGCAGGATCTGGTTCTGGAGCGCCATCTGGGCCACGACGCTCTGCTGGTCGTCCCCGGTGGAGAGCTGCTGGTTCTGCTCCTCCAGCCGCGCGATCGTGGCACTCCGCGACTGGATCATGCGAATCGTGGCGGCGATTTTGGTGAGCGCCGCGTTGTTGTATTGATAGTTGTACCGCTGTTTTTCCAAGTATTGGTCCACCGCTGCTTTAAGTACCGGATTTTGCTCGTAGTACTGCGTGTTTGTTAGCTGCTGGATCTTCTCATCAATATCTTTCTCATTAAACGCATCCACACTGAGAAGTCCGCTCGCCCTGGCCTCCTCGCGCACCCGGGCGGCGTCTTCGGCGGTAATCTCCTCCTGCCGCCGGGCGATCTCCGCCAGATAGTAGGCGTTGATCGTGGTGGCCAGCCGCTCCCAGTTGCCGTGCTGAATCGCCCGGTAGCACGCGTTGAACGTGCCGTAGTATTGGTCGAACACCTGCCGGTACTGCTGGAATTTCTGAATCTGCTCCTGGGCCCGGGCCACCATTTCCGTGCTCTTGGTGATCTGCTGGAGCATCTGCTGGTGGTTTTGGATCTTGTAGGCCACCGTCTGGGCCGTGTGCGCCGGATCATGGAAGACGAAGGCGTGTCCCGAACCGGCGCAGACCGCGCACAACGACAGAATTGCGATTGCGTGTTTCATAAACCGCCTCCTTCCGTTGTTTCAAATTCCTTGATCCCTTTGTCTTCTAAAATAAATTCCTCAATAATCAACTGTTCCTCATTTGGTTCGATTCGGCAAATGACCGATCCTTTGAGCTCTGATTTTTTATTCAGCCCTTTTGTTGTTGGAGTGAACTCGTAGACAAAGTCATATCTTTTCCCCGGCGCATCGAGAAAATACCCCGTTATTTGCGGACTCTTCAGAAATGGGCATTTCCTTATCCAAATGTCTGTAATTTTTGTTATTTTTCTTTTTGCGATCGGGACTATTGATTCAAGTAACAGCATGTTGGCCGGTAGCGATAAAGGGCTGATGTCGGGTCTGTACTGTTCTTCAACCGCCCTCCTTGTCTTCTTTGCGGTGATCACGCTGCCGTCTTTTTCTACATCGCGCACATACTCACCCATATACCTTTTGAGAAACTCATACTTTTGTATGCTGCTCAAATTGCTTGGACTCATTAGAACTTCCACCCCATACCGGTCCTGAACAAATGTTATGAAGGCGAGTCCAAGAGCCAATTCCCGCTCTAGTGCTTCTTTTTCCCAGTCTTCTATTGTTTCTGGGTTCTGCTTGCCGCCTTTAAACTTGACGACTTTCAATGCTTCTCGTGTTTGTGTTCTGTCGAGTAAAACCTCCCCCTCCGCCTGTTGTCCCTCCACCCCGGCCTGTCCCCTGCCCCACCCGATACCGGCCACAGCCAGCACCAGGCCGATCACAATTGCGTGTTTCACGACACCTCCTCCTGACATGCCTCACTTCGCCGCAGGTAACGGTCCAGCTTGTCCGTTCGCTCCTCGACGGTCGCCTGCCCGCGGGTTTCCCGCACGCAGATTTCTATGGCCCGGTTGATGTCGCCGCCGGCGTGCCGCCGCACCCGCGCCCGCGCCACCCGCTCGACCGGATGCGTCGTCGCCAGCCAATAGGTGTAGGGGTCGGTCACCGGCCGCAGGATGCGCGTCAACCCCGAGCTGGACCAATACAGCACCTCCCGGCGGCCCGGGTCCAGGCGCTGGTATTGCTCGATCTGGTACTCGCTCAGCCCGAAGGCCGCGAGCTCCTTCTGAATGGATTTCTGCCCCGAAAAGAAAAACGCCTGGCGCGTGTTGCCGATGACTCCCTTGCTCCAGATCGCATCCGAGACCAGGTCGCGGATGGACTGTGTCAGCAGCACCACCGCCAGGTTCAGGTGCCGGCCGATCCGGTAGAACAGCTCCACCCAGTGCTGAAACGCCGGATGCTTCAGATAGCGGTGGGCCTCGTCCATCACCAGCATCTTCTGGACGCTCCGGTCGCCGGCGCTGCATTCGGCGTAGATCTTTTCGAAGATGACATAGACCAGGCTCTGCAGCAGCGTTTCGTCCTGGTCCAGGTCGGCCAGGTCGAACAGGGAGAGGCGGGCGGCGTGGAGCGTGTCCCGGCCGGTATTGAACACCCGTCCCTTCCGGCCCTCGGTCCACAGGCGGATGGCGTTGGCCAGCTCGCGGCTTCGGACCTCCGTCTCCAGCGTCTCCGCCAGCAGCGTGATCGGCGGGATGGCGGCGTCCGGCCCCGGCGGCCGGTTGCGCAGCAGTGTCCGGTAGGAGCGGTAGAACTTCTCCACGCCTTTGCGCAGCTCCCACTCCACGCCCGGCGCGATCCCCTGCCCCGCCATGATCCGGATCAGCCCGAGGCCGAAATGGATCTCCTCCTCCGTCGGCGGCCGCTCGGGATCAGCGACCAGAAACGGATTGAACGCCATGTCGGTCGTCTCCCGCGTGACCGTCACGATGGACGTCTCGCCGGGCAGCTCGCCGGACAGGAACTCGAACAGCGGCGTGAAGGAGTTGGACAGGTCCACCACATACAGCCGCGGATTGCGCGCCAGCATCGAGATCAGGAGCTTGTTGGCCAGAAAGCTTTTGCCCGACCCCAGGGGGCCGGTGATCGTCATGTGGTGCCCGGGCTCCCGCGCGGTGAACGGATCGTAGGCGAAGATCCCGTTCAGCCGGTCCTGAAAATATTCCACCGGCTGCCGGTCGCCGCGGGAGTAGTTGAACGCGCTCATGAAGTCGCCGGCGTTGGCCGAGGTGATCAGGTTTTTCCGGTTGGCCCCGTACAGCCGCTCGTGTCCCGGAAACATGGCAAAATAGCCCAGCTTCAGGTTGGCCTGGTCCTCCTGGCCGGCCGCGCCGATCTCCTTGAGCAGCGTCAGCACCTGCTGCACCCGGTCCTTCAGCTCGTCCTCGCCGGCGGCCTCGACCTGGATGACAAACGTCCACCAGAGCGGCAGCTCCTTGAGCCGCTCCACCCGGTCCTGGAACTCGGAACACTCCTCCACGTAGAGGGCGCATTTCTTGTCGGCGGCCGAGAGCGCCGTGGCGATGTTTTTCCGGAATTCCTGGCTCTTTTTGATTTTGGCCTTGTCCACCAGCGCCATGGACTGCTTGAGGATCAGGGGAAACGGCAGCTCGTAGAACCGCCGCAGGTACATGGCGCGGCTGACTTCGGGCGGGTATTTCAGGCCGATGACGGCGGTGAGCCGGCCGTTGACCTCGACGTGCCGCGGCCACCGGATCCGGACCTGGGAGGCCGCCACCTGCACCCCCAGGGACAGGTCGGACCGATACCGCCGGGGCGGCTCGGCCCGGTTGACCAGCCGGTAGATCAGCCGGAAGACGTCCTCCCGGTCCAGCTCCCGCACCCCGAAGCGGGCCAGGCCGGCCTTGATGGCCTGATAGCCGCGATGGAGCTTTTCGGCCCGCGCCTCCAGGTCCGCCCGGATGAACCGGAAGGTCCGGGTGTCGCTGATCAGGTCCCGCCAGGCCGGCTCGGCCGGCTTGTCGTAGTACCGCAGGCAGTAGTACAGCCGGTTTTCGTAGGAGGCGCCGGCTATCTGCTCCCAGAATTCCTGCTTCCGCTCCTGGACAAACCGCACCACGCCCGGCGCGTCCGCGCCGCCCGGATCCAGTTGCGGAGCCCGGGCCGGGACGCGCAGCAGCGTGTTGGAGATCATGTAGCCGCGGCCGTCGTCCGGCAGTTGCTCCAGCGCGCAGCGCAGGAAGTAGGCGAACATCTCCTTGTCCGCCTCCGACAGGCCCTCGTAGTCCACCCCGGAGAGCTCCCACAGGCAGATCATCGCGCCGTCCTTGAGCAGGATGGGGTGGAACCCGTCCGCCGCGGCGGGATAAAAATCCACGTAGAGCAGCAGGTTGTCCAGTTTCTGCTCCTGTTTGAGCAGGTTCTGGACCAGCAGCCGGTAGTTCGGCTTCATGCCCCGTCCCCCGCCTCGGCGATGACCACCCCCTGATTGGACAGGCAGAGGGCGGCCAGCCGCGGCCGCACGAATTTCGCCTGATCGCCCCTGGACGGATCGCGGTTGTCGAGATAGAAAAACAGGCCGTAGCCGCCGGCGGCGCAGCCGCCGCCGGTCACGGCCGTGACCAGCCCGCCCGCTTCCAGGCTCTGACCGATCATGACCAGCACGAGCGAGGCGATGAGCGTTCCGAACACATGGCCGAACGTGATCCCCCAGATCCGGGGCTCGTGCTGGATGTTGCGGAAGATCCGTTTCTCGCTCATGCCGTCCTCTATTAGAAGTTGTTGGCCGCGACCCCCAGGCAGATCGCCACGACGCTGGTGACCAGGCTGGTCACCGCATCGTGATCACCCGTGGAAAACTTGTAGGCCGCACGGCCGAGGGCGATCATCCCCACAACCGCCAACACCACCGCGCCCACGATCTGGGCGATGGCCAGCGCCTGATCGGCGGCGCTCTGCATGGCGTCCTGCGCCTGGCTCTGGGCCAGAACCGGCGCCGCCAGCAGGACGGCGAAGACGGCCCACGCGCACGCTCGTTGGCTCGTGTTCATCAGTCCTCCTTGCGCAGCTTCAGGTACCAGACCCCCAACCCGATCAGCGCCAGGGCCATGACGCCGAAGACGACGTTCATGACGGCCCGGAAGCTGACCCCGACGGTTCCGGCGGCCGCACCGGCCGGCTGCGCCATCAGCAAGGCGGTCAAGGCCGGCATCCACATGGCTGTGATCCATTTTTTCATCGGTCCTCCTGTCGTTTTAAAATGCGCTGTTTCAGCACCACGTAATCCCTTTTTTCTTCCGCCGGACCGATCATCACCAGCCGGGCGGTGTCCACCCGGCACGTGCGGACCGTGCCCTGCTGCATCCAGCGGCGGAGGGTGCCGGGCCGGATACCGACCCAGGCGCAAAACTGGTCGCGGCCCATCAGCCGCCACCGCCTCCCCTTGATCTCGACAAAGACATCCATTGCCCCTGATTATTATCGTTTTTCCGTAGTTGTCAACAAAAAACAATTTTAAATTCTAATATTACGAGAGTAATCAATATTTCTGGGTCTCTTTTTCAGCCACTTTCCGTATAATTGGAAGGTACGCATGCTGTCTTTGAAGATCCTTACCGGTCCGAGTTTGCATGGTATTACTCACCTACCCCGAACATGTCCGTCTGCGGATGATCGAGCTGCGGAAAACCCGCTCGTTGTCCCAAAGCGAATTCGGCACCTATCTGGGTCTGAGCTATCAGACCATCTCATCCCTGGAACTGGGCCGGCATGAGTGGTCGTTGGCCCACATTCAGACCGCCCTGCTCCGCTTTGAGCTTCCGCCAAACTACTTCAACGTGATCGACGCCGACGTGTCCGAGGAAACCACCAACACGCTGCGGCGGGACACCAGAAAGTTTCTGGGCAGTCTCAGCGGCCTGTCCGCCGAGAGCAAGAAGGCCCTCTACAAGTACTCGCTCCTGAGCGACGAGCAGCGGGACGCCATCGACAAACTGATCCTCAGCGCCTCCAAGAAAAAGAACGCCAAGCTGGTCCAGGCGATTCTGTCCATCCTGCGCGAATCCTGCAAATAGCGCCCGGACCCGCCGCGACGGCGGATCGTTCCCCGGTTCAGCCCCGGTCGCCGGATTGCTGTGCGGCCGGGCCCGCTGCCGGCCCCCGGTCCCGGATGAGGCGCCGGCGGACCGTTTTCGGCGGCCACCAGCTCCGGGTCAGCGCCGCCAGTTCCTCCACGGCGCGCCCCACCTCCCGGCCGAGCGCGGCCAGATTGTCACCCTGCCCCGCCCGGCTGGCCGTCTGTTCATCGTGTGTTTTCCGCATTCCCGTTCTCCTTGTCCGACCCGATAATTGGCTGCCCCTGGAGGGGGCGCCCGGACCGGTCGCGAACCAGCGAAGCGGCCCCGCTCCCCGACCGGAGCGAGGATTAAATGGCGGGGACCCGTCCCGCTCCGAGCGGGACGGGGGTGGCGGCCGTTTATGCCGCAGCGCAGGAAGGGGCGCGGGGTTCAAGCGAGCCAGCGCCGGCCCGGGCGCACCCGTTCAGGGGCCTGCCTGTTTCCCCTGCCCCGTCTGCGGCTCCCGTGCGGAAACAACCGGGGAGCGCGAGGGGACCGCCGTCCCCTCGCTTTTTGCTTCACTTATTAATCTTGACTTTTCATGTTTTTCCGAGTTATTTTAATAGTAATTTACTATCTGTATGAGGTGAATATGATCGTAACCGTCGGGAACACCAAGGGCGGGGTGGGCAAGACCACCATCGCGGTCAACCTGGCCATCGCCCGGGCGCTGGACGGGCATGAGGTGTGGCTGATTGACGGGGACCGCCAGATGACGGCCCAGACCTCCATCAACATCCGGTCCGAGTCCGGCCGCGACCCCGGCATCGCGTGTTCCACCTATCCGGACGGTCCGGTGCTGCGCAACCAGGTCCTGCTGCAGAAAGCCAAGTATGAGGACATCATCATCGACGCCGGCGGGCGGGATTCCTCGGCCCTGCGGGCGGCGCTGGTACTGACCGACGTGCTGCTGGTGCCGTTCCAGCCCCGGAGCCTGGACGTATGGGCACTGGACGCCATCGCCGCCCTCATCGAGGAGGCGCGGAGCGTCCGGGACGGCCTGCGCTGCTACGCCATGCTGAACCTGGCCGATCCCGGGGAAGTCGCCCGGGACAATCTGGACGCGGCGGCCGCGGCGGCGGACTTCCCGCAGTTTGAATACCTCGCCGCACCGCTGCGCCGCCGGAAGGCGTTCGCCAACGCCATCGGCGCGGGCCTGTCCGTGCTGGAGCTCCGCCCCCAGGACCCGAAGGCCACGGCGGAATTAAAAGAACTTGTTTCGATGTTATTTTAATAGTATTTGCATAGTGTTTTAAGATTCTTAGGAGAGTAAAACAATGGCCATTACCCGACCCAGGCATCGCAGCCCCGAGGAGTTCATCTCGTCGGCGCCGGATGCCGTCGTCGCCGAGGATCCCGCCGCCGGGCGTCCGAAGCCCCGCTTCGTCCGCAAGGGCAAAAAGATCCAGATCACGCTGACCATCGCCCAGCCGCTGTTGGAGCGGGTGGACGAGCTGGCCACCCGGCTCAGCCTGAGCCGGGCCGCCGTCATCAACCTGGCCATTCACCAGGGGATCGAGCGCGGCATCAACGTCGATTCGGCCCGCCGCCCGGACTAGCGGGGCAGGGCGGGGCAGGGGACCTGCGGCCGGCGACGGCGGGCCTGTCGTTCGGCCGGTCAAGCGGTGAACGCTAAGGAGGCGGCATGTCGAAAGACCCGGAACACGAAAACGAGCTGCTCAACACCTGTCTGGACCAGAACGTGGAGGAGATCCACCAGTTGGTGGAGGAGCTGGCGGCGGCCGAGGCCGCCACCGCCACGCTGGCGGCGCTTCTGCGGCTGCTGCTGGACCGGATCCGGCTGACGGTCTCACCGGACGACCTGGCCGCCCTCCGGCACCAGGCGGACGAGATCGAGGCCCGGCTCCTGGCCGCCGTCCACCCGCCGGACCGGATGAATTGAGAAATATAATCAGGAACTGAACATCGTAGCCATATTGAGGAGAAGCTACAGTGGATAGAGGTAGGAATCAACAAAAGGGGAATCCCGCTCCCTCGGTTGACGACATTCTAAAAGGCAGTGCCCACGCTTTAACGATTTTTAGACCAAGTGCCGTAAACGATCTAAAACTCTTTTTAAAACGAGGAAGGCCATATCTTAATTGCTTTGCTACCGGACGGGAACGCCCCGCCAAACCCGAAGAGATTGTTCGGCAGCTTTACGTCAAGATGCTGATGGATGACTACGGCTACCATGCCGAGCGTATTGCCATCGAAAAGCCTGTCCAGTTCGGGTCCGCTGTCCATGAGAAGGCAGCAGACGTTGTAATTTGGGACAAGGACGACCCCAATACGGCCTTCATCATTATCGAATGCAAGAAGCCCAAGCGCGCCGATGGCTTGGAACAGCTTAAAAGCTACTGCCACGCCGAAGGCGCGCCGATTGGCGTATGGACGAACGGCGGCGAAACGATCATTCTGCACCGGCAGGACCCGAACTTCTTCCGCAACCTGACTGACATCCCGAAGGCATCACAGACCCTTTCCGAGGTCTTGGCCGAACGCTGGACCCTTGCCAACCTTGCCGAGCATAATGTCCTGGTCAAAGAACAAACGACTCTGAAAAAGATCATCCTGGACATGGAGAACCTGGTCCTTGCGAACGCCGGAGTTGACGCTTTCGAGGAAGTCTTCAAGCTCATCTATGCCAAGCTCTACGACGAAGCCAACGCCGCCCAGGGAGGCAAGCAGACCCGCTACCTTCAATTCCGGGTCGGCGGCGCAACACCCCGCGAGTTCAAGGATAAGATCAACCAACTTTTCGACGCGGCCAAAGGCAAATGGCCCGGCGTCTTCCTTGAAGGCGAACACATTGAACTGACTCCGGAGCACCTGATTACCTGTGGCTCTGCCCTCGAAAACGTCAAGCTGTTTAACTCAAATCTCCAAGTGATTGACGAAGCCTTCGAATACCTTTCCGTTGAAGTCGGCAAGGGCAAGAAGGGGCAGTATTTCACGCCGCGCCATGCCATCGACATGTGCGTTAAGATGTTGAACCCGACCCTGGACGAATACGTCATTGACACCGCCGCCGGCTCGTGCGGCTTCACTGTCCACACGATCTTTCACGTCTGGGGCAACGAGTTTACAGCCAACGGGCCCGCCCCGTGGCAAGCCGATTATGCCCGCGAGCGCGTCTTCGCCATCGACTTCGACGCCCGTTCGATCAAGATTGCCAAGGCCTTGAACCTCATTGCCGGCGATGGCCGGACGAACGTCTATCGTGCCAATACCCTCGACTCCCGAGGCTGGCCAGATGAAGTCAAGGTCGGACTTCGTCCCCGGCTCGCCCGCTTCCCGCGTGACTCTGCAAGGGACCGCTGGAACCGGGAGAATTTCCGCTACTTTGCCTTCGACGTACTCTTGACCAATCCGCCCTTTGCCGGGGACATCAAGGATTCCCGCATTCTTCACCAGTATGAACTTGCCAAGAAACCCAAGGGCGGCAAGTGGCAAACGAAGGTCGGGCGCGACATTCTCTTTATTGAGCGCAACCTTGACTTCCTACGGCCCGGCGGGCGCATGGCAATTGTGCTTCCCCAGGGACGCTTCAATAACACGAGCGATAAGCCCATCCGGGACTACATCGCCCAGCGCACCCGCATTCTCGCCGTGATTGGGCTTCAAGGTAACACTTTTAAGCCCCACACAGGCACTAAGACTAGCATCCTTTTCTTGCAGAAATGGAACGAAGATCCGGATGCCGGGCCGCTCTGCCCGCGCCGCGAAGACTATCCCATCTTTTTCGCCACGAGCCAGGCCGGCGGCAAGGACACGTCCGGTGAATACGTGTACCTATCAGACAACAAGGGACGACGGCTTTACGACCTGCACGCCCACCCGATGGTTGACCATGACCTTTTCAACCTACGCGCCGCGCTTGCCGACCAACGCGACCAGCGTTTGAGCGCCGCCCGCACGGACAAGGATCGTGCCGCGATCCGCATCGCCTTTGACACGAAGCTTCACTTCGTCCCCGACCGCCCAGGCATTGCCGACGCCTTCCGCAAGTGGGGCAGGGGACAAGGCTTCGCATTCTGCATCGAGGATGTCGAGTAATGGCTGTGTGGAGCATAGTCAGTTTCTCCGCGCTTTCCGAGGATCATCGAATAGACGCCGAACACTACCGGCCGGAGTGCTTGGCGCAGGCCGAAGCCGTCGCCGCCATGAGCAATGCTCCTTTGGCGTCACTCGCCGACGTGAGCGATGGCAACCACATTTCCATTGCCGAGTCCTTTACGAAAACCGGCGTCCGTTATCTTCGCGGACAAGACCTTTCGGACTTCTTTATCGCTGACGCTTCGCCTGTTCACATTCCCGAAGCCGTCTATACGAATTTACGCCGCTCTCACATCCTTCCAGGCGATGTGCTCCTTGGTATTGTGGCGACAATCGGCACGGTGAGCTTCGTCACAGACCGCTTTGGCAAGCTGACGGGCAACTGCAAGATTGCCATTCTTCGCCCGCGAAAGATTGAAGGGGAGTTCTTGGCTGTGTACTTCCTTTCTGAGCTTGGCCAACGTGAGATTCACCGCTGGGCGCGCGGCACCGTGCAAACGGGCGTTATCCTGCCCGACCTGAAAAAACTCTCAATTCCCATAATTCCCGAACAGATCCGCACGTGTATCACGGAAACAGTCCGCGCCGCATACTCCGCCCGAGAGATCGCGGTTGCCCGGTACGCCGAAGCCGAAGCGGTCCTGACCGACGCCCTTGGCCTTGACCGCGTGGACTTGACCCCGCGACTGTTCTACGAAGACACCTACGCCCACGCCGCTGGCGCCGCTCGCTTCGATGCGGAATACCATAGCCCCCGAATGCAGAACGTGATTAAAACTCTTTCTACCAGTGGGAAGACAATTGGTGACGTTGTGACGCTGATGAAGCGGCGGTTTAAGGCCATTCCGGGCAAGCCCTTCGACTACATCGAAATTGCCGATGTCAGTACCGCTGGAACTGCTGGAAGCAGCACCGTTGCAGGAGAAGACGCCCCCGGCCGGGCAACCTGGACTGTCAAACCGGGCGACATCATCACAACAACCGTGCGCCCCATTCGGCGTTTGTCGGCAATCATTCTTCCTGAACAGGATGGCTTTGTATGTTCGTCCGGGTTCGCTGTCCTGCGCCCGCGCGACATCGAACCCGAACTCCTGTTGACATATCTTCGCTTACCCTTGGTCGCCGAACTTCTAGACCTTTACACAACAGCTTCCATGTATCCAGCCATTTCAACCGCCGACCTTCTCCGCATTCCTTTACAGATACCCGATGAACGAACGCGCACAACGATAGCTTCAATGGTAAGAGTTTCTTTAGCTGCACGTGCAGAATCCATCAGCCTACTTGATGAAGCAAAAAACATGGTCGAGAATGCTATTGTCCCATTACAAAGTCATATTCAAACCTAAATCAAATTATTGATTTGGGTCGTTCTACCAAGATCATCTGACACCCTGTCTAGGCACCAATCGATCGGCTTCTTAAAGAGGAGCGGCTAAGCAGAAGGGGTGGCTAACGAAGGTGAGTTGATTTATTTCATCTTCAATTTGCCAAACCGATAGACCGCCACGACCTCATTGGTCCTATAGTCGCGCAAATCGAAATTGATATATTTGGCTTCTCCTGCCATCAGAAAGCAGTTGATCGTGTCAGCGAAATTTTGCTTCGTATCGAACGGAACCGTGTAGAAAGTCGGGCCTACCACCACGAGGGGCTCTCCCCCCTTGAAATCCAGATTGTATAGAAGGTCAAGTTGCTGTGCTTTTTTGAGCTTGGCGCGGCAATCCTCAAACCGGGCTTCGGTATTGGACGGCGGGGACGGTTGCGGGGCCGCTGCAGCTTGCTTGGGATCCGGTGTTGCCTGATTTGGTGTCTCTCCTTGGGCCGGTTTCTGATTTAACGTCGTCCAGGGAGTGCTCTGTGTTGCTGGATCGGGCGCGGATTGCCGGCGTGGAGAAGAGTCCAAAAGCGGGACGAGAAGAATGACGATCAAACCGATGACGATAATTATAATCGGTGCGGCGATGATCATTATGCAGGCGTTCCCAATGGAAGATCCTTTCTTCTTTTTCAGCGGTTTGCCACAGTGTATGCAATGTTGCGCATCGGAACTGACCTCCTTGCCGCATTCAGGACAACGAACGAGCGCCATGGCCACCCCCCATAAATCTGATGTTGTGATCGGATTAGAGCATCCGACAGATTATACGACGAGAGCCGGACCGCCGTCATCAATCTGGCCATCCACTAGGGGATCGAGCGCGGCATCAACGTCGATTCGGCCCGCAGCCCGGACCAGCGGGGCAGGGGACCTGCGGCCGGCGGCAACCCGAGTACACAAGCGTCAAATGATTTTATCGTTCTCGTCGGGAGGCGGTTCAGGATGTTCTCCCGTGCCCGTATCGTCGAAATTCTGTTTAAGATCCGGATTATCGAACCTGGTATGACGAGCGTCTGACTGCTCATCGTTCGGAGGACCAGCCAGGATGTCTTTCAGCAACTTATCCTTAATCTGATCGAAGTGCACAATGGGATTTTGGGGAATTTTGTCTGTAAGCGGTTCCGTGGTCTTCCAATGAATATCCATCAGAACATGCGGTTCATTCGTCGATGAGGAAGGTTGGTTGCCCGCAAATCTGGCACAAGCCTCTTGCCTGTATTCGGGCCTACCTTTGAAGATGATTAGTGGGTTAATCTGATACTCGCGCGGACCTGTTCTTCGGATCAAAGGTGGATTGCACTTTTCCAGTTTTTTAAACAATCGATTTACGGTCGAAAGGTTGATCCCACTCTCTCTCGCAATCATACGCTGGTTCATTGGACGCAAGGTAATAGGGGTCAATGAGATGATGTTGGTTTTCCGGTGGCGATGCTCAAGTATATAGGCCAACAAGCGACCGTTGTTGGACGGAAAAACTTCAGACAGTATGTGTAAAAAATTGGGCAGCCAGATCTTTTCAAATTTTGTGTCCACGACAGTTGGGAATTTACGTTGACCAACGATGTTTTCTTTCGGATAGAACTTTTCCTCTGTACGCCACATTGAGCGGAAAGTGTTGTCGATGATTGGTCGACCTAATGGTTGTTTCTTTTTTTGATTGTTTTCGTCTTTTTTCCTTGCCATATACAGGAACACCACAATTAGTTTATAAATTCTTTCTATATATTCATTTAGATACCATTTTAACAAAAAAAATGATTCTGAATACCCTTAAATAAGAATTACATTAGGTAAAATTTCAAAAAATGGGTTCTTTGCTACGCAAAGATCGTGTTCGCTACGCTCACAAAACAAAGCTCGCTCTGCTTACTTGTTTTTCGCAGCTTAGATAATCGAATTTAGCTGATAATAATTTTTTTCTCCTTTTTTGATGATGATTACCGCGCTTTGCTCGGTAATTGTTGTCTCGCTACGCTCGACAAAGCCATTTTTTGAAATTAAGTAGGTATAAATAATAAATTACTTTTATGGGAGATATATACATGGGCTATTGGGTACAAGGTGCGTGGTATTAGAAATTCCTCTTATGGGAGATCTGTACATGTGTTATTGAGTACCGAATACATAGCATAGAGAACGTATGTAAAGTCGCAATCCCCTATAGTCGTGTCCTTACTTTGGATCTAATCAATTTGTAATGGGGTATGAAGCGAGACTGTCTATAGACACACCATACTTCTTGGTTGGATGACGCTGACCATGACCAATAGTGTTTGGATTTGCTGTTGATGTGGTTGTTTTTCTCTCTTTCTGAGACTGCCTAAACAAAACATAAAGGAGAAACAAAATGATTTGCACCAGCTTGGCTGTGTGCCTGGCCGACGTGTCTTCATCGTCGTCTTGGCAGGTTGTTGCGGAACGCCAATTTGTTAAGGATCTACGCTGCCTCAACATGGAGATTCTTCGCCGCGTGTTTAGGGCCATTCATAAGATTGCAAAATCAATGGGTGCGTACCCGAACAGAACAATTATCGCTGTGAAGAATAGCGACGGTGTGATGCGCTACCGAGTGGGTGAACGACGGCTGCTGTTCATTCCCAACAATGATACCCACCAGATTCGCCTGGTGTCATTCTGCGGCCGCGATGTCTGCTATACGCGGAACAGATAATCACAACAAGCCTAACACGCTGAAATAAAACAACATTGAAGGAGGTTGACCTATGCCCCCACCGGTATTTGTACTTATCGTTCTGATCCGTTTCTTGACCGCGCTGGTCTTGGTTCTGTACGCCGCCATGGTCTGTGATGGCTATCCCGCCTTGGCCGGAATTATCGGGCTGGATGCCTGTTCGTCGGCGTTTCGCTCTGTGTTCTCACTTTGGTTCGTGTTCGCTTTCGGTGTCGCATTCCTGGTGATTGAGCACACCAGTAATGTGCACATCGCTCGACTGGCCAGTAAACACGCAGATGTGGATGACAACAACGAAGGAGGAGATTAATGATTACTTACATCGGTTTATATCATCCCTGGAGAGGCGGCACAAATCCTGATTTTGACGCCTTCAGTGCCAACATCCTGGGACTGAAAAGAGGTCTTTTGATTGAGCACTTCTCGGACATGTTGTGCCGTTACGTTGACGCCTCAACTCTGGACGTGGTGTGCATTGTGCCGTCTCATTGTGCAAATGGTGATGGTAATGGCATTCGTCAAGTGGCTTCGTCGCTGTCGAAAAGACTGGGTCTTCTTGATGCATGCCATTGCCTACACCGCCACACCACCATCAACAAATTGGCGAACGGAGGATGCCGCAACGTTGATGTTCATTTGCGTTCTATAATGGTGTGCGATGCGGCTGCCATCCGAAACAAACGCGTGCTGCTCCTGGACGACGTCACAACAACCGGGAACAGCTTGTACGCTTGCCGAGAACTTCTGTTGACGGCCGGTGCCGCCACTGTCGTGTGCTTTGCCTTGGCACAAACCGCTTGAGAGGTCTGCCATGATACCAACGGAACACATATTGGCTCTGCTGGAGACGACGGGAATCGGTCGAAAGACCGTACAGCGAATATTGGAGGGGGCGGAAACCGCCCCCTTGTTTCCTGATGGTTATTTGGAAATCCTCGCAGACCTGAAGAAGACATTTCCTCGTACACGCCTCCCTGGTAAAGACGAGCTGCTGTCGGGCATGGGCCGCGCTGAGGACATCCTGAAGGCGACGGCGGGCTTGGACATCCGCGTTGTTGGATTCCATGATTCTGATTATCTGGCGACGTTGAAGACGATCCCGGATCCACCTGTGATCTTGTTTATCAAGGGTGATTTTTGCTGTCTGTCGGATGCCGTGGCCATTGCCGTTGTGGGTACGCGCACGCCGACGAACTATGGCGCTGGATGTGCAAATGCTATCGGCCGGCAACTGGCCAGCATGGGTGTTGTGGTGGTTGCCGGCCTGGCTGTCGGCTGTGACACCGAGGGACATCTGGGTTGTCTGAAAGGAAACGGCAAAACCGTTGCCGTGTTGGCGCATGGTTTGGACACTGTGTATCCTGCCCAAAATGTCCGCCTGGCCGCTCAGATCGTGGAGGCCGGCGGTTGCCTGATCAGCGAGTACCCGGTGGGCGAGCCCCTACTGAAGACCCGCCTGGTAGAACGCGACCGCTTACAGAGCGGATTGTGCCAGGGCGTCATCGTGATTGAAACGGATATCCGCGGCGGTACGATGCACACAGTCGGTTTCTGCGAGCAACAGGGTCGTGTCCTGGGTTGTCTCGTACCCCAGTCAGGTGGCGTGATACACCCCCAGTCTCGCGGTAATTTGTTGTTGTTGGACCGCGCTGGCACTCGACCGATCACCGGCAAAGAAGACCTGCCCGGATTTGTACAGGAGTGTCGGGCGCGTCTGTTATGCCTTCCCGCCAAAAACGATCTGGATCCTATCCAAAAGCGTCTATTTCGCTGAGGCGCACCATGAACATCCTATTTGATCTCGACCAGACTCTGGTCGACTCCGTCGCATTGCTGCCGTACCGGGAAAAGCGCCAATGGCGCACAGTCATGGCGCTCATTCCAAGTATGACCACCTTCGCCGGTGTGCCTGAAATGCTGGATTGCCTTTTGCGGGCTGGGCATTGTCTGGGTGTTGTGACTTCTGCTCCGCGGATGTATTGTGAGGCTGTACTGCACCACCTGGGTCTGGCAAAATACTTCACAACCATTGTCTGCTATCACGACACTCGACACCACAAGCCCCACCCGGAGCCGGTGCTTTTTACCTTGCAGCAACTTGGGGCAGACCCGGCACAATCTGTGATGATCGGAGACGAGGACCGGGATATCGCGGCCGGGCGTGCGGCCGGCGTCACCACGGTGTTGGCCTCTTGGGGAATCACATCGTCGGTGACTGTCCAACCCGTGGTGGTCTGCCAAACGCCACGAGAATTGGTTCAGTTCATCGTCCTAACGTCTGCTCATCCAACAATGAATTGAAATGCTTGGTTAGGGCTTGGCCGCGTACGGGAAATTCAACCCGTCCGCGGCCTTCTTTTTTTTCGTCTCGTAATAATGTCTAGACATGCTTAGGCGCGGATGTCTTCCTTTGCCGGTCTCACACCCCCACTCACTCCCCCCTCCGATTCAGCACCGTCCGCAGCTCGTCGCGGGTGATCCGGGCGTACTGCACCGAGTAGGTGGCGTTGCGGTGGCCGAGCTGGCGCTGCACGGCGGCGATGTTGCCGGTGGCCTCGATGATGTGCCGGCCCATGGCGTGCCGGGCGCTGTGGGGCGACTTGCCGGCGATGCCGGCGTGGCGGCAGGCCTTGGCCCAGACGGCGGAGACGATGGTGGGGCTGAGGCGCCCCAGGCCGCCGGGCCAGCCGGCCGGGGCCAGGAACAGGGCAGGGGACTGCCAGTGATCCGCATCCCCGGCCCGCTCTTCCGCCACGTAGCGGCGGATGGCGGCCAGGCCCTCGTCGGAGATGGCGTAGACGTGGCGGTGGCCGCCCTTTTCGACCACGGACAGCTCCGCCCGGTCGAAGTCCACACCCTCGAGGTCCAGCCGGACGGCGGCGGCCCGGCGCATGCCGGTTTCGATGAGGGTGTAGAGGATGGCCCGGTCCCGCAGCGGCCGGGCCCCCTTGCGGACCGGCCGCGCCGCGTCCCGCAGGCGGCGGCGATCGCGGCGGCGGGCAAAATCCGGCAGGGCGTCGGCGGCCGACAGCAGCAGGCGGCGCTCGGCCGGGGTGAGGGCCTTCTCCACCTCCAGGCCGGCGCCCACCGGCAGGAGGTGGACGCCCTCGAAGGGATCGCCCAGGGGCAGGGGCGCCAGCTTGTGGACCCAGCGGGCGAACGTCTTCAGGTGAGCCAGGGTGCGGTTGCAGGTCCGGTCGGACCAGCTCCGCCGGCCGGCCGGATCGACCGCCGAGATCATCCAGTCCAGGAAGGCCCGGGTCAGGCGGGGAGTCCAGCGCGGCCGGAGGTCGGTCCCTTCCTCGCGGATCATGAAACCCAGGAAGCGGCCCAGGTCGCGGCGCTGGGCGCGGCGCGAAACCGGCGCCGTGGTGACGGCGTGGGCCAGGTAGGCCTCGACCCAATCGGCCAGCCGGTCCTGGGAGGAGGGCAGGGGAACCGGGAGCCGGTTCGCGTCCAGCGGGACCGGTTTTTCGGGGGTGGATGTCACGGGATCGCCTCCACAGAGATTACCTGAAGCGTTTAGGCAGCTCAATCAGAACCACCGAATCATATTGTACACGATCCGAATGACCCAAACGATAAAGAAAAGGTATCTTTCATCAATCGTTTTGGACGGCTACTCTTCTGAGGTCTCGGGCTGCGATGACAGCCCGCGTTGCAGCCAGTAATCCTCCCCCGCCTTGACCAGCCCGCACTCGCACTGGTAGTAGTAGTCCACCCGGCCCCGGTTTTTCTCCTCCATGGTCCGGCCGCAGTCGGGGCAGCGGGCATCGGCCGGGACCGCCTGGCACCCGCCGGCGCATTTCCACCAGTCCGGATAGCGCACATTGTTTTGCCGGTTGATCCGGCCGGGCTGCAGGGTCCGCAGCGCGCCGCAGACGGGGCAGGGGCTCGTGGGCGCGCTCAATGCCGGGGCCGGTTTCCTACGGCCCATAATCCGGGGCGCCTCGGTGTCCTTGTTCTGGACGTCCAACTGATCCTCGTTCTCCACCTGGATCCGGAGCGAATCCCCTTCGATCTCGGCCGGGCACTTCGGCCAGACCTCCTGGACCGACAGCAGCCACTTCTTGACCTGGACCCGGAAATCGTTCCGCCGCTCGACCACGGAGGACATCTGTTCCTGGAGGCCCTGGGGGCCCCAGAAGGGGATGTGGACCGTTATCGGATCCAGCCCCTTGCCCACGGTCTCGTGATAGATCGTGCCGATCCGGTAGGACAGCCAGATATAGAAATTCAAGTGGGCCGGCTTGCCTTTCAGATACACGATGGCCTTCAGGTTGGAGGGGATGCGGTGGGTGCGGATCTCCTCCCAGAACCGCTCCGAGAGGATGATGTACTGATCGAACAGCATCCGCTGGTCCGGCCGTTTGGGGTCGCAATAGAGGTCATACTCGTCGATGTAGAGGAAATGAAGGCCGCGCTCCCGGACCGGATCGCCATCCACCTCCCAACTGAAGCTGGCGTGGCGGATGCGCCGCAGGCTCTCCACCACCAGTTGGTATTTGCGGCCGCTGTTTGGATTCATTTCAAACATGCGCATGAAGTCCCGGTAGAAGTTCACCTTGATCTTGCGCGACCCCTGCCGCCGGGCCTCGTAGGCCAGATACAGCACAACGAGGGCGTCCTGGCCGTAGGGAATCCCGTATTCCGGATGGCCCAGCACTTCCACCTTAATGTTGCTGGCCCGCCGGGTCCACAGGACCCGGTATTCCTCGATCCGTTTCCCGTCTTCGATTATAATTCGCTTGCCCTGGGGGGCGGCCGGGAACGGGCAGACCGCCAGGGGCCGGAACAACCAGCCCAGGTCCTGCTCCTTCAGCAGACGGTCGGCCCGGATTTCGGCCAGCTGATCCCGGTTTTTCTCTCGTTTTTTCGGGGTGATGCGCGGCATGGCGGTCCTCTGAACGCGAACGGTTTGGATGTGTGACCCATGTTCGCATTGATTTCCCTTTATTGTCAATAACTTTTCTATGTTACTCCGTTCGCATTCGCATTTTCCGCCGATATTCACAGGTGCTATGTTATCCCGTTCGCAGTGGCTATGTTATCCCGTTCGCAGCGGCCATGTTATCCCGTTCGCACGGCCATGTTATCCCGTTCGCACTTAACTAATATATAGTACTAGTAGACTGTATCTAGTAGACAGAGTCTAGTAGGCGCGTGGAGATGTGGAAAACCGCCGGGCCGGTTTCCCACATTCCCCACCCGCCGGCAAAACAATGCCCTCATCTTTACGGTTGGCCTCCTGCGGCCGGGGCTCTGCCCCAGGACCCCGCCGAGGGAATGCGATCCCCTCGGACTCCCCGTGCTTTGTTTCCGTGACAACCGTGATCACTCAAGGCAGCCCTGCAAAGAGAGGGTCAGACCGGTCCGTGAGCCGGCAGCCCGCAAGCCGCCCGCCACCGCTTGCGCGTCCCTCCGCGCTCGGCCGAGCATAAACGGCCGCCGCCCCCGACAGGGGTCCCCTCCAATTATCCCTCAGCCTCACCGCTGCGGTGCCGCGGCGGTGTCAGGTCCGCTCCCGCCGGCTTGCTACCGGGCCGCTATGTCTCCCGGCCCGGCATCCAGAGGTTCATTTCCCCTCGCCCGGCCCTTCAACTGACGGTGAAAGGGCCGGGCAGGGGAAACTTGCTCGGTTACATCAGAGAAGGAGAGACGACATGAGCCAGAAAATCTATGACCTGATCACGGACCGGATCATCGCCCTGCTGGAGGCGGACGTCATCCCCTGGCGGAAGCCCTGGGACGCGGCCGGCAACGCCCCCCGAAACCTGACTTCCTGCAAGGCCTACCGGGGCGTCAACGCCATGCTGCTGGCCAACCTGGGCTTCTCCTCGCCGTGGTTCGCCACCTTCCGCCAGGTGAAGAGCCTGGGCGGCAGCGTGAAGCGCGGCGCCCACGGCTTTCCGGTGGTCTTCTGGAAGTTCCGGGAGGATGCAGCCGAGCCGGACGGAGAAAACGAGACCGGCCGCCGAGACCGGGTGCCGCTGCTCCGCTACTACACCGTGTTCAACCTGGAGCAGACCGAGGGGATCCCGGTCGAGGAGATCCCCACCCTTGAAACCCGCCGCTTCGATCCCATCGAGGCCTGCGAGCGGATCGTGGCGGAGATGCCCCAGCGGCCGGAAATCCGCCACACCACGGAGGCCCGGGCCTACTACCGGCCGTCCACCGACACGGTGACCATGCCGCTCCGGGAATCCTTCCACTCAGCGGCTGAGTACTTTTCCACCTTGGCCCATGAGCTGGTCCACAGCACGGGCGCCCCGAGCCGCCTGGCTCGGAAATCCCTGGAGGCCTGGGCGCCCTTCGGCACCGCCGACTACAGCCGGGAAGAGCTTGTGGCCGAGATGGGCGCCGGGTTCCTGTGCGCCCACGCCGGCATCGCGAGCGCCACGCTGGAGAACTCCGCCGCCTACATCCAGAACTGGCTGCAGGTCCTGAAAGACGACCGCCGCGCCGTGATCGTGGCCGCCGGCCAGGCCCAAAAGGCGGCCGATTTCATCCTGAACCAATCCGCCGAGGACGAACCCGCCCACTAATCCCGCCTCAACCTCCCGCCTCATGCCCCCCGGAATTCCGGGGGGTCTTCCTGTTTTCAGGTCCTCTACAGCGGGCCTCCGGCGGCCGGGGCGCCGCCCCTGGACCCCGCCGAGGGAATTTGATCCCCTCGGGCTCCCCGTGCTTTGTTTCCATGACATCCGGGACCACTCAAGGCAGCCCCGCCAGGAGCAGGGCAGGCCGGTCCGTGAGCCGGCAGCCCGCAAGCCGCCCGCCACCGCTTGCGCGTCCCTCCGCGCTCGGCCGAGCATAAACGGCCGCCGCCCCATTCCCGCTCCGAGCCGGGCTCGAATCGGGAACGGGTCCCCTCCAATTATCCCTCGGTCTCGCCGCTCCGGTACCGCGGCAGTGTCAGGTCCGCTCCCGCCGGCTTGCTACCGGGCCGCTTCGTCTCCCGGCCCAGCGTCTGGAGGTCATTTTCCCGCCTGGCCCTTCAACTCCGAGTGAAAGGGCCAGGCGGAAAAATTTGCTTGGCGGGTTCTCAAGGAGGCACGACATGAACAAGAAGACCGATTACGCGGAGCTGGCGAAGCGCTGCATCGCCCATCTGGTGAAGGAGACCCAATTCACCAGCCGACAGGTGACCAACCCGGAGGAGGCTGCCCAGTTCGTGGCCTTGGCCGTGGTGGCTGGCGGCGATCCGGGCCGGGAGTGCGTCGGGGTCCTGTGCCTGAATGCAGCCGGCCGGGTGACGGACGTCCGGATCCTGGGCGTCGGCACGGTGAATCAGGCGCCGGTCTACCCCCGCGAGGTGGCCAAGGCGGCACTGCTCACGGGAGCGACCGCGGTCATCCTGTTCCACAATCACCCCGGGGGCCAGTGCCACCCCTCGGCCGATGATCTGGCCATGACACGGAGCCTGGGGGAGGCGCTGCGGCCGCTGGACATCGTGCTTCACGACCATCTGATTCTGGCCGGAAATCAGGTCTACTCCATCGCCTGCGGCCGGACGGTGCCGTTCACCGCCGAGGCACGGACTCTTTTCTAGCTCTGATCAACTCGGGGGCTGCGCATCCTCATCACGCAGAAAGGAGAAATCACATGGTGAACAAGGTTCAACTCATCGGCCGGCTGGGCAAGGATCCGGAGGTCCGCGCCACCCAGGAGAACGTGGCCTTCGCCTGCTTCTCCCTGGCCACCGACGCCCACTGGACCGACCGCAACGGCGTGAAGCAGAGCCGCACCGAATGGCACAACGTCCTGGCCTGGGGACGCCTGGCGGAGATCTGCGGCGAGTACCTGCGCAAGGGCCGCCTGGTGTTCGTGGAGGGGCGCCTGCAGACCCGCTCCTGGGAGGACGAGGCCGGCCAACGCCACAGCCGGACGGAGGTGGTGATCCACGACCTCAAGATCCTGGAGCCCAAACAGCCGGTGGAGGCGCCGCAGCTCCCGGCCGGAGGCGGGGCTCGGACTCCCCCATCTATTGGCCTGTTGCCTGCTCTTTGCGGTATTTCAGAAAATCACGATCTCCCCGGACGGTCTTGTCGATGCAAAAGGCGATCACCTCGCCCAGGGTGGTCGGTTCGCCCGTCTTTTCCTGAACGTATTTCAGGAACAGCTCCAGGTCGTCTTGCAGCGTGTTCAGGATCGTGATGGTCCCCACCTTGAAAGCCACGTTGCGCGGCACTTTCTTGAACATGATGGTCCTCCTCGCCGGTTGAATGTGGTGGAAATGATTCTACCACAGCTCTACGGAAAAACACGTTGACGAATATAAAAATGGATGCGACAATCTCGCTATGGGAGAATTTAAAAGAGAGGGCAGGATACCTGTTTGTCATTACATTTTCGCCCGCCGCGGCGGGCTCCATGTACTGCCAAACAGACTCGCGCCGCGCGGACGGCGCTCGTTCCTGCCCGGGGGATACCCCCGGGACCCCGCCAGGGGCGTCCCGCCCCCGGACCCCCGGCCAACCGCTCGTTCCGGTATCGGCGTATGCGCAAGCACCAGGTGATCCAGCTCCGGGTCAGCCCGGACGACAAGGCGATGATCGAGGAGAAGGCGGCGGGCTGCAACCTGTCGGTGTCCGCCTACCTGCGGAAGCT
>Ga0209269_1000564_pt1 | contig 33026 bp, 33 predicted proteins | sample MTBAKMMethaMetaG_FD_187455 | JGI IMG/M metagenome (GOLD analysis project Ga0209269, IMG submission 187455) | Enrichment culture microbial communities from Arthur Kill intertidal strait, New Jersey, USA, that are MTBE-degrading - MTBE-AKM (Arthur... | ecosystem: Environmental > Aquatic > Marine >... | reverse complement strand
TTCCCGAGGACCCGGAGGTCTACGTGCACCGCATCGGCCGCACCGGCAGGGCGGGGAAGGAGGGCATAGCCATCACCTTCATCACCTCCAAGGAGGTCCACCTGCTGAAGAAGATAAACGAGTTCGGGATCACCGAGATCTCGAAGGAGGAGGTCCCGGAGAGCGGACGGAAGGACGTGATTCGCAAGGTCATGGATTTCGAGGACCAGGCCGACATGTTCGGCATGGTGCTCTTCAAGATCGTGGCCGCGGAAGGTGAACCGGTGGAGCGCGGGGCCCTCATGGAGATGCTGGTCCGAAAGCTTCGGGTACCGGAACTGGCCGTCGGCAACATCAATGTCCTGCAGGACCGCACCGAGTTCGAGATCCACAAGGACTCGGCCAAGAAGGTCCTCATGGAGCTTAAGTCGCTGCGCGTGGACAACAAGAAGCTGAAGGTGGAGATAGTCCACCGCGAGCTTCCGCCCATATCCATGCAGTGAGCCAAACCCTTTCTCATTTTATAAGATATCCCGAGTGTTCCATTCTTGATCGTGCCCGTGGTCTTGCACGATGGACACGCGCATCGTTCGCGATCGGACGACGGGGAGTCAGGATCGGCGATATAGATCGAAATGAAAAAAGAAGGTTGGGAAAGGGGTTTTCACTTCCTGCGCTTGCTCGCCAAGCTCTGCAATAGCGCGATGAGCGGGTATTTGCTCCTCTTGTCCGAGCTGGACACCCTCCCGGTCAGCAGTATGTCCTTACGGAACAGGGTCACCGCGGCGAACATGACGACCAGCGCCAATATGGTCGAGTAGGCGATCCCGAAGAGCACCAGCGTATAGTCGTCGAACATCAGGGAGCGCATGGCGATCATGGGGTGCGAGAACGGTATGGCGAACACCACGACCTTGGCCACGATTGGCAACGTGTCGAAGTCGGTGAACATGGTCACGAACATGGGGATGATGGCCAGGAAGGTGACAGGCATGGTCATGGTCTGGGCGGCCTTGTAGTTCTTGGTGAATATTCCCAGTATCATGCACAGCGCCAGAGCGAACACCAGGGCAGCGAAGAGGGATATGCCTACGAGAACGTAGTCCAATATGTTCAGGGTCATCCCGTACTGAGCCAGGTCGATGGACACCGAACCCATCAGGGAGCTGAAGTAGAAGCTCATGCCCAGCATGTATATTATGGCCATGAGGAGGCCCACGATGGCCGCCCCGATGAGCTTACCGAAGACTATGGACGTACGGCTCACCGGCATGGTCAGCAGCGTCTCCAGGGTCTTGTTCTCCTTCTCCGTGCCCATGGAGGAGATCACGATGCTGCCCGCGTAGATTATGACCATCAACACTATCAACGGCATGACGAAGGACTGCTGCGACATAACACCGGCGATGGTGGAGGGCGATACGCCCGCCATCTCCTTGTCCTTGAATATCGTGGTCTCGGATATCTGGGTGGGGTTGAGGATCAGCGATGCGTTGTCGGTCAAGTTGTGGTCGATGAGCGTGACCGATATCGCATGGTCCACGTCCAACAGTATGGAGCTCGCGGACGCCCCCGGCAGAGAGTCCAATAGGCCCGCGCCCTTCATGACCCATAGCACTTCGATGGTGCCGGTCCTATTGTCCATGATGTCCGATGTGAAATCGCTGGGAATGATGAAAAGTGAGACCCCGCCGGCGTCATCCAGTGCGTTCAGCGCCTCCTGCACGTCGTCGCCGTTGTAGACCACCTCGGCGCTGTTGTTGAAGATGTACACCGCGACATCGGCCAGCATGCCGGTGTCCTGATTGATCAGGGCGATCTTGGGCGTCTCTGCTATTGTATCCTCGATCCCCCCGAAGACCCCTCCCAGGGAGCCGAACAGTATGGCTATGACTATTATGGGGACAAGCGTGGCCGGGGTCAGAAGCTCCTTGACCTCCTTCCTGATTATCTTGGGCAGGCTCCTCATTGCTGCACCACCTTGACGAATACCTCTTCTATGTTCTGCGCCCCGTACCTCTCCTTAAGTTCGGACGGCGTCCCCTCGGCCACTATCCTCCCGTCGTTGATCAGGGCGATGCGGTCGCAGAGCAGCTCCACCTCCAGCATGTTATGGGAGGAGAGCAGCATGGTGGTGCCCTGTGAGGCGTACCTCTTCACCGTCTTCCTGATCTCCTGCGCATTGATGACGTCCAACCCGGAGGTCAGCTCGTCGAGGATGGCCAGCTTTGGCTTGATCATGAGCGCCCTGGCCACCAGCAGGCGGCGGGCCATGCCCTTGCTGTAGGTCTCCACCTTGTCATCGATCCTCTCGCCCAGGTCGGCCACCTCCAGCCCCCTGGCCACCAGCTCCTCGGCCTTCTTGCCCTCGGCGAAGAACTGGGCGATGAACATCAGGTACTCCCGCCCCTTAAGGTGCTTGTAGGCCCCGGCATCCTCGGGGAGGTAGCTGATGACCTTCCTTACCTCCTCGGGTTCCTCCCTGAGGTCGATGCCCTGTATCTTCACGCTTCCCGCGGTAACCTCCAGAAGGGTGGAGAGGACACGCAGGGTGGTGGTCTTGCCAGCCCCGTTGGGGCCGATGAGACCGTACACCTCGCCCTCTCGCACCTTGAAGGATATACCCTTGATGGCCTGGAATGAACCGTAGCTCTTGATCAGATCGTTGACCTCGACAGCGTACATTGTATGCGTCCCTAGCTAGGGAGAGCGATAACGCATAAAAATATTCTGTCCTTTCGTAATAAATCGTTATCGCTCGGTGAAGGATAAATAAAGGAAAATTGATTGCGCCGCATGAACAGAGAGAAGATGGCCTGGTCGGGAGCGATGGCCGGCATCTTTGGCGTTGCCTCATTCAATGTTCTGTTCACCATCTCCCTTTACCTTCATCCGGAATGGCGGTTCGGCCTCGATTTCATGAGCGAGCTGGGAATAACCAGCCCTGACACGTGGCTGTTCAACTACTCCGTGATGATGATGGGCTCCTTGGGAATAGTGTTCGGTCTGGGTCTTTACCAGTTCTTCAACGGGAGCACGCTCGGTCGCGCCTCGATAATCTCCCTGGTCGCGGGCTGTACATGCTTGTTCCTGCTGGGATTGTTCCCTATGCAGTACGGTGAACTGCACGATGACCTCACCTGGGGATTCTTCATCATGACCGTCCTCGCCCTGTTGATCATGTCCGTCCCCCTGTTCCTGTCCGGTAGGAAGGGGCGGCTGGCGTTCACCTCCACCGTCGTCACGGCCGTGTTCAGCATCTCCTGCGTCCTGATGATATGGATAAGGGTCATGCGGCATCACCTGGCCGAGGTGCTGGTGGTCTACGCCCTGGGAGCTTGGATAGTTATGACATCGATACAGATGATGTTCCGATTGCGAAAGGAGGGCCTTCCCCTCACTGCCGGTAGCGGTAGCTGATGTTGCAGCTTCCTTCCCGGCTCACCATGCACGGGCCCATGGGCCTCTTGGGCGAGCATCCCTTTCCGAAGGCGGGGCATTCCTCAGAACGGATGATGCCTCGAAGGACCTCACCGCAGCGGCAGCCGCCCATGTCCTCCTTGACCTTCGGAGCCTCCTTTAGTACGTCCTCGTAGACCAGTCGGGCATTGTGGTCCGATAGGGGGTCGGCCACCTCTAGGGCGCTCTTCGGGAGCACCGGGAAGCCCCTCCAGGCCCTGTCGTCGGGGCGGAAGGCCCTGGCCAACATCTCCCTGGCCTTGGGGTTCCCTTCCGGACGGACCACCCGGGGATACTCGTTCTCCACCTCGCTCCTGCCCTCCTTCACCTGTCTTGCCAGCATGTATACGCCCATGAGCAGGTCCAACGGTTCGAACCCGGTGACCACCTGCGGGACGCCCTTGGGGCCGGCGAAGGGAGCGAACACGTCCAGACCGGTTATGGTGGCCACGTGTCCCGGCTGGATCAGACCGTCGATCCTGACCTCGCCCATAGCGAAAAGGGCCACTAGAGCGGGCGGAAGCAACCTGTGGCAGCTAAGGACGCTGAAGTTCTTCGGGGGGTCGTGCAGCAGCGCGTAGGCGGTGGAAGGGCTGGTGGTCTCGAAACCGATGGCCATGAAGACCATGCGTTCCACCTCCCGGCTCATGCGCAGGGCGTCCTCGACCGAGTAGACGACCCTAACGTCCGCGCCCTCCGCCTTCACATCGGCCAGTGAGCCGATGGGCGTGGGAACGGCCATCATGTCACCGAACACGGTTAGGGTCACACCTGACCGGGCCAGCGTTATGGCCTCCACGACCTCCTTGGTGGTGGTGACGCAGACCGGGCAGCCCGGACCCTGGCCGATGGTGACCCCGACCTCGGAGAGCATCTTCTCCAGACCGAACTTGACCAGGGTGTCCTGGTGCGTGCCGCAAACGTGCATGAAGCGCAGCTCCAGGTCCATGCCCTTCAACTTAGCTATGATCTTCTGGGCCGTGGCCTCGTCCCTGTATCTAAGGTCAATCATTCCTGCACCACCTTCATGGACGTGACCCTGCATGATTGTCCCTTGAGCACTTTGACCTTTCCCCGGCACTTGGGGCATATGAGCGAGGGCATGGACATGTGGTACTCCTCCCCGATGTTGTCGGCCTTTCCCTGGTATCCGCAGGAAAGGCATAGCAGCTCGGTCATCTCCGGCTCTATGATTAGCTTTGAACCTTCGAGGGGAGTATCCCTGGTGATTATCTCGTAGGCGAACTGCAGCTGTTCCTCCCCCAGGAAGGTCATCTCTCCCAGGGTCAGCTGCACCTCCTCCACCTTGATCACGTCGTGCTTCTCCAGCTCACTGAGGACCTTTTCCACGATGCCGGCCATCACCGAAACTTCATGCATCGTTTACGCCAATCCATCAACCCATATTAATTGAATCCCCCTGCCCCCGCGCCTCAGGCGAAGGATGGCTGGCCTAGAAGCAAGCTAGATATAGCCTGAGGGAAATACGAAGGGCGTTCAACATGCCAGAGGACAAACCGCTCGGGGACGCCATCGAATCCATCATCGAGGCCAAGAAGATGGAGGCCTACACCGAGCATCGCACCAAGGACATGCACTCCTGCGCATTCTGCGGCGCGATAGGCTATCGGAAGAGGCCGATGCGGCCTGTGGGCGGGAAATGGATATGCATCGATTGCCTTCGCGCGTTGAAGGAGACATTAGAAGGCCTGGACCAGTGGGAGGCGGAGATCCAACTGGAAAAGGAGATGGCCAAGAAGATAGACGAGACGCTGCGTACCTAGGCTTCAGCCCTTTCCATCGTTCTTGAAGTATCTGCAAGCGTCCCGCACCGGGCATTGATGGCAATGAGGATTCCTGGGCAGGCACACCTTCTGTCCGAACCGGACCATGGTGGCGTTGATGTCGCACCATAGCGCCTTGGGGAACCTTTTACGAAGTGCGACCTCCGTCTCGTCCGGTGTATCGCACTCCACCAGCCCCAATCGGTTGCTGATACGGTGAACGTGCGTGTCCACGCATATGGCCGGTTCCTTGAAGGCGTAGGCCATCACGCAGTTGGCGGTCTTCCTGCCCACCATAGGCCATTTGGTCATGGCATCGATGTTCTTCGGCACCCCTCCGTTCTCCACGACCAGCCGCCCTATCTCCTTGATCGCCTTGGCCTTGGCCCGGTAGAAGCCTACGGGGCGGACGATCCCTTCGATCACCTCCACCGGCGCTTCGGCCAGCTCCCCGGGGGTATAGAACCGGCGGAAAAGCTCGGAGGAGGCACGGAAGGTGTTCAGGTCCCTGGTCCTCTGCGAGAGCACGGTGGCCACCATCACATGGAAGGGGTCCTTCTCCCACCAGGTGTCCTCTTCATCGATGAGCCCGGGGAAGGCCTGCCCCTTCACCGCCTCCCTCATCGACGTCAACAACCACCTAAGGTCCATTCCTTCCCTCCAGGTAACCCATGGCCTCTCCGACGGTGTACAGTGAACCGCATATCAATACGAAACCTTCCTTCCCGGCGTGGCGTTCCGCGGCGAGGATGGAACCTGACACCCCTTCCACCGCCCAGCAGTTGGGATTGCTGGTCCTGACCGCCTCCAACATCCTTTGCGAGGATAGCGCCCTGGGGGATACGGGGGCGGTGCATATCACCTGGTCGAAGTGCGGGGCCAGAACGTCCATGGCCGCCCTGGCGTCCTTGTCCTTCAGCATTCCCACCACCAGCACCCTGGGGGACCCAGGGAACAGGTAGAGCTCGGAGGCTATGGCCTTTGCCCCTTCGGGAGTGTGCGTGACGTCCAGCACGGTGAGGGGGTTCCTTCCCACCACCTGCAACCGGCCAGGCCAGCGGGCATCGGCCAGTCCTCTAAGGATGTTTTCATTGGAAACTTCGATCTTTTTCCCCAGTTCAAGTGCCACCTCGGCGGCCACACCGGCGTTCTGGCATTGGTATCCGCCCAGCAGTCCCATACGGACCTTCGCGTTGAGCGAGGGAAGGGCGACCGTGGTCCCCTCCGCATCGCAGGCGACGCAATCCGCCCTGAAGTCGCTTCCCGAGACCTTGAGGGCGGACTGCCGGCATTTGGCCATCCAGTATAACACCCTCATCGCATCTGGGTGCTGGGGAGATGATATGGTCGGAACACCTTCCTTCATTATGGAGGCCTTTTCGTAGGCGATCTTGGCGATCGTGTCTCCCAGGAAGGCGGTGTGCTCCAGCCCCGTCGGGGTGATGGCGCAGCACAACGGATTGATGACGTTGGTGGCGTCGAGCCGTCCTCCCATGCCTACCTCCACTACCGCGATCTCCGCCATACTGTCGGCGAAATATAGGAAGGCCATGGCCGTGGTTATCTCGAAAAAGGTCAGAGGGCGTGGGAAACCCCCGGCCTCCACCACCTCCCTCATCTCGGATACCTTCTTACCTAGATCGGCCTGCGTCATCTCATTCCCGTCCATGGTCATCCTCTCGGAGAACCTGACCAGATGCGGAGAGGTGTACAGCCCAGTTCGAAATCCGGACGTCCTCAGTATCGAGGCGACCATGGCGGACACGGAGCCCTTTCCGTTGGAACCGGCCACGTGCACCGTGGCGAAGCGTTCCTGGGGTTCTCCCAGTCGGTGAAGCAGCGCTCGGACATTGGACAGTCCTAGTTTGATGCCCATGTTCTCAAGGGAGTACAGCCAACGCAGATCGTCGTCCAGGGTCCTGCCCATCCCTATACCTCCAACACCCATCTTCCCACGGGAACACCGTCCTTGGCGGCCATCCTCTTCATGGCGGCCATCGTTCCGGAGCCGTACTGCGCCGCCTTCTTAGGGGCGTTCGAGGCCGTTAGTCCCAGTTCCGAGGCCAGTTGGCGAAGTGGGAGCTTGTTGCCCCCCGGTCCGCTCAGCTGGTCCGTAGAGAACGCTTGAGAGACGCGGACCACCTCTGGACAGAGGTATGGGCAGCATAACCGTTTGAGGAAATGACCGGCGATGCGACGTTCCCGGGGGGCGCCCTCGTCCAGAAGTCTACGGACATCTCCATCCATGGCCTCTCTCTTCCGATCGTCGTCCATATCGGAGTAACGCGCGTATCCTCCGAACAGTTCGTCCGCCCCCTGCCCGCTCAATAGGACCTGATGAGGAATGAGGGAACAGGCGATGTACAAGGGGAGCTCGAAGGAGATGGTCACCGGGTCGTTCAGGCCGAAATCGTTGCGCAGAGCGGCCACCCCTGCCCTCACGGCCCCATCGTCCAGTAGCAAGGCGTCCCAGGGCAGGTCGAGCTCCTCCGCGGCCATCCTCCCCGCCTGCAGATCATGGCTTTCCGGATATCCTACGGTGAAGAGGTGAAGAGAAGAGCACGGCCGGGCCAGGCATGTTAGCAATGTGCTGTCCAGCCCTCCCGAGAACAATACGGCGGTCTCCTTGCCCAGTTCTCTCTGGAGGCAGCCCTTCAGGGAAGCGAGGAGATCGGCTAGGGGGTCGTCGTTGTCAAACATGTCCTGACCACTTTACCCACTTGCATGGCTGAATAGCATTATTAATCATTAGGATAATACCAAGCTGAGCATATGGACAACGTCACTAGGATAGGCGTCTCCCTGGAACCGGAACTTCTGGACGAATTCGATAAGCTCATCGACAGGAAGGGGTACATCACCCGCTCCGAGGCCATAAGGGACCTGATACGAAGCGCCCTGGCCAAAGAGATCCTTAAGGAGGACGAGAACGCCGTGGTGTTCGGCACCATCACCCTTTTCTACAGCCATCACAAGGGCGGGGTGAAGGAGCGCCTGATGGATATCCAGCACGAGCATCATAAGAAGATACTATCGTCCATCCATGTGCACTTGGACACCGAGCAGTGCCTGGAGGTGCTCATAGTCAACGGTACGGTCCTTGAGGTCAGACAATTGTCTGACGAATTGGGCAGCGTGAAGGGAGTGACCCATCGCACCCTGCACCGTACACCAGTCAGCCTCGGAGAGGACATCAGCCACGCCCATCTGCATGAGCATTGAGGACCTTGGGACCGCTTCAGGTGGCAGATAACCTTTTTAAATGTTAACCCTTGATGCCCCCTGATGAAGAGACTGGTCATCTCCGAGAAGTCTGATGCGGCCAAGCGCGTGGCCACCATCCTTTCTGATGGTAGCGCCAAGCGCAAGAGCGTTCGCAGCGTTCAAGTGTTCAATTTCGAGAGGGACGGGGAAGAGTACTACGTGGTGGGCCTGCGGGGTCACATCATCGAGCTGGACTATCCCCCGGAGTTCAATGACTGGTCCAAGGTCGATCCCGCCGAACTGGTAAAGACCAGCCCGGCCAAGCGGGTCACCGCCCTCAACATCTTGCACACCCTGAGCGAACTGTCGCAGGAGTGCGATGAGGTCATAATCGCTACCGATTTTGACCGAGAAGGAGAGCTGATCGGACTGGAGACGGTCACGTTGCTGGAGAAACCTCCGCGCTCGGTGCGCAGGGTACGATTCAGCGCCCTGACCAAGTACGAGATAGAGAGGGCGTTCAGTGAACTGACCGACCCTGACCATCGCTTGGCCGAATCAGCAGAGACCCGGCAGGTCATCGACCTGGCCTGGGGGGCCGTGCTGACCAGGTTCATATCTCTGGCCAGCGGGCAGATGGGAAACAATTTCCTATCCGTGGGGAGGGTACAGAGCCCTACCCTCACACTTATCGTTGACAGGCACAAGGAGATCACCGATTTCGTCCCTGAGCCCTACTGGAACGTCACGGCCAAGGTCGAGAAGGGACAAGAGTTCTTCGGTGGTCACACCTCGAACCCTTTCAAGGAGGAGCTTCTGGCCGAAAGCGCTCGCAAGAAGGCCGATTGCGGGAAGGGGAAGGTCCTGAACATGGAGCGCAAGGAAAAGGACGAGTATCCTCCGGCGCCGTTCAACACCACCACCATGCTCAGCGAGGCCAACAAGCTGGGCCTCTCACCGTCCATGGCCATGAAGGTGGCCGAGGACCTTTACACGGCCGGATACATCTCATATCCCAGGACGGACAACACCGTTTATCCACGCTCCCTGAGCCTCCGTAACATACTGGACAAGCTAAAGAAATCGGACCTGGGAAAGGAGGCCGAGGAGATCCTGGGCCAAGAGAAGATAAGGCCTTCCCGCGGCAGGGTGGAGACCACCGACCATCCTCCTATCTACCCTACGGAGGCGGCCACCAAGAAGGAGCTGAAGGGCGCCAAGTGGACGTTATACGAGCTGGTCACCAGACGTTTCCTGGCCACACTGGCCCCCTCCGCTCGCTCCGAGTCCGCCAAGTGCGACCTGGACCTGGGCGGGGAACCGTTCCAGGCCGATGGATACCGCCTGCTATCCTTGGGATGGAGAAAGTACTATCCCTATTGGAGGGTGACCGAGATCTTGCTCCCGGAGCTCAAGCAGGGGGACGAGGTGCTCATAAAGGAGGTCGGTTGCGAGCGTAAGGAGACCCGACCGCCCGCGCGCTACTCCCAAGGTTCGCTCCTCCAGGAGATGGAGAAGCTGGGGCTAGGGACGAAGAGCACGAGGCATGACATCATCCAGAAGCTGTACGACCGCAAGTACGTGAACGGCAACGACCTGGTGCCCACGCTCAGCGGTGTGGCAGTGGTGTCCGCCCTGCAGAAGCACGCCGAGATAGTCACCGAGAGCCGCATGACCGCTCAGCTGGAAAAGGACATGGACGCCATCGCCAACGGGGACTCCACCCTGGCAGAGGTTGTGGAGGAATCCCAGGCCATGCTCCTGGACATAGTGGAGGTCATGACCAAGAACCGCAAGGAGATCGGCGATGAGATCCGCGGGGCTCTGCAGGAACAGCGATTCATCGGGGTGTGCCCGAAATGCGGGAAGGACCTGCACATCGTCCGTTCAAAGAAGGGCAGCGAGTTCATCGGCTGCTCCGGTTATCCTGATTGCGACGTCACCTTTCCGAAGCCGGGAGGCGCCCTGGTGCAGTCCTCCGATGAGAAGTGCGAGACCTGTGGTCATCCTATGTTGAAGGTCATACGCCGTGGCTCGCCGGTGAGGGTGCAGTGCATAGATCCCGACTGTGAGAGCAACAAGGGCAAGGACGCCGTCGGTGATTGTCCGGAGTGCGGGAAGGAGCTTCGCGTCCTTTACTCCCGGGCCGGGAAGCGCTTCATCGGCTGCTCCGGTTATCCGGAGTGCAAACGGACGTACCCGCTCCCGCAGTATGGAATGCTGGAGTTCCTTGGCGAGAAGTGCCCGGAATGCGGTGCGCCGGTGCTCAGGGTCAAAGGCCGTGGGGGATGGCAGTTCTGCGCTAACATGGAATGCCCTACGAGCAAGAAGGCCAGGGAGGCCAAGGCCGAGGGGGCGAAGAAGGAAGCCAAGAAGACCGTTAAGAAGGCGGCCCCTAAGAGAACGGCAAAGACGTCGGCGGAGGACGACGGAACCGAGACCAGCAAGCCGGTAAAGAAGACGGCTACGAAGAAGACCGCCAAGGCTCCGGCCAAGAAGACCGTGAAGAAGGCGGCCCCTAAGAAAACGGCGGAGGCCGGCGGCACTGAGAGCAGCAAGCCGGTAAAGAAGACGGCCACTAAGAAGACCGCCAAGGCTCCGGCCAAGAAGACCGTGAAGAAGGTCAGCTCAACTGAATGAGGTCCTTGTGCTCTATGTCCAGGTCCTCTATTGCTAAGGCCAGGTGACCGGGGAAGCTGCGCTTGCCGCATTCGGCCACGATGCGCACCATGTCCTTCTTCACCAGACCGTACTGCAGGACGTTGACTATTATGTCGACCGCGTTCTGCGGAGACTCGAAGTGCCCGCGGCAACGCACCCTGGCGTCATGATCTGTGACGCTGCATGTTATTAGGGAGTCCCCGCCCTCCACCATGCTCTTGATGTGCCCTATCAGGCGGGTCCCTGCCTCCAGGCAGTCCATCGCCACCCCTTTCATGAACTTCTCCAGCATCGCCTGCAGGTCCTCGGGAGGCAGGGGGGCAGGGAACGTTATCCGCAGACGTGCGGCGTAGGCGGCGAAGTCCTCGGTTATCATGCTCCCACCAATCGGTCCACGAACACATCCAAATTATGCCCTTGGGGGCTGGACACTGCGATTATGGGCTTGTCGCCTATCGCATTCCTGGTGTACTCCTCGACCTCCTTCAGGCGGGCATCGTCAACCTCGTCGGACTTGGTGATCACGACCATGTCCGCCGCCCTCAGCTGCAGCTGCAGGGGCTTTTTCATGGCCTGTATGAGTATGGGGAAGCGGACCGCGTCCAGCAATATAACGACCTTGATACTGCCCAGCGGCTGCCCATGGTAATGCTCCATGGTCGCCAGGATGGCGTCGGGGTCGGCGATACCGGACGGCTCCACCAGGACCAGGTCGGGGTGGTAGGTGTCCTGGATTGTCCTGACGGTGTCAAGGAAGTTCGGTCCCAGCGTGCAGCATATGCAGCCACGGGGAAGTTCCTGCACCTTCAGACCGTACTTTTCCATGACCTTGCCATCGATGCCGATGTTGCCGAAGTCGTTGACGATGACAGCGATCTTCTTGCCAGTCCGTTCGGATATGCTGCCTATGCTGTTCAGGATCAGCGATGTCTTCCCGCTGCCCAGGAAACCGGCGATGATTATCATGTCCATGTGCACACCTTGAATTGGCAAATTCAATCCAGAGGGATGTATAAGAAACTTGTCCGAAAAAAAAAGGTGGGGGGGATCAATCCCAGTTGCATCCGTAGAACTCGCTGTCCAGCTCCTCCTTTTCCGAGGCCACCCTCCGGTTGCGGCAAGCCTGGCATTCCACCGGCTTGCCCATCTGCCGCCTCCGGTGCACGGTGGCTCGGTCCAATCGCACCAGGCTTCCGCAGGCGCATAGGACCGTTGCTCCACGCCATTCCCCGAACAGGGACGGCATTGAAGTCTGGCACTCCCCGGTCAGCTCAGGCAGAACGATGATCCCTTCCCGCACTGGGACCTCCAGATGAGGTCGGTAAACTTCACCGTCCGACCTGAGCATAGCCTGCGCTATTTGACCGTTAAGCAATAAACCCCTTCCCATTCAGAGCATGCTGCCCCCACCACCAGCAGCCCACAAGTTACTGGACGGAGCACTACCCCTTCGCATCTTTCTGAACTAAAAGGTCTAAGGAATTGGGATATTTTAAAGATTTCCTTAACATCGTATATGTTTTTTTATGCTATCCAGTACGATAATGAACAGTGGCAAAAATTCCGTGTTTTTTGTATAAAAGTGAAGAACGGCGTTACCCTTAGGGGACGCACCTACCCGATTCCTTTCACGATTGATAGCTCACTCGTCCTTCACCGTGGCGAAGCAGGTGCATGTGAGAGTCCTTCCGACGCCGTCCATCTGTCTGATCTTGTCGATGACAAGGTCCCCTATCCGCTCCATGGACTCTCCCCGGACCTTGAGGAGTATGTCGTGCTCCCCCGATATCAGATGCACCTCGTGCACTCCGTCCAACCTACTGATGCGATCGGCCAGTTCTCTCTGGGACTGGTTGTTGTTGGGCAGGAAAGAAACGAAGATGAAGGCCGTGACCGGCTCTCCCAGCTTCCCGAAGTCCGGGACCACGGTGAACCCCTTTATGATCCCCCTCTCGGTCATGCGCCTTATTCGTTCGTGAACGGTGGCCCGGGGAATGTTGAGGTCCTTGGCGATGGACTTCGTACTACGCCTGGAGTCCTTCTCCAGCTCCTTCAATATGGCCCGGTCCTTCTCGTCAAGCATGAAAGATGGAAATGTGCTTCCGCTAAATTATCTTTGCTCACTTTTCGGGACTTCTACCGACACTTCGACATCGAACCCTTCCCGCACCGCCGCACTGACCGTGCAGAAGTCCTCGAACAGCGGAAGGCATCGCTCCAGCTTCGCAGGGTCCTCCACCTCCGGATGCAATGTCACCTGCATTCCCTGGACCCGTAGCCGGCCCTTGTCGTTCCTGCCCAGTGTGGTGTGGACGGTGGCCTTGAGGCTCAACGGTTCCGCCCGCGCCTTCCTAAGACAGAATGCCAGCGAGGCGCAGAGGCAGTTGCCTATCGCCGCAGAAAGGAAACGGGTGGCGTTAGGATGCTCTCCACCGCCGATCGGCACCGGTTCGTCCGAAAATATATCGGCCAGTCTTGGGTCGTCGAAGCTGATGCGGAACTGGTAGTCATGCTCCATCTCCAGCTCGGTCACGAACTTCTCTTGCATTCCCTCACCTCAGTTCTGGAGCTTCTCCAGCTGGCGAAGTACCCTCCGGCGGATCTCCTCGGCCGGCTCCTCGGGGACCAGGCGCTTTCCGTTCTCGATGATCTTGACCTCCGCCCATCGCATCTCCTTGCCGCAAGAGCATTTCGGTGGCATGTTGCGGTCCGGCGATACCTCGTACTCCAGACAGTCGGGGCATCGGAAGACGTACTTGCGCCCGGCGAACTTTCCCCTCTTGGAAATCGGCCTACCGCCCTTCTCCACGATGTCCATGGCGAAGTCCACGGTAGGGGCGTTGCTGATGGATGTGCCGACGCCGAAGCCGGTCACCCCGGCGGCCGCCAGCTCTTTCACCTTGATCTCGTCCAGGCCTCCTGAGACGAAGATACCGACGTTCCGGTATCCGTGCAGGTCCAGCTCCCAGCGCACCTCTCTTACGATGTCCACCATGGAACCGCGGCGCGAGCCCGGGGTGTCCAGGCGCACCGAGCGCAGACCGGGCATCTCCTCGGCGGCCATGATGGCCTCGGCCTTCTCGTCGAAGAAGGTGTCAGTGAGCGCTACACGGGGAACGTTGGGGTCGATGATCTCGCCATAGGCCTTGAACGCCTGGCGCTGGTCCCCCATCATTATCACCAGGGCGTGGGGCATGGTACCGCTGGCCGGTTTGCCCACCAGCTCCGCGCCTTTCAGAGAGGAGACTCCATCGCATCCACCGATGTAGGACGAGCGGTCGATGACCGGGGCCATCGCCGGATGCATGCGACGCACTCCGAACGAAATGACCGGAAGACCGCCAGAGGCCATCTTGCATCTGGAGGCCATGGTGGCCATCCCGGTCGCGTAGCAGATGAAGCCGAGGGCGGGAGTCTCCAACGCGCAGTACTGCCCGTAGGGTCCGTCGATGGCCGCCACCGGCATCTTGACCCCTTTCTTCGTACGGGAGGTGAACACCGTTCCTTCCGGCAGCGCGTAAAGGTCCACGGCATGTCCTTCCAGTATGCGGACCATCTCCTCAGTTCCGCACAGAACCGCCCACGGCCAGGCATCTGGTAGGGAGGCTACGGTGAACTCGGAACGGGTAGTTACGTCCAGCAGACCCTTGGCCCTCAGGATCTGTTCCGTCCTCTGGAAATATACGTCGGTGGTCAGACCGTTGCGGATGTCCTCATGTTCGGCCGAGAAGAACTTGCCCATTTCAACACCTGAAGTATTCCTAAGCGGCGTGCGCCTTCATCAATCTTGTTCAGAGGAAGGCTTCCTTGCCTATGAACTTGGCCTTGTTCCCCAGAGACTCCTCGATGCGCAGTAACCGGTTGTACTTGGCGGTGCGCTCGCTCCTGGCCGGCGCTCCGCTCTTGATCTGCCCGCACTCCAGGGCCACGGCGATGTCGGCCATGGTGGTGTCCTCGGACTCCCCGGAACGGTGGCTCACCATCACGTTGTAGCCGTGGTCGAAGCATATCCCTGCGGCCTGCATGGCCTCGGAGACCGTTCCGATCTGGTTCACTTTGAGCAGCATGGCATTGCCCGCGCCCATCTCGATCCCCTTGCGCAGACGGACCGGATTGGTCACGAAGAGGTCGTCGCCCACCAGCTGCAGCTTGCGGCCGACCTTGCTGGTCAGTTCGGACATGTCCTCGAAACCCTCCTCGTGCACCGGGTCCTCCAAGCTAATGAGCGGGTAATCCTGGCTCAACGAGACATAGAAGTCCACTATCTCCCCGGCGGACATCCTCTTACCGTCCAGTTGGTAAACTCCATCGGAATAGAACTCGCTGGCCGCTGCGTCCATGGCCAGGAATACGTCCTTGCCCGGGGTGTATCCGGCGTTCTCTATGGCGCTCAGCAGAACGTCCATGGCCTGTCGGCTGGTGTCGAAGGGAGGGGCGAACCCCCCCTCGTCGCCCACGTTGATGGACAGGGCGCCCATGTTCTTCTTCAGCACTTGCTTCAGGGAATGATAAACCTCGGTTCCGGCGCGCAGGGACTCCGAGAAGCTAGGAAGCCCGCAGGGGGCGATCATGAACTCCTGTATCTTGAGATTGCTGCCAGCGTGCTTTCCTCCGTTGATGACGTTCATGCAGGGAACAGGCAGCACACCGCTTCCCGGGCCCAGGTGCTCGTGCAGTTCCACACCTTTCAGGATGGCCCCGGCCTTGGCCGCGGCGTAGGACACGGCAGTGGTGGCGTTCCCGCCCAAAAGGCCCATGTTCTCCGTCCCGTCCAGCTCCTTCATGGCCGCGTCGATGCTCTTGAGGTCGGCGACGTCCATGCCCTTGAGCCTTGGGGATATTAGGTCTCTCACGTTCTTGACCGCCTTCAGCACGCCCTTGCCGACGTACCTGCTTCCTCCGTCCCTGAGCTCCAGCGCCTCGAACGTTCCTGTGGACGCCCCGGACGGCGCGATGGCGGTAACGATGATCGATTCGGTCTCCACCTGCGCTTCTACGGTGGGGTTTCCCCTAGAATCCAAGACCTCTCTGCTCCAAACCCTGGTTATCTCGTGATCTGACATGCCAACGCTCCCTTTGTTGTCACTGCCGAGGCTTGGCGTCCTCGGCCTCGATTATCTCCATGTTCCTCTCCAGCAACGCCAGCTCCCTGATGTCCAGGGTGCGGGGGTCGACGGAAATTATGAGGCGTGAACGGTTCTCCATTACAGCCTCGGTGATATGATGGATCATCCTCAGGACCTTATCGAAGTCGTTGTTGACGACCAGGAACTCCACGCCATCGACCAGGATGACGCTGTCCCCGCTCTTCTCCACGAAGCGGATGATGGTGTCGCTGAGAATGCCGATGTTGGTGGGGTTGACGTACACCTTGCCCAGCTGGTTGCTGAGCCAGATGATGGGCGTCTTCTCCATCCCCCACTCCTTCCGAAGGATGGTGGGGTGCTGCCGGGTGACGCAAAGCCCCTGGATGTTATGGGTGACCTGGTCCACGAATATCTCAAAGGACTTGTGAGGCTTGGTCTCCTTCACCAGGTAGCTGAACCCGCGGCGCAGCTCGTACACCTTGGCGCTGTTGCGTGCCACCTCCATCCCCCCGCGTTCCTCATCTTCCTTCTTCTTTAGCCTGGAGAAGAGTCCCTTGCGCTCCTTCTCCGGCTCATCCTGAGGAAGGGGGGGCTGGTCCCCCAGTATCTCCTGAAGCCTTGCCTGGAGCTCCTCGTTGTTGAACGGCTTCCGAATGTATCCGGAGACCACGTCCTGCAGCCCGAAGATGTCGGTGCCGATCTCGGTGGTGGCGGTGAGCATCATGACCTTGGTGTTCTCCGCCAGACCTTTCTCCTTGATGGTGCGCAGGACCGTCCAACCGTCCATATCAGGCATGTTTATGTCCAGTAGCACCAGGTCCGGTCCTTCCACGGACAGCTTGGCGAGGCAATCCTTCCCCCCCGTGGCCGTGATGGGTTGATAACCTGCGGCAGAGATAAGTTCGGAGACTATCTCCAGGATCGCCGCGTTGTCGTCCACGACCATTATTTTCTTTATCGAACAACCCCCAAGCCTTCAGGCGCTCGGTCATAGGTTCAATGGATTAAAAATGCTATCCCCTAATTGGAGATTTCATAGAATATGGTAGAAAGGGGTTTGATGTTATGTTTACGCCTTGCGGCTCTCTTTGGCCTTCAGGCGCAGCGAGGTGTATCCGCACTTGCGGCACCTGGTGGCCTTAATGGCATTACGGGCATAGCAGCTCAGGCAGACCTTCTTGTTCAGCAGCCTTGCGTCAGCTTCCTTGAAACGCGCCATTTGACTCCTCCGGGCTTGAAATAGGGAGCCGGTATAAATATGTTGGCAATCTTCAGTCCTGTCCGGTAAGGGCCAGGTAGGCCAGGAGGGACTCCAACTGTATCCTTTCGTTGCTGCCCTCCACGATCCGGAACTCGATCTCACCGGTTCGGTCTATCAGCTTGATCTTATCCCTGTCTGGCATGTCCAGGTCGTAGAACGAGCGGTGTATCTGCTTTATTATGTCCTCGCCGCTGAGCCCGTAGGTTATCATCATCTCGTCCAGTTTCGCTCGCGCCCCTGAAAAGTCTCCCGATAGGGCGGTGTTCACCATGTCGACCACCTCGTCCGGGCGGGCGTTGCCGGTGGCCTGATAGACCACGTCGATGGTCACGTCCTTCCCTATGGTGGCGGCCACCTGCAGCGAGTTTATGGATTTGCGCATATCTCCCTCGCCCACGTGGACGATGGCATCCAGGGCGGCGTCGTCGATGGAGACCTCCTCCCTATCGGCGATCTCCTGCAGGTAGCGCCTGATGTCCTCGCTCCGTACCGGACGGAAGCGGAAGATTGCGCAGCGGGATTGGATGGGCTCGATGATCTTGGAGGAATAGTTGCAGGATAGCACGAAGCGGCAGTTGCGGCTGTAACGTTCCATGGTACGACGCAGAGCGGCCTGGGCATCCTGTGTGAGCGCATCGGCCTCGTCCAGGAAGATTATCTTGAAAGAAGCGCCTCCGATAGGCGCGGTCCTGGCGAACTCCTTTATCTTCCCGCGGACCACGTCGATTCCCCTTTCGTCGGAGGCGTTCAGTTCGATGAAGTTGTCGCGCCAGGACTCCCCGTACATCTCCTTCGCCATGGCCAGGGCGGATGTGGTCTTGCCCGTGCCCGCCGGACCTGCGAACATCAGGTGTGGAAGGTTCCCGGAACGCACGTAAGATGAAAGCCGTTCCACGATGTCCTTCTGGCCCACGATGTCCGAAAGCTTGCGCGGGCGGTACTTCTCGGTCCAAATCTCCTGCATGTTCTCCGGCCACATCAAGGCCGTACCGTAGTTAAAAGGTTTCCTGGGGTTCGACGAATGTGACCCCTAACCTTTATTATCCCGTCCGGCGTGGGCGGAGCGATGCGATGCTCGAAGTGCTCCGCTCCGGCCGTAACATACATCAGGTACAACGGCTCCCATCTGTGCCAGGCGCACTTCTTGGAGTATGTGGAAAGAAGGGTGAAGAGGGAGGTCCGCCAGCAGCTCCGACTTGATGGGGGTGTCCATATCGGAGTGGGAGCATCGGGCGGCAAGGACAGTCAAGCGGCACTCTTTCTTCTTCAAAAGATCTTGGGATGCCGAGCGAACGTAAGAATAACCGCTATGACCGTGGACGAGGGGATAGACGGTTACCGTTCCGAGACGGTGCCCAAGGTGAGCGAGCTCTGCGACTCCCTGGGTCTAGAACATGTGGTGGTCTCGTTCCGCGAGGTCGTGGACATGACCTTGGACGGGATGGTCGACCTTGCTGGGGAGGAGAAGGCCTGCACATATTGCGGGGTCTTCCGGCGCCGCTGCCTGAACCTCAAGGCCAAGGAACTGGGCGTGGACGTCCTGGCGTTGGGACACAACCTTGACGACATGGCCCAGTCCATCCTCATGAACTTCATGCGCGGGGACGTCGAACGCCTTGCGCGCCTAGGTCCTCACGACCACGTACAGCCCGGACTGGTTCCAAGGATACAGCCACTGCGCACCGTTCCGGAGAAGGAGACCTACCTTTACGCCATGCTCAACGACCTTCCCTTCTCGGAGGCCGAATGCCCGTACGCCGAGCACGCCTTGCGGAACGAGTACCGGGCCATGGTCAGCGACATGGAGAGGAAGCACCCCGGCACTCGACATTCCATACTCGGGAGCTATGATCGCCTTCGGCCTCTGATGAGGGACGGTTTCCCGCAGGCCAAGCTCCATGAGTGCCATTGCGGGGAACCCACCCTCGGAGAGCGGTGCATGGCCTGCGAGATGCTGTCCGAGCTCTCGATGAAGGAACGTCGCTGACCGGGATGTTCTTATCGACCGTTCGCCATCGACCGTTGGATGATGATGGGGGTCTCAAGCTGTCTGTCTATATGATAATAGAATCAAGGGTGAAGGACCAGGAGAAGTACGATGCATACCTGGCCCTGGTGCCCGGAATGGTCAGTTCGCATGGAGGACGATATCTGGTCAGAGGAGGACCGGTCACGCCGATGACGGGGTCTTGGCGACCGGAACGGATGATCATCATCGAATTCCCTTCGATGAAGAACATAGATGAATGGCTTTCATCGCCGGAATACAGGGCGATCGCACCCCTTCGGGAGGCCGGCGCAGACGTTCGGTCGGTCGTCCTAGAAGGACATTCCCAGTGATGCATCGTTTAAGATAGAAAAATGAGGGGGTAGGATCCCCCTGGGTTTCAGACCAACTTGTGGTAGGCGTAGGCCTCTTCGCCCTCGTGCAGGCAGTAGCGCACCTTGGTGAAGTTGCGCTTCAGAGCGATGACGTCCTTCTTGACCGACTCGGGCGACTCCTTCTTCACCACCACGCGGTGAATGAGGCTGGCGACCTCCTTCATCTCGCTCTCCATCATGCCCACCCTGGTCAGCTCCTGTGCACCCAAACGTATGCCGGAGGGCTTGTTGGCGCTCTTGTCCCCGGGCAGCATGTTCTTGTTGGCGATGATGTTGGCGTTCTCCAGCAGGTTGGAGGCCTCGGCGCCGCCACCATGCTCTGCGACGTTCACCGCGAGGGTGTGGCTTTCGGTGAAGCCCTTGTGAGAGCACAGCACCTCCACGCCCAGCTCGTACAACGCCTGCCCGAGGGCCTTGGCGTTCTTGCACACCTGAGCGGCGTACTTCTCACCGTATATCTCCCATTCCGCCATCGTCACGGCCAGGGCGGCCATGGCGTGCAGGTGGTGGCTGGAGGTGACACCGGGGAACACCGCCGAGTTCATCTTCTTGCTCAGCTCCTCGTTCAGATCGTTCCCCAGGACGATACCGTGGTTGGGGCCAGGGAACGTCTTGTGGGTGGAGGCGGTCAGGATGTTCGCACCTTCGTGCAGCGGGTCCTGGAACTTGCCGCCGGCGATCAGGCCGAGGACGTGCGCGCCGTCGTACCAAACTGGGCAGCCGACCTCCTCGAACACCGGTCTGAGCTCCTTCAAGGGAGCGGGGAACAGGAAGACCGACAGACCGAACTGGGCCACCTTGGGGTTCGTTTCACGGATCAGCTTTGCCGCCCCGTCCACGTCGATCACCATGTCATGGGTGTCGAACGGGTAGGTCACCGTGTTCACGCCGCGCAGCCCGACCGCCCCGAACTTGGCGGTCGATATATGGGCGCCGTGGTCCAGCGAGGTGCAGGTGATGGTGTCACCCGGTTTCGTCAGCGCCATCAGGGCGGCCATGTTGGCGACGGTGCCGGAGATCGGCCTTACGTCTGCGAACTGGCACTTGAATATGCGCTTTGCGAGCTCTATGCACTTAAGCTCGACCTTGTCCACGTATATGTTCCCGTTGTAGTATCGCTTGCCAGGAAGTCCTTCGGCGTAGCGGTCGTGGAAGTCGGATATCATCATTTCCTTAGCCAATGGGCTCATCAGGTTCTCGGATGCTATCATAGGCAGCGATTCTTCGAACCACTTGTTGTGCTTCTGCACCTGGTCCCGGATCCAGTAGGCGTCCTCTTTCATAAGGTCACTTGCACCCCCATTAAAAGGAGGGATTAAATAGGTTGCCTCAAGGGGAGTTCGGATGCTGGAGAGTTCGTCAAATCATTTAATAGCTGGCAATTCCTGACTTGGCGGGAGCTAGATGAACGAAGGGGAGCTACTGGTGGAGAAGAGGATCGAGCTGTGGAAGGGGAAGCTGCTGGACATCTCCAACCGGAACCCCCTGATAAGGTTCCGGAGGCACAAGGCATCCACCCTGTCCATCACCTTGCCGGACCCCGCCAGCCTGCACCGTGAACTGGACCGGGGGAGCGAATACACGGTCCTCACGGAACCCACGGGAATGGATGGGGCGGGGGCAGGACAGCTTCTGGTGACCGCCCACTCCCTCGAACAGTCCGTGGAGCGGGTGCTGTACAATCTCCGTAGCAGATCGCGCACCTACCGCAGCGACCACGGGGTGAACATACTCTTCGTCGCCATCGGCTCCCTGCGGTGGAACGAGGAGAAGGGGGATAAGCAGAACGAATCCCCACTTTTCCTTCTGCCCGTGTCCCTGGAGAGGCAGAACTCGTTCTCGCCCTACAGGCTGGTTCCCTTGGACGAAGATGCCGTGTTCAACCCTAGCCTGCGCAAGCGAATGGAGATGGACTATCATCTGAAGCTCCCCGAGTTCGATATGGACAACGGGTTCGACCTGGAGTCGGCGATGGAGGCCGTCCGGACCTCCCTGCCGCCCAACTGCGGATGGCAGGTGAACCCCTCCTCCTACCTGGCGCTGTTCCATTTCTCAAAGCTTCTGATGTACGCCGACCTGGATAATGGAATGACGTCCCTGGCATCCTCGCCGGTGATCAGGGCGCTGTCCGGAGATCCGGCGGCCTTGCCCCCAGAACCGTCGGGTCTTCCGACGCCGCAGGAGTACGATCGCCTATTACGCCCCGAGGACACCTTCCAGGTGCTGGACGCCGATTCCAGTCAGATGGAGGCCGTTCAGGCCGCCCTGGCAGGGGTCAGCTTCGTTCTACAGGGACCTCCGGGCACTGGAAAGAGCCAGACCATCACCAACATGATCGCGGAGCTGATGGCGCGGGGGAACCGGGTGCTCTTCGTATCCCAGAAGATGGCCGCCCTGGACGTGGTCAAAGGCAACCTGGATGAGGTCGGCCTGGGGGACCGCTGCCTACAGCTGCACGACCCAAAGCGCAGCCGCGCAGATATCGTCAAGGAGATCGCCCAGAGCCTAGAGAACGGAACGACCAAGGCCTCGAAGGTCCCAGAGGTGCGGGACCTGGTCGCGGTGCGACAAGAGCTGGGAGATTACGTGCGGGCGCTGCACGCGCCCCGCGGAGGCTTAGGCGTCAGCGTCTTCCATATGATAGGGCTGTTCGCATCTCTGACCGAGGAGATGGACCTGCATTTCCAGATGGCTTCCCCGCTCGATGTGGACCAGGACCGCCTGGGACGGATGGAGGGGGCGGTACACCGACTCTCACGGATGTCCGCGGCGTTCTACGACGACGAGCACCCCTGGTCCGGAGCTACGGTGGCGGAATGGAGCGACGGGCTGCAGGCGAAGATGGTCGAGGAGCTATCGGCGCTTCTGGAAGCGCACCGGAAGCTTGGGGACGCGATCCATTCGGCAGTGGGTGCACTAGACCTGCCGATGCCCGAATCCCTCTCCGACCTGCGCCGCATCCGGCAGCTGTACAAGGACGTGGCCGAACGGCCGTCCGTGCAGCGGGAGTGGTTGTACGGGGACCTGGGGGCGATGATCAGGATGGTGGACGAAGGGTCGGCGGCCTACCTGGACCTGATAGAGAAGGAAAAGGGGCTTCTTGGGATGGGCTCCCGAGACATCCTGGACCTGGATGGGAGAACCTTCCGCCATCGTTTCGAGACGGAGTACGCGGGCGCGTTACGGACGTTGAAAGGTGACTACCGTAGGGACATGAAGATACTGCAGCAGATCTCTGGGCGTCAAATGAGCTACGAGGAGGCCAGGTTCATGGTGCGTACCGTGGACGAATACCAGAGGTCCCTGGCAGCCTGGAAGGTCGAACGGGATATGCTCATGACCTCCCTGAAGGGCTCTTTCTCCGGTGACGGGACGGAACTACGTACCCTGTCCGAAGGAATGAACTGGACCAAAAGGTTCCGTTCCGATCACGCCCTGCTCTTGAACGAGAGGGTATCGGAGACGCTGGTCTCGGAAGAGCTACCGCAAACGGTGCGGGACGCGGGGCTTGACCTGGAGCTGCACCTGGGAAGGTTCGATTCAGCGTTGAACGGGCTCCTGGCCAGGTTCCAGCCCGGACATCGCCTCAACGGTCGTCCGCCCCGGGACGCCGCGCTCAAGGACCTTGAGGCGTGGACGGGCGGACTATGGGAAGGACGTTACCGCTACCAGGAGTGGCTGGACCTTTCCTCGCTGCTGAGCGGCATGCATGCCATTGGGTTGGGCGACATGCTCCGGGAACTTAGGGAAAAGAGTGTCCCGGCCGAGAGCATGTCCCCTTCCTTCCTTAAACGCTTCCGAAGGCTCTGGACCGAGGAGGCGTTGGCCTCCGATCCATCCCTTCACCGTTTCCGAAGGGACCATCAGAACGGTCTGATAGACAGGTTCGAAGAGCTGGACAGATCGCACGTGGAAAGAGGCCATCTGCGTGTTATTGCAAAGTTAGATGAGAACCTCAGAAGCAGGAGGGAAGGCCCGGAGCGCCCCCAGCTCCTGAAGCAGGAGATGGAGATTGCCAGGTTGGCCAGGCTCAAACGGCAACGGAAGGCGGTGCGAACCATGCTCGGAGAGTGCTGGGACCTGATCGGGCTGCTGAAACCCTGCATGCTGATGAGCCCTTTGTCCGTCGCACAGTTCCTGGACCGCGAGAACACGCGTTTCGATACTGTCATATTCGACGAAGCGTCCCAGATATGCCCAGAGGATGCCATAGGGTCCATAGCCCGTGGTGCCCAGGTCATCGTGGTGGGGGACAGCCGGCAGATGCCGCCAACGTCCTTCTTCGCCATGTCCTCTGAGGATGAGGAGGTCGAACCGGACCTGGAGAGCATACTGGATGAATGCGAGACCTGCGGCATGCCCAGACGTATGCTGATGTGGCACTACCGTTCCAGGGACGAATCTTTGATCGCCTTCTCCAACCATCAGTTCTACGGCGGTCGTCTGAACACCTTTCCTAGCCCCCTTTTCGGCCGCGAGGGATTTGGCGTCCACCATGTTCTCGTTCCCCAGGGGACCTTCGACCGCGGACGTACACGGACGAACAGGGAGGAGGCCAGGGTCGTTGCCGACATGGTCAAGGAGCACTACGCCCGCGGGGACGGCAGGAGCCTCGGGGTCATCGCCTTTTCAGAAGCGCAGATGGAAGCTGTTGACCAGGCGTTGAACGAACTGCGTCGTGAGGACCGTCAGCTGGACGAGGTGCTCTCCTCCGAGGAGGGAGACCCGTTCCTTCTTTACAATCTTGAGAACGTGCAGGGGCACGAACGTGACCGCATCATATTGAGCGTTGGTTACGGGAAGGACGAGAACGGTAGGTTCCTGCTCAACCTCGGCCCACTGAACCGGGAAGGAGGTGAACGAAGGCTTAACGTGGCCATAACCAGGGCCAAGCTCTCCCTGGACATCGTCTCATCGATCTGTTCCGAGGACATCGACCTGGGAGGCTCCAAGAGCACCGGGGCGGGGCTCCTTAAACAGTACCTGGCGTTCGCCGAGGCCGGGGGCGACCGCCGGGCGCTTCCGCTGCCGCCTGAGAGGAAGGAGGAGGAGACCTCGCCCTTCGAGGAGCATCTGAGAAAGGTGCTGGAGGCTAGAGGTCATAAGGTCCGTACGAACGTGGGAACGTCCGACTACCGCCTGGACCTGGCCATAGAGGACCCCGATGAGGAGGGGAGGTTCCTTTTAGGGATCGAATGCGACGGTGAGCATTACCTGTCCGGAAGGACTGTCCGGGACCGTGACCGAACCAGGCGATCGCAGCTCCTAAGGCTGGGATGGAACCTGCACAGGGTGTGGAGCACAGAATGGTTCCGCAATCCAGAAGGAGAGCTGGCTCGGATCGAGGAGGCCTTGCGTTCGGCCCAAGACCTCAAAGGCTGATCCGTCGCTTGAACTCCTTTATGACGGAGACCGGTGCGGGGTCGATGTCCTTCAGCATGGACAGATAATAGCTTACCAGGTCCCCCAGGGCCATGCCTTGTAGCACGTTCTCCACCAACCCCTGTCCTGGCAGGTTGACCAGTATGGGGTCGAGCCCGCGCTCATTGAACATCTGCAGGGTCACCTCGGTCATCTTGCGTATGGTCGGGTGCAGTTCATCAGGGATCAGGAAGGCGGGACGACAGGAGCATTCCTTGCCCCCCTCCAGCCATCCTACCAGTTGATTGTGGTCCATCTCGGGGATCTCCCCGGAGAAGGCCACCGCCTTGGCGTTCTCGTTGAGCTGGTTCTGCCAACGCAGGGCCAGAGAACGCACGGGTCGAGGAGCGTATATGGCCACGATGTCCCCCTGCAATGCCATGGCCACCTTCTTTGCCTGATTGTTGGAAGCGGGCACATCCATAGATATGGTGCTCATGTATGAACGCAACCCGGGTACCGCCCTAAGCATCTCCTCTTGCAGATCACCTATCCCAGCCGATTTCAGGATGATGGAGACCGCTCCGAGCAGATAGCCCGTGGAGGCTCGGGGCTGGTTGCCTGCGGGCACTTTGATCAGGATGTCGGAATTAACTGCGGCAAGCTCTTCTATCCTTCCTCCGGAGGTCACCACCGCGACACGACAGCCATGACGCTTGGCGTCCTCATAGAGGTTCAGGCTCTCTGCGGTGTTTCCGGAATAGCTTATCACCACCGCTAGTGTGCTTCCGTCGGCGAAGGCCGGCAGGGAAACGTCCCTGCAGGTCGTTATCGGGACGGGGCTGGCGGAGGACAGGAGGTCCGTGGCCACATCCCCGGCGATGGCCGAACCGCCCACCCCACAGATGATGACGCGCTCCACGCCTTTTATGGTCTCGACCTTAATACCCCGCCCCCATTCCAATTGGTCGGGCAGTTCCATTATCTGCCCTATGAGGTCCGAGATATCGGAAGCTTTCATTCCTTGTAAGTCATCCAGTCGTTTGACCATCGTTACGTGTAACACCCCCCAGATATATGATTTTCACCTATTGAGCGACTGGAGAGCACCTTTACCATTTGAGTTGTAGTAACGCAAGAAATATACAATTACCATCTGCTCGGAGAGGCCATCATGAGCGATGAAATGATTAGTAAGGCGATGCAGGACATTCGCGAGGGAAAGATGGTCCTGATCTTCGATTCCGACGACCGGGAGAGGGAGACGGACATGACCATCGCCTCTCAGTTCGTCACCGCTGCTTCCATACGGGAGATGCGCAAGTACGCTGGTGGACTGATATGCACCACCGCCCACCACGACATCTGCCAGAAACTGGACATGCCATTCCTGGCCGATGTGCTGGAGTGCAGTCATGACAGACATCCGGTCCTGCAGAACCTGGCTCCGAACGATATCCCATACGATACCAAGTCCGCGTTCTCCATAACCATCAACCACCGTAAGACCTTCACCGGCATCACTGATATCGATCGTGCGCTGACCGTTTCAGAGTTCGCCAAACTGGCCAAGGACTCTTACTCCATGAGCGAGGAGGAGGCCAGGGTGGCCTTTGGTAAGGCATTCCGGGCCCCGGGGCACATACATCTTCTCAACTCCACGCCGCAACTGCTGAGCAAGCGCCGTGGACACACTGAACTGGCCACGGCCATGATGGTCTTGGCCGGAGTGACGCCAACGGCCACCATCTGCGAGATGATGGGCGATGACGGGAACGCTCTCAGCAAAGAAAAGGCTAAAAGGTACGCGGAGCGTTTCGACCTTTGCTTCCTAGAAGGAAAGGACATCATCGACTTCTGGAAGAGGAGCGGTTACACGAAATGACCCGGGTCATGGCCAGCGGAGTGTTCGACATCCTGCATCCAGGCCACCTGCGATACCTGCAGGAGGCCAAGGAGCATGGGGACGAGCTGGTCGTGGTCGTGGCCACCGATGCCACCGTTCGCCGAAGGAAGCATGAACCGATCACCCCGGAGAACATGCGGTTAGAGCTCATATCCGCGCTGAAGATGGTGGACAGGGCCGTTCTGGGCAGCGACGGGGACATGTTCGGGGTGGTGGAGCGCATCCGCCCGGACATCATCGCCCTGGGCTACGACCAGAACTTCGATGAGCGCGAGATAGAGGAGACCTTGCGCCAGAGAGGGATGAGCGTGAAGGTCGTGCGGCTCTCCAAGCATGGTGCGGACCTGAACGGAACGCGGAAGATCATCGGAAAGATCATCGACTGGTATAGCGATAACAAGTCGATGGTCAAGGAGGACTGATGAGGACCATCGGGATCGTGGACACCACCTTCGCCCGGGCTGACATGGGCGGGGCGGCCATCGATGAACTTAAAAGCTACGGCACCGGCTACAAGATCGTTCGGCGTACCGTACCTGGCATCAAGGACCTTCCGGTGGCGGCCAAGAGGCTGTTGGACGAGGGGTGCGACATCGTAATGGCACTGGGAATGCCGGGAAGCAAGCCTACGGACAAGATGTGCGCCCACGAAGCGTCCACGGGCATAATCGCCGCCCAGCTGATGACCAACAAGCACATCATCGAGGTCTTCGTGCACGAGGACGAGGCGGAGGAGAGCAAGCTGGCCTGGCTTATGGAGCAGAGGGCCAGGGAGCACGCCCGGAACGCCTATGACATGATATTCAAGCCTGAGCGGCTGACCAAGAACGCCGGTCGGGGATTGAGACAGGGCTACGAGGACGTGGGCCCGGTCAGGGAGAGATGAAAATGACGAGGTACAACATAGGAATAGTGGTCTCGGAGTTCAACTACGACATAACCAGCATGATGCTGGAGAGGGCGAAGTCGCACGCCGAGTTCCTGGGAGCCAGCGTGGTCAAGGTCATTCACGTCCCTGGCGTGTACGACATACCGTTGGCCGCAAAGGCGCTGCTGAAGGACAACTCCGTGGACGGGGTGGTGACGTTGGGATGTGTGATCGAGGGCGAGACGGAGCACGACCAGATAGTCATCCAGAACGCCGCCAGGAAGATCACCGACCTGTCATTGGAGTTCATGAAGCCGGCCACCCTCGGGATCACCGGCCCCGGAATGACTAGGCTGCAGGCCGAGGACCGCATCGACAACGCCAAGAACGCCGTGGAAGCCTGCGTCAAGCTGCTGAAGCGCCTTTACTGAAACATTTTCCTTTTTCACAATTTTTACGTTAACATTAAGTTCCCTCAGAAAAATGATGCGCGCGGTGGGGGAGATGAAGAAGAGCGCCTTGATAGTGATTTCACTGGGCGTGGTGCTGTTACTGGCGATGTCGTCGGTATACATGCTCATGCCCGGCGAGGCCAGCCTGGAGATGGAGAAGGGACGGGAGTTCACCGGATTGGATCCCTGGGCCCTGCAATCGGTGCGGAGCCCCCCGGCCAAGGTGGGGGAAGCCGTCTACCTGCTGATGATCGACGCGGTGGCCGTGGGGGACAACGCTACCTACGAGCGAAACATAACGCGGCTGGACCTGGGCAGCGGGGCGGTGGACAATTACACCCTGGAGCCTCTGGGGGAATTCGACAACGATACCTACGTGAGAGGTCTTTTGGAGGGAGACGGGGAACTGTACGCCTACGGATGGCGGTCCAATTCCATTTTTGGGGTCACTGAGATCGTGTTATGGAAGCTGGACCCTGACTCCATGCAGTTCGGTGAGCCTTGGGTGGTTCCGGGGATCGTCAACGCCACCAATTGCGACCTGCTGATCGAGGACGGTGTTCTATACAAGATGCCAGGATACGCATACGAGCTCGACGAGGACGGGGTGAACACCTCTATGATCGTCAGCCCCACCATCATGACCTGGGACATTTCGGAACGCGAGATCATCCAGACCATGGACGTGCCAGAGGAGCTGTGCGACAGCACCATGCTGCCCTTCGGCGACGAGTACTTCGGATATTGGCCTGGTTTGAAGTACCTGTCCGATTCCTTCGTGTTCGATCCTGAAACGGGTACTTCCAGCCCGATAGATTCGCTGGAGGATTATGATCACTTCCGGGCCTCGTGGGGAGAGGTGGCAGTCAGTGGGGACGCGATAATATTCCCCTACCTGAGCGAGTATGTCGACCTCAAGTGGGGGCTGTCGGACACCGTCATTGCCCTGGACCGATCCTATGATGTGACCGAAGGGGCGTTAGACATCCCCGAATCGGTCGATTTGGGATGGCTCATGGGATGTGCCGACGACGAGGGAGCGGTGGTGCTGCACAACCAGGTGCCGGACCTGGACACCTTGAACATAACCGCGTATCATCTGATCTACGAGGAGGGAGCGGAGGCGTTCCATCCACTGCTGTTCGCGGTTCCCCTGGCGATATTAGGGACGGGCGTCTTGCTGCTGTTCAGAAAAGGGAAAGAATGATATGAGGGGTGGCCTAGGCCACCTTCCTCATGTACGACTCGATGGAGTCTAAGGCGTTTCCCAGGATCTCCTCGTCCGGCAGGAACACCATACGGAAGTGGTCCTTGCCATAGGTCGGGCAGAAACCGCTGCCAGGGACCAAAAGCACGTGGCACTGATGCAGTATGTCCAGCACGAACTCCTTGTCATTCTTCCAGTGGTCCGAATCGATCTTTGGGAACATGTAGAAGGCGGCGTTGGGCTTCACACAGCTCAGCCCCGGTATCTCGTTCACCCTCTTGTATGCGAACTCGCCCCGGGCCTTCAGCTTGCTGCGCATCCCCTCAAGGTGGTCCTTGGGGTGTTTGAGCGCCTCGATCACTGCCATCTGGCAGGGGGCGTTGGCGCAAAGGCGCAGACGGGCCTGTTTGTGAACCGCTTCCTCGATCTCGTCTAGCTGTCCAGTGGTGTCATGGAAGGCCGCGTAGCCCAACCTCCATCCGGGAAGCAGGTCCACCTTGGAGAACCCGTTCACCAGAATGGTCGGAACGTCCTTGGCCAGAGAGGCGGGAGAATGGTGCTCTCCCTCGAAGGTCATCAGGTCGTATATCTCGTCAGAGATGACGAACAGACCGTACTCCCCGGCCAGGTCCGCTATCTCCTTCAGCCGCTTTTGGCTGTAGACGGCCCCGGTGGGGTTGTTGGGGTTGATGACAGCTATGAACTTGGTGTGAGGGGTGATCTTCTTCCTCAGGTCGTCAACGTCCGGCTGCCAGCCGTCCTCCTCCACGGTGCGGTAGGTGACCGCCTTCCCTCCGAAGAACTTGGGGAACTCCAGATAGGAAACGTAGCTCGGTCCTGGGACCAAGGCCTCGTCGCCGTGGTCGATGGTGGCGGCGCATATCATCTGCAGCGCCTCGGTCACACCGGAGGTGACGACCATGTCCTTGAGGTCCAGGTCGATGCCGTTCTTCTTCTTCTCCTTCTCGATGATTGCGTTTCTGAGCTCGGCGTTCCCTTCGGACTCCTCGTAGCCGTTATCGCACTTCTCCACGGCGGCGCAGAGGGCGTCCCTTACATGTTTCGGCGTCTCAAAGTCGAACTTGTTGGGGTCCCCGATATGCAGCTTCGTGATCTTGTGACCCTGCTTCTCCAGCTCTCTGGCCGGCAACAGCATCTCCCGGATCGCATAGCTGATACCCATTGTGCGCGCGGTGGCTTTCATGGTATCAGGCGGGATGATGAAATTACTGCTATATTAGATTTAGATACGCTGACAATACGCCGGGAGGAGCATTTTTCACCAGCGTTCGTCCGTTTTTAGGACCGAGAACATACATTTTATAGGGGTTCCTGCACTAGCCGCAGACATGGCCTTGGTCCGGCTCGGGAAGATGCACCTCAGGTGGTGCCACGAATGTAACGTCCCTGTTCTGGAGGACGCCGTCTGCGGAAGATGCGGTTCGGAGACGAAACATGTGGAGATGACCCCTCCTGGTGATGCCCGACCGGCCTTCCCCTACGACCTGGAGCTGGTCCGCGGGATATTGGACCAGCAGTTCGGCGAGGGTGCCGGAACGGCGCTGCTTCCGGAAGGGACGGTGTACCTGATGAACAAGGTGCCGGCCCTGGACCGGATGGACGAGGTCATCGCCGATGGAGAGGTGGTGGCCACCCTCCGCTACGACCTGGGGCTGGGATGGAGGGTTCTGCCTCGTATGAGCGCTGCGGCGAGGATGGTCCCCAAGGCCAGCAAGAACATCGTCTGGGCGGACGCGGGTGCGGTGGAACCGATTCTTGGCTCGCAGAGCCTGATGGTCCCAGGCGTGCGCAAGGTCATAGGCGACTTCGCGAAAGGGGACGAGGTGGTGGTGCTTGATCCGGATGGGAACGCCTTGGCCACCGGCGTGGCCCGCATGTCCTCAGATGACATGCGAACGGCCGAGAGGGGCGCTGCGGTCAAGGTACGCTGGTCCGCCCGGACCACCGCCCCCGAGGAGCGTCGCCCTTCCGACTGGAGAACGGCCATCGAGGCCAATTCCAAGGTTATGGAGAGGCGCGTACGGGATGGTGTGGACTTCGTGCGGCGCCTTGTGGAGGATCATCAGGACATACCCACCGTGGTCTCCTTCTCCGGCGGAAAGGACAGTCTGGCCACCCTGCTCATCACCCGACAGGCCGGTCTGGACCTGCCGGTGTTCTTCATAGACACCGGACTGGAGTTCCCGGAGACCGTGGACTACGTCCACCGCCTCAAGGACGAACTGAACTTGGACCTGGTGGTGGGAAAGGCGGAGGAGGAGGCCTTCTTCGGCAATCTGGAGTTCTTCGGGCCTCCGGGAAAGGACTACCGCTGGTGCTGCAAGACGAACAAGCTCGGGCCGACCGTGAAGGCCATCGTGGAGCACTATCCCGATGGGGTTCTGTCCTTCATAGGACAACGGAGGTATGAGTCGGAACAGAGGGCTTCCAAGCCCCGCGTGTGGAGGAACCCGTGGACACCCGGACAGATCGGCGCCTCCCCCATCCAGGATTGGACCTCTCTTCACGTTTGGTTGTACATATTCGAAAGCGGTGTGAGCTACAACCAATGGTACGAACAGGGGTTGGACCGCATCGGTTGCTTCCTTTGCCCGGCCTCGGACATGGCCGAACTGCACATCGCCCGTAGCAGTCCCTCCTTTGAGCGGTGGGAGAGCTTCCTGAGGTCCTACGCCGAGCGCAAAGGGCTCGGCCCGGAATGGGTGGAGCACGGGCTGTGGCGCTGGAAGAAGGTCCCGCCATCGGTCATGGAGGAGCTGAAACGCAACATCCCCGGCTTTGAGGTCACCAAGAAGGAGGGGCCGCGCACCGGCGAGGGGAACCTACGATTGAGGCTGCAGGACGGCTTCTCCCCCTGCACCCTGGGCTTCTCCATCGAGGGAGCGTTCTCGCGAGACCTGGACATGGACCAGGTGGCCAGCGTGCTCAATATGGTAGGAGAGGTCGAGCGTGGCGGGGACGAGGGTTGGTGCGCCGTAGGAAACGTAACGCTGTTCAGAGAGGGGGCGTTGATCGCCAAAGGGCCGGACCAAGAAGAAATAAGGAAAAATGTGGAAAGGGTTCGCCGTGCGGTGGTTAAGGCCGAGGAATGCGTCGGGTGCGGAGTGTGTATCGCCAGATGCAAAGAGGGTGCACTTGTGCTGATGCAGGGCAAGGTCCGCGTCGAGGCGGCTCTATGCATTCATTGCGGGAAATGCATGGAGCCCTGCCCGGCGATCAGCTTTGGCGATGCCGCATTTGACTTCTAGGTTGACCGGCAACGTTCATTGGACGGGTGACCTGGTCGTTCGGCGCAGCCCTCGTTGACCCCCTCCGCATCAGCGTACGAAGTCTATGTCGTCGTCCCTGCCCCTCGGCCTCTGCTGCGGGTACTGCGGTTGCTGTTGGTACTGCT